>OHAR01000032.1_pt1 | contig 53208 bp, 49 predicted proteins | sample 1577211 | NCBI WGS metagenome assembly OHAR01 (sample SAMEA3879514, study PRJEB24766) | human gut metagenome | biome: human-associated habitat; feature: feces | place: USA | collected 1985/1987
TCGTATCTATTCACGCAGCGGACAATCTGCGTAATACAGCACAGAGACATGAACTCATAGAAAGGCTTCGTCTGTCCTTTCCACATCGCTGTGTTTTTCTGGACAGAGATGGTCTACTGATCTTGATCAACCCTGAATATCCTATGATTACTTCCTATTAGGAACACTGTAAATACAAGGCTTTTCGGAGCCTACAAACCAGAAAAAATAATATTTGATCTATCACATTACGCAAAAAGCCGTCCGGCATGAGAAACGGGCGGCTTTTTTGCGTGGATAGACGGAAAGGAGGCACAAAAATAACTACAAAATTTTAGCGCTCTAATTTGTGCAACTTTAACGAAAAGGAGGATCGTAAATGGCCGATGAAAAACTGAATACTGGCCCTGCGGAGAATATTTCCCCGGAGGCCGCCGAGCCTATCGCCACACCCGAACAGGCCGCAGCATCTGAACCCCAGCAGGAACAGACCGGGCCTGCCATACCTGAGCCCGGCGATGTGGTTGTGTCCTTTGACAAAATCAATGAGCTTATGGCGGAAAAGAGACAGAACGCCCGCGCCGAAGTCGAAAAGGCGGAAACGCCCGAAACGCCGCAACCAGCCAATACGGAGGAGCCGAAAAAGCCGCGCCGTGGCCGTCCGCCGAAAGCAGAAAAGGCCGCGACTGAAAATCAGAAAGCGGAGAAATCGGCTGGGGCCCGCAAGGGCCGCCCACCCAAGGCGGATAAGGCGGCCCCTGACAAGCCCAAGCCGTCCAAACGAGACAAAGTGTCCCGAAGTGATGGAAAGGCCCCGGATGCCAAGGAGCCCATTAAGCCCGCACAGGATACGGCACCGAAGGAAACTGCTGCTGCGGAACAGACGGCTCCCTAGCCGACTACACCGCCCCGCCCGGTTGAGGAAGGCAAGCTGGTTTATCTGAAACTTTCCGAGGTTCATCCGTTTCACACATTCCGTCCGCACCCCTTTAAGGTACGGGACGATGCGAAGATGCAGGAAATCGTTGCTTCTATCCGCGTAAACGGTGTAATGGTTCCCGGTCTTGCCCGCCCGGAGAAAGACGGAAACGGCTATGAAATTGTAGCGGGCCATCGCCGTACCCACGGCAGTGAACTGGCGGGGCTGGAGGAAATGCCCTTTATCGTCCGTGAAATGACCGACCACGAAGCGGTACAGGCCATGAAGGACAGCAACAAGCAGCGTGACGGGATGCTCCCCAGCGAATTGGCCGCGCTGCTGGAACTCGAGGTTGAGGACATCAAGCATCAGGGCGGGCGGCTGAAAGGCGTTGCGGAAGGCGATGTCGGGAAACGCTCGGTTGAGATTGTAGGTGAGGCGCATGAAATGAACTATAAAAAGGTCATGCGCTACTTGCGGCTCAACTCCCTTGTGCCGGAGCTTCTGGATAAGGTAGATGATAAAAAGATGGGCTTCATGCCTGCCGTGGAGCTGTCCTACATCAAGCCAAAAAATCAGAGGCTTATTGCTGTTTCCATTGACGGGGAGCAGGCTTCGCCCTCGCTGGCCCAGGCTAAACGGCTCCGGGAGCTGGATAAGGAAGGCAAGCTCAACGGCGATGTCATTGACGGCATCTTATCAGAACAGAAAAAGGAGGATCGAGGCGTGATTATTTCTACTGCGGAACTGGAAAAGTATTTTGGCAAGGAGGTAACTCCCGCCAAAATGAAAGAACAGATTATGTCCCTGCTGGATGACTGGAAAGAAAAACAGCCGCCGGAGCTGGCAAAAGCCCCGAAAAAGCAGGAACTTGACAAGTAACAACTTCGAGACACTTTGTCCCGAGGACCCCGCCCTCGCGCAGAAGCTCTGGTGGTATATATCCCCCGTCGCCGCCTGTTTTTTAGTACAGCCGGGAGTGGGCCGTCAAGGGTGCAGCGCACCGCCGTTTTCGGCGGCTCGCCCTTGACGGTCTGCCCCGGCTGTGCTATTTCCCCGGCAAGCGGCGGGGGTATATCCTCCAGAGCCGCCCCCTTTCCCAAGACTGGGAAAGGGCGTGGGGTTTGGGTTGAACTTTCTTATTAAAATATCGGAGGTATGAACGATGAAACGACCCCTTGCTTATATCACCGCTGCATGGCTCGGCGGCGATAGCGAAAACGCAGAACTGGCGGCGCAGTATTGCCGCACCGTGTATGAGGCAGGCTTTTCTCCTATTTGCCCGCCCCTGTACTTGCCCCTGTTTCTCAACGATGCTGTTCCCGAGGAGCATAAAAGCGGCATCGACATGAGCCGTGACCTGCTCCGCCGTTCTCATGTGCTGGTTGTCTGCGGGCACAGTATGACCGAAGCCATGAAAAATGATATTGCCGTGGCCCAGCGGCTGGGAATTACGGCAACAACCCTTGAGGGCATCCTGACCGTCAAGGGACAGGGCCGCCGCTAATGGCAACCCTGTTTGAAGCCTACGTTACCAACGCCGGAAAGTACAGCGAGGGCCAGCTTGTGGGTGAAACACTGAAATTTCCCACAACCGCCCAGGAGGTGGAGGCTCTCTTGAAACGGATCGGCGTGGATGGCGTCCGCTATCAGGAAATTTTTATTACCTCTTTCGATGGGGATGTGCTGGGGCTCTATGACCATTTGAGCGAGTATGAAAATCTGGACGAGCTTAATCATCTGGCCTGCCTGCTTTCCGAGCTTACCTCATCGGAGCTGGAAACACTGGAGGCCGTCCTCGACAGCGGTGATCACTGTTCTTCGGTGCGGGACATCATCAATCTGACACAAAATCTGGACTGTTACGGCTTTTACCCCGGCGTATCCGATGAGGAAACGCTGGGGCGTATTTATGTGGACGATCTGGAAATGTTGGATGTGCCGGATCAGGTAAAACCGTATTTCGATTATGAGGCGTATGGCCGGGATGCCTGCATCCACGAAAACGGCCATTTTGCCCCGGGCGGCTATGTTGTCAAAGAAAGCGATCATTTCGTGGAAGTGTATCACGGCTTGCAGGATATTCCCAAGGAGCATAAGGTGTTCTCTTTCCCGAAGCTCTCTATCCGGGAGCAAATGGCCGCTTATCAGGAAATCATAGACGGTTCTTCTTTGGAGGGCTACCGTCAAATGCAGAAAAAAGACCGTGGGGATCGGTGATGGCACTTCGAGACAAATTGTCCCAAGGAAGGAGGCGGTGTAACTGATTGATGAAGATATTTCCCGGCGCACGATAGCCATATCTGTAAAAACGACCAAGCTGACGGCGCGGGGACTGGCGTATGTGCTGGGCATGGTGGGCCGGAAGATCCGCAAGGCATACCGTGGACGGCAAGTGCCGCACGGCAAACAAAGTGTGCGAAAGCTCATGGCCCACGGCACAGCCACAAACAGCATTGAGCTATCCGGGGGTGTCAAGTCTTTTGACCGCGTGGCCCGGAAATGGAATGTGGACTATGCGTTCTATAAAACCGGGCCGGACAAATACCTGTTGTTTTTTAAGGCTGGACAGGCAGACGCGATGACCGCCTGCTTTTCCGAATACTCCCGGAAGATGTTAAGCAAAGCAAAATCGAACCGTGTTCCCATCCGAGAACAACTGCAACAGGCGGCGGATCAGCTTTCCAAAGAAAAGCCGAAACAGAAAGAACGTGCAAAGGAGGTGGCCCATGAGGACAGATAAGATTAGAAAATATCTCATTCCGAACATTCCCTATCTGTTCATCCTGTGGGCGTTCCTCAAGCTGGGAACGGCCTACCGGCTGGCGGCGGGTAACGATTTTGCACATAAGCTCATCGGGCTGGGCCAGACGATTGGCCCGGCCTTTGCTGACTTTGCGCCCGGTTTAGTCCCGCTGGATTGGCTTGTCGGTATTGTAGGCGCAGTTGGTTTCCGGCTGCTGATCTATTTCAAAAGCAAGAACGCTAAGAAGTTTCGGCGGGATGCAGAATACGGCAGCGCCCGGTGGGGAACGGAAAAAGACATCAAACCGTTTGTTGATCCGAAGTTTGAAAACAACGTGATTTTGACCGGGACGGAGTTTCTCACGATGAACACCCGCCCGAAAATCCCCGCAAATGCCCGAAACCTGAATTGCTGTATTATCGGCTCGTCCGGCTCCGGCAAAACCCGCTTCTGGCTTACGCCCCAGCTTTTACAGGCTCATTCCTCTTATGTGGTGGTCGATCCGAAAGGCGGTGTGCTGGGACAGGTCGGGGCTTTTCTGCAAAAACGCGGGTACAAAATCAAGGTGTTCAACAGCATAGATTTTTCAAAATCCATGCAATATAACCCGCTGGCGTATATCCGCAACGAGGCCGATATTCTGAAATTCGTGGATGCCCTGATTTCCAACACCAAGGGCGAAGGCAAGGAAGGCGATCCATTCTGGACAAAATCGGAAACGCTTTTGTACTGCGCCCTGATTGCCTACATCATTTTCGAGGGGCCTGCCGAGGATCGGAACATGAATACCCTTGTGGATATGATTTCCGGCATGGAGGTCAAGGAGGATGACGAGGATTTTATGAACGCGGTGGACTATATGTTTGCCGGGCTCGAAAAGCGCAAGCCGGATTGCTTCGCGGTCAAACAGTATAAAAAGTACAAATTGGCCAGCGGCAAGACGGCAAAAAGCATTTTGATTTCCTGCGGTGCGCGACTGGCTCCCTTTGACATCCCGCAGCTTCGTGAAGTCATGGCCTATGACGAATTGGAGCTTGACCGCATCGGAGATCGGAAAACGGCGGTATTCTTCATCATTTCCGATACCACGCAGACCTACAACTTTTTAGTGGCGCTTGCTTTTTCGCAGATGTTCAACCTCCTGTGTGAATGGGCGGACAATGTTCACGGTGGCCGCCTGCCGCACCATGTACGGGTGCTGTGGGACGAGGCAGCCAACACGGGACAGGTGCCCCAGCTCGAAAAGCTGGTCGCGGTTATCCGCTCCCGCGAGGTGAGTCTTTGCCTGCTGTATCAGCAGTTGGCACAGTGCAAGGCCATTTACGATAAACACGCCGAGACAATCCTCGGCAACATGGACAGCGTGGTGTTCCTCGGTGGCCGCGAAGCCAGCACCATCAAGGAAATATCCGAGAACTGGCTGGGCAAGGCCACCATCTCCATGCAGACCGAGGGACGCTCCCGTGGCAATTCTGAAAGCTACAGTCAGAACACCCAGCGGCTGGGCCGGGAACTGATGACCCCAGCCGAACTTGCAACCATGCCGGGAGACAAATGTATTTTGCAGCTTCGGGGCCTGCCCCCGTTCTTCTCTCCCAAGTATGATCTGAAACGGCATCCGAACTACCGTTATACGGCGGAGGCCGATAAACAGAAAAACGCTTTTGACCTCGACAGGCTCATTAACCGCCGCAGGCGGCCCGGGCTGAACGAGGCGTGTACGATGTATGAGGTGGCTGTGCCGGACGATGCACTCACGGAAGAGGACGAGGACATCCTCAACTATGATGACATCGACGATCCAGACGCCTTTGCATAAACGCTTCGAGACAAAGTGTCCCGAAGTTTGTAACCTGCCGCCTGTATGGGCGGCTTTTTTGTTACCGGGAAAATCCCGGAGAAATGGAGGCTTATATGGCATTTTTCTCATCTGCAATCGACACTTTACAGACCCTCGTTATTGCTCTCGGTGCTGGCCTTGGCGTGTGGGGCGTGGTTAATCTGCTGGAGGGCTACGGCTCGGATAACCCGGGCTCCAAGTCCCAGGGCATGAAGCAGCTCATGGCGGGCGGCGGCGTGGCGCTCATCGGCGTCATTCTCGTTCCCCTGCTCTCCGGCCTGTTCGGTTAATCGTCCGCAAGAATCCTTCGCGGCGTCCGCCCCTCGGGGCGGGCGCTGCGGGAAAGGAGGGTAAAGCCCATTGGATTTGATATGGCAGAAATTCACCGAATGGCTGAAGGAGCTGCTGGTCAGCGGCATCATGGACAACGTGAACGGACTGTTTGACAACGTGAACAGCCGCGTGGCGGGCATCGCCGGACAGGTGGGCGCTACGCCCCAGGGCTGGAACAGCGGCGTCTACGGCATGATCCGAACGCTGTCGGACAATGTGATTTTGCCCATCGCGGGCGTGATCCTCGCATTTGTCATGACGCTGGAGCTGATTCAGCTCATTACGGAAAAGAACAACATGCACGACGTGGACACCTGGATGTTCTTCAAGTGGATATTCAAGACCGCCTGCGCCGTGCTCATCGTCACCAACACATGGAACATCGTCATGGGCGTGTTCGAAGCGGCTCAGAGCGTCGTAAACAGCGCGTCGGGCATCATCATATCGGACACGTCCCTGACGTTCAACGAGCATATCGCGGGATTTGAAGCAGCGCTTGCGGAAATGGAGGTCTGGTCGCTGCTGGGGCTGTGGCTGGAGTCCGTGGTCGTGCATCTTTCCATGTGGGCGCTGACCATCTGCATTTTCATCATCTGCTACGGCAGAATGATCGAGATCTACTGCGTGACCTCCATCGCGCCCATCCCCATGGCGACCATGGCCAACCGGGAATGGGGGCAGATGGGCCAGAACTACCTCAGAAGCCTGCTGGCGCTTGGCTTTCAGGGCTTCCTCATCATCGTCTGCGTGGCGATCTACGCGGTGCTGATCCAGAACATCGTGGTGGAGAGCAGCGTCTCGGCGGCCATATGGACGTGCATGGGGTATACGGTGCTGCTGTGCTTCACGCTGTTTAAGACGAGCTCCCTTGCCAGGAGCCTGTTCCACGCTCACTGACGGAGGTGATGAAATTTGGCATACGTTCCCGTACCCAAGGACTTGAACGCGGTGAAAACCAAGGTCATGTTCAATTTAACAAAACGGCAGATTCTGTGCTTCGGCGGCGGCGCGCTCATCGGCGTACCGCTTTTCTTTCTGCTCAAGGGCCATATCGGCAGCAGCGCGGCGGCCCTTTGCATGATGCTGGTCATGCTGCCCTTCTTCCTGCTGGCCATGTATGAAAAGAACGGTCAGCCGCCGGAGAAGCTCATCCGCAACATCGTGCAGGTATGCTTCCTGCGCCCCAAACAGCGCCCGTACAGGACGAACAATTTCTACGACCTGCTGAACCGGCAGGATATTTTGGATAAGGAGGTCTACGCGATTGTCCACAAACAAAACCCCCGCAAGAAAGCTCACACGAGCCGAGCGAAAGCAGATCGACGCGGCGATTGCAAGAGCAAAGCGTCAGGATAAGCGAAAGAAGTCCGCCCAGGACAGCATCCCCTTTCAGCGGATGTACCCCGACGGCGTGTGCCGCGTGACGGATAATTACTACACGAAAACCGTGCAGTTTCAGGATATCAACTACCAGCTCAACCAAAACGAGGACAAGACCGCGATCTTTGACGGCTGGTGCGATTTCCTCAACTATTTTGATTCCTCCATCCGCTTCCAGCTCTCCTTCATCAACCTCTCCGCCACGCGGGACACCTACGCCCGGCGCATCGCCATCCCCTTGCAGGGCGACTGCTTCGACAAGCTCCGCACCGAATACACCGGGATGCTGCAAAGCCAGCTTGCCAGAGGCAACAACGGGCTGATTAAGACCAAGTACCTGACCTTCGGCGTGGAGGCGGACAGCCTGAGGGCGGCAAAGCCCCGATTGGAGCGCATCGAGACGGATATCCTCAATAACTTCCGCCGTCTGGGCGTGCAGGCGGAAGCCCTGAACGGGATGGAGCGCCTGCGCCTGCTGCACGGGATGCTCCACATGGACGAGCCGCAGCCCTTCCGCTTTTCGTGGGACTGGCTGGCTCCCTCCGGGCTGTCGGTGAAGGACTTCATCGCGCCCAGCGCCTTTGAGTTCAAAACCGGCAGCAGCTTCGGCGTGGGCAGCAAGACCGGCTGCGTATCCTTCTTACAGATTTTAGCGCCGGAACTCAACGACCGGATGCTGGCGGATTTTCTCGATATGGAAAGCTCCCTCATCGTCAGTATGCACGTCCAGTCCGTGGATCAGGTGAAGGCCATCAAGACCATCAAGCGCAAGATCACCGATTTGCAGAAGATGACCATCGAGGAGCAGAAAAAGGCGGTGCGTTCCGGCTACGATATGGATATTATCCCCTCCGACCTCGCCACCTACGGCACGGAGGCGAAAAAGCTCTTGCAGGAGCTGCAAAGCCGCAACGAGCGCATGTTCCTTTTGACCTTCCTTGTGGTGAACGTGGCGGACAACAGGCAGCGCCTCGGCAACAACGTCTTTCAGGCGGGCTCCATCGCCCAGAAGTACAACTGCCAGCTCACGCGGCTGGACTTTCAGCAGGAGGAGGGCTTCATGTCCGCGCTTCCGCTGGGGTATAACCAGATTGAAATCCAGCGGGGGCTGACCACCTCCAGCGTGGCGATTTTCGTGCCGTTTACCACCCAGGAGCTGTTTCAGGACGGCAAGGAAGCCCTGTACTGCGGGCTGAACGCCCTTTCCAACAACCTCATCATGGTAGACAGAAAGCTGCTGAAAAACCCCAACGGGCTGATCTTGGGCACGCCCGGAAGCGGCAAGTCCTTCTCCGCCAAGCGGGAGATCGCCAACGTGTTCCTCGTCACCAATGACGATATCATCATCTGCGACCCGGAGGCGGAGTACGGCCCGCTGGTGGAGCACCTGCACGGGCAGGTGGTGAAGATCTCGCCCACCTCCACCGACTACCTGAACCCCATGGATTTGAACCTGAATTACAGTGACGACGAAAACCCGCTGAGCCTGAAATCCGACTTCATCCTCTCCCTGTGCGAGCTGATCGTGGGCGGCAAGGACGGCCTCATGCCGGTGGAAAAGACCATCATCGACCGCTGTGTGCGCTCTGTCTACCGGGAATACCTGAGCGACCCCCGCCCGGAAAAGATGCCGATTCTGGAGGACTTGTACAACGAGCTTCGCAGGCAGGATGAAAAGGAAGCGCAATATATCGCCACGGCGCTGGAAATCTACGTCACCGGCTCACTCAACGTGTTCAACCACCGCAGCAACGTGAATATCGAAAACCGCGTGGTCAGCTTCGATATCAAGGAGCTTGGCAAGCAGCTCAAAAAGATCGGGATGCTGGTGGTGCAGGACGCGGTGTGGAACCGCGTCACGATCAACCGGGAGCAGCGCAAGTCCACCCGCTACTATATCGACGAAATGCACCTTCTTCTGAAGGAGGAACAGACCGCCGCGTATACGGTGGAGATATGGAAGCGATTCCGCAAGTGGGGCGGCGTTCCCACGGGCATCACCCAGAACGTCAAAGACCTGCTCTCCAGCCGTGAGGTGGAGAACATCTTTGAAAACTCCGACTATGTGTATATGCTCAACCAGGCTTCCGGCGACCGGCAGATTCTGGCGAAGCAGCTCAACATCTCGCCCCATCAGCTCTCGTATGTGACCCAATCCGCCGAGGGCGAGGGGCTTTTGTTCTACGGCAGCGTGATCCTGCCCTTCGTAGACCGCTTCCCCAAGGATACGGAACTGTACAAAATCATCACGACCAAGCTCTCGGAGCAGGTGCAGTCAGAATAGAGACGAGAAAGGATGTGCGAATATGAATAACAATCTGATGATCTTTGAAAACCCGGAGTTCGGAGCTGTACGCAGCATCCTGATCGACGGCGACCCGTGGTTTGTCGGTAAAGACGTGGCTTCCAGCCTTGGTTACAGCAACCACCGAAAAGCCTTGCTCGACCATGTTGATGGGGAGGATAAATTGGATGGGGTAACGATTCGTGACCCCATCGGCAGAGGTCAGAAACCTATCTTTATTAGCGAATCCGGCCTTTACAGTCTCATCCTCTCCAGCAAGCTGGAGCGCGCAAAGAAGTTCAAGCGCTGGGTGACGGCCGAGGTGCTGCCCTCCATCCGCAAGCACGGCGCGTATATGACGGATGCACTTCTCACCCGGATGGATGAGCACCCCGAGCTGATCTCGGAGTATATCGGCAAGCTCCGTGCGGAAAACGCAAAGGCGAACGCCGCGCGGGAGGCGCTGAAAAAGGCGGAGGCCGAGAACGCACGGCTGGCTCCGAAGGCCAGCTACTACGATTCCTTTGTGGGCGTTGAGAGCGTGACCTGTCTCCGCTATACCGCCAAGGAGCTGGGCGTTCCGCAGAAGAAATTTATCGGCTACCTGCTGGAAAAGGGGTATGTGTTCAGAGACCGTCACCGCAGCGACCGTGTATTTGTCAGAGCCGGCAAGCGCAACGACCCGCTGTTTGTGACCAGAGATTTTTACCTTCCCAACGGCACAAAAAGCGAATACACCCTCGTCACGCCTGCCGGAAAGGCGCATTTTCTGAAAATCGCGGAGAAAATCCGCGTCTGGGAGCCCCGTGAGGTTGCAGAGGGCAAAGACGCCAGCGAACAGGCCGTCTTTGCCGCGTGCGTATGACGATCCAATCCCCACAGAATCGAGGTGATGAATATGGCAAAACGCTCGCCAAGGCTGATTTTCACCGAGGAAGAACGCGCCCTGCCGGAGCTGGAACGAGCTGTCCGCAAGGCGGACAGGGCGGCGGTTAAGCTGGAAAAGGCCGAAGCGAAAATTCCCAAGAAAACCGTTAAGGTCAAAAAGCGCGTTGTGGACAGTGAGAGCGGCAAGGTCCCGACGCGCCTTTTCTTTGAGGAGGCGGACAAAAAGCGCCCGCCCTCCAAGCTGGCGCACGCCGCAAGGAAAGCGCCGCTGGATACCGTCCGCAGCGCAGTCCACCGCAAGCTCCGGGAGGAGGGCGATGACAACCCCGGCACGGAGGCGGCGAACACCCTGACCGAGACGGCGGAGCGCACCTGGCGCATTGCAGAATCGGCGCACCGCTCCCATGCGGAAAAGCCCTACCGCGGGGCGGACAAGGCGGAAGCCGCCGCAGACAAAGCCAATCTCAAGGCGCTGAACAAACAGTACGAGCAGGAATACGGCAGGGCTTCCAACCCCTATTCCCGTTGGCAGCAGAAGCAGGCCATTAAAAAGGAATACGCCGCCGCAAAAGCGGGGAACGGCGCGGGGAATACCGTCAAAGCGTCCGAGACCACTGCAAAGGCGGCAAAGCGCGCCGCCGAGGGAAGCAAAAAGGCCGGCAGCTTTTTTGTCCGGCACAAGAAGGGCTTCCTCATTGCAGGCGGCGTCGCCGCCGCGATACTGCTGCTCATAACCTGCATTTCCTCCTGCTCCACGCTGTTTCAGGGCGGGGTGTCCGGCATTGCGGCCTCCACCTATCCGCTGGAGGATGCGGATATGCTGGCGGCGGAAGCCGCCTACTGCGCCATGGAGGACGAGCTGCGGGAATACCTGAACAGCTACGAAAGCACCCACGATTACGACGAGTACCATTTCGACCTGGACGAGATCGAACACGACCCCTATGTGCTCATTTCCATGATTACCGCCCTCAAGGGCGGAGAATGGACGATTGACGAAATAGGCGGGGTTCTGGAGACGCTGTTTGAAAAGCAGTATATCTTAACGGAAACCGTCGCCACGGAAACCAGATACCGCACCGAAACGCATATCGGCTATTACACCGACGAAAACGGCAACCTGCAAAGCTACGAGTACGAGGCGGAGGTTCCCTACACCTACTATATCTGCCATGTGGAGCTGGAAAACTTCAACCTCTCCCATGTGCCGGTGCATATCATGTCCCACGATCAGCTCTCCATGTACGCCGTGTATATGAGCGTGCTGGGCAACCGCCCCGACCTGTTCCCCGGCTCCCCGTATGTGAACCGGTACTACCACACCCAGTATGAGAAGTACGAGATACCCCCGGAAGCGCTGGCGGACGAGCAGTTCGCCGCAGTTATAAAGGAAGCGGAGAAGTATCTGGGCTACCCCTATATCTGGGGCGGCAGCTCGCCAGACACCTCCTTCGACTGCTCCGGCTTCGTTTCGTATGTCTACAACAACTGCGGCCTGCATTGGAACTTCGGCAGGCTGGGCGCGGAGGGGCTGCGGGGCATGTGCGCCTATGTCTCCCCGGAAAGCGCCCGCCCGGGCGACCTGATATTCTTTGAAAAGACCTACGACACCGCAGGCGCGTCCCATGTGGGCATCTATGTGGGCAATAACAGGATGCTCCACTGCGGCGACCCCATTCACTACGCTTCCATCGACACAAGCTACTGGCGAAGCCATTTTCTCCAGTTCGGCAGATTACCTTAACAACAATCATATCAACGCAAAAAGGAGGATGTTATGAACCCGCGACTTGAAAAGCTGCGTCAGGAGCGCGAGAAGCTGGCGGAAAAGCTCACATCGCTGACCGCACGGCTCAAAGCCCTGGACGAGCAGATTCTGAAGCTGGAAAACACGGATATTGTGGGCATCGTCCGTGAGAACGGGCTGACCATCGAGCAGCTCGCGGCGCTGATGGCGATGCTGGAAAAGCGTCCCACAGCGGCGCTGCCCGACGAATACAGAAAAACGGAGGAATTTATGGATGAAGAATAAATGGAGATTTTTTGCCGTGATAATGGCCGTTGTGCTCTGCATGACGGTCTTTTCTGTTACGGCCTATGCAGGCGGCGATATGATCGATTCGACAATGGGCGACCCGACCATGGAAAGCCCAACTGCAACCACACAGCCGGAGAATACGAATACCGGTGAGCAGACTCCAAACGGACAGACCCTGACCGTGCTTGTGACCGAAAATGCGGACGGAAGCCATACCGTGATCATCGGGGATCGGAGCTGGACGCTTCCCGCCAAACGGGAGCAGGCCGGAAAGGTGGTCAACGTCCGCACCTATTTGAACCTGCGCACCGGCCCCGGCACGGATTACACCGTGATCGGGCGTCTGCTCAACGGCGCGGAGGTGAAGGTGCTGGAGGAAAGCAACGGCTGGTACAAGGTGGTCGTGCCGGAGCAGACCGGCTATGTATACGGCAAATACCTTGAGGTTCTCAACACCTCTGCGGGAGGCGGTGAGAACGACACGGATACTGCGGGACTGCCGGAGCTGCTGCTGCAATATTACGCCGCTGCCGGAGGCTCCGCGCCCCTGACCCCGGAGGGCAACCTGACGCTTATGGACGACATCGGCTCCGCTTTCGGCGCAGGCAAGCAGTTCATCACCGTGACGACCAAGGGCGGCAACACCTTTTATCTCATCATCGACCGGGACGATAAAGGCAATGAGAACGTCCATTTCCTGAATCTTGTGGACGAGGCCGACCTGCTGGCGCTGACCAAGGACGGCGAGAGCATCGTCCCCGCCTGCGCCTGCACGGACAAATGCGCCGTGGGCAAAATCAACACGGGCTGCAAGGTGTGCAGAACCAATATGAGCGAGTGCGCGGGCAAGGAAGTGACGGAACCCACGCCACAGCCCGCCGAGCCTGCGGAGACCGCGCCCGAAAAGAAGTCCGGCGGTGCGGGGCTTGTTGTGGTCGTCCTCCTGCTCCTGCTGGGCGGCGGCGGTGCGCTGTACTGGTTCAAGCTCCGCAAGCCAAAGGCCGACACCCGTGGGGCGGACGATCTGGACGATTACGACTACGGCGAGGACGAGGAAGAAGAGGATTACGAGTTTGAAGATGAAAACACTGCTGACAGTGAGGAGAACAAAAACCAATGATGAATACGACCTGTTACCGGCTTGTTGTGTGTGAAAAGCCCTCCGTGGCAAGGAGCATCGCCGCCGTCCTCGGCGCAGGCAAACGCGGGGACGGCTTTCTTTTGGGAGGAGGCTATCTCGTTTCCTGGTGCTTCGGGCATCTTGCGGAGCTTTCGGACGCGGACGCTTACGACGAGAAGTACGGCAAATGGCGAAGGGAGGACTTGCCCATTCTGCCGGAAAGCTGGCAGTACACCGTATCAAGGGACAAGCAGAAGCAGATGAACACCCTCCGCACCCTCATGCACAGAGAGGACGTTTGCGAGGTCATCAACGCCTGCGACGCCGGGCGCGAGGGCGAGCTGATCTTCCGCACGGCGTATAATCTCAACAACTGCCGCAAGCGCATAAAGCGGCTCTGGATTTCCTCCATGGAGGATGCGGCGATCCTTCAGGGCTTTGACAATCTCCGCGACGGCGCGGAGTACGACAACCTCTACGCCTCCGCCCTCTGCCGCAGCAAGGCGGACTGGCTGGTGGGCATCAACGCCACCCGCCTGTTTTCCGTGATGTATCACCGCACCCTGAACGTGGGGCGCGTGGTATCGCCCACGCTTGCGCTGTTGGTGCAGCGGGAAGCGGAGATCAATGCCTTTCAGCCGGAGAACTTCTATACCGTCCATCTGGACTTTGACAGCTTCTCCGCCGCAGGCGAACGCATGAAGGAGCAGGCTGAGGCGGAGCGGCTTGCCGGAGACTGCAACAGCAAAACCGCCGCTGTTACCTCCGTTGTGCAGACAAAAAAGACGGAGAAAGCCCCGGCGCTCTACGACCTGACCACGCTCCAGCGTGACGCCAACCGACTGCTTGGGTACACGGCGCAGCAGACGCTGGATTACCTGCAAAGTCTCTACGAAAAGAAGCTCTGCACCTACCCCCGCACCGACAGCCGCTACCTCACCGACGATATGGAGGGCGGCGTAAACGCGCTGGCGCTGTGCTGTGCTGGCATCTGCGGCACGGAGCCGCCCGCAGCCGTCTGTTCGGGGCAGGTGTGCAGCAGCAAAAAGGTCAGCGACCACCACGCCGTCGTTCCCACCATGGCAGCGGGCGAAACGGACTTGGAAACCTTGCCCGCAGGCGAACGGGAGATCCTGCGCCTTGTTTCCCGTCAGGTGCTTATGGCGGTCAGCGCACCCTTCGTCTATCTGGAGACCGAGGTGAAGCTGGACTGCGGCGGAAATGCCTTTGCCGCCAAGGGAAAAACAATCCTTCATATGGGTTGGAGGGCATACACGGAAAAGGGCAAGCAGGACAACACCCTCCCGGAGCTTTCCGAGGGACAGTTGCTTCCCGTTTCCTCCTGCGCGGTAAAAGAGGGCAGAACGACCCCGCCCAAACACTTCACCGAGGACACGCTTCTGTCGGCCATGGAGACGGCGGGCAAAGAGGATATGCCGGAAACTGCGGAGCGGCGCGGGCTGGGAACCCCCGCGACAAGGGCGGCGGTCATTGAAAAACTGCTGGCCACGGGCTTTGCGGAGCGCAGAAAGGCGAAAAAATCTGTACGCCTCGTTCCCACCGAAGCGGGCGTTTCCCTCATTACCGTGCTGCCCGAACAGCTCCAGTCCCCGCTGCTCACCGCCGAATGGGAGCACCGCCTCAAGGAGATCGAGTACGGCGAGCTGGGCGCAGACGAGTTCCTTGCCGGCATCCGCGATATGGTCGCAGCGCTGGTTCGGGACGCTGCGCCTGTGGACGGTGCGGAGGTACTGTTCCCCTCCGGCAGACCCGTGGTGGGTAAATGCCCCCGCTGCGGCGCAGAGGTCACGGAGAGCAAAAACGGCTATTTCTGCGAGAGACGGAGCTGCAAGTTCGGGCTGTGGCGGGACAACCGCTTCCTTGCCGCCAAGAAGATCAGCCTGACAAAGAAGATGGCTTCCTCGCTCCTGACGCAGGGACGCGCCTACGCCAGCGGTATCTATTCCGAGAAAACCGGCAAGACCTACGACGCATTCATCGTGCTGGAGGACGACGGCGCGCGTTCCTCCTATAAGCTGGACTTCACCAAATGACCCTCACAGGCTCCCGCACGGGCGTTTCATTCCCCTGCGGGAGCCGCTGTTTTTACCATGATCCAAAGGAGGTATGCATGAAATGGCTGAAAAACAGACCAACAAGGAACGGCTCAAGGACATCACCGACAGCATCGAGACGGGCATAAAGGAGCTGTTTGAGAGCGACAGATACAGGCAGTACCTTACCACCATGAGCCGCTTTCACAAGTACAGCGTCAACAACACCATGCTCATCTATATGCAGCGCCCCGACGCCACCCATGTGGCCGGCTTCAACAAATGGCGCGATCAGTTCGGAAGAAGCGTTAAGAAGGGCGAAAAGGGCATTAAGATCATCGCCCCCACGCCCTTCAAGAAGAAAATCGAGCAGCAGAAATTAGACCCCGACACCAAGCTCCCCCTGCGGGACGAGAACGGCGATATTATCACGGAGGAAAAGACGGTGCAAATTCCCATGTACAGGCCCGTGGTGGTGTTCGACGTGCAGCAGACCGCAGGCAAGCCCCTGCCGGAGCTGGCGGCGAACCTTACGGGGAATGTGCAGAATTACGAGGTGTTTATGGAGGCTCTGCGCCGCAGCGCGCCCGTCCCCATCTGCTTTGAGAAGCTGGCGGAGAATATGGACGGCTACTTCTCCGTGGACAAACAGCTCATCGCTATCCGCGAAGGCATGAGCGAGGTACAGACGGTCTGCGCCGCCGTCCATGAGATTGCCCACTCCAGGCTCCACAATAAGGACGAAATCGGAGAAAAATATCAGGAGGTCGAGCTGTTCGGCAAGCCCGCGCTGTTCTCCAACGGGCGCATCGACCGGGATAAGCTGCCGGAGGGCTTGTATGCGTATGACCTGCGCGGCTCGGATTACGATCCGGGGTTGCCCGTGACCATTCAGGAGCACGTTGTGGTGAACCATGCGGCAACTGTTATTGCCGCAGCGCCCATTGAGCTGCCGGAGCAGGGCTTTTTGTATCTGGGCGAGGACGGGCTGAACTTCACGGGCGGCGAGCAGACCGTGAAGGAGTTTTGGCACGCACAGTACCCGGAAAAGGCAAAGCTCTCCCGCGCCGCCGAGGAGATTCAGGCGGAGAGCATCTCCTTCGCCGTCTGCGCCTATTACGGCATTGAGACAGGCGAAAACAGCTTCGGGTATCTGGCGACCTGGGCCAAGGACAGGGAGCTGACCGAGCTTCGCGCATCGCTGGAGACCATCAACCGAACCTCATCCTCCCTGATTACGGATATCGACCGCCATTACGCGGAAATCTGCAAGGAGCGCGGGCTGGATAAGGAGACGGAGAGCCTTGCCGCCCAGCCGGTGCAGGAGATCGCCGTGCAGGAGCCGGAGCCGGTCACAGCGCCGGACAACGGCTGCGTCCCCGACCCTGCAATTTCTGTTGAGAGCATGAACGCCTACGGCTACACCGATTCCAATATGCTGCCGCTGACAAAGGAGCGTGCGCTGGAGCTCATGGAACGGGATGTAAGCGTGTATATGCTTCACACGGATAACACCGAGGCCATGGCCTTCGATGCAGAGGATATCCGCAGCTTTGACGGCGTCTTCGGCGTGGAAGCCTCCGAATGGGAGACGGTCAAAGACCGCTTCGCACCGCCGGACTATGAAAAGGCGTTTCTTGACAACCCCGCCGACAGCTTTATAATCTATCAGCTTCGGGATAATGACGATACGGCGCAGCTTCGCTTTATGAACGCTGAGTATCTGGCGCAGAAGGGGCTTTCCATTGAAAAGGGAAATTACGCCGCCGTCTACGCGGGAAACCTTGACCGCAGGGGCGATACGCAGGACAGGTTGGACGAGCTGTATGAGACCTTCAACATCCGCCGCCCGGAGGATTTTCGCGGTCACAGCCTGTCCGTCAGCGACATCGTGGCGCTGAAGCAGAACGGCGTGGTATCCTGTCATTACGTTGATTCATGGGGTTTCAAGGCGCTGCCCGACTTCCTCAAGCCGGAAAACTATCTCAAAAACGCGGAGATGGCCATGGAGGACGACTACGGCATGATCGACGGCGTTATCAACAACGGGCCGAAGCAGACCGTGGCAGAGCTGGAGGAACAGGCAAAGTCCGGCAAGCCCGTCTCCCTCATGGAGCTGGCGCAGGCGGCGCGCCGGGAACAGGCGCAGGCGTCACGGCAGGAGAAGAAGCCCTCAGTGCTGGCAAAGCTCTGTCCTCCCGTCAACGAGCCGAAAAAGACAGCGCGTTCAAAGCGCGCGGAAAGAGAGCTGCTATGATGAATTTTACCAACGATGAAATGAACCTCATGTGCATCTACCAGAGCGACAGCCGCAGCGGGCTGATTGCCGCCCTCACCGAAATGCGCGGATACCTGGACGAGGACGAAGCCGAGCTGCGGGAGCTGACCGACAGCGCCCTGCAAAAGCTCAGCGAAATCACCGATGAGGACTTCGCGGAGCTGGAGCTAATTCCCGACTTCGACACGGACGAATAAGGCGGATGCGGCGGGAGCGACTTTCGGGTCGCTCCCGCTGTGCTTCCGCGATTCTATTTCCCAAAATCAAAAAAATATTGATTTTGGGAAATAGAACGGGTATAATAAGAGCAGAGGTGATGAATATGAAACTGATAGACCGAGGTGTGTATCTACGAAAACTGATTGGTGTCATCGGAACGCCGGATATCAAGGTTGTCACAGGTGTCAGGCGCAGCGGAAAGTCAAAGCTGCTGGAAGCGTTCAAAGGGTATGTAGAAGCAAATATCGCGGACGCAAATATCGTGCATATCAATTTTAACCTGACAAAGTATGAGCAGTTCAAGGACTACCATGTCCTGAACGAATATATTGAAAGCTCCTATATCGATGGCAAGCAGAACTTTGTTCTGATCGACGAGGTGCAGATGTGTCCGGGTTTTGAGCTTACCATCAACAACCTCCATGCGCAGGAAAGATTCGACATCTATATTACAGGCTCAAATGCTTTCCTTCTAAGTTCCGACCTTGCCACACTCTTCACGGGTCGAACTTTTGAAGTGAAGGTGTTCCCGTTTTCTTTCAGTGAATTCTGCGAGTATTATACCCTTACGGACAGATATGCCGCTTTTTCCCGTTATCTGCGAGAAGGCGGTATGGCCGGCTCGTATCTTTATCAGGACCCGGAAGCCAAGTACGACTATATCGCGGATGTATTCGATACATTGATCGTCAGGGACATACGGCAGAAATATAAAATCCGCAACCCGATCCTGATGAACCGCATTGTCGATTTTCTCATGGACAATATCTCAAATCTCACGTCTGCGAGAAATATTGCAGACGCTCTCACGGGCAACAAGGATAAAATCAACCACAAGACCGTCGGAAACTATATGCAGTATCTGTGCAATGCCTTTGCTTTCTATCGCGTTCGCAGGTATGACATTCAGGGGAAAAAGTATCTGGCCTCCAGTGATAAGTTGTATCTGAGCGACCACACCTTCCGGTATGCGAAGCTGGGAACCAAGAATCTGGATTATGGCCGCGTACTTGAAAATATCGTTGCCATTGAACTGCTTCGGCGCGGATATGAGGTCTATGTTGGGGTTCTGTACAAGAAAGAAATAGATTTCGTCGCCATCAAGCGCAATGAAAAGCTCTATATTCAAGTTTCAGACAACATCAGTGACGCAAAAACCTTTGAACGCGAGGTAAGCCCTCTGCTCCAGATCAAGGACGCTTATCCGAAGATGGTGCTTGCCAGAATCCGGGATGAGGCATACCAATATGAGGGAATTCAAATCGTGGATATTGCAGACTGGCTGGCAGAACAGCCGTCTACTTCCCAAAAATGAAAATAATCTGATTTTGGGAAACAGAAAACCAACATATAAGAGCAAGCGTCCCGTTTCCTGCACAGGATTCGGGGCGTTTTCATATATACTGCTTATACATAGAGCGTCCGTTCCGGGCGCTCTAAATTTTTGCCATGAAGGAGGAGCAATATGCCGAGCAAGCTACAAACGTATATGCAGATGGCGGACGAAGCGCAGCGGCAGATCACCGGCAGCTACCGGGGCTGGACGGGCTTTCTCACCACCGCCGCAAGGCTGTACAAATACCCCTACGCCGAGCAGGTCATGATCCACGCCCAGCGTCCGGACGCCACCGCCTGCGCGGAGTACGACTTCTGGAACGAAAAGATGGGCCGGTATGTCCGCAGGGGCTCCAAGGGCATCGCCCTCATCGACAGCAGCGGCGAAAGGCCGAGGCTTCGGTATGTGTTTGACGTGTCGGACACGGGCGGCAGGGAGTTTCCAAAGAGCCGCTACCTGTGGGAATACCGGGCGGAACACGCGGACGCGGTAAGCGTCATGCTGGAAAGCCGCTACGGTGTGGACGGAAAAGGAGGGCTCCCTGACCAGCTTGAGCGCATCGCGTCTCAGCTTGCGGAGGAATACTGGCGGGACTATAAGCGGGATATCCTCGCCATCGTTGACGATTCCTTTCTTTACGGGTATGATGAGTTCAACGTAGGAGCGGCCTTCCAAAGCGCCGCCGCCGTCAGCATCGCCTACTCGCTCATGTCCCGCTGCGGGCTTGAAGCGGACGACCGCTTCGAGCATGAGGATTTCCTGAGCATCTTCGATTTCAACACCCCGGAAGCCGCCGCCGAGCTGGGCACGGCGGTGAGCAGGATCAACGGAGAGGTGCTGCGGCAGATCGAAGTCACCATCAAGAATTACGAGCGCGAGAAACTCGCGGAAAGGAGCCATAGCCATGACAGAGCTGACCTACACCAAGAACGGGGACTACCTGATTCCCGACCTGACGCTGAGCGAAACGCCGGAGGACGCGAGACCCCTGGGCAAGTACGGGAGACTGCGCAGGAGCTATCTTCAGGAGCACAGACCGGGGCTGTACAGCCGTCTGGTGCTGTCGGAGAAGCTGTTCCCGCACCTGCGGGAGATCGACGAGACGGCGAACCGGAGGCTGGAGCAGATGATGCCGGAGCTGATGAAGTCGGCGGGCGTGACGGAGGAGCTGAAAGCCCGCGACCAGATGAAATGGGTGGGGCTGATGAACAGCCTGAAAGCGCAGGCGGAGGAGATCATCCTCAGCGAACTGGTGTACAACTGACCAATGACGCGCCGGAAGCGGAACCGGCGCAGCCTCCGATACCGCAGGCATACCAACTGAGCCTGTTCCCCACGGAGGATGAGCAAATCGCATATATCGCAGAAGCGGAGAGCTGCACGCCCTCCGCTTTTTCCATGTCCATCCCGCAGGCGGATATCGACCACATTCTGCGCATGGAGGGCAACGCCGATTATGCCCGCATGAAGATCGCCACGGAGTTCTCCAAGGGCAAAGGCGTGGAAGAAATCGCGGCGTTTCTTCAAAGCAGCTTCCACGGCGGCAACGGCGTCGTCACCGAAAACGGCAGATATTCCGCCTGGTACGCCGACGACGGCATTCACATCGCCAATGGGGACGCGGCAAGGTATCTGACCTCTGCAAAGGTCGTAAGCTGGCAGGAGGCGGCGGAGCGCATCGGACAGCTTTTGGAGCAGGGCGAATACGCCGCCAATGTGGAGCTTGCGGAAGCGCCGGGGCACGAGTGCGCGGAGCTGGCGCAGGCCGTATGGTATCTCCGGCAGGATTTAAGTGAAAAGGCGCGGGCGCAGGGCTACCTCTCCTGCCTGTCGGATATGCGGGGCGGCGGTTTCCCGGAGGAAACGGCGCGGCTTGCCGAGCGGCTGAGAGACCCTGCGTTCCGTGAAGTCCTCATGGACGATTTTGCACAGCTCCGATCCGACTACCGGGAGGACAGGAGCCTGCTGCGCTTTCACTACCACAAGCCGGACAAAATCGAGCAGGGTTTGCGGGAGCTGTCCCTGCCCCGCAGGGAGTACCGCACCGAAATGGCAGAGATCCCCGCCGTGCAGCGGTTTATTACCGAGGACGAGATCGCCGCGACCCTGACCCGCGGCAGCAATATTGAAGGGAGCAAGGGGCGCATCTACGCCTATTTCAGAGAAAAGCATACCCCCAGGGAGCAGGCGGACTTCCTGAAAGACGAATACGGCATTGGGGGACGCTCCCACGCGGTATCCGGCGCGTCCCACAGCGGTGAGGATCACAGCGGCAAGGGCGTCAGCTTGAAAAAGCAGGACTGCCCGGAAATCCAGCTGAACTGGGCGAACGTCGCCAAGCGTATCTCCGAGCTGATCCGCAAAGACCGTTTCCTGACCCCGGAGGAAAAGACACAGTACGAGCAGCTTCAGCGGCAGACCGCAGCGCGAAGCGCAGCATGGAATGACTACAACGCTGTAAAGGAAGCCCACCCGGACGACCTCGTGCTGTTTCAGGTGGGCGATTTCTTTGAGCTGTACGGTGAGGACGCGAAACAAGCGGCGGGGTTGCTGGATATGAACCTGACCACCCGCAATATCCCCGGTGCTGGCCGTGTGGAGATGTGCGGTGTACCGTCGCACAATTTAGAGATGTATGTGGAGAAATTGCGCGATAAGTATGATGTGACGATTGCCGAAGCACCGGACTTTAGAGGTAAGCGCCGCGTCTATACCCTGCGTTCCGTTGACCATGAAGCGGAGGCCGCCATCGACGCGCAGGAAGCGGAGTTCGGCGCGGATGGGACAAGGGTGTTCCGCGACCCCGCCGCAGAGCAAGTTCAGCCCACGGTGGCAGAGCTGTTCGAGAGATACCGCCTGAGCGTGGGCAACGCGCTTTCCAAGGATGAAGCATTTCTCAACGCCTGCCGCAACTCCGACCGTCAAAACGCCTATCTGGAGGGCGCGGCGGCAATCCGGCGCATCGTCATGGCGTCTGAGGATTTACAGCTCACGCGCCTCTATTTCGATATGCCCTCCTTCCATAACCGGCTCCATCAGGAGCTTTTGGACGAGCTGTATCCCACGCTGGCGACCACGATAACGCCCTCGCCCTACAAGGTGACGCAGGAGGACATCGACGCTGCCTTGCAGAGCTGGAACGGAAAAATTGAAAGCAAGCAGGCGGTTGTTCGGTATATGGCACAGCACGGGCGTGAACGGGAAGCCGCCGCATGGCTGGCGCGGGAGTACGGCTTGAAGGATACCTCTAAACCGCTGCAAATCTCCGTGGGCAATTCCGAGCCGGTCACGCTGTCATGGGCAAAGGTGCAGCGGCGCATTGCGCAGCTCATCCGAGAAGATAAACTCTTCACAGAACAGGAAAAGTCTCTGCTGGAAAACAACCCGGACTATCGCCTTTTGGGTCGTTTGCGGGCAGACTGCGAATACTTCCTTGGAGCAGGCAACCGCGCAGAAAAGCACCTGTGGGCGGGCAGCGTCTATGCACAGATCGTCAAAATGCGGGAGCTGTATGACGCGCTCCCCCAAAAACCGGAATGGCTGACGAAAGAAATGATTGATGATTATGCCGACCGAATGGCACCACAGTATCAGGTCGTAGTGTATCATCACTTTGAAAACGGCTTTGATGAGAAACGGGACTATCAAACGCTGGAAGAAGCAGAAAAAGCCGCACAGGGTTATGTGGACGGCACGATGGAAAGCGACGGCTTTGCGTATGACGGCGCAGCCATCTATGACCAGCAGGCACGGAAGTATCTGCGTATCTACGGCGATTACCCGGATGAACGGGCGCACGCAGAGGTAGCGGGACGTGAGCCGACCGCAGAAAGCATTATCCCCGCAGACCGTTTCCATGTGGTAAGCCTTGACCGGGGATTCCGTACCCTGTATGCCGTGTGGGACGACGAGACCCACGGCTATTATGTGGATGCAGACGGCGTGACCGAGGAATTTACAAGCGAATGGCAGGCGGAGGCATACCGGCTGGAGCTGCAAGGGCAGGCGGAACAGGCGCTCACGGAGCGTGCAAAGGGGCTGATCTCCGACTTCTGCCGGAGCGAATACGGCTCGGAGGCGGATTTCAGCGACCCGGCGAAGATTGGCGTCGCTTACACCACCGTCACCGATGACGAGATCCCCATTCAGGTGAACATTGACCTTGTGAATTATCGGCTGGAGCGCTATCTGGATGATGAGCATCTGGAAACCCGGCAGTACCGCTCTTTGCAGGAGCTTATTTCCAACGAGCTGGAAAACCTCGATTTCAGCGACCTCATTCATGTTTCGGATGAGGACGTGGAGCAATACCGATGGCACGCGCCGAAGGAAGCAGTTGAGGAAGCTCCCGAAACGGCTCCTGTCCCGCAGAGAGAACCGTTCCCGTATTCCGTAGGCGATACGGTGTACCTGGAAAACGGCAAGCCCTATATCATCGAGAGCATCGGCGTCTTTGATATTACCCTCAGCGACCCGACGCTTTTCTATCCCATCTCCCGTGCGGAGAGCAGGGAGAGCTTTGCGCGGCTCATGGAGCGGTATCCGCAGCCGGGAAAGACCGCCGCAGAGAACACGGCTGTCCCCGAAAAAGAACCAAACCACACCTACACCGAGGAAACCGTGGCGGTATATCCCGGTGACAAAAACAACCTCCCCTATGATGTGGAGATTCGCACTCTGCGTTTTGACGAGCCGGAGCATGACCCACCCTCTGCGGAACCCGCCGAGCCTGAACCTCCTGCTATGAGCGAGGAAGAAGCGCTGCTTCTGGAACAGGAAGGCCGAGCGGCACTTTCAGAAATGGGCGAATTTGTGCCTGATTTTGATGATGCCATCTCTCAGGCCGAGATCGACGAGACTCCCACACACCGTCATGCGGTATCCATTTCCATTGACGGCGAGTGGCAGGGCTTTCCCAGTGCCGACGCTGCGGAGCAGGCCGCTTATGCGGACTTCAAGGCAGCAAGCCACCGCAACGCGCAGAATTTCCACATCACCGATGATGCCCTCGGCGTCGGCGGCGCAAAAGCAAAGTTTCGGGCAAATATGGCGGCTATCCATCTCCTGCAAGAGCTGGAGTTTGAGGGCTTACAGGCCAGCCCGGAACAGCAGGAAATCCTCTCCCGATATGTGGGCTGGGGCGGGCTTGCGGACGCTTTTGATGAAAGCAAGGATAACTGGAAAGACGAATTTGCAGAGCTGTACGCCGCGCTATCCCCGGAGGAATACGCCGCCGCCAGAGCGTCCACGCTGAACGCCCACTACACCAGTCCCACCGTTATCCGCGCCATTTACGACGCAGTAGAGAACATGGGCTTCCAGACCGGCAATATTCTGGAGCCCAGCATGGGCGTGGGCAACTTCTTCGGTATGCTGCCGGAGAGCATGAAAAGCAGCAGGCTCTACGGCGTGGAGCTGGACAGTATCACCGGTAGAATCGCAAAGCAGCTCTATCCAAAGGCGGATATTACCGTGGCGGGCTTTGAAACCACCGACCGGAAGGACTTCTTCGACCTCGCCGTGGGCAACGTACCGTTTGGACAGTATCAGGTCAGCGACCGGGCTTTTGACAAGCTCGGTTTTTCCATCCACAACTACTTTTTCGCCAAGGCGCTGGAGCAGGTGCGTCCGGGCGGCGTGGTAGCCTTCGTCACCTCCCGCTACACCATGGACGCCAAGGACAGCGCCGCAAGGAGGTATATCGCCCAGCGCGCGGACTTCCTCGGCGCGATCCGCCTGCCCAACAATGCGTTCCGCGCCAACGCCGGTACGGATGTCGTTTCGGATATTATCTTTCTTCAAAAGCGGGACAGACCCATTGAAATCGAACCCGATTGGGTACACACGGGTATCTGGCGAAACCCGGGAGCGAATGCGGACGGCTTTGCCATCAACCGGTATTTCATCGACCACCCGGAGATGGTGCTGGGACGGCAGACCTCGGAAAGCACGCAGTACGGCAGGCAGGACTTTACCGTTGCGCCCATCGAGGGCGCAGACCTTGCGGAGCAGCTCGGCGGCGCAATTCGGAATATCCGTGGAACCTACGCGGAAGCGGAGCTGCCCGATCTGGGCGAGGATGAGACCATCGTGGATACCATCCCGGCAGACCCGAATGTGCGGAACTTCTCCTACACCGTGGTGGACGGGGAGCTGTACTACCGGCAGAACAGCATCATGACCAAGCCCGACTTCAACGCCACCGCAAAGGAGCGTGCCAAGGGCATGGTGGAGCTGCGGGACTGCGTGCAAAAGCTCATCTCTCAGCAGATGGACGGCTTTATTTCGGATGAAACCATCCGGCAGACGCAGGCGGAGCTGAATACCCTCTACGACGGCTTCACCGCAAAGTATGGGCTTATCAATTCCCGCGCCAACGCCCTGGCCTTTGCCGAGGACAGCTCCTACTATCTGCTCTGCTCTCTGGAGGAGCTGGACGAGGACAAAAACCTCAAGCGCAAGGCGGATATGTTCACCAGGCGAACCATACGGGCGCACGAGGCCGTGACCAGCGTGGATACCGCTTCGGAGGCGCTGGCGCTGTCCATCTCCGAAAAAGCCTGCGTGGATATGGCGTATATGGCGCAGCTCACCGGCAAAAGCCAGGATGAACTGATCAACGAGCTGAACGGCGTTATCTTCCTCGACCCTGTGCACGGGGAGTGGCAGACAGCGGACGAATATCTCTCCGGCAACGTCCGGCAGAAGCTGCGGGAGGCGGAGCAGGCGGCGCAGGACAGCCCCGGCTATCTGCCCAACGTGGAAGCACTGCGACAGGCGCAGCCCAGGGATCTGGACGCAAGTGAAATCGAGGTGCGGCTGGGCGCAACGTGGATCGACCCCTCGTATATCCGGGAGTTCATGTGGGAGACCTTCGAGACCCCCTTCTACCAGCAGCGCATGATCGACGTGACCTATTCCGCCTTCACCGCCGAGTGGAACATCAGGAACAAGAATGCGGTCAGTTACAGCAATATTGCCGCATATATGACCTACGGCACGGAGCGCGCAAACGCCTATAAGATTCTTGAAGATACCCTGAATCTGCGCGACGTGCGCATCTACGATACCAAGCACGACGCGGACGGCAGGGAGCGGCGCGTCCTCAACAGCAAGGAAACCACCCTCGCCCAGCAGAAGCAGCAGGCCATCAAGGATGCGTTCCGGGACTGGATATGGCGCGACCCCGACAGGCGGCACACTCTGGTCGCAAGGTACAACGAGCTGTTCAATTCCACCAGACCCCGCGAATACGACGGCAGCCACATCACCTTTGCGGGCATGAACCCGGAGATCCGGCTGCGGGAGCACCAGCTCAATGCGGTCGCCCATGTGCTCTACGGCGGCAACACCCTCCTTGCCCACGAGGTAGGCGCGGGCAAGACCTTCGAGATGGTAGCCGCTGCCATGGAATCCAAACGGCTGGGGCTGTGCCACAAGTCCCTCTTTGTCGTTCCCAACCACCTGACCGAGCAGTGGTCGGGCGAGTTCCTGCGGCTGTACCCCTCCGCCAATATCCTCGTGGCTACGAAAAAGGACTTCGAGCCGAAGAACCGCAAGAAGTTCTGCGCCCGTATCGCCACAGGCGAATACGACGCCGTTATCATCGGCCACTCGCAGTTTGAGAAGATACCCGTCTCCATGGAGCGTCAGCAGCGGCTTTTGGCGGAGCAGATCTTTGAGGTGGAGGAAGGTCTGCGGGAGCTGAAAAGCCAGCGGGCGGAGCGGTTCACCATTAAGTCTCTGGAACGCACCAAGCGCGGCCTTGAAGCCAAGCTCAAAAAGCTCCAGGACAGTTCCCGAAAGGACGATGTTGTGACCTTTGAGCAGCTGGGCGTAGACCGCCTGTATGTGGACGAGGCGCACAACTATAAGAACCTGTTTCTCTACACCAAGATGCGCAACGTGGCGGGGCTTTCCGCCACCGACGCCCAGAAGTCCTCGGATATGCTGCTCAAGTGCCGGTATATCGACGAGATCACCGACAGCCGCGGCGTGGTATTCGCCACGGGCACGCCCGTCTCAAACTCCATGACGGAATTGTATACCATGATGCGCTATCTCCAGCACGACGCCATTCGCGGCAAGGGACTTGCCCACTTCGACTGCTGGGCTTCCACCTTCGGGGAGACGCAGACCGCCATCGAGCTGGCTCCCGAGGGTACGGGCTACCGGGCGAGGACGCGCTTTGCCAAGTTCTTTAATCTGCCTGAGCTCATGACTCTGTTCAAGGAGGCGGCGGATATCAAGACCTCCGACCAGCTCAACCTGCCTACACCCACGCCCATCTATCACAACGAGGTGGCGCAGCCCACGGAGATACAGAAGCAGATGGTGCAGGAGCTGTCCGAACGTGCAGCAAGGGTACACGCCCAGCTTGTTGACCCCGGCACGGACAATATGCTCAAGATCACCTCGGACGGGCGCAAGCTGGGGCTTGACCAGCGCATCATCAACCCCGACCTGCCGGACGACCCGAACAGCAAGGTCAATCGCTGCGTGGACAACATCCACCGCATCTGGCAGGACGGGCAGGCGGACAGGCTGACCCAGCTCGTGTTCTGCGATTTGTCCACCCCGAAAACCGGCGCGACCGGGGCGAAGGCGGCAAAGACGGCGGGCGGGAATCTGGACAGCCCGGAGCTTCACGCGCTGGAAGCTGTCATTGGGCAAGATGCAGCCGAAGAACCGGCGTTCACGATTTACGACGACATCCGTGAAAAGCTCGTCGCCAGAGGAATCCCCCGCGAGCAGATCGCATTCATCCATGAAGCCAACACCGAGACGCGGAAGAAGGAGCTGTTTGCAAAGGTTCGCTCCGGTCAGGTGCGTGTGCTCATGGGCAGCACCTTCAAAATGGGCGCGGGTATGAACGTGCAGGACAGGCTCGTGGCGCTCCATGACCTCGACTGCCCGTGGCGGCCGGGCGATCTGGAGCAGCGCAGCGGGCGCATCATCCGGCAGGGCAACCGCAACAAGGAAGTGCATATCTACCGCTACGTCACGGAATCCACCTTCGACGCCTACCTCTGGCAGACGGTGGAGAATAAGCAGAAGTTCATCTCCCAGATCATGACCTCAAAATCCCCTGTTCGCTCCTGCGAGGACGTGGACGAGACTGCTCTTTCCTACGCCGAGATCAAGGCGCTGTGCGCCGGAGACGAGCGTATCAAGGAGAAGATGGACTTGGATGTGGATGTTGCCCGCCTGAAGCTCATGAAGGCCAGCCATCAGAGCCAGCAGTTCCGTCTGGAGGACAATCTGCTCAGGCATTTCCCCGAACAGATCCGGCAGAACGAGAGCTTCGTGGAGGGCTTCACCGCCGATATGCAGACGCTCTCGGCACATCCGCACCCCGTGGACGGCTTTGCGGGCATGGAGGTCAAGGGCGACCTTCTCACCGACAAGGACAACGCAGGCGCTGCCATTCTGGAAGCCTTCAAGGACGCAAAGGGCATGGAGCCCGTTCCCATCGGCAGCTACCGGGGCTTTGCCATGTCCCTGACCGTGGAGGACTTCGGACGGGACTTTATTCTCACCCTCAAGGGCAAAATGAACCACCGCGTGACGCTGGGCAAGGACGCGCGGGGCAACCTCACCCGCATCGACAACGTTTTGAGCGCCATGCCGGACAGATTGCAGAATGTCAGAAACACGCTGGACGCGCTCACCGCGCAGATGGAGACGGCAAAGGCGGAGCTGGGCAAGCCCTTCCCCCAGGAGGATGAGCTGCGGACAAAATCCGCGCGGCTTGCGGAGCTGAACGCCGAGCTGAACATCGACGACCGCACGCCCATGGAGCAGATGGCGGAGGACGCGCCCGCCGTGCAGAGCGCAAAGGCGGAGCGTCCCTCCGTGCTGGCAAAGCTGAAAGCGCCGCTGTCCCAGCCCTGCGCCGAGGACAAAATCAGGCACAGGAACAAGGAAGAACGATAAAAAACGGCGGCTCCGACGAAGAATGGATTTTGTCGGAGCCGCTTCACTACAGCTTAATGAAAGGAAGGATGCACCAATATGAAGGATCTTCCCGTTTACAGATTTCCCGCCGAGCACGCCCGTGAAAACGGCGAGCTGGAGCTTTACCGCGCCTCCAACAAGGCGAACACCGCCTGCAAGGAGGCCATTGAGAAGGCGATCTCCGAGCATTATTGCGATAACGTCCTGCACAGGGAAGCCGTCGCGCAGGTGGCGGAGCAGTTCGGGCATGAGCGCATTTTATATGTGCTGGCGATTACCATCCGACAGAAGGATTGGGATGGGCGGTTCTCAGCGGACAACAAACAATGGGCAAAGACCGTTCCCGTTTCGGAGAACCCCGACGCATGGGGGACGGATCGGAACTGCTATCTGGCGGTGAACAGCCACAGCGGGCTGGTTGACCTGTTTACCAAGCTGGCGCGAGAGGACGCAAGGGCGCATGAGCGCAGGTCCTCGGTGCTCGGCAGACTGAAAAGCAGACCGCCCGAAGCGGCGGCGGAGGCCGTCAAAAAGGCAAAGGAGCCGTCCCTGTGAGCGCGCAGTTCATGCGCCGGAACATCCGCATCTCCGTTCGCCTGACGGAGGAGGAGCACCGGCTGCTGAAGGAAAAGATGGCGCGGATCGGCGTGACCAATCAGGAGGCGTTCCTGCGGAAGATGGCGCTGGACGGGCTGGTGATCAGGCTGGATTTGCCGGAGCTGAAGCAGATGATTTCGCTTCTGCGCTACACGAGCAACAACATCAATCAGATCGCCAAACGGCTCAACGAGAGCGGCAGAGCCTACGACACCGACCTTGCGGAGATTCTGGAAAAGCAGAAGCAGCTATGGGGACTTGCCAACAAAATTCTTATGAAGCTGTCCACCATTCAGTGAGCAGGCAGAAATATACGATAAGCCCATGCTGCCGGCATCCTTGTTTTAGGGCAGCTCTTTCTGTATAATGAAATCAAAAAGGACGGAAAACGACTATGAAATTCATTTTGAAACTGCTGCTTGCGCCCCTTATGCTGGTTTTGTGGATCGTGGAATGGGCGCTCACGCTGGCGCTCAAGGCTTCCGCCGTGGTCTGCGTCATCGCCTCCGCCCTGTTTCTGCTTTCAGGCTTCTTTTACTTTGTGGAGGGCAACGTGCAGAACGGCTGCATCTGTCTGGGCATTGCGTTTCTGCTGTCGCCCTACGGACTGCACTATTTGGCGGTGAAGCTCACAGCGCGGTTTATCGGCATGAGAATGCTGCTCAGGGAGCGAATCTACGGATAAACGGAATATGCGGAATGTGAAAAGGCGCAGGCTCTCTCCTGCGTCTTTTTCCATGGAGGGAATATGGCGACCACACGAATCATACCCATGCACTTAAACAAGGGCAAGACGCTGGCGCAGTGCCTTGCCGACCGGACGGAGTACGGTATGAACCCGGACAAAACCGAGGGAGGCACGCTGATCTCCACGTTCGCCTGCGAGCCGGAGACCGCCGTTTCCGAATTTGCCCTGTCCAAGCGGGAGTACCGGGAGCTGACCGGACGGGTGCAGGAAAGCGACGTCATCGCCTATCAGGTACGGCAGTCCTTTAAGCCGGGAGAGGTTACGCCGGAGGAGGCCAACCGCATAGGATATGAATTTGCCAAGCGTTTCCTAAAGGACAGGCACGCTTTCCTCGTCTGCACCCACACCGACAAAAAGCACATTCATAACCACATCTATTGGAACTCCACGGCGCTGGACTGTACGAAAAAGTTCAAGAACTTCATCGGCAGCTACCGCGCCGTCCGCAGGCTGTCCGACCTGATCTGCGCCGAGCACCGGCTGTCCGTGGTGGAGAATCCGCAGAAACACGGGCTGAGCTACAACAAATGGCGCGGCGGTCACGACAAGCTCTCCAACCGGGATCTTCTGCGCATGGCGATAGATGCGGCGCTTGAAAAGCAGCCCCAGGACTTCGACGCGCTGCTGGCGCTTTTGAAGGATTCCAGCTATTCCGTCGCCCGTAAGGGCAGGCTGTCGCTGCGGCACGAAAACCAGAAACAGAGCATCCGTCTGGATTCTCTGGGCGAGGGATATTCCGAGCAGGAGCTGCGCGCCGTCCTCGCAGGAGGCAAAACGCACAAGCCCTTCGTCAGGAAAAAATATCCGAAGCGCAGGGAGCGCGCCACGCTGATTGCCGACATTGAGGCGAAGCTCAACGCAGGAAAAGGCTATCGCTACGATCAGGCGATGAAGGTGGTAAAGCTCAAGCAGATGGCAAAGACGCTGATATATCTGGAGGAAAAGGGCTTTGCCGATTTCGACGCACTTGTCAATGCCGCCGCCGATGCGGAGAAGCGGTTCTATGCTTTGAAGGCGGCCATAAAGACGGCGGAAGCGCGTATGGGCGAGATACAGACCCTGCGGACGCACATCATGAACTATTCCAGAACCCGCAGCGTTTACACCGGCTACCGCAAGGCGGGGTACTCAAAAAGATACCTTGCGGAGCATGAGGGGGATATCCTCATCCACAAGGCGGCGAAGAAAGCCTTTGATGCGTTCGGCCTGAAAAAGCTGCCCACGGTCAGGAGCCTGAACGAAGAATTTGCAAGGCTGCTGGCAGAGAAAAAGGCGGCCTACGCCGAGTACCACCGTGCGCAGGAGCAGATGCGGGAGCTGCTGATCCACAAGGCCAACGCCGCCTATCTGCTGGGGCTGGATGAACAGAACCGGCAGACCACCGAGCGGCAGCGCGAGGAAAAATAGCGATGGCACATCGCGCAGCCACAGATGAAATCTGTGTTGCAGGGGTATGGGGAACGCCCCATCAAGCAAAAGGCGGGGACTCGTCAGAGTCTCCGCCTGCTGTCTTTTGGCTCCAAAAGACCTTGCTTGCCAAAGCGTTATCTCTATCCTCACTCCTACGGTGATTGCATCAAAATAGAATGACTTTGCCGATAATGTGTTCCTTTGAGATGATTCCAAAGTCTCGGCTGTCAATGCTCGCCCCATCATTATCTCCCAGAACAAAGTAGTGATCTGCCTCCAAATTGTATGCAGCAGCAATGTCTGCATCACAAGTGTAGGGGGAAAGGTAAACGTGATTTATATAAACACGTGAATCCTTGAGTTGAACAGTATCTCCGGCAACTGCAACAACGCGTTTAATGTAGACGGTTTCATCAACGCGAAAGACGATTATATCATCCCTTTGAATGCTTGCAGCAGTTCTTTTGACTAAGACAAGCTGATGGGATTTGAGAGTGGGCTCCATTGATTGCCCATCAACGAATGTCACCCTGAAGTTCACTGCAAAAAGCACGCAGGCTGTTATTGCAGCAATCGCCGCTATCCAAGATTTATATGTCTTTTTGCACATGCGCTCACCGTAGGATCATGCGTTACAACAACGATGGTCTTTCCTTCCTCATTAAGTTGTCGAAGCATTGCGAGAACTATGTCGCGATTCCGCGCATCAAGACTGCCCGTAGGCTCGTCTGCTAAAATCAGTTGGGGAGATTTAACCATTATCTTTGCCAGAGCAATGCGCTGCTGTTCGCCCCCGCTGAGTGTATATATCTTTCTTTTCTCATAGCCGGGGAGCCCGACCCGTTCAAGTGCAGATGAATAAAGCTGCTTTTTCTTAGCTTTTGACAGCTTCTTGAAGTGAACGGAGATAGAGAGATTGTATTTTACTGTTTCCGTATCAATTAAGCCGTAGTTCTGCATAAGATAAGAAATGTGATTCCTCCTGAGCAACGTTGCGGTACGGGACGAAAAGCTTGAACTCTGCTGCCCGCAAACCGTTACATTTCCCCGATCGGGAGGTTCCAACATTCCAATGATATTAAGAAGCGTTGTCTTGCCTGCACCGGATTCTCCCATAATCGAGACAAACTCGCCCTGCTCTATCTCCATTGACAGGTTGTTAAACAGATTCTTTTCTCCAAAACGCTTGCAAACGCCTTCAAGTTTGATTAAGTTCATTTTATTCAGCTCCCTTCATTATGCTATACAGATTGGCGGTGGAATAGCGGCGACACAAACCATAAGTAACTGCAATATCCAGCAGAAGGGCTATGGGGAGTATTAAGCTTTCCGCCGTTATTCCGATAACATTCATTTTTTCTATTGCCCAAAGGGCCAAGATGCTGACCCCGTAAACGAATATTGTTAGGATAAGATGACCCCGGATACAGTTCGTCAGAGAATATCCTTCGATCATGCAGGCAGCAATTTTGCGTTTGTAATTCTCGCAATAGAGGCTTGCAGTAAATATGATTAGTGCAAATAGACCAATTAACAAAAATACAGACTGAGTGCCAAAAATACGAAGCATGGTTAGCTGCCGGGCTATGACCTTCTCATAGTTATCGGCAACCGAACGCAATTCCAGAGTGTATGCTTCGATTCCCGATGCCTTCAAAAGCGGGTATAATTCCGTATACGGAGAATCCGTTTGAGTCTTGATAAAATATGCTCCTTTTGAGATATAGCTGGTTATATAAAGGCCATCCAAATGATGATTTTCTACAACAACGATTATAGGCTGGTCTATAAGCCCATTGCCGGTACTAATATTGGGGTTATACGCATAAATTTCAGATGCTTGACCGTCATAAAGCAAGATATTAGGATCGCTGGAATATACGAGCCGCACGTTTTCACGGTATGTATCAATCCTTTCGGATTTGTCTTCCGGAAACAGCACGTTAATTACATCATCTGAAAGCATTGACTCATCAATTACTCTTCCGTCAGACGTCAAGATAGGATTGAAGTGCAGGTAGTTCCTATTTACAACAATGTAGTCTCGATTCTCATGAGCAAATTCCTCGTTTATCGTTTTGCCGCTTGTAACATCATAGTCATAGTTACCGGAATATACGAGAATTCCATCGTATGCAGAGACGGAGTTCAGGTAAAATTGGAGATATCCGTTTTCGGCCTCTTTATCAAGCGAAGCGTTATTGATGTATATCGGTACAGTCATATAGCCGGAAACCTTTTCTGATAGATTTTTTGCGGTATGATAGGTATGAAGTGTAACAGAAACATTTCGTACCGCAATGGAAATAAAAACAGCTGAAAAGAGAAGAATCACGCATTTGGAAAGGGTAGCAATATTGTATATCCCGTTTTTCGGAATCTGTCCCTTGCTGTGCGTGGCCTTCCGTTGGGTCGAAATAATAATAGCTGCGGCTGCCAAGCCTGTAATCAATGTGCATATACCTATGGCAAAATATTTGAGGTAGAACAAAAGAAACAGCATAAGCGCGTTTTTGAACAGAACCGCTGATAGAATGAGTGTTACGAGCAAAAGCAAGCCAAATGAAGCGGCAAGAGGAACGCCGAGTTCACAAAACTCATTCTTGAGTATATTTCTTCCCGAATACCCGTCAATTCTTTTTAGTACATTTTTCTTGGCAATGGAGAATGTATAGAACATCACGCTGATAACAAACAGGAAGGCTGGCACAAAGCCGAACAGCCAGAAAGAGTATCCCGCATGGACAAAAGCGCTCCGATCCAATACGACATCCATTCCAAGCTCAGATATTGCACCGGACACGGTTGCGGTATCGATTTCTTTTGCATAAAAAATCCCGTTTGAAATGTCTGAATTCTCAAGCTCATACCAATCGAATATGGCTATATCCTGTGAAAGCGCAGGCAATCCCAGCCGGTGGGTGGTATATCCCTCTTGCTCGACAGTAGCAATGCATTCGTTCCCGGTAATAACGATTCCGCAATCCGTTTTGATATCAAGAAAATCAGATGTATGATTTGTTTTGTAATATCTGTTGATCGGCTTGCCGTCCTCAAGAGACACAATACGCATCATGATGTCAGCATTTTTATCTTTCAATGCGTTGTCAATCGCCGTAAGAAAATATGTGTTGTCCATACCTTGCGGTTTCACAATCATCATTCTGCTCATTTTGCCCTCCATAGCGCCAACCGCCTCGCCATCAAAATTTAAGATTGACAGCGCAGACAGAACGCCAAACAGCAGACAGAAGCAGAAAACTACCAGCCGTTTCATAATTACAGCCACCTCACTTTCATAAATCCTTCATCGTGGGCAAACCCGCCACTACAGGAATGCAACGGGCTTACCCTCCATACAATTTGATGATCATACGCTACTCGAACTATAAGGCATTCTTACGGATTATTATCCCACCAGACGCGACAAGTCCCAAAAAGGCCCCACGCAGTTGCTATAGCTGTTTTATTTGCATCAACAACGTCGCGAACGATTTCGCCTGCGCCTACTTGAGCCGAAGCTGAATGCCTTTGCAAGCGATGCAGATAAGACGATTTTGCCATGAACCCCGGAATCGTTTCCCAAGCCCAAAAACCTCCGCCTACGTTTTCGCTGCCAGACGCTGCTGCTGCAACTATACAGCAACTTGCCAAAAGCATGATACAGATCATCACGGCAATAGTATTACGAATTTTCATGGTATCCACCTCCTTTCATTAAATTTGCTATAAACTATCGTTTTAGATAGCCAATGCACTTTTTTGTTGTTTGTGTAGCAGACACTTTATCTGCTACCGTCCCTGCGCATATCCCGCAGTTCTTTCCTACTGTAGAAGATGCTCAGCGCAAGCAGCATAGCGCAGTAGAACAGAATGCCGATTGCAAGGATCATCTGAGCATCACGCCATTCCGAGTAGGAGAGAGTGTGAAAGCCCAGCACACAGAGATGTCCAAGCATGTAGGCGATGGGAATCAGAATCAGCCGTTCTACCAGACGGCGCGGCTTCTCCTTTTTGCGCAGATTCAGCCATATTACACCGAGGATCACAAGCAGGACTATGTTTATCGCCAACCAGTAGCCCATCGAAAGCCCTGGCAGCGCCATCCATCCGCCACTGTCGGGTTCAATCTCGCCGTAGATGCACACAGCGCTGTTACTGGAGCTTTGGTTAATAAACTGCGTAAAATAGATGAGCAGTTCATGACCATTCTCGGGCTTTACGGTCACATCCTGTGCGCCGGGTTTGGAGAACATCCTGTCCCATGCACAAGTCCACACTTCAAGGTGGTAGACTGTCTGCTTATCGGCCGGATCGGCGATCCGTTGGAGCTTGTAGTTCGTGATTTCACTGCTGAAAGAGATAGTTGCTTCTCCGTTTGCTCCCTCTGTTACCGTAACCAGTTCCTGCGAATAGGCGAAGTATTCCGGCGCGGTTAGAAAGGAGAGCCCCGACAGCATCAGTGCCAACAGTACCGCCGCCGTGCATAGAATAGCTTGTACCTTCTCCATCAGCAGCGCTTTTTTTAGGCGTTTCAGCGGCTCGGCATCGATATCCGGCACGTGCTGCGCAGCTACCGGCTGAACAGGCTTTCGCAGCTTTTCCAGCTCCGCACGGCAGGTGGGGCAGTTTCCCAAGTGTTCCTTTACAAATTCCGCCGTATCCTCCGATACCATATCCTCCGCATAGAGCGGCAGAAGGTCACATACAATGCTGCACTCATTTTTCATCCTCGCAAGCCTCCATTCCTTTTTGTATCATTTTTCGTGCCCGATGATAGGTGACACACGCCCAGTTCTCCGTCTTTTGAAAACGCTCCCCAATTTGCTTGAAACTCATCTCACCAAGAACTCGCCACATGAAAACCTCTTTATACGGGTCGGGCAGCTCATGCAGCAGCTTTTTTATCTGCCGAACAGTCTCGCTGCGCAGCAGGATTTCCTCGGGCAATTCCTCCGCTTCCAGCATATACCGTTCTACGTCCGCCGCGAATTGGGTCTTACTGCTCTGTTTCAGGTAAGTAAAATAACAGTTCTTTGCGATTTGGCACAGCCACACCCGTATGTCGCAGTCGCCGCGGAAGCTGTCAATGCACCGCAGCGCACGGGAGAAGACTTCACTGGTAATGTCCTCCGCTAACTGTTCGTTCCCGCCGGAGAGCTGCCGCAAATAGAGAAACACATCCCTGAAATAGTCCCTGTATATCTGCTCAAAGTCTGCCACCTTTTCACCTCCTTGACCCGTTTACCTATATGACTTCGCAAAACGCAAAATCTTACAAGGTCTTCGAAATATATTTTTGGTTTGCACCTCTTTTTGATCTTATCGATTAAACGTCAGGGCATCGGCCCTTTTGTGCAAAGCCGATGCCCCATTTGTGTGGCCTGTGGGCTTTGCGTTGTACGTAGCGCCTACGAGTCGTTAAATATGGTTATCTGTTTTCTGTCGTGATTGCTAATGCTGTTGGACTCGTTGTTGATGTTATCGCCACGGCTCAAGCGGCAGTAAAGAGCGGCTGTGCCGAGGGTGATTTTCTTGACTGACTGTTTCAAAATAGCCTCCTTCCCACAGCCAAACAGGAGGAGTTTATCCTAACTATATTATACCTCTGCCGACCGCCTATGTTAAGGATGTCGATGAAAAAGTTAAGCTGGCTCAAAGTCGGCCAGCATCAGTTTCAAAAGAATGTCACGCATAGACTCACCCTCGTCCTTGTAGACGGGCGTGATAATGAATGTGTTTTTTCCTGCTTGATAGGTGTATTCCTCCTTGCAGTGACTTCATCCATAGCGTCCTCCACCAAGCTACTTGCTCAAAGTATTCCCTGTTTCGTAAGCGATTGCCGTGGGCACGTTAGCACGCCCAAATCGCGCGGTTATAGAAAGTCAAATAGAGAGCTACCTTTTCCCGCATTTGGGGCATCTTTTCTACGCTTCTTCCGTTTGTTTCTTAATTTTATCCATTATACCACGAAATCTTTATTTTGGACGTTCCCTTATGAAAAAGTAGCTATCCCCAACTGGAATAGCTACTTTCAGTCAACGTATGGCAACTAAAAAGTGTGATGGAATCCGTTCTATCATCTTCAATTCTAACAAATCAATATGTTAGCTCAGTTCCATCTACTTTTCGGCATTTTTAGAAATTCGTTTCCGTATCTCATTTACAGCTTCTGAACGATTGTGAAGTGCCAGCACCTCATATGTTGCATAAACAGTGTAGATACAAATTGTCTTTCCAGTTTCAGTGACATTGTTGATTTCACTATAGTTGATAGCAAATTTTTGCATAGGCATATTGGGCTGATTCATGCTCAACGCTGTCATACCTACAACGGAATTTTCATAAACATCACAATATGAACGACTTCCTAAAAAAGTAGTAATCAAACAGAATAAAGCATATCCAATTAAAACCGATCCTATTAAAATAGCAATCAAACGATAATGCTGATGGCTTAGTTCATAAAAGGCTTCTGGAGTAGCCATAATAAAGATGCCCAAAAGAATCAACAAAGGACACAAAACACAAAGTAAAACTTTTCTACCTGCTGCTCCAGTTTTTGTCGATACTAACAGTTCACCCATATCGGAGCCTGTACTTATAGAAGATGTACTATTAAGCGGTGCCCCACACTCTTTGCAAAAGGTCGCATTTTCCAGATTTTGCGCTCCACATTTTCCACAGAACATATTTACTACCTCTCTTTTCTATATTATTCGTTATCGTTGTTCGATTTTCGTTCCGCAATGGTTGCAGAATGCGTTGCCAGCAGTGACGGGATTATGGCACTTCGGACACAAAGCTCCCGACTCGTTAGAGGATATATCCTCAACCTTTGCCGCAGGAGGAATTTTCGTGCCGCAGGCGTTACAGAACGCTGCGTCAAGAGAAACATCAGCACCGCAATTGGGGCATTTCGTCACCCCTTTTATCTGCTTGATGTTTTCTTTGCACTCCAATATTTCAGCGTTCAGCGAGCTTATTTTTTGTATGCGTTCAATTTCCTCGCCCTGCGGATCAATTTTATGATGCTCATAGTATGCTTGCCCGATCTCAATGTAAAGCTGGGCAATCTGCTTTTCCTTTTCGGAAATGATACTATTCAGCCGTGCAACATCAGCGAAATTTTTTACCTGCTGTGCAACACCTTGTCCGGCACCTGAAAGTTTCTCCCCAATTTTTTCAAAGATAGACATACTTTTTCCTCCGATTTTCAGTCTTTTTCAATAACCAGGAACGAAGAATCATTCTCACTGGTGGTGCAAATAGACTTAGAAAATTTCTTCATTATCTTTCACCTCATGAATTATTTAGCTATTTCCTTGTATAAGAACGTAGAGTTCTAAAATCAAGAATAATCAATTTATTGCCCGATAAGTAATACCCGCCGTTCTCTTCTACATCTTCCGCGCTGTCCTGTTTTCTAAAGCGTTTGGAATCAATATTTCCCTTGCTGCTGCTCAAAACCAGCGTCCCATCATCATCAACAGAATAGCGGTCGCAGCTTTCCCACCAACCACCATCATAAGTAAACGGGACAGAACAAGTACCATCTTTATTAAAAATAAGGACTTCCTCTCCATCGTCGCTGCTCCAGGTCCCAACAATGGAAGTGCGGCTCTTTCCACATGCAACCAATGACAGAATCATTGTAAGGGTTAATGCCAGCACTAAAAACCGGATTTTGGAACTGTTTTTCATTATCATTTACCTCCAGTATCAAAATTCTTAACAGTAATAATCAAAAAGTATGTCCTTTGAACGGAATGATTTCACCAATGGAGCAGCTTTGCAAAAGGAGCGGCTTTACAAATTCCGTATGGAAATGCCATCTCGCGGTGCTTTGGGTTGAAGCTATATCTGTTTGCAACCATATAACTTGCGTTAGTAAACTGAGCAGCAAATTCATAGATGGTGTTGCTGCGCAGCCGCGGCCTCTGCCGAGTTCACGACGGCTTCCGTTCTGAGTTACGAAGGATACTGCGCATAACTGCAAAATGTATATTTATGCGCTATCTTAATTTGGAAAACAGTATGCGAAGAACCGTTCTGCATAGTCAAGCAATACCTATGTTCAGCGAATATGCTGTCCTTCTCATGCCATTATTGTACACAATTGTGGCAATATCTGTCAACACCGTGAATGCATAAATATGCATTATATGCAAATATATTTTTTTCTTATAAGTGGGCATTGCGAATGACGGGCAGCGTTGCGCGTAAATAGAAAAGCAAAGCCGCCTCAAGCGGTGGGTCTTATTCAGCCAATGTTTAGTCAGCACATGCACCATATAAAAACGCAAGATCTGTATTTTTTATCTGATTCTGCGTTTAAGGAGCCATTCCCCAAAATGTGACCGTGGTTGTTGTTAACCATGGAATGAGCTGTAACCTCTATGTCAATGAGAAACGTTGAATATGTAAAGAGCTATCGTGGGGACATTTCTCTTGATAGCATCACCACAAGCAAGGAAGTATAGGAGGAACCGAATATGATCAAAAAAAGAAGAAACCTGTTTATCATGCTGGTTGTCATCGTTCTGATGCTCAGCGCGACAGTCGGCGTGATTGTCGCATCATCGAACGGAACGCGCTTTAACAACACCATACTGGCAAGCAGCGTTGCAGCCGTTTCAAGCAGCGGCCTGTTGACAGTAACCAATCAATATCAAGGGATTTCCGGAAAAACAACCAAAGGTGAGATCACGACTTATATTGAGAAGAAAACGTGGGGATTGTTTTGGAAGCGCGTTGATATTGGCGAGCCTAATAACGAATGGTACGATGTGATATACAATTACGTTTATGCCGGCGATCACACGTTCCAGCTTCCATCGAAAGGGACATATCGCATCACGGTTGTCTATGTGATATCCGGTTCGGGTGGTGCTCCCGACACGATTACTCGAACAATCAAGAAAACGTATTAGGCGCACTGCCAAGCATTGTTTGGAATGCCTTTCAGTGTGAGATACAAACGAGGGAGATTGTCGGCATTAGCCTGCAACCTCCCTCGTTTCGTTTGTGCTGTTGTTTCACTGTCTTTGAACCGAGTCTATTAACTTAATCATCAGGTCAATCCCGTAGTCTCCATAAACCGTTAGACTGAAAGCGTATTGATCGTGAAGCCACACTGCAACCATAACGCCGGCAGATTCATAAATTGATACATCTGTGCCGGATAGGTCAATTTGGGAGTGTTTCCCATTCTCATTATCCACATCAATTGCAAAATCTTCTGTTACGCTTTGCGCAAAGATGATCCGTTCTCCCGCCTCATTTTGATAAAAGGAAATACAACAGGAGTCATTTTTTACGACGATTTCTTCTGCATATCCATCCGGAAGTTCCGTTAGACGGTAATGCTCTGTAATCTGTCTTCTTTCAGACTTTTCCGTAAAGAAGTGAACATAGGAGTCAAATGTCTCCCGGATGAATTTAGTTGCCGCAGCTCGTACCGAAGGAATGCTGCAAGCGGTCAGCGCAATCAGTAAAAATGCGGCTGCGACGGCTGCAACCCGCTTAGGCACAGTGTTCGTCATTCGCCAGAACCTACTTCGCTGTGCATGTGTAAGCTTATCCATTCTGCGCAAAAAATCATCTGAGAATGAATGGTTTATCTCTCGTTCATTCCTTGGAATCTCGGCGAACTCAGCAGAAACAACTTCCCGAATCGCCGTTTTAAGTTTGTTTTCAGCCATTATTGTTCTCCCCTTTCGAATAGCTGCACATGAAGAAGCTTTTTCCCACGCACCAGCCTTTGCTTTACGGTTGACACCTTGCAGTTCAGCAACTTAGCCGTTTCAGGCACCGATAGCTCCAATACAAAGTGATAATACAGGGCATCTCTGTATATGTCGCTCATAGATGCTATTGCTGATACAATCTTTTTGTACTCAATGCGATTATGTATCCTTTCGACAAGAGCATCGTCCGGCATTTCTTCCGAATCAGGCACATCTGTTTCGTTTTCTTCCTTCGTTCGAACACGTTCATGACGATGCTTTCTTAGGTGATCTAAGGCAGCGTTTTTTGTCGCTTTTAACAAATAGTTCCTTAAATCAGTCTCGTTTTCGATGGTACTGATTTTTGCCATATACTTCTTTGCAATCCTCAGAAAGACGTCATGTACAATATCCTCGGCATCAGAATCGTTTTTAAGCACGGTGCGTGCAACGAGAAACATCTGTTTTCGATAACTGAGGTATATTTCCTCAAATAGTCGGCGATGAGATTCGTCGTCTATAAAGCTCATATAAATCAATAGCATTAGTTTTCCTTTCTATAGCCCATGAGCCTCCATTAATACAACGATTGTAACGGGAAACAGGTTACAATCAAAGCTCAAGAATGCTATTGGCAAATTCTTCCCATCGGTACCACTTTTCCTTCTTATGCGCAAGGTAATCAATACCGCTCTCGGTTGCCTTATACACCTTGCGTTCTCTGCCGGCTACCGGGACAAGCCGTGATGACAAATAGCCCTTAGCCTCCAAAGCGGACAGCAGAGGATAAAGCATTCCCGTTTTCAGTTCAAACTCAGCATCGGTGCACCTATCGCTGACTTTCTTTATGACTTGGAACCCGTACATCTCCTCTCTGCTCAACAAATGCAAAATCAGGAAATCATAGCGACCATTCATGTTTTCACTCCTCAATGTCAGTACAAATTCTACTGTATGATTTCTACTGTATAAATTATACCATTCCCTTGGCGTGCGTTCAAGGCAGGGTGGGATAATTTCTTTCGGGAATCTGTAACCGGTTCATAGCCTCAAAACGTTGTATGTGTAAAGGCGGCAATAGAGCGGCTCAACAGATTGGGAGGAGGCGATGCTTTATGATTGAGGAATAGTAGTTCAACATTTCAACGCAAAAATACGATTTACGAGGAGGTTTATGTATGAAAAGAATTCTTTCTGGCATTTTTGCCGCTTTGCTTATCCTCTGCGCTTTGCCGGTTGCGGCATTTGCAGAGCAACAGTCTTCGGATATCGATCCGATTACTGTTCAACCAATAAGTGCTTCCGGTGGGGAGATCGTTCGACCCACTTGGCTTGCATATGGGCCAATCACCCAGTATCCCGCTGAGGGAGGAACATGGGAATACGGCTTTTGGGATGCAAAAGTTCGATCCTATTACACCGTGGATCGTTGCCATGGCAGTACCGTTGTATTGAATGGCAATACCGTTCGTTCGGTAGATACTGCCGCCGGGGAAACGTCAATCGCAGAAAAATGGGCACTTCAGTGGCCTTCGCACGATGACCGCTATTACTACCGTGTTTGCGACTAAGTATCCCTTTAGCAGTTCATTTTTCGAGCAGTTAGGCTGACAGTAGTTGTCTTCGGAAGTGTTTCATTCACCTCCGAAGACCATCCTTGTGGAGATGAGCAAAACACCGGTTTGTTCACAAATGCACACAAAATATAGTGCATTAGTATTGCAAGGCTCTTGTTTTACTCATCTCCGCTATCCTTGAAGCAAGGAGGTTTTTTTGTGATTAAACAGAGCATTAGACTGGTGGGGGGCATTATTGCATTGTTCGCCCTTATATTGGTTTTTAAGCATTCGCATTTGATGCAGGAAGAGAAACCTTTGAATACAACCGAAAGATTTAACATAGCTGTTTTATCAACAACTATATCGAAAGAACGACTTGTAAACGAGCTAAATGCTCTTGTCGATCAGTACGGCGCTGTCTTAGTGAAGGTTGTTCCAAACCAAGATAATTATGATAGTCAGAAAGATATCATATGGTTTGGTTCTCTCCAGCCTGACGGAACCAGTCCCAGAATCCGGGATAACCGCATTTCGTGGTTGGAGCCTTCTGTCGGCGGTGAACTGATCCATTCTTCCGATATGGGAGTAAGACCGCTGTACGGCAGCTACTCGATGCTTGGAAGTACAGAGTTCAAGGTTGCCTTGGCAGAATGGTGCAACAAAAATGAGATGAGCATAGACTTCTATAAACAGTACCCGCTTCCGGCAGTGTTCCTTGTATACTTTATCCAACATGGAATCGGAAACGCTGTGTTAATCTCATTCTTTTTGTTCCTGACAACAGTTATTGTCTGGTTTGTAACACACGCGAAGGCCAGGGCTTTGCGATTACTTGGCGGAGTCCCGTTGCAGCGTATTCATTTTGAGGATACGCTGACAATTATATCTTTGACCTCTCAAGGCTTTTTTGTGGGGTGTGCAGCGTTTTTCATATATTTAGGCATTGCTTCCGGAATTGATCAGCTTTCCGTTATGTTTCTGCCTTTTATATATACTGCAATTACTTTCATCACAATATCGGCTGTTGTTGTGCTGCTGATATCTCTGTTTGTGCAGCCTAAAGCAAAGCATTTATCTTTTAGGAAGATACCCTTGAAACAGTTCAGGCTGCTTGGACGAGCTGCCCTGATATTCTCCATTGTTCTTGCCTTAATGGTTGTGCCTACTACCATTACGATGGCTTCGGCATACAGGGCTCTCTCGAACGACTATGCTTCATGGGAAAGCCTTAAGGACGCCGTAGGAATTTCATATAACGATGTGAACGGACTGTACAACGATTATTGGATGCCTATGGTCGAGAACTTTTTCGCGGAGATGGCGGATAGAGACAATCTTTGTCTGTCAATGGCTGTTGACAGAGCCATTGTGCTTGATAATGCTGAAATGGGAAAATACGATCATATCGTTGTCACAGACCGCGCATGGGTGGAAACCACCGTATTCGGGGACAATTCCGATAAAGCTGATAGTCTGATTCCGATAGGCTTTGATGATATTCACGCCGAATTGAAAGACTTTTTGTCTAAGCAGCTCCCTATTTGGACGAATACAGGAGAAATACAACCGGAAGGCATGGGTTTCTGCGAATTTAACGGCGACAGCTTTTTGGTTTTGCCTCCAAACGCATCGTATGGCAACAGCACCATACAAGCGAAAAATCCATTGATTATTCTGGTGGAGGAGCCCGTGAAAACGTTGAAAGTAAGCAGCTTCCTTCTCCCTATGTCTTCGAGTGGAAACATTGTTTTCAAAAATGAAGCTGTCTTACGGTCTGTTCTCAACGAATCACCTCTTATGGAAAAAATATCCTCCATAGATTCGTTCACAGAGGGCGCACTGAAATATGCGCAGCTTTTTAAGCAGGAGTCTTTCTATTACTTTGCGGCGTGTGCGCTTTGCCTTGTTTCAATGGGCGCTGCGGGGATCATGAGTGCGCAGCTCTGGATCGGAGAGAACAGGAAGCGTATCTTCACACTGCATACGGCAGGGATCAAATACAGCGCAATCATCCTGCCTGTACTGCGAAAGGAAGTCATAGTGGCGGTCTGTACGGTTCTTGTCGGAGGGATTGTTGTTTATTCCATTCGTCACCCGGAACCGCTGTTGTTGCTGTTATCATCGGCTGTACTGTTTTTGATGTATGTACTGTTGAATTTTGTTGGGTATATTTTCTTTTCGAAGCGAGAGTTTTTGCAAATGTCATTTAGGCGGGAATGACCGTCCTTAGATAAAATGCGAACAAATACAGAGTGGAGGTTGAGCAAATGAATATCAGAGCCAATAATGTATCCTTGTCGATAAATGGTCGGAGAATCCTGTCCAATGTGACATTGCTTGCGGAAGGCGGAAAAATGACTGCGCTTACCGGGAAATCCGGAAGCGGCAAGACAACTCTCTTGAATTGCTTGGGATTGATACATCCTATCGACAGCGGAAAAATATTTGTGGATAATAACGATGTAACGGGGTGGCGTGAGTCACAACGAACGCTGTTTTGGAAGGATCATGCATCTTTCATTTATCAAGATTACGGGATTATTGATGATGAAACAGTTTCATTCAATGTTTCTTTGAAAAAGTTTGGAAATAACCAGGGACAGATAAAAGAGGTTTTGGAAATTGTCGGGTTGCAGGGCAGGGAGAAAGATAAATCCCTCGTCCTTTCGGGTGGGGAAAAGCAGCGATTGGGAATTGCAAGAGCAATTCTGAAAAACGCTTCCGTTATCTTTGCGGATGAGCCAACCGCTTCACTTGACAATTCCAACAGGCAGCTTGTAGTCTCGTTGCTGAAAGACTGTGCAAATAGGGGCGCTGCCATAATTCTTGCAACGCATGACGAACGATTGGTTGCCGAATGTGACACAGTGGTTAGACTCGGAACGTAATAGACTGTCAAACCGAACAGATGAAGGATACATGCAGCGAATATCTGATTGCACACCTTCTTTTTTCCTCTTGACTTTCTCTGAGTTATGTGTATAATAAATCTATCAGGAACTTTTGTTCCAGATAGGAGAAAAGTACAATATGAGAAGCAAGAGCGAGGAGCTTATGCTCCGCATCCGGGAGTACATCGAAAGCTACTTTGAGCGGTATTCCTCTACCCCCACTGTCCGGGAGATCGCCGGAGCTATGAAGATCGCGGTTTCCTCCGCACACAGATACCTGGTGGCTATGGCGGAGAAGGATATGGTTTTCTACGAAAACGGCACACTCTCCACGCCGAAGATCCAACGGATGAATCCGGCGGTGAGCCCCGCCGCCATTGTCGGTTCCATCCCCTGCGGCTCGCCGGAGGAAAAGGAAGCCCGGGTGGAGGAATACCTGCCCCTGTCCGTGTCCTTCTTCGGCAAGGGGGACTTCTACGCCCTCCGCGCCTCCGGCAGCTCCATGACGGGGGCGCAGATTGACGATGGCGACCTTGTTATCATCCGCCAGCAGCACACCGCTCAGGTTGGAGAGATCGTCGTTGCCCTCACCGACGAGGACAAGAACACGCTGAAACGGCTCTTATATGACGATGACCGGCAGAGCTATTACCTCCACCCGGAGAACAAAGACATGGAGGATATCTATGTATCCGGGCTTCGGGTACAGGGCGTAGCCACCCATGTGATCAAAGCCCTTTGACGGAGGTATTGCCCATGCAGAAAAAATATGTGTCCGTCAACGCGGAGGTGGATACGGACGGCGTGATCCGCCCGCTTCTTATCCGCTGGCATGACGGCAGACAGTGGGAGGTGACAAAGGTGCTTCATACCTGTACTGCATCTCACGATGAGTTTGAAGGCGTCCGCTACACCGTCAAGATCGGTCGTGCGGTAAGATATTTGTATCGGGAGGGTCAGCGCTGGTATGTTGACCGCTCCCCGTAGGAGGTGTTTGTGAGACATGAGGATTTTTTCCTATGAGGAACTCGACGAATTGGGCGAGGGCTTGATTCGCCAATACCTTGGGAAGGAAGCGGAGCGCACCTGCTGCGTGGACATCGAGGGGTTCGTTACGGACTTTCTGAAGCTGCCCCTGCTGTACCGCAGCTTTGCCGAGGAGGACAGCGACAAGATCGGCTTCATTGCGGACGGCGTGACCCCTCTGCGCGTCTACGAGAACGGGGCCGTTGTCCGGCGCGTGTATCCCGGAGGAACCATCGTAATCGAGCGCTGCCTGCGGCGGGAGCACGAAAGCGGCAGACGGCGCTTCACCATCAGCCACGAGTGCGCCCACTACATCATGGACAGGGCTGTTCCCTCTGCTGCTTTCCACAGAGAGTTTGATAACGAGCGCATCTACTCTCAGGAGGACTTCAAAAACCTGTTCAGCTTTCGGGAGACGCAGGTTGACCGCATGGGTGCTGCTCTCCTGATGCCCCGCTTCATGGTTCGCAACGTAATGATCTCGCATGGATGTTCTTCCCGCATTCCCGTGTTCGGAGACAGCATTCTGAAATTGACGGACAAGCGCCTTATTCGGCAAATGGCAAATACAATGGGCGTGTCCTTCTCCGCCTTCCTCATTCGGCTGCGGGAGCTGGACTGCCTGTGTTACCGCCCGCTGGCGGAGTACATCACGGAGGAAATGGGACTGGGACAGGACGGTGGCGCAGGATGAGAAAAGCAAGCGCTCCCCGTAAGCTCTCGCCGGATGTGTCACGCAGGCTGTCCGATTCCCGCAGGGAATCCGCCGCGCTGACACTACGGGAGATCCACTGCCCCTTTTGCAGCTTTCTGGTGGAGAAGGTGTTCTCCGACGCAGCGGGACACAAAATGGTCTACTGCCGAAAATGCAAGTCGGAGTATCCCATCAATCTGGGCTGCTTCCGCAGGATGAAGGCGAAACGGGCCGTCTGCCGCCTGCTTTCAGGAAAACCGAGGCAGAAAAGATAAACTGAATACAAAAACCGACTTTTAATCGAGCAAGCGGAGAGAATCAGATTCGTTCTGAGGAGACTGCCAAGCGCCGTACAAAGTCAGACTGAACCATCAAATGGGTTCGGTCTGCTTTGACGGCGCTTTTTTGCTGCCCGATTTCTTTGTACGGCGTTGAAAGTCCTTTCCCGGCTTGGCTCGGGAAGGGACTTTTTCCATGAAACGCCGCTTTGAACAATACATCTGCCGCTACCCGTGAGCTCCGAATTTTTGATTTCACCCAAATTCAAAAATTCAAAGGAGATCACGGCATGAAAACATTAAAGGAGTTCGATTACGACCTTTGGGCAATCGAGGAAAACGGAAGAAAGAGATATTTCGCCAGAATCAAGGCCACCGGCGAGGAAACGGAGGTCAGCCTTGAGGTGATGCGGCTGCTGCTCCGTCAGGAAAAGCAGATGCGCCGGGAGTACGCAAAACAGCAGACCCTCGGGCCGGTTCTGAGCCTTGACGCCATCCGCGACGGCGGAAGCATGGACGAGTCCGCATGGCTGCTGGATACGCGGCAGCACATCGACTCCGAGGTGCTCACGGCAGAACTCACAGACGCATTCTGCAAAATGCTGACGGACAGCCAGCGTTCGATCTTTACGGAATGCCTCATTGAGGGGAAAAGCCAGACTGCGTATGCTGCGGAGCACGGCATCAGCGTCCCTATGGTCAACAAGCAGATTCGCGCCATCCGGGGAAAGGCAAAAATATATTTTTCCTGATGGTTAAAATTCCTCAAAAAAATGTCCATTGAAAGGTGAGAGGACAAATCTCACCGCAAGGGATACGGAGATTCAGTTTTCTCAGAGCCGCAAGGCTCAGCGAACCTTGAAAACTGAATATCCAGGCATCAGGCACATTCCCAACGCTATGGGCTGAACCCCTGAGCCGCTTTCGTGAGTGCGCCACGACCTCAGAAATGAGCGAGCGATACAACTTACACGATAAAAGCCGGGCTGCTCCCGGTGGAGGCGACGACAGGTGTTGGGGACAATGATACTTCCGTAATTCGCGGCCCGGCCACAAGGAAGGCGGGGAGGTTCGATTCCTATGGAGCGGTGCAGCACACCGCCGCCTGATGCTCTCCCTGCTCTCGGGGCGTCGAGGACAAATAGAGAGCGTACATACCCGAAAAACCAAAATGGCAAAAGACAAGGAGACGCAATATGAACGCACAGGACAGATACAACAACGAGAGATATACGGATATGACCTGCTTTCTCGCTTTGAGGAATATCGAAAGAAAGGAACGGAGAAGCCGCATGAAGGAAAACTGGATTTACCGCAGGGGCGACGTGTACCTTGCCAACCTCGACCCCTACATAGGCTCCGAGCAGGGCGGCACCCGCCCTGTGGTCGTCCTGCAAAACAACACCGGCAACTACTACTGCCCCACGCTGATCGTCGCGCCCATCACGTCCAAGTCCGGCAAGAAGCCGTCCCAGCCCACCCACTACTACGCCGAGCGCATCCGTGGGCTGGAGCTTCCCGGCATGGTGCTGCTGGAGCAGATCAAGACCATCGACAAGCGGCGCGTGAGGAAGTACCTGGGCAGAATGACCCGACAGCAGATGGATGAGATCGGGGAGGCCATCGAAAATGCCCTCGGGCTGTACGTCCCCGAAGAAATGGAGGCTCCGTAATGAATCCCGTACTGACCATCGACCCGGAGTTCGAGGCGAAATGCCCGCCGCTGACCGAGGACGAGCTTTCGCAGCTGGAAGAAAACATCCTTGAGGAAGGGCTGGTGCTCATGCCCCTCATCGTCTGGAACGATACGATTGTGGACGGTCACAACCGCTACCGCATCGCGCAGGCGCATCCGGGCATCGAGTTCCGTGTCCATGAAAAGAACTTCAATAATAAATACGAAGCCCTTTCCTGGATTTGCAAGAACCAGCTCGGACGGCGAAATCTTACGCCCCAGCAGAAGAAATATCTGATCGGGCAGCGTTACGATGCAGAGAAAAAAACACATGGAGGAGATCGGAAAAGCAATCTGCCAGAATCAAGTGGTCAAAATGACCACTTGATTGCAGCACAGAAAACAAGAGAGCGAATTGCTTCAGAGACAGGAACAAGTGAGAGCTATGTTAAACGAGCGGATCAGTATGCAAAAGGTGTGGACGCCGCTGAAGAAGTGCTTCCGGGCATCAAGAATGACCTGTTGCTCGGAAAGTTTAAGCCCAGAGAAACCGATGTGGCGGCTGTCGCCCGCGCATCTCCGGAGGAGCGCCGGGAAAAAGCGGAACAGCTCAGGGTGATCCCGGAAAAGAAGCCCAAGGCAGATAAGGAGTCTGCCCGGAGCGGAACAAAGCGCCGGCAAGAGGTTTATGCGACTATCGACAAAAGCTACGAGGATATGAAGGACTCCAAGCGCGTCACGGAGGATTCGGCACTGGTAAGCCTGCGCTATACGGCGCGGAACATGGTCGAGACATGCGACGTGCTTTTTACGAACTTCCCCGGTCTATTGGAAAAGCCGGACTACAAAGATCAGGTCATTGAAATCATGCAGGAGCCAAAACAATACATTCTCAAATTGGAAGGAGAAACAGACAATGAACAGCATGAAAACACTCTACAAGCTGATGGAGGTCAGCAGCCGGGATTTGGAGATTCCCGATGCGTACCAGCGCAAGCTGAACACCGAGCGTGTGGCAAAGATCGTGGCCGGGTTCAATGAGCGTATCGCCAACGAACCGAAGGTTAGCTTTCGTGACGGTCACTATTATGTGTTTGACGGGCAACATACTATTGTGGCGCGCAGGCACATGAACGGCAACAACGACCTGCCGATCCTCTGTAAGGTGTACTACGGTATGACAGAGGCTGATGAAGCTCTGCTATTTGCCATGCAGACCGGCTACTCCGCAGCCCTGACGCCCAGTGCAAAGCTCCGCGCCAATCTTCGCGGAGAGGATAAGGCGTCGGGCGAGTTTTACGAGGCCACAGAGGAAGCGGGGCTGCATGTGGGCTTTGAGCGAGGCGGCGGCACGGGTCGCATCCTCTGCATCAACACCGCCTTTGCGGAGTTCAAGCGCGTCGGCGCAGAGGTTTACAAGGAAGCGCTGACCATCCTGCTGGAAGCCTGGGGCGGCGATTCCGATTCCCTGAGAGCCGAGGTGATTCAGGGAATCGTCCATTTCGTGGAGCTATACCACGGCGAGTACGACCGGGAGCGGCTCATTTACGGCCTCCGCGCCTACGAGCCCAAGTTTATCTACGCGGCGGGCAAGGCGGAAAAGGAACTGCGGGGCGTAAAGCGCTATGTCAACCTGTTCTACCGCATTTACAACGGCAGGCGCAAGCACGAGATTCTTCCCATGAAGTTCTGACCGCCTGCACAGCTTCAATTCAACCATAAGGAGGTAATCCATGCAGGAAAAGCGGACAAAACCCGGCGAAAAAGCAAAACATGATCTGAATGAGAAAACGACCTATCGCTTCGGCAACAGGTCGTTTATTGTTGAACCGGTGTTCAAGGAGGAGACGCAGAACACATTGGGCTGCGTCCTTCTGCGCCTGATGAAATCGGAATCTGCGGGGGCGTAGTCCCAGGCGGTGGGGCGCACCCCCGCCGCATACATGACAACAGGGCGAGACAGTGATATACTTGTTGTGGAATACAAGTGTTGCTGTTCGGCTGCCCGGAAAGGAGGACTGCATGAAACAGTCGAATAACAACAAAAAATCCCGTGACGTGACCGCCTTTCTGTATGAGAGGCTTTCCCGTGACGATAACATGGACGGCGAGAGCTACAGCATAGGGAATCAGAAAAAACTGCTCACCAAGGTAGCAAAGGAAAAAGGCTACACGAACCTGGTTCATTTTTTTGACGACGGCATCTCCGGCGTTACGATGGATCGCCCCGGCTTTGCCGACATGATTCAGCAGCTGGAGCAGGGAAAAGCGGCGGCCGTGTTTGTAAAAGATCTCAGCCGCCTGGGGCGTAATTACATCGAGGTCGGCAGACTGACCGAGGAGTTCTTCCCCAATCACGACATTCGGCTGGTCGCTGTTTCGGACAACATCGACACCGACGAAGGTGAGAACGAGCTGGCTCCCATCCGCAATCTTTTTAACGAATGGTATGCGCGAGACATCAGCAAGAAGCGGCGCATCAGCAACAAGATCAAGGGCAATGCCGGTGAACCCATGGGGCAGCCTCCTTACGGGTACATCAAAGACCCTGAGAACCCCAAACGCTGGATCGTGGACGAGGAAGCGGCGCGGGTCGTGCGGCGGATTTACCGCATGACGCTGGAAGGGGTCGGAACGGAGCAGATTGCCGCGAAGCTTGAAGAGGACGGCGTCCTGACCCCGCGCGCCTACTGGCACTCCAAGGGAATCAATCGCCCCGGCAAGGTCAAGGATCTGCCGCCCACCCATTGGAACAGCTCCAGCGTCATAAAGATGCTTTCCGTGCAGGAGTATTGCGGGGACATTCTCAACTTCAAGACCTATTCAAAGTCATACAAGAACAAGAAACGACTGGAGAATGACCGTGAGAACTGGGCGATTTTCAAGGATGTGCATGAGCCGATCATTGAGCGTGCCGTCTTTGAACAGGTGCAGCAAAAGCGCGGCAAGATGAGAAAGCGTCAAGCGAAGGACGGGGAAAGGAGCATGTTTTCCGGGCTTCTGGTCTGCGCCGACTGCGGGAGCAACCTTCATTTTCATTTCAATCAGGGAAACCCGGAGATCAAGTATTTCAACTGCTCCAACTACAAGGGTAATCGCGGCACCTGCGGCTCCACGCACTATGTCAGAGTAGACTTTCTGGAGCAGGTCGTTCTCGGCGAAATCCGTCGTCTGACGAAGTATGCCGGCCTTTACGAGGACGATTTTCTCAAGGAAGTGATCGGTCACTCC
>OHAR01000060.1_pt1 | contig 38151 bp, 28 predicted proteins | sample 1577211 | NCBI WGS metagenome assembly OHAR01 (sample SAMEA3879514, study PRJEB24766) | human gut metagenome | biome: human-associated habitat; feature: feces | place: USA | collected 1985/1987
TATAGACGCCGATGGAAGCCGAGCTCGGATCATGCGCGTCGTTGAACGCGCCGATGGAGGTCTGGCCCTTGTACTGAATCTCCTTGCCGTCCTTCAGCAGGGCGAGGCAAGCCTTGTAGGAATCGCATTCCTTGCCCTTGGTGGAGCCGGAGACGGCCATAAGGTTCTTCTGCACGGTCGTACCGTCCGTGGCGCCGCCCTTCTGCGCGGCGAGCGCGGCCAGCACGATCGCGTCATACGTTTCGGCGGTGTACGTGAAATCGGTGACCTTGGCGTTGAAGGACTTGACGTTCTTCTGGAATTCCTCGGTCGGGTGGGCACCTGGAATGGTGCCGGTGGAGCCCTTGAGCAGGCCCGCGTCGAAGTCGGCGGAATGGTCGACGGTGTTGCCGTCGGTCATGTACAGCTTGTGGGTGTCGAGGCCTTGGGCGGCGAGCTCCTTGACGAGCGGCACGGTCTGGTCGAAGGCGATGACGAGCGTCGCGTCGGGGTTGGTGGCCTTGATGGCCGTGACCATCGATGAGAAGTTCGTTTCGGTCGGATCGAACGTGTCCTTTTCGCCGTAGACGACGTTCACGCCCGCGTCTTCGACGGTTTTGACGACCACGTCACGCAGGGACGTGCCGTATTCGTCGTTGAAGACCGCGATGGCGAGGTTCTTCACGCCATCCTGTGCGATGATCTGGCCCAGGACCGCACCCTGCACCGTGTCCGGCGGAATGGTGCGGAAGAAGTAGTCGCTAAGGCCGGAGAAGGCCGTGGACGTGGCGCCCGAAGAAATCATCGGCACTTTGGCGGACGTGACCTGCTTGTAGGTGTTCTTGACCACGGAGCTGGACGGCGGACCGACCACGACGGACGGGTTCTTGGCAAGCACCGACTGCGCGGAAGACGTGTTCTGGTCGGCATGGTCCGCGTCGGACGTGTCGGCGGACGTGATTTCGATGTCTTTGCCGAGCACGCCGCCAGCCGCGTTGATGTCTTTCTGCGCGAGCTTCATGGTGGCGATGTTGGCGGGGCCGAGGTACGCCATGGAACCGGTCAGCGGGAACAGGCCGGCCGCCATGAACGTATCGGATTTCGCGCTGCCGGACGAGCCGGACGCAGCCGAATCGGCCGTGCCGGACGAACCGCAGCCGGCGAGCGCCATGACTGCGGCGGCCACCATGGCGGTGGCTGTGATGGACAGTTTCCTCATGCCCTTCATGTTGATCTTCTTCATTTGAATCACCGTTTCCTCTCTTGGCTCCGCTGATTGCCGAACCCTTGGTGACGATTATCGAGATGTGTTGCTCGACCATCTTGAATCGCACTATAAGTGCCGAGGAAACCGAATGTGTATGCGTGAAGTTAACCGAAGGTGAAGCCCGAAAACTGTTGGAAACACAAGGTTTTGAGCTTGTTTTCAGGCATGCCGAAGCCACTGTCGGGCAGTGTCCCAACAGCGGTAATCGGAATTGAGAATTTTGAATCATAGGGGGAAATCGCGGAACGCGTGCGGAGACCGCCGTCCGAGCCCGAAGGCGTACGAACGTACGTCGAGCGGCAAGGAAAGGCGGTATACGCTCCGTTCCGCGATTTCCTGGGTCCTACCTTCCTTCCTCTTGAACCTCTTCTTCCAGGTTGCCCAGGTAGAGGGAGACGACTTTCGGATCGTTCATCAGGTCGCGGCCCTTGCCGGAGTAGGCGTTGCGGCCTTGGTCGAGGACGTAGCCGCGGTCGCAGATCTGCAGGCAGCGGCGGGCGTTCTGTTCGACGATGACCACGGATACGCCGGCTTTGTTGACTTGGCGCACGCGGATGAAGGTCTCGTCCTGGAGCATTGGGGACAGGCCTGCGGAGGGCTCGTCGAGCAGGAGGACGGATGGTTTCATCATGAGGGCTCGGGCCATGGCCACCATCTGACGTTCGCCGCCGGAAAGCTGGCCGGCGAGCTGGTTCTTGCGCTGGCCGAGTTTGGGGAAGATGGAGCACACGTAGTCGAAGCGTTCGTTGAACAGTTTCGGTGCTTGGAACGCGCCCATGTGCAGGTTTTCCGCGATGGTCAGGCTGGGGAAGACGTTTTCGGTCTGCGGCACGAAGCCGACGCCACGGGAGACGAGTTTGTCGGCGCGCAGGTTGGTGATGTCCTCGCCTTTCAGCAGCAGCTTGCCGGAGTGGATGTGCACCAGGCCGAACAATGATTTGAGCAGGGTGGATTTGCCTGCGCCGTTCGGGCCGATGATGCCGACGATCTCGCCTTCATGCAGGGTCAGGGATGCGCCGTTCAGGATGTTCACGCCGGGAATGTATCCGGCCACCAAATCGACCGCGTCGAGCAACGGTTCGCCTTCGGGCTCGCCCATGTGGATCTGCGCGCGGGTCAGCGGCTCGTCGGCCACGCTTGCGATGTCGCTCATTTCAGGCCTCCTTCAGGTCTTCCAGCACGGAATCGTCGCCCAGGTCCACGTTCGCGTGGGCGCCCAGGTATGCGTCGATCACGGCCGGATCGTTCATCACGCTCTTCGGTTGGCCTTCGGCCACGATCTTGCCTTCCGCCATCACGGTGACCCAGTCGGCGATGTGTCTCACCATGTTGATGTCGTGTTCGACGAACAGCACTGTGGTGCCTTCCTCGCGCAACGCCATGATGTGGTCGAGCAGCGACTGTTTCAGCGCGGGGTTCACGCCGGCCATCGGCTCGTCCAGCATGACCAGTTTCGGGTCGGACATCAGCGCTCGTGCCATTTCCAGCAGCTTGCGTTGGCCACCGGAAAGCGCGCCGGCGTAATCGTCCTTCTTTTTGATCAGCAGGAAGCGTTCCAGCAGCGCCTCGGCTTTTTCGATGTTCGCCTGCTCCTGCTTCCTCCACATGCCGGGGAACAGCGCGCGGAACATGCCTTCGCCCGGCTGCACGGGGGCACCGAGGAGCATGTTGTCGAGCACGGTCAGACGGCTCATCACCTTGGTCAGCTGGAAGGTGCGGACCATGCCCATGCGCGCCACTTTTTCGGGCTGCACGTGGGCCATGTCCTTGCCGTCGAACTGCCAGGTGCCGGTGTTCGGCGTATCGAAGCCGGTCATCAGGTTGAAGAACGTGGTTTTGCCGGCGCCGTTCGGTCCGATCAGCGCGGTGATGCCGTGCCGTTCGATTTCGAAGTGGCTCACGTCCACGGCGGTCATGCCGCCGAATTTGCGGGTCACGTTGTCGGCCACGAGGATCGGGTCGGGCTTGTGCACGCCCGGCTTGTTTTCGACGAATTTCAGATCGTCGGTGACTTTGTCGCGATAGGCGGTGGAGATGAGGGTCTCGCCTTCCGGAGCTTTGGTGGCCCACTTGGTGAGGTCCTGGAATGGTACGCCGGGCTGCACACCGGATACGGGTTGCACGCCGGTTGCGGGTTGCGTGGCCGGCTGCACGCCAGTGGTCGGAGAATTCGTTGTATCAGGCATGGAAAGCCAACTCCTTTCGGTCGCCCAACAGGCCTTGTGGTCTGAAGATCACCAGGCACATCAGCGCGACGCCGACGATCACCCAGCCGAGGGCTTCGATCTGGTTGGAAGAGATGAGGGTTTCGGGAACGGTGTTGCGCATGACCTCCTTGACGAAGGTGAGCAGCACCCACAGCACGCAGGAGCCAAGCACCGGGCCGAGAATCGTGGCCGCGCCGCCCAGCAGCAGAATCGTCCACACGTAGAAGGTGACGGTGCGGCCGAGCGAATCGGGCTGTACGGAACGCGGCAGGACGAAGATGATGCCGGCGATCGCGCCGAACAGGCCGCCCAGAATCAGCGATTCCATCTTGTATCGCGTCACCGGCTTGCCGAGCGAACGGATCGCGTTCTCGTCCTCGCGGATGCCTTTGAGCATGCGGCCCCACGGCGAGTGGAACCAGCGCCAGCACAGCAGCGCCGCGATCACCACCAAAACCCATGCCACGATGCGCAGCCACCAGGAGTTGGCGATGTTGTTGCTGTACGTCCACAGCAGGAACGTGGTCGAACCGTCCGGCAGCGGCGAAAGCGATTCGAATTTCTCGGTGAAGTCCTGCGGCGAGATGCCCGCGGAACCGCCGGTGAAGTTCGTCATGGCCGTCGATCTGCCGATGATGCGGATGATTTCCGCGGCGGCCAATGTGACCATGGCCAGATAGTCGGGTCCGAGCTTCAGCGTCGGAATGCCCAGCAGCAGCGCGTAGATGACCGCGAGCGCGAGCGCCGCGCATACGGAGGCGAACAGGTTGCAGTCCATCGACTGCGTGATGGCGAATCCGTAAGCGCCAAGGAGCATGAAACCGGCCTGGCCCATGTTCATCAGGCCCGTCATGCCGAAGTGAATGTTCAAACCGATGGCGGCGAGTACGTACGCCGCTGTGGTCGGGGCGATCAGCTCGCCCGCCGCGTTGGAGATGATTGTCATGATGTCCATGGATCAGCCCACCCTTTGCTGCTTGCCGAAGATGCCCTGCGGGCGCACCAGCAGAACGATGATGAGGATTGCCAGCGCGCTGGCGTAACGCATATCGTTGGGGATGACGAGCGAGCTCATGTCCGCCACGATGCCGATGACCAGCGAGCCGATCAACGCGCCATTGGCGGTGCCGAGGCCGCCGAGCGTCACCGCGGCGAACATCAGCAGGATCAGGGTCGCGCCGGTGTTCCAGGAGATGCCGTTCAGGTAGACGCCGAGCAGCACGCCGGACAGGGCTGCCATCGCGCACGAGAGGATCCAGACCACGCGGACCACCTGGTCCACGTTGATGCCGGATGCTGCGGCGAGTGCCGCGTTGTCGGACACGGCTCGTGTGGCGCGGCCGAGTCGCGTCTTGTAGAGGAACAGGGTGACGCCGACGATCACGCAGATGGCGATGAGCGCGGAGACCAGCGTCGGCATGTCGGTGGTGATCGGTCCGAGCTGGAAACTGTCCGGCACCGATTTGACGATGCCTTTGATGTCGCCACCGAAGAAGAACTGGAACGTGTACTGCAACGCCATGGACAGGCCGATGGTGACGATCATCTGCTGCATGGTGCCGACGTGGCGTCTGCGTAGCGGCCCCCAGACGATTTCGTTTTGGATGAAGCCGGTCAGCGCGCCGATGACGATGGCGAAGATGGCGGAGGCGATGAGCGGCATGTGTAGCATCTGCGTGCCGACGTATGCCATGAGGCCGCCGAGCGTCACCTGTTCGCCGTGTGAGAACGACTGCAGGCCGGTGGTGCCGTAGACGAGGTTCATGCCGACGGACATGAGGCCCAGCATCAGGCCGAAGATAATGCCGGAATACAGTTGCTGCCAGATGCGTTTGCCGACATTGGAGCCGTCTTTTTTGACTGGCGATTGCGTGGCCGCCGTCGATCCGGATGTGCCGGTCGCGCCTTTCGTGCCGTTTGCCGAGCCGGACGATCCAGATGTGCCGGACGTGCCGCTGCCGGTGGAATCGCCCGCCTGGTCGAATCGGACAACTCCGCGCTGCTTGTCGAAGCTGGCTTTCCTGATCGTCACCGTTGCGCTGCTTGCCTTCAGACCGTGCTCTTTCGCAACGGACGCGTCGATGGTGACGGTGTAATCGCCGTCATCGGCAACGGAGAAGGCCCATTTGCCGTCCGCCGCGGTTTTGGTTTCCGCGGTTGCCTTGCCGGACAGCGTGATGGTGACGTCGGCGATCGGCTTCTTGTCGGCGTCCTGCAGGATGCCGTTGACGCAGCCGTTGCTGGCGGTCGGATTGCATTCATCGACGGCCTGCGCGCCGGAATCGGCGGCGGACGCGATGGCGGGAGGGAGTACGAAAAGCATCGAGAGAACGGCGACAATCGAACAGAGTATGACGATTCCCGGTCGACGATGCCGTGTGAGATACGTTACGGCTGTCATAGGTTTTTCCTCTCTTGTTGCTTTCACAACGTAGGAGAGGAAACAGCTCGCGCGGTTGCGCTCAGATTTCCTGAACGTTACCCGATGACCGCCCGTGTAACGTGAAAATTACGCGCGGCTGAGCCGGTGACAGCTATGCGTGGCCGCCCAGCATGGCGATGCCGAATCCGAGCGCCACGCAGGCGAGCGGCACCGCGACCGTGGCAGCGCCATAGCCCAGGGCCATGGCGAAACGGCGTTTGCGAATCAGCGACAGCACCTCGTTGATCGCCGACGAGAATGTTGAGAATCCGCCGAGGAACCCCACAACGAACGTCATTACCGTGCCCATATCAACCGACTGCGCATAGTACGACATCATGGCGATGCCGGCGCACAGGGAGGCGACGCCGTTGATGACGAGCGTGGCCAGGGGGAAGCTGTGGTTGCCGTCACGGTTCCAGCTGCGTTGGATCGACACGTCAAGCACATAACGGGCCATGGCGCCGATGCCGCCGAACAGGCAGATCATCCAGGTCATCAGCGCACCTCCCCTGTGGTCGGGTCGGCGACGAGCGGGATTTCCGCGGTGACCGGCTTGGGTTCGAAGCTGGGCAGAGGTGCGACGGGTTGCGATGACTGCGGCTGCGATTCGATTTTCGGCACCTGCCCGGTCTGCGCGACCTGCTGGGCGACCTGCTGGGCGACCTGGGCCGCCTGCTGTGCCGCCTGCGCGGCCTCCAACGCGGCCTGCGCGGCCGAATGCGCCGCATCCGCCACCTTCACGTGGCGCACGCCCTGCGCGTCCGGCACGTTGTTCTGCACATTTTGCGCGGCCGGCACGTCCGATTCGCCCGAATCGGCCATGGGGACCGTCTGCGTAACACTCTGCGTAGCCGATACTGCAGTGTCGGTCATCTGGACGTCCTGCACGATGCCGTACGCGTCCGAATCGGACATTGAGGATACGGAAGCCGTGGAGGCATCGGCGATCGCGTTACGGACCCGCTTGCGTGTGCCGCGCGCCAGCAACGCCTGCATCAGCGCCACGCCAACCGCGGCCGCGATCAGACCGCCGGCGAAACTTCCCGCAAGATAGCCGAGCGCGCTGCCGAAACGCTGCTCGCGCATGCCTTCCATGGTTTCCAACATCACGCCGGACATCGTCGACAGTCCGCCAAGCAAACCAAGCCCGACGCCACGGCTGACGACCTGCCGCACCCTGCGGCGCAGCCACGACGCGGTCGCCATGTATTCGGTCAGCATCGCAAACAGGAAGCAGGCGAGCATATTCGACACGAACGTGCCCACCACGAACGGCGAACCGTTCACCGACGGCAGCAGCAGGTCCGTGGCGCGACGGAAACCGACGCCGACGAAGCCGCCGACGAACACCACGAGATACATCAGACCATCGGCAAGAGGGTTGAATCGCGCCTGCATGCGTTTCATCGGCGCGAGCGGAATCTGCGGCGGATGCTTGGATGCGGCGGCACCGGACGGGCGCACATCCGCGCGCGCCACTTCGGCGACGTCGATCGACTGTGTGGCGGGATTCGGCTCATCACCCGCGTTTGGCGAGTCTGCCGCCCGTTGTTCTTGCGATTCCATCACGTTCCCCTTGTACTTGGCTTTCCGCGGACAGCGTCGTTCCACCCCAGCCATACGGCAACGAGCTGGCCGCAGGTGCCGTCTTCCTAACCTTGTACGAGTCTACACGTGCATTGCAACCAAACATCGAACATGTCCGATTCGGTGGATAACTGTGGATAACTTCGGGTGGCCCTAGACGTCTACGAATGGTTATGGAAGACAGTAAGGCCGCGTCAGACGGACACGTCGCACAGCCGCCGCATCGCATGCCGTGCGTCGCTTTCGTCCTCGCCGCTGAACAGCACGACCAGATAGTCGCCGGCACGCAGCCGCGTATCGCCATGCGGCACGATCTGCCGTTCGCCGCGACGCAGGCCAATCACCAGACAGCCGTACGGCCAGCGCACGTCACGCATCAGCTTGCCGTCCGCGGTCGCGCCCATTTCCACAGGCAGTTCCATGATGCCGTTGTCGATGCGATTGGCGATTGCCGTCGTGCCGCCTTGCGCGCGCATGTACCGTTCCAGCAGCTCGCCGTAGATCGGTTTCGTACGCAGCAGGTCGGAGACGAGCAATGCGATGAACGCGACGGCGGCGACCGGCAGCATGTGCGTCAATGTGCCGGACATTTCCACGGCCAGCAGAATCGACGTGATCGGTGTTTTCACGGACGCGGCCAGCGTGCCCGTCATCACGCATACCGAGAAAATCGCCACGGAATCGGACGGCAGGTTGCCGAACTGGTGCAACGTCTCGCCGCAGATACCGCCGGCGAGTGAGCCAACCGCGAGAATCGGCATGAAAATGCCGCCGGGAGCGCCTGAACCGAAGCTGGTGGAGGTGAACAGCACTTTCGCCACGAACAGCACGCACAGCATGCCCAAGCCGACGCGCGCATGCTCGGCCATGGCGATCAGGTTCGAGCCGCCGCCGAGCACGTCAGGCAGCCAAATGCCGATTGGCAGCGCGAGTGCGATCGCGATCAAAGGGCGGCTCCATGCGGGAAGCTTGCCGTACAGCGTTTGGAAGCCGAGCAGCGAACGGTTCATCAGCGAACCAACCAAACCGGCCACCAATCCCAGCGGAATCAGCCACCCGTATTCGCCGAGCGGCAGTTGGCCGATGGTGCCGAAGTCAAGCACCGGACGCAGGCCGAAACAGTATTTCGATACGAAATCGGCGGTCAGGGACGCGGCGGTGGCGCCCATCAGAATCGCGGGCGAAAAACTGCGATGCACCCCTTCCAAAGCGAACATCATGCCGGACAGCGGTGCGCTGAACGCGGCGGACAGGCCGGCCGCGGCACCGGCGGTGACCAGATAATGCTCCTGCATGTCCTCACGTTTCTTGCCGCGCAGCCGGTGCGATAGGAACTGCGCGCCCGATGCGCCGATTTGGATGGACGGTCCTTCGCGGCCGAGCGAGAGGCCGAAGAGCGATCCGAGCAGGCCTCCGATGAAGCGAACCGGCAGAATCGTCTGCCATCGCATTTTCAGGCCGCAGATCACCACGCCGTTGGTTTGCGGAATGCCGCTGCCGCCGGCCATCGGCTCTTTTTTGACCATCCATGCGATGGCGAGCGCGGCTGCGATTGCGGCGACCGCCCACGGTGCGACCAGCCACGGGGTTTCGCGGATGCGCGCGTAGATCCAGCGCGCGGTGTCGGTGCCGTATTCGATGCCGAGACGGTAGAGGACGACGAGGAAGCCGGAAATCAGGCCGACGAGAATGCCGGCAGCGGCCATCTTCCATTTCAGGTGGTCGAATCGCGGGACCAGTTTGCTGAACCTGTCAAACCTGTCGAACCTGTCGTTAGGCGGCATTGCAGTCATCGCACTCCCCTTTTCCGTTCCTCCGCCGCGCACCCCGTCGGTGTGTATGCGGTGTGCGTCATACGCGCACGCCATCGCACGCACCATACGCAAAGTGCCGGCAGGCACAGGCCCACCGGCACTTGTCATTGACGTTCGTTACCGACGTTCATATCGACGAATCAGCCGAATCAGCTTCAGTCGATCAGCGAGTTGATCTGGATGATGTGGTCGCGCTGCGGGCCGGTGCCGATCACGGAAATGCGGCAGCCGGACAGTTCCTCAAGACGCTTGACGTAATCCTGGCAGGTCTTCGGCAGATCGTTGAAGTCATGGACCTGGGAAATGTCCTCGTCCCAGCCCGGCATGGACTCGTAAATCGGCTTCGCGGCGGCGAACTCGGCCTGGTCGGTCGGCATATCGTCGCGACGCTCGCCGTTGACGTCGTACGCCACGCACAGCGGGATTTCCTTGAGGCCGGTGAGCACGTCGAGCTTGGTGAGCACGATGTCGGTCAGGCCGTTGACCTGGGCCGCGTAACGGTTGACGACCGCGTCGAACCAACCGCAGCGACGCGGACGGCCGGTGGTCACGCCGTACTCGTGGCCTTGGGCGCGCAGCCATTCGCCGTCCTCGCCGAACAGTTCGGTCGGGAACGGGCCTTCGCCCACGCGGGTCACATACGCCTTGGAGACGCCGATCACGCGGGTGATCTTGGTCGGGCCAACGCCGGTGCCGGTGCAGGCGCCGCCGGCGGTCGGGTTGGAGGAAGTCACGAACGGGTAGGTGCCGTGGTCCACGTCGAGCATGGTGGCCTGGCCGCCTTCGAACAGCACGGTCTTGCCCTCGTCGAGCGCCTTGTTGAGCACCAGGGAGGTGTTGGCAACGTACGGCTTCAGGCGTTCGCCGAGCTTGAGCAGCTCGTCGGTGGTCTCGTCCACGTCGATCGGGCGACGGTTGTACAGCTTGACGAGCATCTGGTTCTTCTGATGCAGGCTGGCCTCGACCTTGTCATGCAGATGCTCCGCGTTGAACAGGTCGTGCACGCGGATGCCCACGCGGTTGATCTTGTCGGCGTATGCCGGGCCGATGCCACGGCCGGTGGTGCCGATCTTGTGCTTGCCGAGGAAGCGTTCGGTCACCTTGTCGAGCACGCGGTGATACGGGGCGATGATGTGCGCGCTTTCGCTCACCAGCAGTCGGGAGCAGTCCACGCCACGGCTTTCAAGGCCGTCGATCTCCTGGAACAGCACTTCCGGATCGACGACGACGCCGTTGCCGATGACAGGGGTGGTGTTGGGGCTGATGATGCCGGACGGCAGCAGATGCAGCGCATACGATTCGTCGCCGACCACCACAGTATGGCCAGCGTTATTGCCGCCGTTGAAACGGGCGACGTAGTCGACCTTCGTGCCGATCAGATCCGTTGCCTTGCCTTTGCCCTCGTCTCCCCACTGGGCACCGATCAAAACAATTCCAGGCATGTTGTTGCACCTCCGTGCGTACGCGATTCTGCCTTAAGCCTTGCGCCTAAAGCCTTACAAAGGTTACTCTTCACCCTCTACCGGGTCTGAGGGATGCTCACGGCTCTGGACCGACCGTAATCGGATTGCAACCGGTCCGAAAAACAGACCAGAAAACGCCCGAAAACAGTTCGAAAGACCGTTGGCTAGTTCAGCGCGCGCCCGGCACTGCCGAGCTGCTTGCATGCTTCGACCACACGCGCGGCCATCGCGGATTCAGCTTCACGACCCCAGGATCGCGGATCGTACAGCTTCTTGTTGCCCACCTCACCGTCGATTTTGAGCACCGAATCATAGTTGGAGAACATGTGACCGGCCACCGCACGGCTGAATGCGTACTGCGTATCGGTGTCGATGTTCATCTTCACCACGCCGTAGCTCACGGCCTGCGCGATCTCCTCCGGCGCGGAGCCGGAACCGCCGTGGAACACCAGGGCGAACGGCTTACCGGGAGCGACATCCAGCGAGTGCGCGGGGTCGGGCATTTCGCCGGCCTTGATCGCGAGCGCGACCGTGGTCTGGATTTCGTCGAGCAGTTCGGGGCGCAGTTTCACCACGCCCGGTTTGTATGCGCCGTGCACGTTGCCGAAGGTGAAGGCGGCCATGTAGCGTCCGCGCTCGCCGAGGCCGAGTCGTTGCGCGACGGTGATGCCTTGCGCGGGCGTGGAATACAGTTTGTCATTGATTTCGGCGCTGTGCCCGTCTTCTTCGCCACCGACCGCGCCGATTTCGATTTCCAGCACGGTGTGCGCGGCTTGGGATTTGTCGAGCAGTTCTTCTGCGATGTCGAGGTTTTCATCCAGCGGCACTGTGGAACCGTCCCACATGTGTGACTGGAAGGTCGGTTCCTGACCGTGCTTCACCTGTTCGACTTCATGGTCGAGCAAGAGGCGCACCCATTCGTCCAAATACTGTTTGGCGCAGTGGTCGGTGTGCAGGGCGATGGTGATGTTGGGGTATTTCGCCGCGACTTCGTGCGCGAAGGCTGCGAAGGCAAGCGAGCCGGTGACGCGGTCGTTGACGCGTTGCCCGGAGAAGTAGGCGGCGCCGCCTACGGAGACTTGGATGATGCCATCGGATTCCGCCTCGGCGAAACCCTGGAGTGCGGCGTTCAGGGTCTGCGTGCTGGTCACATTGATCGCGGGATAGGCGTAACCGCCGCGGCGTGCGGCGTCCAGCATTTGCGCATAACGTTCCGGCGTTGCAATAGTCATGCCTCCATTATCGCCCAACCCTATCCCACTTGTCATGTGACAACATTCGCCATCTTTCCTTTCCGTTTTCCCGACCGTCCGCTCCATATCCAGGTCGCCCGCCCCACTAGAGCCATATGCCGAGCGTTTTCGTCTCATATCCCGACACTTGCGGGACCGACCAATAAACATGGCGAAACCATTGCGATCGTTCCATCGGAAGTCATAGAATGTCCACCGGATCGCGCGACGAAGAGCCCAACCGGGTGTTCCCGCACGGGCATGCCGCCGCACGTAGATGTTGCGACCAATACCCGCGAGGAGGCTTGATGCACCAGGTTTTCGCCATCTTCCTTCGAGACGTGAAACGCATTCTGAAGAACCCCGTGGCGCTCGTCGTCACGCTGGGTGTGGCCATCATCCCATCACTGTACGCATGGTGCAATATCCTCGCCAACTGGGACCCGTACGCGAACACGGGCAACATCCAAGTCGCTGTGGCGAACGAGGACAAGGGCACAACCTCCACGCTGGTCGGCCATCTCGACGCTGGCCAGCAGACCGTCAACCAGCTTAAGAAGAACCATCAGCTCGGCTGGCGTTTCGTTCCCAAGCAGCAAGCCATCGAAGGCGTGGAATCCGGCAAATACTATGCGGCGATCGTACTGCCGGAAGACTTCAGCTCCAGACTAATCGGCACCGTCACCGGTAAAGGCGACCGACCGTCGATCACGTACTACATCAACGAAAAGCTGAACGCGATCGCGCCGAAAATCACCGATACGGGCGCGACCACGATCGACGAGCAGATCAACACCACTTTCGTTTCCAGCGTGGCCGACGCCGTGGCAAAGGAAGTGAAGGAGGCAGCGGGAGAAACCACCGGCAGCGTGAAAAGCGCGCAAAGCGACGTCGTCAACGATCTGACCGACACCATCAACCAGCTCGAAACCGTCCAACAGCAGCTGCGCGACACCCGTTCCACGCTCGACAAGGCCCTCACCACCATCGATTCGGCCAAACAGTCCAACATCGCGCTCGCCTCGGAAATCACCAACTCGCTTGACACCGTCGGCAAGGCGTCCGACTTGCTGAGCGAGACGCGCACACAAACCGAACGATTCTCGAACACGCTGGTCGGAGCGCTCGACAACGGCAGCACGCAACTGTCCGGCCTGCAGGTCAACGTGAGCAATGCCACCGGCACCGTGCTCAGCGGACTGAACACCACGCAGGACGCGCTCGACCAAGTGTCCAGCACCATGCATCACGTCAACGCCACCACCGGCAATGTGCTCGACGGCGTGGAGAAGGCGTTGCAGGCCAGCCAGCTGGATCCGAACAGCCAAACGTATAAGGATCTTTCCGCGCAGCTCGCCGAAGCCCGCAAACAGCTGACGTTCCAGCAGCAGCGCATCGACGCCTTCGATCAGGACACCACGGCTGCGATCAACGCGGGGAAGAACACCGCGAACGGGTTCAACGACGATGTCACCACGCTGGCGAAGAACGGCACGGCGTCGATGGCGAGCGCACACACGACCATCACCGGCACGGTCATGCCGAATCTCAACACCGGGCTCGATACACTCAGCCTGGCCAATGGGTCGCTGTCCGGCACGCTTACCACGCTGCAAAGCACGCTGGAACAGGGCAACGGGCTGCTCGACCAGTTGTCGCGCACCGTGACCCAAACGAACACCACCATTGCTGGCACGCAGACACAGCTCGCCAATCTCGCCAAACAGCTCAACACCACGCGCACCGATGTGGCCGCGTTGAGCAGTTCGGCGATGTTCCAGCAGCTTTCCCAAGCGCTCGGACTTGACGCGAGCGAGGTCGGCTCGTTCGTGGGCGAGCCGGTGCATTTGGACGAACAGGTCCTCTACCCGGTCAAAAACTATGGTTCCGCGGTCACGCCGTTCTACACGAATCTTGCGCTGTGGGTCGGCGGATTCGTGCTCGTCGCGATCTACAAGCTTGAAGTGGACCGCGATGAGAAGATCCGCATGTACACGCCACGCCAAGGCTATATGGGCCGTTGGCTGCTGTTCGTCACGGTCGGATTCCTGCAGGCGATCATCGCCACGATCGGCGATCTCGCGCTGGGCATCCAATGCGAGCATCCGTTCCTGTTCATCCTCGCCGGCATTTTCGCCTCGTTCGTCTACGTGAACATCATTTACGCGCTCGCCGTGGCGTTCCGGCATATCGGCAAGGCCGTCGCCGTGATTCTGGTGATCATCCAGATTCCGGGCGCGGCAGGCCTCTACCCCATCGAGATGATGCCGGAATTCTTCCGCCGTCTGAAACCGTTCCTACCGTTCACCTACGGCATCAACGCGATGCGCGGGCCGATCGGCGGCATGTATGCCAACCATTATTGGATCGACATGCTCTCGCTGTTCTGGTATCTGCCTGTGGCGCTGTTCATCGGCTTGGTAGTCCGCAAGCTGGCGTTGAACCTCAACCGCCTGTTCGACAACCGTCTGGCGGACACTGATCTGATGATCACCGAACATAACGAAGGCACGGTGGAACCGTTGCGGCTCACCGAGACCGCGCAGCAGATCGCCGAGGAGTTCCCCGAACTCGCCCGCAGACGGGCGATTCATTTCTTCCGCCTGTACCCGCGCCTGGTGCGTTGGGGATTCCTCGCGCTGGCGGTACTGCCGTTCGTGTTCCTGCTATTGCTATTCATCACGCGCATGAAGCTCGCCATGCTGCTCGGTTGGATCATTTCGATCATCGCCATCGACACGTATCTCATCGTGGTGGAGTATCTGCGCGAACGGTATGCGAATTATCTGGGCGAGGAAGCGATGAGTGCGGAAGAGTTCCGCAGCGCGATCCTGCACGAGAACCTGCTGTTCCGGCCGGGCATGCATTACAAGCCGATGCATGCCGTACGTACGAGGCTGTATGAGGTTGCGCATGGTGGTTCGGCCGGACATGCGACTGAACATGCGGCTGAGTATGCGGCTGGAAACACGGACGGAAATGCTGGCAGGAGTCTGCGTGAGGAGGGGAACGAACAGTGAAAATGATCTGGGGCATCTTCAAGCGGGACATGTGCCATGCCACCCGCAACGTGATCGCCGTGATCGTCTCGATGGGCCTGGTGGTGGTGCCGGCGCTGTACGCCTGGTTCAACATCGCGGCCAGCTGGGACCCCTACGGCAACACCAAGGCATTGAAGGTCGCCGTGGCCAATAACGACAAGGGTTACAAGTCGGATCTCATACCGGTGCGCGTCAACGTGGGCGAAACCATCATCAGCACACTGCACGCCAACGACCAGCTGGACTGGCAGTTCGTGAAAAGCGACAAGGCAATCGACGGGGTGAAATCCGGCGAATACTATGCGGCGATCGTAATTCCGAAAGGTTTCAGCGCCGACATGATGACGCTGTTCTCCCCCGACATCAAACACGCGCAGCTCAAGTACTATCTAAACGAGAAAATCAACCCGATCGCCCCGCATATCACCGATCAGGGCGCGACAACCGTGGTCAACACGATCGACAAAACCTTCGCCAAAACGATTGCGCAAGTCGGACTCGACCTGGCCTCAAGCATCCTACACTATTCGCAAAGCCCGCAAATGGCCGAATACATGCGCAACCTCAACGGCAATCTCACCACCATGGCGGATACGCTGAGCGGCGCATCGCAGCAGGTGACGTCGTATTCGCAGCTGCTCGGCTCGGCGAACGACATCGTGGATTCCACGGGCAAACTGCTCGCCTCGGCGACCAAAGCGGGCAAACAGGCCCAGAACGCATTGAAACAAGGCAAATCAGGTGCCACGTCGTTCACTTCGGCAGGTGCGAACGTCACCTCCTCGGTGAACACCGCGCTCGACCAGGTGTCAGGCGCGTTCGACCAAGTAGCTGCCAAGGTAAACAAGGCGTTCGACGCGATCGGCAAGGGCTCAGACACCGCAGCCAGCCAGTTGACAGCGTTGAGCGAACAAGTCTCCAGCGGCGAATCGCTGTACGACACGTACATCACAAGCCTCAACCACATGCGCGAATCGGTGGAACAACTACCGGACAGTGATTCCGCGAAACAGGCGCTGCTGGAAGCCATCGACCGGGAGATCACGCTGCTGGAAGCCGCCAAAGGCGATTCGCAGAAGCTCGCGCAGCAGCTGAAAGACGCTTCCACGCAGGTCACGCAGGATACCGCAGCCGCGGAACGCTCCCGCAAGGAGATCCTGAACCGCATCACCTCCGCGAAGCAGTCGATCAGCAATGTGCGCGACGATTACGCCACGAACGTCAAGCCGAAAATCGACGCGCTCGCCTCCACAGTCAGCACGCTGATCTCCCAAACCGACAGCATGATCACCCAGCTGAGCGGCACCGCCGACGGTCTGGACGATGTGACGGGCGATGTGGGGACGAATGTGACGTCCATCCGTTCCACGCTCGGCGCGATCGCGAAGAAACTCGACTCGTCGGCAGCGACGGTGAAGGAGCTGATCACGAAGCTGGAGACGGGCGGGAACGCCGGTGACGGCAACAGCGATGGTGGCAATGGTGGCAACGACGCCAGTTCGTCCGATTCGGGTGAATCGGACGAACTACGTGCACTGGCCACCGCCAACGCGTCCACACTGTCCACGCTGATTTCCGCGCCCGTCGCACTGCATCGCGTCTCGGTGTACCCGATCGCGAACTACGGTTCGGCCATGGCGCCGTTCTATACGATCCTGTCAATCTGGGTGGGTGCGATCATCCTGTGCGCCATGCTGAAAGTGACGATTTCGGACCGCGAGAAGGCGCATGTGCTGGGCTTGGGCGACACGCTGCCGCGCATCGCCGGCCCGTCCGGCCCGGGGAACGCCTCACGTTGGGGACTGCGCCTCGACCACGAGTATTTCGGACGGTACGCGATCTTCGCACTGCTCGCGTTGCTGCAGGGCACACTGGTTTGCCTGGGTGACACGTATTTCCTTGGCGTGCAGGCGAATCATGCGCTGCAGTTCCTTGCCGTGGGGTGGCTTGCCGCGCTCGTGTTCTCGAATATCGTGTATACGCTGACCGTGTCGTTCGGCGATATCGGCAAGGCCGTGGCCGTGGTGCTGCTGGTGATGCAGGTCGCCGGTTCGGGCGGTACGTTCCCTATCGAGACGCTGCCGAAGTTCTTCCAAATGCTCTACCCGTTCCTACCATTCCCGCACGCCATCGATGCCATGCACGCCGCGATGGCCGGATCATACGGCAATGAGTACCTGCTTGACATGGTGTATCTCGCCTTGTTCCTGATTCCTTCGCTGCTGCTGGGATTGGTGTTGCGCAAGCCGGTGATCCGGTTGAACAACTGGGTGAGCCGCAATCTGGAGTCCACCAAGGTGATGTGACGAGGCGGATTTGAACGGGCTGGTTTGAGCCGGTTTAGATCGGTTTCGGCTGGTACACGTGAACGCGCTGCCCGCCATCATCGACGACCTGAAAACCCAAAGCCACGAATTCGTCACCATCGACCAGCCGGCAAAAACCTAAGCTAGCGTGGATGCGTAGGGCATTGTCCTGCCCAGTCACTTCCCTTACGTACCGCTGCGCCATCCCGGCGCTCCTCTGCGCCGCCACTACCCCACATGTCGCCTCCTCACGCACCAACAAGTGTCCGATTCCCCCGAATCAGCCACCCACGCGTCATCCGGTCACCCCAGGTTGTCCGATTCGGGAGAAACGGACACTCAGGGGCACCGTGCAAACCACACGTTGATCAGAGAACCGGCAACCACCAGCACAACACCGATCCAGAACGGCATGCCCAGCGCCACGCCCAACAGAAGCGTGCTAGAAGCCGTGGAAAACAGCGGAGTCGCGTACGAACCAATCGCAAGCGTTTCCATACTGCCGTGCAACATGCCGTATCCCCAGCACGCGTAGCCGCCCGAAATCGAAGCGGCGCACGCAATCAGCGCAGCATATCCACCGATGCCGGGCGCCGTGTCCGGCAAACCGTCTCCCGAAACGAAATGGATGGTCCACAGTACAACGGCCACACAGCAGAAGAAAATCGTCGTGCCGTCGTAACCGCCGGACAACGACGGCGTAAAAGTCGCATAAATCGCCCAAATAAAGGCGCCAACAAACGCGAGCACATACGGTAGGGGGTTACTGGCGATATTGTGGACCGCTTCCTGCATATCAAGGCTTTCTCCGCCAACCGCCATCGCCACACCGATGGTTGCGATCACCGCGCCAGGAATCGCTTTGGCGACCGCACCACGTTTGTGCGATACCGCTGCGGTCATCAGCACCAGCAGCGTCGGCCACAAGTAGTTGACAAGGCTGACTTCCACGGATTGCGCGTTCGTTGTGGCCAGGCCGATCGACAGCGAGATTGACGCCTCGTATGCGATGAACATGAGTCCGCCTGCGATGAGGTACTTGCATGGCGCTTCGCGGATTGGTTTCGGACGGCGCACAATGAACAGCATGACACCACCGACGGTGTAGATGAGCGCCGAACCGAGCGTGGCGCCGAACGATTCGGAGACCAGTCGCACGAGGCCGGCCATGAAGCCCCACAGGACGATTGCGAACAGGCCGATGAGTGTCGCCGCGTGTGATGTGGCATGGCCGAGTAGCGGATTGCAGGAGTTGCCGGTGGGGTGGTTTGCGCCGGAATCGGAGGGGGACTTCTGGTTCGTGTTCACGGGCTCCAGCCTACCCATCGCCCTCCACGAGTGTCCGATTCTGCAGAATCGGACACTCCTGCAACCTGCGATGCCGCGAACCCGATTACCCCCGGAACCGCACCAACAGCAGAGTCAACCACCCCATCCGACGCTGCCACACCAGCCGTATCGGCAGCCAAGTCCATGCGTCCCGCATCCACACAGCCCACGCGTCCCGCACCTCCACGGCCCGCCGACGCGCACACGTCGCCCATGACCAAATCATCCAACGTCACACCGAACATGTCGCAAAGCATCAGCAGCTTGTCACAAACGTCGCGTTCCACGCCACCATCTTGCGGTTGCATTGCGATTCGCAACCAAATTTTGCGACGCAACCGACAGTTGCGCGACGCGAAGTTGGCTTCACGGGTCTTTTACGACAATAGAAAAACCCTTGAAATTCCAACGATTCCAAGGGTTTCGAATGGAGCGGATGACGGGAGTCGAACCCGCCTTTAAAGCTTGGGAAGCTTTCGTTCTACCGATGAACTACATCCGCAAGGTGTGCCTTTTGGGCACGAGCCATTAGTCTAGCACGCCATTCCCACTATATGTGGCAGATTGTCCGGTTCCGCAAAATCGATTTGCGCTATATGTGGCAGTTCTCCGCGGGCAAGAGCTGTTAGAGGGTACGAAATCGAAGGTATGGGGGCATCTTCGCGAAGGAAAGTGCCACATATAGCGGAAATCACTTTCTCGGCAGTCTCTTATCTGCCACATATAGCGATTTTGGGAGTCGTCAGCACAGCAAGTATGCGTCCGCAGCAACATCAGTACCGGAAAAGGCTGAAAGCCGGGGCAGGAACCAGCGGCGCGGGAGGCTGTGCGGGCGTCAGCGCGACCCTCTTCTGCGCATGGGGCGTTGCGAATAGTCGCGCGAATATCCACCGGTCGAACCCGCCGAACCCGCCGGACCCGAACCGTACGAATCGTAAGCGGAACCATACTGCGAGCCGAACTGCGGCCCGTCATAACCGCCCTGTCGAATGTCGATCGCGGCAACGCCGGTCGTTGCGTATCCGCCGGCCAGGTAGCCCGACTGCGCGCCCTGCTGCCGCATCTCCTGACCCATCTGCATGAGCCGCGCAATGCGGTCCTGAATCGGCGGATGCGTGGAAAACAGGCGCGAGAAGCCCTCCGCGGAGAACGGACTGGCGATCATCATCGCAGCCACCGACTGCGTGCCGGCGGTCTTCTCCATCGGCATCGCGGCCGCGCCGCCGGAAATCTTGCTCAACGCGGAAGCGAGCGCTTCCGGATCCTCCGTCAACTTGGAACCGTCTTCGTCGGCGTCGTATTCGCGTGTGCGGGAGATTGCCATCTGTATCAGCGACGCTGCGATCGGCGCCAGAATCGTGCTCAGCAGCACACCCAGCAATCCCAAGCCGCCGGACGCCGAATCGTCGCGGTCGTCACGCGAACGGCCGCCGCCGAAATACATGAGCGAGTAGCCGAGGTACGAGATGACGGTGGCCATGGCGGAGGCGATTGCGGACGTCAGAATGTCGTGGTTGTAGACGTGCATGAGTTCGTGTCCGAGCACGCCGCGAATCTCACGTTCGTTAAGCGTCTGTAGGATGCCTTGCGTGCAGCAGACCGCCGCGTGTCGTTCGTTGCGCCCCGTCGCGAACGCGTTGGGGCTCATGGTGGGGGCGATGTAGATGCGCGGCATCGGCTTGCCTGCCTTCGCCGATAGCTCGCGGACGATCTTGTATAGTACGGGGGCTTCCTGCTCGCTCACCTGTCGAGCGTGCATGCTGGCGATCGCCAGTTTGTCGGAAAACCAGTAGGAGACGAACGTGGAGCCCAGGCCGATGAGAATGTAGTAGCCGAGCGTGCTTTGACTGGCGCCGGTCGCCCACCAGATGAGCATGATGACGCCCCACATCAACGCGAACAAAAGCGTTGTTTTCAAGCCATTGCAATGGCCGTGCACCTGCAATTTGCCGTTCATGGCCACCAGCCTAGGAATTCAGGCTGGGATTTTGCTGTATACAAGCTGAAGGGTGGATTTGCAACATCTAGAAACATGCCACGCAACGACGCTACAGCATCGGCCATAGACCTATCTGCGGCACGGCGAGAGTCACCCCAACTTGAAACGTATTACCCCCGCATATCCCCCGAATGCACTGCGTCGAGCGTGCCGATCAGGCTGGTCAGCAAATCGTTGCGGCCGCACGCGTTCGTCAGCACCGCCAGCACGTACGTGCCCGACTGCGACATCACCAGTCCGGCATCGTTCAGCGCGTACAAACCGCCTTCGCCGTTGATCCATCCGGCCTTCGTGTACACGGTGTCCGCATCGCCAAGGGCCGCGTGGATGCAGGAGTTCAGCGAATTCGTCATGTCTCCGGACAGCCATTGCAGCGATTCGGGCGTGATGTTCTGCACCCCCGCCGTTTGCCCGGCGAACAGGAAACCGTATCCGGCGGTCCACAGTTTGGCCATGTCGCGCGCGGAGGTGAACAGGTACCCGCCGCGATCACCCATTCTGGAAGCCGCGCCCGCCTGTTCGGCCCACGTGTTGAAGCAGTCGAGGCCATACGTTTTGTACAGCCAGTCGTAAGACGCGTTGTCGGAATTGCGCAGGACGGCGTCGACCTTCTGGTGGACGGTGGCGGACTGCGCGTCAGCGGATTGGGCCACGCTGTTCAGGTCGACGGTGCCCGTTGAGAACAGCGATATCAGGTATGGCGCCTTCGCCGACGAGGCCGAATAGATCTGTGCATCGGCGTTGTATGCGATCGTGCGGCCGGTCGTGATGTCGGCGAGCACGAATGATGCGGTATATCCGTCGGCTTCGAAAGTGGCGATTTGAGACTGCACGGCGGCCTGCGAATCGGCGCTTAGCGTGAAGCCCTGCGTTGTGATCGTGGCGCTGCCCTCGACTGCGGAAATGCCGTCCAGCGCGACCTGCGTCGGCGACGAGACGGCTTGTGTCTGCGATTGCGACGCGCTGTTTTGCTTAAGCGCGCCCGACGTGGAGGACGTTTCCGAAGACGTTCCCGAGGACGCCGCTGCGTGGGCTTCCTCTTCGAGATGCACATCGACAAGACCCACGCCCATGGCGAAGCCGATCAGGCAGGCGATCAGCAGGCCCACGACGGACACGGAACAGCAGTACAGTGCCTTGCGCTTGACGTGTTTTCCAAAGTTCATGCCGACTTCACAACCTTAGATTTCAATGCCCGCATCCGTTTGCGATGATATTGCGCACCGCGTTTCACTGGGGTCAGCCTAGCGCATGGACCCGAACTTCGGGGGTAATAGGTCAAAACGACCGCGTATGTCCGATTCTGGAGAAACGGGCGGTTGCGCGATCGAAAACGCACGCTACGCGACCAGTCCGCCGAAAATCGACCACTAAAGCGGCAAAAACTAACGCCCTGCACGTCCGATTCAGAGGAATCGGACGTGCAGGGCGTTACTAGATTGCGTTAAAAGGCTTGGAGTTAGGGTGTCAGGAAGTCAGCACTCCCACCCTAATTCCAGCCGGCCCGATTCAGGCATGCGCCAGCGCGCGCATCTGCTCCGGGTCGATGACCTTCTTGTGCTCGCGGCCTTCCTTCGCGCCTTCGGCACGTTCGAACGCGTCGACCTTCTTCCAGCCGGCGAAGTCGATCGGCTTGACGCCGCGGGATGCGAGCAGACGGTCGATGGATTCCGGATCGCGGTCAGCGGCCACGCGACCGCCTTCGGCGGCTTTGGACAGGTCCTCCAGCATGTTGGTGACGATGAGCAGCGCGTCGGACTTGGTGGATCCGATCAGGCCGACCGGACCACGCTTGGCCCAACCGGTGGCGTACAGACGCTCACGCACCTGCGCGCCCTCGCCGGACGCCTCCGTGGTGATGCGGCCGTCGCCGTTCGCGTTGGCCAGGTGCGCGCGACGCTCGTCGTACGCGATGCCCGGCGCGGTGGCCGGCTTGTAGCCGATTGCGTGATACACGGCCTGCACCGGGTACTCTTCGAATTCGCCGGTGCGAGTCATCTTGCCGTCCGCGGAAGTCGTCGTCTTCTCCACGCGAATCGCCTTGACCTTGCCGTCCTCGCCCAGCACTTCGACCGGAGCGGAATTGAAGTGGATGTAGTACTTGCGATCCGCCGGGTTGCCTTCGAAATCGGTGTCGCCGTCGTCTTCCATGTCCTCGGCCATCTCGCGGATGGTGAACAGCTCCTCGACCATCTGACGGGTCAGCTTGTCCTTGCCGGCCTCCTCGATAGTGTCGTCGTCCAGATCGAAGTCGTCCTCGTTGATGATCAGCTGCACGCCCGGCAGCTTCTCCATTTCGCGCAGCTCCTGCACGGAGAACTTGGCCTGAGCCACGCCACGGCGGATGAACAGGTGCAGGGTCTTGGCCTTGTTGGCCTTGATGCCTTCGTACACGTTGTCCGGAATGTCGGTGCGTTCCTTCAGGTCGTCGGCGTTGCGCATCAGCTCGCGCGCCACGTCCATGGCTACGTTGCCGCCGCCGATCACAGCGACTTCCTCGGCATCGAGCGGCCATTCGCGGGCGCCGGTCGGGTAACCGTCGTACCATTCCACGAACTTGGCGGCACCGTACACACCGTCCAAGTCGGCGCCCGGCAGGCCGAGCGGCTTGTCTTCGACGGCACCAGTGGCGAACAGCACCGCGTCGTAACGTTCCAGCAGCTCGTCAAGCGTCACGTCCTTGCCGAATTCCACGTCGCAGTACAGGTGGATGTCCGGGTTGTCGAGCGTCTTCTCGAGAGCGGATGCGATGAATTTGATGGAAGGGTGGTCGGGGGCCACGCCGTAGCGCACCAGGCCGAACGGCACCGGCAGCTTTTCGAACAGGTCGATGCGGGCCTTGGTGCCCAGTCCCAGCTCTTCGCCGAGCTTGCCCAGCTGGCGCAGGAAAATATCGGAAGAGTAGACGCCTGCGGGGCCGGCGCCGATTACAGCAATACGAAGTTCGTTGGTTTCGCTCATATGTTCCAGCCTAATATATTCCCTGCATTTCCAACAGGGGGCATACGGCACTTTCTTGCGATTCCCTTACTTGCCTCGCAACGCGCAGCCCGGCCCATGTGCCGGCGCAGGAGAACGTACAATCGCAGAAGATCACAATCGGTCCCTCACTAAAGAAGGTCCTTATCGTAAGAGGGTGGGCATATGCGCATTCACATCACGTATACCGGCGGCACCATCGGTATGGTCGAGTCACCGAACGGTCTGGTTCCGGGCGCCGATATGCGCGGCTGGCTGCGCCGGCTGATTGAGGACGCGCATCTGGCCCCGAGCTTGTTCTCGTTCACCGAGCTGGACCCGCTGATCGATTCGTCGAACGCGACGCCCGACAATTGGCAGACGATGGCGGACGACCTGCGCGCGCACCGCGATGACGCCGATGCATTTGTGGTGTTGCACGGCACCGATACGATGAGCTATTCGAGTGCCGCGCTGTCTTACGCGCTGACCGGTTTCGGCAAGCCTGTGATTTTCACGGGGTCGCAGCATCCGCTCGGCAAAATCGAATCGGACGCCACCGCGAACGTCACGGGTGCGCTGAACGCCGCGATGAGCGGACGTTTTCATGGCGTCGGCCTGTTCTTCGGCCATCATCTGTTCGCCGGCAACCGTGTGAGCAAATCGTCAAGCTGGGCGTTCGAAGGGTTTTCGGCGCCGTCCACCGGCCCGCTGGCACGTACCGGCACGCCGTGGCATTGGTATGCGGGTGATTCGGCCGGCTCCAGTTGCGGTTGGACGTCGCCGCTGCCCTACTCCCGTCACGATGTGGCCGTGATCGACATGGCTCCCGGCATTTCCGCCGCGCGATTGGCCGCGATGCTCGACCCTCGTCCGGAAGCGGTGCTGTTGCGCGCGTACGGCGTTGGCAATGTGCCGAGCGACGAGCCAGGACTGACCGACGTGATCGCCGACGTGCTGCATGACGGCGTGCCTGTCGTCATCGCATCGCAATGCCAGCAGGCGGAAGTGCTGCTCGGCCATTACGAGACGGGCGACGCGATTGCCCGCGCCGGTGCGATCGGATCGGGCGACATGACGCTGGAAGCCGCATACGCGAAGATCATGTTCCTGCTGTCGCAGGGCGTGGACGCGGCCGATTTCGGCACGTGGATGCGCCGGAACATCGCTGGCGAAATCTCGCCCAGCTCGATGTAGCACGGCGCAACGCGGTTCAGCCTAGTTCCGCACGGCTCGTCGCCGCAACCGGCGCTACTCGCGGTCGAGCAGGGCGGTGAGCGCCCACAGGATGCTGACCACGTCGATCGCTTCCTGCATGAACGCGCCGACGACCACCGGAATGAGGTTGAACGCGGCCGCGACCATGCCGATAATCGCCAATCCAAGGCCGACCAGCACCGCCTGCAGCATCACTTTCTTCGTGCGGCGGGCGATGGCGATGGCGCGCGGCACGGAGGCGATGTCGTCGTTCATGATGACCACCTGCGCCGATTCGGACGCGGCGGTGGACGTGCCGTCGGTCATGGCCATGCCGATGTCCGCAACCGCCAGCACGGGGGCGTCGTTCACGCCGTCGCCGACCATCATCGTCACCTGTCGGGTCATGGATTCGCCGACCACGCGCTGTACGACCTTGTCCCACGCCGGCTGGTTTTGGTGCGCGTCTTCCGTGGCGTTCTTGACGGCCGCGACCTTGCCTTCGGGGAAGAGTTCGGATTGCACGTCGTCGATGCCGACCTCGCCCGCGATGATGCGTGCGGAAGCCTCCTTGTCGCCGGTGAGCATGGACAGTTTCTTCACGCCGAGCCGGTGCAGTTTTTCAAGGGACGATTTCGCGTTTTCGCGAGGCACGTCACGCAGCACGATGCGTGCGGCGAGCTTGCCGTCGATCGCCACGTATGCGGCCATTTCGTCCGGTTCGAGAGGTGCGAACAGCGAATTCACCTCCGGCTTCTTGGAAGCGCCGGCAGCGGTACCGGTCGCCGAATCGCCAACCGCGCTATCGGCCACAGCACCAGCCGCAGTACCGGCCGCCACCCCTGCGCCCAGCACATGCGTGAAGCCGGCCTCGTCGGCCGTCACGTACGCGAAACGACCCACGCGCACGGCATGCCCGTTCACCTCGCCGGACACACCCTTGCCCGACTGTTCCTCGATGTTCTTCACCACGGGGTAATCGCGTCCATGCCCCGGCAGATCGCGTTCGGCGCACAGCCGCTGCCCGTTCTCATAGCGCGCGTACAGTTCCTGCATGGCCTTCTGCCCGGCCGCCGCGATGCCCTTCGACAGAATGTGCACCGAGTAGCCTTCCACCACGCCGGCCATCATCAGAATGTGGTTCTCGTCGTACGGCGAGCTGTTTTCGAACGGCTTCTCGACGCGCACGACCTGCGGCTGCTTGACGGTAAGCGTGCCGGTTTTGTCGAAGAAGATATGCGATACGCGGCCCAAGTTTTCCAGCACGTCCTGCGCTTTGATAAGAATGCCCGCCTTGGCAAGGCGACCGGTGCCGGCCACGTACGCGACGGGCGCGGCGATCAGCAGCGGGCAGGGCGTGGCCAAAACCAGCACCTGCGCGAATCGCAATGGCGTGCCTGCGACGGCCCACGCGATGCCGGCGATCGCCAGCGAAAGAATGGTGAACGGCACCGCCAGCACATCGGCGGTTTTGACGACGGTCGGGCGCGATTGCTGCGCCGACGACACCAGTTCGAGGATCTTCTGATACTGCGAATCCTGCGCCAATTGCGTGGCACGCATCGTCAGCGCGGTCGATCCGTTGACCGCACCCGACAGCACGCGCGCGCCCGCATACACTTCGCGCGGCACCGGCTCGCCGTTGATATTGCTCAGATCCAACGTGGCGACGCCCGACAGCAGTTCGCCGTCGACCGGCACCGTTTCGCCCGGCAGCACGAGGATCACGTCGCCAAGCTTGACCTGGTCGACCGGAACGGTTTCGAAATGCTCGCCGGCCGCGTCGTAAGGCTTGGTTTGGGTGGTGGACTTATTCGTTTCCGCAGCGTTAGGCACATCCACACTGGCGACCTTGCGAAAGCCGTCCGCCGTCATGTCGCCCTCAGCATCACCGGCAGTACCGTCGGCCCCGGCAGCCGCCGCACGTGCACCCACGCCCGGCAACGTCACCACGTGCGCGGTCCGCGGCGCCGCATCAACCAGCGCCGTCAGGTTGCTTTCGGCCTTCGATTGGGCGAATTCCTCAATCGCCTCGCCGGAGGAAATCATCAGCACCACGGCCCACGCAGCCCAGTATTCCTGCACCGCCACCGTCGACGCGATCGCAATAACCGCAAGCAAATCCACACCGACGTGACCGTGCCGCAAATCGTCAATCATGCCGATCACAGTCACCACAATCGTGTACACGACCAGCGCGATCACGATCCACTGCCCGACACCCGGATTGAACGGTCCGAAAGTCAGCGAGACGCCCGCAGCCTCCCACGGACGCCACGAACCCAGCAATGCCAACGGAATCGCGGCAATGATGGCGATCGGCAGCAGCGGAACTTCTTTGCAAATGGAAATGATTCTAGGCATGAGAATCTCCTTACGCTCGTATCGGACGCCTTGTTAACCCATCGGCGCTCCGCCTGCGCGGACCATCGATACACGGCGTAAAAAGATATTTCCAGCATAACAGAGCATTGCGATTGCCGCGGCCGTTTGCGTGTGCTTCCGTTCGTCGCGCGCGTTCCGCGCATATGAAAAGGGCCGTGCGATTGCTCGCACAGCCCTTGTTTTCCGCCGTTTTTCGGCTTGTTCAGCGTTTTCCGCGATTACGCGGATTGCGGTTGCGACTTCGCCGTCAGCCTATCGGGTGGCAGCCACCCGTATCGCTGTCGGCATGAACGCCGCACACCGTACGTTGCCGTACGATGCCGCGCATCCGGCTTTACCACAGACCGAACGGATCAAACAGGCCACCGCCGTCGCCGTTGTTGCCGTTACCGCCATTCTGGCCGTTCTGGCTGCCGCCATTCTGGCCGTTGCCGTTATCGTCGTTGCCGTTGTTCTGCTGACGCTGTTCCTGCTTGTTGGAGGAGTTCGTCTTGGTCTCTTCCTGGTCGAGCGTCACTTCGAGATCCATGGTGTTGCCGCCGCGCACAACGGTCAGCTTCACCTTGTCTCCCATGGCGGAGGCGCGCACGTAACCGAGCAGCGAGTAGTTGTTGTTCACTGCCTTTCCGTTGAACGCCACGATGGAGTCGCCGGCCTTCACGCCGGCCTTGGACGCCGGGCCACCGTCGGTCACGGCCTGCACCTGGGCGCAGCCGCGGGTCACACCGTCCGCTTCCACCGAGGAGCTCTTGATGGTGATGCCAAGCACCACATGCTTCACGGAACCGTTGTCGATGATCTCGTTGGTCACGCGCTTGACGAGGTTCGACGGAATGGCGAAGCCGATGCCGATGGAACCTGCCGTGCCGGACGAGCTTGCGGTGGAGGCGATGGACGAGTTGATGCCGATCACCTGGCCGGCCGCATTAAAGGTCGGGCCGCCGGAGTTGCCCGGGTTGATGGCCGCGTCGATCTGCACGGCGTTGGTGACGATGGCGTTGTTGTCGTCATCGGTCACGGTCACCGGGCGGTTGAGCGCGGACACGATGCCGGTGGTGGCGGTGTCGTCGTAGCCGAGCGGATTGCCGATCGCCATGACGGCCTCGCCGACGGCGAGATTGTCGGAATCGGCGAATTCCGCGACTTTCAGATCGCTCGGCGGATTGTCGAGCTTGATCACGGCCAAATCGGTGGTGGTGTCGGTGCCGACCACCTTCGCGGAATAGACGGCGCCGCTGGCGAGCGTCACCTGAATCTGCTGCGCGCCGGAAATCACGTGGTTATTGGTGGCGATATAGCCCTTGTCGCTGATCACCACGCCGGAGCCCTTGGCTTCGCCGTCGCTGGTCGCCACGTCGATGGCCACCACGGAATCGGACACTTCCTTGGCCACCGCGGTCCAATCGACCGCCGTACCGGACTTCGCCTTGGCGGAACCGGAACCGGACGTGTTGGACTTGACGTCGGACAGCGAGCTGGAGGTCGGCACATGCACCCAACCGTTGGTGATCGCGGTGAAGCCGACGCCGAGGCACAGCGCGCCGGACACCAGTGCGGCCACAACGGCGGTGACCACATGGCTGGTCATGCCGGACTTCTGCTTGGTGACGACCGGCGTCTGGTTCGGCTGGTTCGGGAAGCCCTGCCCCGGAGCGCCGAACGGATTGCGGTTGCCCGGTCCCGCAGGGGGCATGTTCGCGCCGTACTGCGGCTGCTGCTGATTGTTCTGCTGCGCGCCGTTCTGCGCGGACGAGCCGCCAAATGGATTGCCGAACGGATTGCCATTGTTCCGCTGATTGCCGGTCGTATACGGGTTGCCGAAAGCGCCGAAGAACGACGGACGGTTGTCCTGCGGCTGGCCCTGCTGCTGCGCGCCGTACTGCGGTTGCTGGGCGGTCTGGCCGCTGGCATCGCCAGCCGGCGGCGTCGGCACCGGACCGTACGCGCCGTATTCGGGCGCCGGACGGTACTGTTCGGTCGGCGCATCCTGCGTCGCGTTGTTGATCACCGTGCGTTCACCGGCAGCGGAAGCATAATCCGGCGTATCGTCAGCGGTATTGCCTGTCGTGCCATCCGCCGCGTCCACGGTAGGAAGGGCGGTGGTGGGCTGCTCGCCCGCGTTCGGCACTGCAATCGGTTCGGTAACGGAAGTCTGTGCTTCGTCGGCGACGTTCTCGCTCGGCGTCTGCGGCGCGGTCTGCTGCGTGCCATCCTGCGGCTGGGCGATGTTCTGATCGCTATTATCTTCAGCCATTGTTGCTCCTTATTCGTCTCGCGGCATTCAACATGATCAGCAATCGTGCCGCTCGAACTGCTATCTAAGAGTAAAGATACCTGCTCTGGAAGTTTCCTGAATGTTTGTTGAAAGTAGCAATCGAATCGCTTGGCAGTTTGCTCCATACGATGCCACCGTCGACCGCCGATGGCGCCACCGCGGCAATCGGCGCTATCGCATACAGTTGAGAGCATGACAAGCTTGAACGAACCACAGACCGGCGCGGTGGCGCACGAGACCTCAGCGGCCAACACGGCAGCCCGCGCAACGCACGACGCAGCAGGCAACACGACCAGCGCGGCATCGACCGAAAACCTTATTGAGCATCCCCGCGGCGCGGAACCCGGCAAGCCCGGCCGCCGCGACGCGTTCTACTTCGAGCAGAAAACCCGCCTGCCAGATGCGGCCGATGGCAAGGGCCGCGGCGGCGCGCGATACGGACGCACCGGCATCATCCACACCCCCCACGGCGACATCCACACCCCGGCGTTCGTGCCGGTGGCCACGCAGGCCGCGATGAAGGCCGTGCTGCCCGAAACCATGAAGGATCTTGGCGCGCAATGCCTGCTGTCCAACGCGTTCCACCTGTATGAACGACCCGGAGAACAGGTGCTCGACGAAGCCGGCGGACTCGCCAAATTCATGAACTGGAACGGTCCGACGTTCACCGATTCCGGCGGATTCCAGGTGCTGTCACTCGGCGCGGGCTTCAAGAAGACGCTCGCCATGGACGTCACCGGCATGAAATCGGACGACGTGATCGCGGAAGGCAAGGAGCGGCTCGCGTTCGTGGACGAGGACGGTGTGACGTTCAAGTCGCCGCTCAACGGCTCGCTGCACCGGTTCTCCGCCGAAATCTCCATGGGCATCCAGCACAAGATCGGCGCCGACATCATGTTCGCTTTCGACGAGCTGACCACGCTGATGAACACCCGCGGCTACCAGGAACGTTCCGTGGAACGCACCTACCGTTGGGCGCAACGCTGCGTAGCCGAGCACAAGAGGCTCACCGAAGAGCGTCTTGGCAAGCCGTACCAGGCGCTGTATGGCGTGGTGCAGGGCGCGAATTATGAGGATCTGCGCCGGCATGCGGCCGAACAGATCGCGTCGCTCGATTTCGACGGCGTCGGCATCGGCGGCGCGATCGAAAAGCGCATCATCGGCGACACGTGCGCCTGGATCTGCGATGCGATGCCGGAAAGCCGCCCGCGCCACGTGCTCGGCATCGCGGCGGTCGACGACATTTTCGCCTGCGTGGAGAACGGCGGCGACACCTTCGACTGCGTGGCGCCCGCCCGTTGCGGCCGAAACGGCGCGATCTTCACGCGCCACGGCCGCTACAACATCAAGCGCGCGCAGTTCAAGCACGATTTCGGCCCACTTGAGGAGGACTGCGACTGCTACACCTGCACGCACTATTCGCGCGCATACGTGGACCATGCGCTGCGTGCCCGCGAATTCAACGGTTTCACGCTGGCGACGATTCACAACGAGCACTTCTTCGTAAAACTGCTCGACGATATCCGCGCATCGATCGACGGCGGCTATTTCAACGAATTCCGCGACGAGACACTCGCCAAGTTCTACGAGAACGGTTCGAAGGGCTGAGTGTGAACCAACGCGACGCCGCCGCTGATTCATCAGACGTTCCTTCCAGCTCGTACCCATAAACCATGCATAGACCATGCCAGCCCCACGTGCGGACCGCGCGTCCCGTGCACCTCACGCATACCCCACGGATGTCCGATTCGGGAGAATCGGACACGTAAAGCGCATTCCGCGCTGATGATCTCCGATAAATGGAAGGTGCTGATCCTGCGTGATCTGTTGGACGGCACCAAACGATTCAGCGAATTGCGCCGTTCGGTCGGCAGTGTGTCGCAGAAAGTGCTGACGGCAAACCTGCGTCAGATGGAACGCGACGGTCTGGTACACCGAGAGGTGTTCCCGGAAGTGCCGCCGCGCGTGGAGTATTCGCTGACGGAGACCGGACAGACGCTGCAGCCGGTCATCGAGGCGATGAAAAACTGGGGTACCCAGTACAAGGCCGCACACGCCGCCTAGCCCGGCTTGGGGCGTATCCCTTTCGTCAATCGCGACACGCCGATTTGTGCCACAGATAGTAAAGGTGTAAATTAGTCGATTGTCTGCGAGCGTGGCGGAATGGTAGACGCGCTGTCTTCAGGTGGCAGTGAGTGTATGCTCGTGGGGGTTCAACTCCCCCCGCTCGCACGGGCCGAAAAGGGCTGGAATCCAACGATTCCAGCCCTTTTGCTTTATCCAAAACGTATGAAATGTGACAAAAAAGTACTAAAAATGCGCCGAAAGCCCAGCTATCTCAGCAGAAACAGACAAACGGACATCCAAACCCAAAACCAGCACCACAAATGTCCGATTCTCCAGAAAACACAATCCGAATAACCAATTCGGCAGAATCGAACACATAGCCACCCAAAACCACACTTCACGTGACCGGTTGGAAAAACAGATACGTAACGCATTGCAGACCAATCCCATGCGTCCGATTCTGAAGAAAAACGAAATTCGCCGTACGACTTTTCCGCGCACGCAATCGCAAGCATTTCCCGGTATTTCACTGTGAGCATAACCGCGGAATGAGCAGGACACGGAAGAGTTGGGTGAAGTGAAAGGTCAAGGTCAGGAGCCCGGGAGGGTTCCGGATGCGGCAACGAACCCGGTCGCCGATCTCGCTGGATGGTGACGCCGCAGCGATAATCGCACGGCCGGCTGCCAAGCCGCATTACTCCGCGCACAGAACGCGCATTTGCTTAAGGAGTACCGATTATGGCAATGTTTCCGGCTTTGATGAATGACACGATGTTCTCCGATCTGTTCGACGATCCGTTCTTCGAGGGTTGGCGCAACATGGACCGCGCAGCCGCATGCGATCCGAACATGTCCGCAGGCATGATGAGCACCGATGTGCGTGAGACCGACAAGGGCTACATGGTCGACATCGACATGCCTGGCTTCAAGAAGGACGACATTTCGCTGGACCTGCAGAACGGCTATCTGACCGTTTCCGCGCATCGCAACAGCTCGCACGAGGACAAGGACGACAACGGCCGCTGGCTGCGTCGCGAACGCTACGCCGGCTCTTGCTCTCGTAGCTTCTACGTTGGCGAGGACGTGAAGGATTCCGACATTCACGCCAGCTACAAGGACGGCACCCTGTGCCTGGAAATGCCGAAGCCCGAAGCGCAGCAGCAGGTTGAGACCAAGCATCAGATTGCGATTGAAGGCTGATTTCCAGCTGCCGTACGTCATATTCGCACGTCGTAAGTCACGGTAATCGCTAAGCAAAGCGAAGCCGGACGCCCGTAAGTGGGTGTCCGGCTTTTTTGTTTGTCCGCACGCCGCCGCCCGAAAAGCAACGCCCGTCACGGCACTTAACGCACCAAAAACACCATGATGAGAATCATCACGAATCCAACCAAATCGGTCGGTTCGAACACCGCGTCCGTCCATGCCACCGCGGAAATCGTGGCCATCACCGGTTCGCTGGTGCCGAGCATGGTGGCACGCATCGAACCGACGCGCACCACGCCGGCCATGTACAGCCAGAACGCGCCGAATGTGCCGCCGATCACGGTGAACGCCATCAGCCCCACACCCAGCCAATCCAACTGCGGCGCCGTAGCCCACGGCCGCACGAACGGCAGCAGCACAAGCCCGGAAATCAGGAACGCGATGCCATTGACGGTGAAGTTGCCCCAACGTTCGATGAGCTTGACCGGAAGAAACACCATGGCCGCCGTGGACGCCGCGTTGATAGCGCCCCAAATCAGGCCGACCAACGGCAGTTTCAGCGTGGTGAAGTCGCCGCCGGTCGCAATCAGCACGGTTCCCGCGAAGGCGAGCGCCACGCCGATGCCTTCCCGTACGCCGGGCAGTCGCCGCCCGCGCAGGCATACGACCCCCAAGACGAACAGCAGGTTCAGGCTTTGCAGCACGGTCGCGGTGCCGGAGTTGGTCCAGTTGATCGATTCGAGGTAGGCGACCTGCACCAGCAGCACGCATATGATGGCGGTGGCCAGCAGCCGCGGATATGATTTGCGATCGCGTAGCGCGCCGGTAAGCAGTTTCGGCGTCATGATGGCCGAGCAGGTGAGGAAAAGCACGCCGGCTGCCAGTTCGCGCACGCATGCGATCCACAGCGGCGAGGCATGATACGTGCCCATGAGGATTTTGGAGACGGTGGCGTTGACGCCCCACAGCACGCCGCCGCACAGGGTCATCGCAATGCCGATAATCAGGTCTTTCGGCGTGCGTTCGAACGTTTTTTCCGCCACTGCGGCTCCTTCCCCTTCACTGTTCGCTCATCGCACACCGTACACGCCGCATGTGTCTTGCAGTGGCAGCCGCTCACAGACTGTCCGCGGGCGCGCTGAGGAAGTCGAGAATCTTGTTCACATACGGTCCGACCACCGTGTTCGGCATGGAGAAGATCTCGTGCAACGACTTGCCGTACCGTATTTTTTCGATTGATCCGCCACCTTCGCGCACGCGTTCCACGAAATCGTCCTGCGGTCCGTTGAGCACCCAAATGTCGCGTCCGGCTTGGAACAGCAGCATCGGGGTTTCGATTGCGCCGCACATGTCCGGTTTGAGTATGGCGCGGGACAGCGCCATCGCCTGATGCGCCCATTCGAAGGTGGCCGCGTTGGTCTGGCATGCCACGTCGTCGACGCGCTGCTTGTGGAACCAGCGAACGCGCGCCTCGGACGCGCCCTTATGCTCGTCGAGATCGAGTTCGGGGGAAAAATCGGTGTGACCGAATACGCGCGCTTTGCCGAATCCCAAGCCGCACAACGCGCCTGTAGCGATGCGTGCGATCCATGTCGGCATACCGACGACGGGGGCGATCATGGGTGCGGACAGCACGGCCTTGTCGAACAGGCTCGGATAGCGTTCCAGCACGGCCGCGCCGATGCCGCCGCCCATCGAATGGCAGAACAGGTTCAGCGGCTTGTCGCAGGCATAATCGCGGGCCACGGTGTTGGTGAAGGTGGCGAAATCGGCCACATAGCGGCGCCAATCGTCGATCCATACCAGACTCGGATTGTCCATGTCGTGCGCGGAGTGGCCGTGGCCGCGATGCTCAAGCACACAGACGGAATAGCCGGACAGCAGGAAATACCAAATCATTTCGCTGTATTTGCGGGCGAATTCGGTGAAGCCGTGGGAGATGACGATCGCGCCACGGAATGCCGCGGAGGCGCCATCCTCGCGCAATGCGTCGAAAGCATGCGCGTCATAGCAGCAGTAGTGCAGTTGGCCGGGCTCGTCCAGTTTGGGCAGTTCGTCACCATTCCAGTCGACGGTGGCCGGATCCATCCAGCCTTCCGTCACGCAAGCGTCCAGCGCGGGCAGCACCTTGCCGTCCATCTCGGCGTCGTAATGAGCCTCGTCGATAAGCGTGAAAGTCATATTCCCATCATAAGGATTCCCATATGACGGACACCCCCGTGGATACCGCGTCGGATGTCACGGCAAGCGTCGAGGTCGATCCAACAATCGTTGCCGTAAACCCGGCCATGGCCGCGTGTATTGCGTCAATGGCGTGCGGGAACTGTGGGAACGGATAGCGGATTGGGAAGAATTCCGGCAACATCCGCATCGGGATTGCAGACCGGGTATCTGGCTATCCGGCCCACGTGCACGGCACCTCCTCAGTTACCGGAATCGCGGAACATTCGCGCGCAGAACAGCTTGGAACCATATCCCCGTACAATGGCAGCATGAGAATCGCATCACTGCTTATGACACTTACCATGCTGATCGCCGGAGCTCCGGCAACGACCGCGTACGCCGCCGATGACACGACGCCATCCGACGTGTACGTCATCGACTGCCCTCCACTGTTGCAGTGGCTGTGCGGGAAGTAATGAGCGCTCAGTACACGTCTGGCCTGGTGCCTAAAATCCATCGCATCGCGCTAGTCGACAATGATCCGCGCGCGTTGGAATCATTGAGCTATCTCATCGAAGCCAAGGTACCCACCGCCTACGTGGTGTGGACGGCCACATCCGGCAATGAAGCAATCGAACGGTGCCAGGAAACCGGCAACAATCTCAGTTTGCTTATTCTCGACATGTCCATGGAAGGATTGCAAGGGCCAGCTACATGCCGTCGTATCCGTCTGGTGGACAGGCATCTGCCAATCCTCGGCGTCACCAGCTTCTCCATCAGAAGCTACCGCGACAAGCTGATGGAGGCCGGAGCGCAAGGGCTCATCAGCAAAGAGGACTCCAATCAGTTGGCCCAGGCCATCGAGCGGCTCTGCGGCGGCAGTGTGATGGAAGGATTCGAATCCCCAGCCTTGGCCAATCTGCGCATCAGCCGTGAGGACGAGACCTCGCCGCAGCTCACCGTGCGCGAGGAGCAAATCATCTCCCTGTGCGCGGACGGTCTGTTGGATAGGGAGATCGCCGAGCAACTGGACATTTCTGAAAGCACTGTCCGTAAGCATATGCAAAGCATCCTCAAAAAGCTCAACTGCAAGACGGCCCGTCAGGCGGTGGCGTTGCGGGTGAGGTCCCATGCTGTCTGAACTCGGCGCGAGATTCCGTTCCTGGCGCATGCGCATGCGCACTGACCGCCCGAACCTATGGCATCCGATTCGCGCGGGTCTTATGATCATCACCACATGCTGGATGGTGGCGTGCATGGCGTACACTCCACCGCGCACCCCACTCATGCTGGCTTGGAACATCACGGCGATTGCGCTGTTGCTGCTTTCCTCGTTGTTCCCGAAGTCCACGTCGGTGCTGTTTCTGGTGATTGCCGAATTTGGCTCGTATTGCGTGCCCGGAGCCAACGCCAACTCGCTGCCGGGCATCCTGTACGCGCTGGGTCTGCTGTCGTTCGAGACCAGCAATCTCGTCGCGTTGCTGCTGTTCGCGTTCTTCACGCTGGATGAGCTGTTCAATGCTGTCATGCGCAGCCATTCCAACACCAATCCTGTGGCCATCATCGCCATGATGGGCATGGTGGCCTTGTTCGGTTGCGCCTTGCGCTGGAACGAGATGATTACCAACAGTCGCATGGAAGCCGGGCAGGCCAGGGCGCGACTGCGGGAGATGGAGAGTCGCAACCGCATAGCCGAAGCCATTCATGACGCCGTGACGGGGGATCTGTCCGCTGCGGTGTTCGTGGCACAGCGGCACACAGGCGCGGATTCCGACATCAATGGACAGGACGCCAAGGATTGGAAGCAAATCAATGACTACGTCCGTTCCGCCTTGGCCAATGTGCACCGCGTTATCGACGAGTTGGACATGGATATCACGACTCTTGCCGAAGATGACGATGGCAGGGCCCTTTTCGATTTGCTCTGCGCCACTATGGATGACGGAGACAGACGGCTGCGCACGCTCGGATTCGACATCACCTCCGTGCGCCACGTGGCAAGAGGCAAGCCAAGCGCCTCACCGGCCATGGCCAAGCTCGCCAATGGTCTGCTCCGCGAAATCTACGCCAACATCGCACGGCATGCCCAACCCGGCAGCAAAGTGGATCTGTCGGTGATGCTCAAGCCGAACGCCATTGAAATCACGCAAATCAACCTTGCGCAAACCAAGAAGGATGGCAGCTCACTATCGGGAGGCCATGGGCTCGCTTACTTCGGCAAGCAACTCGAATCCTACGGAGGCAAACTCACTACAACGCTTCATGATGACGACTGGACGCTATTCGCCTACCTACCAGCTCCGACACCCCCCCCGCGAAATCACCATCAGCATCACCGATCGATTCCAAACATGACAATGTCCCTGTAAGGGGACTACACAAATGTGGTACCCCCTGACTTGCAAGGGTGTTCGGCATCGTTTTATCTTTCCTACTGAGAAGGGCATGCGTTTTCCTGCGCTTCCGCGGATACTTGGCAATCCACGGTCACGCAGGGAAACGCGTTTTTTATTGGAAACGGGCAACCGCAATCGATGCGGCCGCCCGTGAGCTACTCCCGCTCAGCGCAGCGCGTCGGCGAGGAAGTCGCGCTGCAGAAGCAGCAGGTTGCGTGCCACCGTCGCATCATTGGTCATGTGCGTGATGCCGTTGAGCGGCAGGAACGTGTGCTTCCTGCCGGCCGCCATCAGCGCCTGGCTCAATCGCAGGCTATTGGCGATCGTCACATTGTCGTCGGCGAAACCGTGGATGAGCATAAGCGGGCGACTGAGTTTCGGCGCGTCCGCGACGATGCTGTTACGTTCGTACGTGGCCGGGTCGAGTCCCAGGTAGCGCTCGGTGTAATGCGTGTCGTACAGCGTCCAGTCGGTCGGCGGGGCGCCGGCGCAGGCCGCGGCGAATGCGTCGGGCGCGTCCAGCACGGCGAGCGCGGATAGGAAGCCGCCGTACGACCAGCCGATCATCGCCACCTTGTCCAGGTCGGGTTTCGGCATGGAGACACCGGTTTCGGCGGCGAGCGAGGCGATCGCGTCCGGCAGCGCATGCACGGCGTCGACTTGGTCCTCAAGCGTCACGGCTTTCATGTTTTCGTAGATCGCGCGATCCCACTTCGGTCCGCGGCCGGTGGTGCCGCGACCGTCGGCGGTGACCACGATGTAGCCTTGGTCGGCCCACCATTGCGCATCCCAGTAGAAGGATTGGCTTTCCACGACCTGCTGGAAACCGGGGCCGCCGTAAGGCTTCATGAGGACCGG
>OHAR01000124.1_pt1 | contig 27759 bp, 20 predicted proteins | sample 1577211 | NCBI WGS metagenome assembly OHAR01 (sample SAMEA3879514, study PRJEB24766) | human gut metagenome | biome: human-associated habitat; feature: feces | place: USA | collected 1985/1987
TACAGTACCCAAGAATCCCAAAGACGGAGCCATGGCAATAAACAATGTAATCCAAGAACATCCTTTTTCAAGATAACCAGCCTGAACACCACCGTAAGAAACAACAGAACGTTCAACAACATCAACACCATCGTCAATTCTCATTAAACCCTGATAACAAATAGAAGCAACAGGACCGCGAGTATTACGACATACGGTTTTTGCAGCTTCTACATCACCTTTTTCCAAAGCAGCCTCGATGCTAGTCATCAACTTCTTTGTATTAACTTCTGCCAAGCTCAAATAAATAATACGTTCAATGCAGAAAGCCAAACCTAAAACTAGTGCTATTGCTACCAGAGACATAAAACCAGCATCACCTTCGATGAACTTAGTTTTTAACTCTTTGTGAAGACCACCACCTTCTTCAACCACTGCTGCTTCAGTAGTCTGTTCTGTTTGAGCCGGAGCTGCGTCTTGAGCCATAACAGGCTGAACTGATCCTAAAGTAAGGACTCCCATCACTGCAAGAATTGCAAATAACTTTTTCATTGTGTGTCTAATTTTTAAGATTAATTAATTAATTGTTATTTATTTGTTTTAATTGTCTTCCAGTCTGTTGTGCTTTCCATTACAATGCGGAGAGAGCGGGATTCGAACCCGCGAAACACTTTTGGCGTTTACACGCTTTCCAGGCGTGCCTCTTCAACCACTCGAGCATCTCTCCTTTTCGGGCGACACAATACTATCTTTTTTAAAATCGGGTGCAAATTACAAAGAAAATCGGGAACTGCAAGCGATTTCAGCTACAAATGTATTCTTTTTTTTCGTCTTACGTAGAATTAGCCCTGCCAATATTTAAATTACCTATCAAAATTAATAAACTTTAAAAACTTATTCAGCCATTTTGAACACTTTTAAAGCATTATTGGCAGTAATTCTATCCACATCTTTAAAATCCAGACCATAGATTTCGGCAAGTTTCATCGCTACATTCTTTATATAAGAAGACTCGTTCCGTTTTCCCCTGAAAGGCACAGGAGCCAAATAAGGAGAATCCGTTTCAAGAACAATTCTGTCTAAGGGGATATGAGGTAAAACCTCAGCCAGACTACTCTTCTTGAATGTAACGACTCCATTGATTCCAAAGAAAAAACGAGCATACTCTAAAACCTGCCCTGCTTCCTCCAGAGCACCCGTAAAACTATGAAAGATACCGCTTAACTCAGTTTTTTTATAAGGTTCCATCACTTCAAACAACTCCGGAAAAGCTTCACGGCAATGCAACACCAAAGGCAGATGATATTCCAATGCCCATTGAATCTGTATATCCAACGCCTTCTGTTGTTCTTTCAAATATGTCTTATCCCAATACAAATCCATTCCCACCTCACCTACAGCCACAAAAGGATGTTCACCGGAAAGCAGCTTTTTCATCTCATAAATACGGAATAACGAATCAGCCCCAACAGAAGTCGGATGAAATCCAATCATAGGAAAACAATACCCCTTATATGCCGTACAGACATTCAACATCGCTTCCACCGTGGTGTCATCAATATTGGGCATAAAGACTTTAGATACTCCGGAATCCCGAGCACGTTCTATCACAGCCGGCAAATCCTCATCAAACTCCTCAACAAACAAATGAGAATGCGTGTCAATCATATTATACTTTTCTATTCATTAAATGACAAACAAAAGACTTCAGCTCTTCTTTTCTTTCAGAAGGCACAGCCATACTTTCCAACAACGAAAGCCCCTCGACATAATAAGCGTTAATCTTTTCTTCACAAATTCCGCCGATGCCTATCTTATCATAAAGAGCTGTTACAGCTTTTATCTTTTCTTCCGGACAAAAAGCAGTAGAAGCTATCCATTTTTCCAACTCCTTCCGTTGTATCCCATCTGCCAAAGCCAACGCATTGATCAGCATAAAAGTCTTCTTATTGCATAAAATATCTCCACCTATATTTTTTCCAAACACTTTCGAATCCCCATACACATCCAGATAATCATCCTGTAACTGGAATGCCAATCCCATTTTGATACCGAAATCGTATAATTTGCGGGCATCATCTTCCGAAGCCCCCCCTAATACAGCACCAATTTTTAACGCAGCAGACAAAAGTACCGATGTCTTTAAACGAATCATCTCCATATATTCGGGAACAGTAACATCATTCCGGGTTTCAAATTCCATATCCCACTGCTGTCCTTCACAAATTTCCAAAGCAGTCTGACTGAAAATATCCATTACTTGCTTCAAATAACGCTCCGGACAATTGTTCATCAGCCGATAAGCCAACACCAGCATGGCATCCCCCGAAAGAATAGCCGTATTCTCATCCCAAACCTTATGCACGGTAGGCTTGTTTCTGCGCATATCCGCACAATCCATCAAATCATCATGCAACAATGTATAATTATGATAAGTCTCTATACCTGCCGCTTGTGGTAAAATATCATCCACATTCTCTTTGTAAAGCTGATAGGAAAGCAACATCAAAACAGGACGGATACGTTTACCGCCTAATGACAAGACATACTCTATAGGAGCATACAATCCTTTTGGTTCGCGCACATAAGGCATCGTAGCAAGATAAGTATTTACCTTTTCCAATAACTGGTCTGCAGAAAAAGCCATAAATTATTTTGATTAAGGGGTTCTAGAAAAAGAGGCTGCTTTTTAAAGGCAGCCTCTTAATTAAGATATTAAAGTATTTTATTACTGTAATTTGAAAGTTACAGGCACTGTATATTTCACACGTACAGCTTTACCACGCTGTTTGCCAGGTTTCCATTTCGGCATGGTCTTGATTACACGGAGTGCTTCCTTATCCAAGTAGGGGTCTACACTACGCACAACCACCGGGTCAACGATAGAACCGTCCTTATTAACGACAAACTGAACGATAACCTTACCTTGCACACCGTTTTCCTGAGAAATAGTGGGGTATTTAATATTCTTACCCAAGAACTTCAAACATTCAGCCATACCTCCGGGGAATTCAGGCATTTCCTCTACAACTTGGAATATCTGCTGTTCTTCAGGTTCTTCTTCTTCCACTTCTACCGGAACATATTTAACTTCCACAGCCTGACCTGTTTCTTCAGAAGCCTGAATGGCAGTTTCTTCTACTTTAGCATCGTTTTCAACGATCTGAAGCACTTCTTCTACCTTAGGAGCTTCGGGAGGAGGAGGAGCTTGTTTTTGTTCCTGTTCCGTAATAGGGATAATTTCTTCTTCAAATACGACATCGGTTATACCTGTTTCCGTAGTCACTTGCTTGTCGCGATCAGTCCATTCGAAAGCTACAAACATGAGAGCAAGGATAAACACATAACCGATAAGCAGCCAGGTACTCTTTTTACCTTCGAGATCTGCTTTAGGCGATTTTTTAACTTCCATAAATTGTGTTTTAAAATTAAGTGTTTCTCACTGAGGGCAAATGTAACACAAATCTTTTAAATAAAAAGTATTTTCACATGAAAAATATGCTAATTCATTTTATTTTCATCCGATTTCATAGACATACACCCAACTTTTATCTATCTTTGAAGCGTTTTTAGTAGTCACCTATACATTAATTATATATGAAAAAAATAACTATTGCCATTGACGGTTTTTCATCATGTGGAAAAAGCACTATGGCCAAAGACTTGGCACGTGAAATAGGATATATCTATATTGATAGCGGTGCCATGTATCGTGCTGTTACATTATATAGTCTACAGAAAGGGTTCTTTTCGGAAAAAGGTATCGACACCGAAGCGTTAAAAACAGCAATGCCCGATATACATATTTCATTCCGGTTGAATCCGGAAACACAACGTCCCATGACTTTTCTGAACGATACAAATGTAGAGGATGCCATCCGCAGCATGGAGGTTTCTTCTCATGTAAGCCCTATCGCCGCCTTGGGCTTTGTACGTGAGGCTTTGGTAAAACAACAACAGGAAATGGGAAAGGCCAAAGGAATTGTCATGGACGGAAGGGACATTGGAACCGTTGTTTTCCCCGATGCCGAACTGAAAATATTTGTAACCGCCTCGGCTGCCATACGTGCACAGCGCCGTTATGATGAATTAAGAAGTAAAGGGCAAGAGGCCTCTTATGAAAAAATTCTGGAAAATGTGGAAGAGCGTGACCGTATAGACCAAACCCGTGAAGTCAGCCCGTTACGGCAAGCGGATGACGCTATCTTATTGGACAACAGCCACATGAGCATTGCCGAACAGAAAAAGTGGCTGACCGAAAAATTTCAAGCAGCGATAAATGGTTAACATAGAGATAGACGAAGGATCTGGGTTCTGCTTCGGAGTCACCACAGCTATCCGTAAAGCAGAAGAAGAACTGGCAAAAGGAAACACTCTTTATTGTCTGGGAGACATTGTACACAACGGACAGGAATGTGAACGCCTAAAAAAAATGGGGCTTATCACAATAAACCACGAAGAGTTTGCCCAATTACACGATGCCAAAGTACTGTTGCGCGCACATGGAGAACCTCCTGAAACATACGCTATAGCCCGTACCAACAACATCGAGATCATTGACGCCACCTGTCCGGTAGTATTACGCCTCCAAAAGCGCATCAAACAGGAGTATGATAATGTTCCGGCAAGTCAAGACACACAAATCGTGATTTATGGCAAGAACGGTCATGCCGAAGTACTGGGGCTGGTAGGTCAAACTCATGGAAAAGCAATTGTCATAGAAACACCTGCTGAAGCTGCTCATCTGGACTTCACCAAAGACATACGCTTGTACTCCCAGACAACCAAGTCTTTGGAAGAATTCTGGCAAATCATAGAATATATCAAGGAGCATATCTCACCCGATGCCACTTTTGAATATTACGACACAATCTGCCGGCAAGTGGCCAACCGGATGCCTAACATCCGCAAATTTGCAGCAGCACATGATCTGATCTTTTTTGTCTGCGGACGAAAAAGCTCAAACGGAAAGATCTTATATCAAGAATGCAAAAAGATCAATCCGAATTCATACCTCATTGACCAGCCGGAAGAAATAGACCGGAACTTGCTCGAGGACGTCCGTTCCATCGGCATTTGTGGAGCGACTTCCACCCCCAAATGGTTGATGGAAGAATGTAAAAAAGCAATCTTAAACGAAAAATAGACCAATAAAAAATAGAAAATTATCGTTGTCCAACTGATAATTTGTTAACTTTGCGACATAAAAATATTAAAATGGGTATTTATGGGAACGATTAAAAGCATTGGTATTTTAACCTCTGGAGGAGATGCTCCGGGAATGAATGCTGCCATTCGTGCAGTCACACGTTCTGCCATCTATAACGGCTTGAAAGTATATGGCATTTATAGAGGTTACAAAGGATTGGTAACAGATGAAATTCAGGAATTCAAAAGCCAAAATGTTAGCAACATCATACAAATGGGAGGTACCATTCTGAAAACCGCCCGTTGCAAAGAATTCACGACACCCGAAGGACGGGCACAAGCTTACGAAAATATGAAGAAGCATGAAATCGACGCTTTAGTCATTATAGGTGGTGATGGTTCTTTGACTGGTGCACGTATTTTCGCACAAGAATTTGATGTTCCTTGTATCGGTCTGCCCGGAACGATTGACAACGACCTGTATGGAACCGACACCACCATCGGCTATGATACAGCTTTGAACACAATTTTGGATGCAGTAGATAAAATCCGTGATACGGCAACTTCTCACGAACGCTTATTTTTTGTTGAAGTGATGGGACGTGATGCAGGTTTCCTGGCATTGAACGGCGCTATTGCCGCAGGTGCAGAAGCAGCTATTATTCCGGAATTCAGCACAGAAGTTGACCAATTGGAAGAATTCATCGAACATGGTTTCCGCAAATCCAAGAGCAGTAGCATCGTATTAGTAGCCGAAAGCGAACTGACCGGGGGTGCAATGCACTATGCCGAACGTGTGAAGAACGAATATCCGCAATACGATGTGCGTGTAACGATATTAGGACATTTACAACGTGGCGGACGCCCCACAGCGCATGACCGAATCATTGCCAGCCGTATGGGAGTGGCCAGCATCCAAGCACTATTGGAAGGACAACGTAATGTAATGATTGGTATTGATGATGATAAGATTGTTTATGTACCTTTCGCTAAAGCTATAAAGAACGACAAGCCTATAGACAGAGAATTGGTGAATGTACTTCACGAACTTTCTATCTAATTTCATCCACCACAGACAATAAAAAAAACGCAGATTTAATGAATAATCATAATCTGCGTTTTTTGTTTTGCCTGTTGGTAGCAAAACCTTATTTCAAGGTTGAGAAATAAGCATCCAATAACTTTTTGGCAGCAACAAACGAAGTCAGTTTGCCATTCAGCACCTCTTCCTCTTTTGCAGCCAACATAGAAATTATCTTTTCATTATTATAGAAACTATCACGCAAATGCTCGTTGATAGACTCATACATCCAATACTTGGCCTGTTCATTTCTGCGATATTCAAAATAACCATTCGCTTTCACAAAAGCGAAGTATTCATAGATCATATCCCAGATTTCTTTAATTCCAATACCATAAAAGCCGGAATACGTCATTACTTTAGGACTCCAGCCCGAATCAGGAGCAGGAAACAAATGTAAAGCATTGCGGAAATGACTGGCAGCCAGTTTTGCTTTCTCAATATTGCTGCCGTCGGCTTTATTGATAACAATTCCATCCGCCATTTCCATGATACCTCTCTTAATCCCCTGCAATTCATCACCAGTACCGGCCAGTTGGATCAGCAAAAAGAAATCCACCATAGAATGCACTGCCGTTTCGCTCTGCCCTACTCCAACCGTTTCAACAAAAATCTTATCAAAGCCCGCAGCCTCACAAAGTATGATCGTTTCACGAGTCTTACGAGCTACCCCTCCCAACGAACCTGCCGACGGACTAGGCCGTATAAAAGACTTCGGATGGACGGATAGTTTCTCCATGCGGGTCTTATCTCCCAAAATACTGCCTTTAGAACGCTCACTACTGGGATCAATAGCTAAAACAGCTAATTTTCCTCCCTTCTCAAGCACATGCAATCCAAATACATCAATAGATGTACTCTTGCCGGCACCGGGCACACCACTGATACCGATTCGCATAGAATTTCCGGAATAAGGCAGACACTTCTCTATCACTTCCTGGGCAATAGCCTGATGTTCCGGTTTTACACTCTCCACCAAAGTAACCGCCTGACTCAATACGGTCACATCACCTTTTACGATGCCTTCTACATATTCACCTACGGAAAACTCACGACGACGAGGTTTTTTACGTAGTTTCAAATAAGGATTCACAATAGATGGTTGCTCAATACCTTTGTTCACTGTCAATCCCTTATATTCTTCACTATTTTCAGGATGTTCCATAGCTATTTTTTTGAGGTTACTTTTACTTTTATAATTATCTTCGGATTGTTAGGATCATTGGTTATCATCAAGACACGCGGAGTACCCTTTACTTTCTTCAAATTTTGACCGAAAGCAGTAATCTTCAACTTGGTAGACGCACCCGGTTTCAAGACACGTTTCTTCAACTGGACCCCCAAAGCAGAATTAAACACCTGCAAATCAAGAATTTCCAGATTAGATTTTCCTACATTCTTAACAATAATCGTATGTGCTTTCTTTTCATCGCTTTTCAGTTCTCCCATCTGCAACTCTTTGGCAGAAAGATGAATGGCAGGCGGATTCAAGCGTTCCTGCTGGCTGATATGCGAGAAATCCGGCAATAATATGGCAGAAACCGGAATTTCATTTTCCTCTCCTACCTTATCTCCCGGAAAACGGGATAGATAAACAGAAGCTGTTGTCAAGCCCAATTTAGGCAGCTTATCCGTATCAAGAGTGATCTTGATTTTACCCGTACGTCCCCTTCCTAATTTTTCCGGAGTTGCAACAGCACTGAGGTAAGGAGGCAAATGCATCAGCACAGGGGTATATAGTTTATCTGACGTATTGGCAACCAACAATTCCATAGTCGGTTTATCACCTTTATTGGCATCCTCAAACTCTATTTCTTCCTTATCCAGACGAATAGCGCCAATTTGAAAAGGATGTGTGAAAGTGTAATTCTTAGGATCGGCTGTTACCTCTCCCCGGATAGCCAGATAGATAGGTTTATTCGAGGCATTGCAATAAATGCCTACGCTCTTCTGAAAACGTCCGATGGCTTTGGCGTCAAAAGTAGAACTGACAATCCCGGTCTTTCCCGGTGCAATCGGTTCTTTGGTCCAATCAGCAACCGTGCAGCCACAAGACGTTGTCACATTAGATATCACTAAAGGTTTATCTCCTTTATTAGTGATTTTAAAGGTTGCCGTCACCGGATTTTTCCATAAAATAGTTCCAAATTCATGCGTTGTCTTATCAAATAATGCTTTGGGTTGTGCCTGTACTCCCAAAGTCACTCCCATTAACAAACTTACTATCAGTATAATATGTTTCATACAATTATTTTATGCTTTTTAGATAGCAAAGATAGACAAAAAACATCCTTTACCCATTTTTTCAGCCTATAATTTATTTTATCTTATGAATAACCTTTATCTTTGTCCCGCATTAAAAATCAGATAAATTATGAAAATAGTAAAACATTACTGGTTCGTTGCCATTGCATTGATTACAATGATAAGTTTTTCTTCATGTGAAAGCGATGAGGAAAGAGGATTTGACATTTCAGGATTATACGGTAAGACTTGGTGGGGCGATATGGGATTTGAAGACCGATATGGAGAACCTCTTTACAGTTACATCACATTCACCTCAGGTGCTTTCACAGATCATGGTGTAGGTACGGAAGAACGCTGTTACTATAATGATGAACTTTATAGGGTATATAAGTTTGACTGGGAAATTCAAAACGGTTGGTTGTATCTATATTATTCAGATGGTTATACATTTATAATTGAATATCCATCCGTTTCAGGCCGCTATTTTTATGGCACGGCTGAAGATGGTTTTGAAATAAGACTAGAATGGGTGGACGGCAGAAGCATAAGAAAAAAGTAAGTTAGCAAGCTAACTTACTTTTTATGAAATCACACAATTAATTCCAGACATCCCGTGTCTTTATTCCACCATCACCCGATATCCTCCCGTATGCCCTCCGAATTCCGGAGCATAAGCAGACTGAACAGTTGCAATTCCAGCCTGATATTCTCCTGTCCGGTTCACATACACCTGATACTCTATGACATAAGTTCCTTTTCTCATCTGATCGATAAAGAACTGAGTCGAAGCATCTTTGGTAGCCTGATAATATCCCAGCCCGTTGCTCCAACGGAATCCCGAAACTGCCTGTAACGGTTCCATACAAGCTGCACGGTCATCTTTGATCTGAACAAAATCCATATCACGGTCAGCCTTTACAGTCAGGCGAACGGTAATCTTATCGCCAACTTTCAATGGAGCTGATTCATTCAAAGCCTCATCCCCTTTATATAATTGACGGCTGACAGACAATCCGTTTCCCTGCTCACCTATTTGATCCATACTTTCCAGATATTGGGCATAAACGGCTCCCCAACCCATTCCGGTTCCTTCTTTATCCACGCTTACTTTCTTGATATTCATCACATCACCGGACACCGTCTTCTTGATATAACCGATGGCATCATCTGCCGGAGTCCGGATCACTTCTTTACCTAAAGTAATCTCTACTCCTCCTGTATTTGCCAATAAATCCGAAGCTCCTGTAGCCATCAATGCATACACCGCATCAGCCGTGGCAATCGGCGTTTCCCAAGTCTGTGTCTGTTTCTGCTTCAACAGCCAGCGTTTCATTTCATCAATAGCTTTCGTATCTTTTGTTATACGCTGTATAGCTTCCATAGCAGCCACTTCAGTCGGAATTTTATAACTGAACCATGAATATCGGGCTTTAGGAGTATCAAAGTAACGTCCCATTTCATCCGTCACAACAGAATACTCCATCAATGACTGCATAAACAGCTTGGCTTCTGCCACCTTACCGGCTTGCTGCAAGATGATAGCTCCCAACGCCTTTTCATAAATCGTCAGTTCTTTTCCCTCACCGGACAACTTGTCTATGAAATACCGGTTCACCTTTTCATCAACCGGAGCCTTGCCATCCAAAGCACAGATATACAAATACCTGAGAACCTGCTCTGACGGACGGATACCGACAGCCCCTTTCTTTTCAGCTTCTTTCATGGACTTATACTCTTCGGCTGCCTGCTTGCCTAAATACTCGAACCCTTTTTGAATCATAGGCTGCATCCGGCTGTCAGCATCCTGATGAGTCAATGCATTCAGCCGGACCAGCATTTCCATTACCTGAGTAGTTACATAGCGGCTGCCTTGCATACCTTTATACCAACTCCATGCGCCATCGGCATTTTGCAATTCTCCCAGTTTCTCTACAGAAACAGCCAGTTGGCTATTCATTGTATTCAGGTCAAACAAAGTGGCGATACGCTGTTTTTGTTCGGCTTCATTGGTAGCCTCTGCCAGCCAGGGAGTTTCAGCCAGCAGGATATTTTTCAGTTCCTGATTCTTTTGCAGATTGCTCATAAAAGTTTCCTTCGTGCCACCTTGAGCCTTCCAGCTATCAAAGACTTGCTTGATACGGGGATTTTCTTTGACTATATATGCAGCCAATGAATGGGCATAATAAGCGGTAGCCCAGGAAAGAGCATCTTCATTCTGAGGATGAGCCACTACAGGCAAAGCCTGCACGGCATACCAAGCCGGATGGGCAGTAAATTCTACGGTCAACCGTTGTTCGGAAGCCGTTTTGCTATGCTTGTTAAACAGGTTTTCCAAAGAGAAAGTATGCATACCTTCCCCATTCACGTTCAGAGGAACGGTTTCCGTCACCCACTGTTTGTCTGTCAGTACGGGGATGTAACGCTGTTCTCCATCACTGAAGGTATCTCCATCCGCTACCATCCGGCATGCCATTACCGTATATTTGTCACTCACTTCAAAAGTAAAGTTCACATGCCCGGTTTCTCCTCCCTTCACGTCAAACTTCTGTTTTTGTGAATAGAATACCTTTTCTGTTTCCGGATTGAACAATTCCATGCAAACAGTCCCTTTCACTCCCTTGTCCGACAGGTTCATCAGTGAAGCGGCAATATTCGCCTTATCTCCCACGCGGACAAAGCGGGGCATATTAGGCTGAAGCATAAACTCTTTGCTGGCAGTAGCGGTAGCTTCTATCTTTCCATAATCCACATTCCGGGTATGTGCCAAGCCCATAAACTTCCATCGGGTAAGGCTCTCGGGCAGTACAAAGGAAATACTGATTTCACCTGTTTCATTGGTGCGGAGCTGTGGATAAAAGAATGCCGTTTCCGCAAAGTTTTCACGTATCTGTATATCACCTGTTTCTGCCAGTTCTTCAGAACTGTCCATTTCTGCATTTTCCTGTGCAGACGTCTCTACCATTTCTTCCTGGAGCACCATATCAGTAACAGCCTCTTGTTTCATCACAGCATTTGCCGCACTCCTACCTCTTATCTTCAAAGATCCTGTAAGAGCGGCACGAGGGCTACCTCCATAACCTACCACCACAGCCTCCATTCTTCCTGTAGATGGAATGATCAATTCACTATATTCCAAAGGAACTGCACGAAGCCTCTTCAACGGGAAATCAACATACAAATAAGCATTCCGCATATAGGATGTATTCCAATAAGTCAATGGAACCACATAATGAAAGTCCACTCCAAAGTCCAGCTTATGTGCACTATATATCTTATCCAGAGAAGCGTCATACATGGTAGCCAGCATTTCAGCCTCAGCCGGGCGCCCATCCGGATAAAGTACCGTCAGTTTCCATTCCTCTTCCTGTCCCGGACGAAGTTTGTCACGGAACGTAGTCCATTTCAGCTGCAACTTCTTCTCAGGGGCCGGTTTCATAATCTGTGCATTATGACTGTAAAGTCTGCCGTCTTTCACAAATGCCATACTTACCAGAATGCCGTCACCATATTCCTTCTTATAAGGGAAGCGGAAACTGATCACCGAGTCCGAAAGCTGTATACGTTTGCTTTCCAAGCGCTTGTTGCCTGCAAACACATCATAAAGCAGATAGACATTCTTTTCGCTGCTACCTATATATATAGTAGCTGGAGATGCTGCATCAAATTCCAGACCATCCTGATAGAACCAATCCGTTATCACGAAGGGCGGACGCTTGTCGTTCAATGAAAACAGAAGGAAATTCTTAAATGCCGTACACTCTCTGCCTTGTGTATCCTTAGCCGAAAGCTTCAAACGATAATTACCGGAAGGCAGGGCATAAATAGCCTCAGGAACAAAACTCTTGTTGGCTTCCACCGTACCGGTCAATATCTTTCTGCCTTCTTTTTCCTGACCGTCTTTCTGCTTCTCCATTTCGACTACCTGATAAGTAACCGGAGTATCTACCGGCTCACCCGAAAGATTCATGGCTGTCAGTTTTATTTCCAGCTTCTTTTCTTTCACCAAATTATCGGGCAGATTATCCATATTCAGCACCATTGAAGTGCTTCCTAAAGGCAATGACAAATTAGCTTGCTGTGTCTCACCTGCACCATCCGTCACATCCGCCTGTATGTTGTACGTATAATACCACAACGGAGATTCTCTCCTGTCCGAATCTATTTCAAAATGCACCGGAACGCTGAACTTACCGTCCGCATCGGTCATTGCCTCTCCCTCCCAACGGGCAGAACCTCTGCCCATAAACCGCCAGAACCAGGCATAGGAACGGGATATATTATAGTGTACCCTGGCATTCTGCACAGGCGCACCGGCAAAAGTCTTTGCCATACCCACCACTTCTATAGAGTCACCCACTTGATACTCCACTTTCACGGGCTCAAACGTGACATCAAAGGTGGGACGTTTATATTCTTCTACCTTAAAACTGACAGAAGTATCGGCCACACGCAAGCTAAAATAACCGGTCAAGCAAGGAGAGGGCAAAACAAACTGTCCGCTGAACGAGCCAAAACCATTCGTCCGTACTTCTACTTTTCCTGTTTCATTATTATTCGCATCATATAGGGATACCGTATATTTTTTATCCGCAAGCACACGCGTAGAATCCTTTTCCATTTCATAAGCCAAGCCGGATACATATACGGTTTGACCGGGACGGTAAATGGAGCGGTCGGTAAATAATTGCAAAACTTCTTTCCTCTTGCTCTCTTTATAGTAATAATCGTTTTTCCAAAGATTCAAGATGGGCATCGCATTATCAGCCGCCGTATGTGCATTATACCAGTATTTGTTACTATTCAGGAAATCCAGTTTCAAAGTACCCTGTTTATCCGCCTGGTAGGTCTGTTGGGGAGAATAACCTCCTCCCTTCTCCGTATAAATGGTTACTTCCGCCTCAGAAACAGGCTGTCCGCTCACTGCATCTACCACCACCAGTTCCAACGTACCATCCGGCAGAGGACGATAAATGGTCTTTAAAGCGGTGACATTCATTAATGTTCCGTCCGAAACGCCCTTCTTCCCATCGGGCACTGCCTTTAAGAAATAAATTCCCGCTTGAGGAGCCTGTATGGTCAGGGTGGTATCGACATTCAAATAATCTGTAGTAGGTTTCAAAGAAAAATGCTCCTCGCGTTGCAAACGGGCATATTTACTTTCAAAATGGGTGGTTCTGTTCTGCAATACGGCAGAGGTAACGGGTAAATTCACCTTATATAACTGCAAGGTGATGCCGGTAAGGTTTTTATAATTTACTTTCACCGACTGCTGTTCACCCGGATAGGCCGTAGCTATTTCCAGTGAAAGGCTTGCATTCAGAATTTCCTTTTCTATATTCTTCAGTTGGTTGATACCTTCGTAACGGGGGTATCCGGCTATTCCTTCACGAACTATCCGCAAGCGCTCTACCTGATTATTTTGATACTGTAGGAATTGTGCCAAAGCCAGATAAGCTTCAGGGACTGTTTTCACAGCCGGATAAGTATGAATCCACTTCCGGAGTTCCTGTTGGCATACGTCATTCGAGAAGTTTCCGGAAAAATTGCGGTACAGGTAATTCAATGCGTCTATCCCGGTCAGCAACCAACCCTCACGCTCCGTTTCCGTATCGTATGCTTTCAGCAAGGACTGATAAGTCTGCATGACAGCTGCCGTCAGGTCACAATCAGAGACGGGAACAAACTGATAAGTAACAAACTGATCCATATCCGTCATATCCGCAGGCAGACTGTTTGTCTGATTTGCTTTAGCAGCCGCCTGCCACCTGTACTGCTGCATGATTTGTATGGCACGACGTGCCAGCAGGTTGTACAGATTATCACGAAAATACCGTTTACTAGCCTCTCCCACTCTCACCATAGGTCTCAATTTCTCGACCGGGATAAGTAATAACCGGTCTTTATCCTTGAGAGAGGCCTGCAAATAACCCAATCCTTTTTTTACGTCGGCAGGCATGGTCATTTCACCCAGAATGGAATACAATATAGCTTTGTCTTCCATACTGCCGGTTTGGGAAGCCCATTGTTCCAAACCATTCATATCTACCTTCAAGCTATCGGGAGTTAAAAGGGAACGGTACTGCATGGCAGTGAGATAGGCTTTCATCATTTGCGGTACATTCTGTTCCGCTTTTGCTTTATCGTAGATTTTCATTGCTTCGGAAATAACCGACTTGGGCAGATCCTTTCGTTCCAATACTTCCAGTTCTTTCCACAAATTGTCATAGGTTTGTGCCTGCATAGGAGCAAATACGCTCATTACCAGTAACACTATCAAAGATAAATAACGAATTTTCATATCTACAATCTTTTAGTTCGTACTAAGTCTTCTTTAACAAAGAAACGAAATAGATGTTTAAAGACTGCATACGTTTTAATTAAAATAACTAAAACAGAAAAGGAAAGATCTTTCAGCGCAGCCAAAGCAAACGTTGCAGCACCAGTCTTTTATAGGGTTTCTTCATGTCTTCGGGCAGGAAGGAAACATCTATCAGTTCCATCCATTTAATGATGGAACGTCGGAATTTCCAAGCGATGTTCTCTATTACCTTGCCACTGCCCCCCGGCGAGCTCCTCCGTATCCTCGGGCATGACAATTACCGTGGACAGCAAATGGTATGCAGGCGTCAGACTATAGCCCATCCCCGTGTCATACAATGAAAAGTTCTTCAGGTGCCAGCCGGATAACGCAAGAATCCGGCATCATAGATAAAGGTAAAACCATTTTCGTCTTCCGTCAGCGTCCCCGCGTAGATATATATCATTCAGGTATATTTTTCCCCTTCTCATACGCTATGCTCCTTTCCTGCAGGCACTGCTCCCACTTCATACCCGAAGAGGGCAAGCACCTGGTTTACCTTGTCTATTCGCAAAGTTTGCTTTCCTTGTTCCAACTCGCGCACAAAGCGAAGCCCCACTCCCGCCTTAGCTGCCAAATCTACTTGCGTAAGTCCGAACCGCTTGCGCATTTCCTTAACAAACAATGACAATGAATTATTCATAATTACACCCTTTAGGGTACCAATATAGCAAAACCAGCGATAATTACACCCTAATGGGTATAATTTATTAGCTTCTTTTGCATAATATACCCGAAAGGGTGCAAAGTATTAGCCCAAACCAGCGCATTACGGAAAACCAGGAGTATTCAGCAAATTCGTGATACAAAGAAAAAGGACAGGAAAATTCCTTCAAAAGCTTCAGCCTCTCCGCAAACCCTTTGCCAGTGGGCATTCCGGCTGAAGGATTACACCTGAAAATGCTTCAGCCCGAAGAAAAATCCTTCAGCCGCACCCTCTTGGGGTATGCATACTCCGCACAGATTGGTTCCCCAATGCTTCAAAAGTCCTATATCCAGGCACTTGTCACCGTATCGCACCCCTAAATGAGCAAACTGACACAACCGGAAACATATTCTTTTTCATCAGGATAAGTTTGTATTTTCTGTCCATCACTTAGGTGAACACGCCATTCCACTTTGGTGAAGATCCATTGTCACCTGTATAAAACGGCTGCTTCACTAAGGTGAAGCAATAAAGCTATTACGGCAGTCACAGCAAACTCTTCCTAATAGTAACATCATTTCCAACAGGCATAAAAGCACCAGAGAAAATGAACTTCCACAAACACATCCCGAACAACCAAAAACTGAAGCTTCCATAATCGGGCTGAAGGAATTTCCAAAGGCAATCCTTCAGCCACTTTGCCCTATTGACGGGCTTTTGCGGAGAGGCTGAAGCTTCTGAAACAAAAAACAGGGCAATGTCCCCGGAGGCACTGATAATCACCTCAATGGTAGCAGAAACCGACAAGTGTACACATGAAGCGGCAGTTTCCGAATAAAATAAGCCCTCTCCCGCATATATAGCCGGAAATATCGTATATTTGCTCTGTACTAAAGAAATAGAACCACTATGAAGAAAGAAGAATTAATGCGGAAAGCCATTGAGCTTTCTATAGAGAATGTGGCAAACGGCGGCGGACCCTTTGGAGCCGTAATTGCCAAAGATGGTGAAATCATTGCGACCGGAGCCAATCGTGTCACCTCACAATGCGACCCTACCGCCCATGCGGAAGTCAGCGCCATCCGTGCGGCGGCAAGCAAACTGGGAACATTCAACTTGAGCGGATGTGAAATTTATACTTCGTGTGAACCGTGTCCCATGTGTCTGGGAGCCATTTACTGGGCACGGCTGGATAAAATGTATTATGCAAACAACAAGACGGATGCCAAGAATATAGGGTTTGACGACTCTTTTATCTATGATGAGTTAAGCCTGAAACCTTCGGCACGCAAGCTGCCTTCCGAAGTTCTTTTGGCGGAAGAGGCGATAAAGGCATTCCAACAATGGACAGAGAAAAGTGACAAAGTGGAGTATTAATAGAAAGGCGCGGACGAAATCCCTATCATCCGCGCCCGAAATCTTTATAAGATATTAAAGACTATTCTTTTACCGGCGTATTTTCCAACGTAGCTACTACGAAATCATAGAACTTGCCTACAGAAGGAATAAAGCAGCGTTCATCCGGTGAGTGAGGAGAACGCAAGGTAGGACCGAAAGAAATCATATCCAATCCCGGAACCACCGCACCGATGATACCGCATTCCAAGCCGGCATGAATCACTTTCACAGCAGGTTCCGTACCGAATTGTGCCTTATAAGACTCCTTCATGGCTTTCAGAATAGGAGAATCCACATTGGGTTCCCAGCCTGAATAACCACCTGAACGGGTTACTTCCATACCTGCCATAGAGAAACAGCTTTCCAATGCAGTATTCAGATAATCCTTCATTGAATCGCGTGAACTGCGGGCCAGGATTTTTATCTCCGCCTTGCCACCACCGATAGAAACGATAGCCAGATTGGAAGAGGTTTCCACGGTATCGGGGATAGTAGGAATCATACGCATCACTCCATTCTGACAAGCATAAATGGCATCCACCAGATTATCTTTGATTTCATCGGGAACCATCATCGCAGGCAATTCCACCCGTTCTGCCTTGAAGCTGATCGGTGTTTCGTGTACATGATATTCTTCATTCCACAATGCTTCGCACTCCTGCACAAATTCCAGTACGTCCGCTTCTTCTTCAGCCGGAACCGTAATGACCACTTCACATTCACGAGGAATGGCATTACGCATATTGCCACCTTGCCAGGACACCAGGCAAGCCTCATCGTAAGTTATCACCTGGTTCATGAAACGAGCCATCAGCTTGTTGGCATTGGCACGTCCTTCATTTATTTCCAATCCTGAATGACCACCGCGCAGCCCTTTCAAGGTAACTTTCAAAGCAATGTCAGCCGGATCTGTTTCCACTTCTTTATATTCCAACACTGCTGTCAGGTCTTCACCGCCTGCACAACCGATATACAATTCTCCTTCTTCTTCCGAATCCAGATTCAACAGAATATCACCGTCTACCGTTCCCGGCTTCAAACCGAACGCACCGAACATACCGGTTTCTTCGTCGGCAGTAATCAGTGCTTCCAACGGACCATGTTTCAGCGTCTTGTCTTCCATGATAGCCATGATAGCGGCAACACCCATGCCATCATCGGCTCCCAAAGTCGTGCCTTTAGCTTTCACCCAATCTCCGTCAATGTAAGTCTCGATAGGATCATTTTCAAAATCATGCACTGTATCGTTATTCTTCTGAGGAACCATGTCCATGTGAGCCTGAAGAATCACCTTCTTACGGTTTTCCATCCCCGGAGTGGCAGGCTTACGGTAAATGATATTACCGGCTTCGTCCTGGAATGACTCTACGCCTACACTTTTTCCAAAGTTCAGCAAGAACTCTTGCACTTTCTTCAAGTAACCCGAAGGGCGGGGAACCTGAGTCAATGAATAGAAATGCTTCCACACATTCTGCGGAGCGAGAGAGAGAATTGTACTCATAACTTCTTAGTTTTATTTGTGAACGGCAAAGCCGCTAATCCATATATACCCAACAAAATTAATAAAAAAGTTTGTATTCCATGCACTAATAAGGCAAAAATTCCCGCATCTTCTTTTCCCACTCCATAGAGCATCATCATCGTTATGACAGCAAAATGCCACGGACCCGCCCCATTAGGAGTCGGAACTACTACCGCAATGCTACCTACAGCAAACATGACCAGTCCCGCCATCACTCCCAAATTATCGGAAAAATCGAAACAAAAGAAAGAAACATAGAATTGCAGGAAATAGCAAGTCCAAATGCCAACGGTATAAAGAATGAACAGAGGCATCCGCTTTACATGACGCAAAGACAGTACACCGACCCATACATTATGGAGAATGCCTTTCACCTTAGCAAAGACCGTCACATTCCTGATCAGAAAAAAAGCCAGCACCAATACGGCCAGCACACAGACGATAGTGATATAGAAATGCCCCGAAGTAAATACCTGTGCCAAAACCGTGGTATCCGTGCCGGTTTCTTTAAAAAAAGTATCGAATACCCTTGCCTGCATTATAAGAGTTACCCCTGTAATCAACGACACACACAGCGTATCAATCAGCCGTTCCGTAACCACCGTACCCAGCGATTTGGAAAAAGATGTACCATCATATTTAGCCAACACCCCGCAACGGGAAATCTCACCTACACGGGGAACAACCAAGTTGGCGGCATAAGACACAAAGATGGCATACACACAATCGGATGTTTTGGGATGCTCGCCCAACGGAGCCAGCGTAAGCTTCCACCGCCAGCCACGAAAAATATGGCTAAACACACCAAACACTAATGACACTAACATCCACCCATAGTTCATTCCTCCATCCAAGACCTCCCACACCCGGGAAAAATTGAATCCGTGATACATCCATATCAGTATCGCAGCCCCCAAAAATAACGGAAATGCAATCTGCAAACCTTTATTTATAATCTTTTTTAATCGAGTTCGTTCCAAAATCTGTGTATATTAATTTAGAATGTTTACCTTTGCACGATGCAAAGATACTATCTTAGCGAAATAAACCTATTTATTAACGATAGAAAAATAACGGAATGGGATTAGTAAAGCCAAAAAAATTTCTAGGACAACACTTCTTGAAAGATCTCAGTATTGCAAAAGATATAGCCGATACGGTAAACGTGTGCCCTGACTTGCCAATTCTGGAAGTAGGACCGGGGATGGGGGTACTAACCCAGTTTATTATGCAGAAAAACCGTCCGGTAAAAGTGGTGGAACTGGACTATGAATCTGTAGCCTATCTCCGTGAGAACTTCCCTGCCCTGGAAGATAATATCATTGAAGACGACTTCTTGAAACTGAACCTCGAAAAATTATTTGACGGAAAACCTTTTGTCCTGACCGGCAACTATCCTTATAATATATCCAGCCAGATATTCTTTAAAATGCTGGATTACAAAGACCTGATACCCTGTTGTACCGGAATGATCCAAAAAGAAGTGGCCGAACGCATTGCCGCCGGTCCCGGAAGCAAGACATACGGCATTCTCAGTATCCTGATACAAGCCTGGTACAAAGTAGAATACCTGTTCACCGTACACGAACATGTATTCAATCCGCCTCCCAAGGTGAAAAGTGCGGTCATCCGTATGACACGCAATGAAACGACGGAACTGGGATGCAATGAAAAATTGTTCAAGCTCATTGTAAAAACAACATTCAACCAACGGCGTAAAACTTTGAGAAACTCTATTTCTTCCATTTTAGACAAAGAGAACCCATTGAGCACAGACCCCATTTTCAACAAACGCCCGGAACAGTTGTCTGTACAAGAGTTTATCGAACTGACCAACCAGGTGGAAGCGGCGCTGAAAAACAAGACGGATATTGTCTATAGCAATGATATCGCCCGGAAAGGAACAAACAAGAAAGAATAACACCTATTTATTATATTAACGGAAGAATAGGATGAATAAAGAGGAATTAGAAAAAGTAGAGCAGCTGATCGAGCAAAAAGACTCAGAGCAACTGAAGGACTTGCTTGCCGGACTGCATCCTGCCGACATAGCAGAGCTGTGCAATGAACTGGATGCGGAAGAAGCACGGTTCATATACCTGTTACTGGACAATGAGACTGCCGCCGATGTCCTTATCGAAATGGACGAAGACGCCCGTAAGGAATTCCTGGAAATCCTTCCCTCTGAAACAATCGCCAAACGGTTCGTTGACTACATGGATTCGGATGATGCCGTGGACATTATCCGTGAAATGGACGAGGACAAACAAGAAGAAGTCCTCTCACACATTGAAGACATAGAACAAGCCGGAGACATTGTCGATTTGTTGAAATATGACGAAGACACTGCCGGTGGATTGATGGGTACCGAAATGGTAATCGTAAACGAAAACTGGAGTATGCCCGAATGTCTGAAGGAAATGCGCATCCAGGCGGAAGATATGGACGAAATCTATTATGTATATGTAGTAGACGATGACCAGCGGCTGCGCGGTGTGTTCCCGTTGAAGAAAATGATCACCAGCCCTTCCGTATCCAAAGTGAAGCACGTGATGAGGAAAGAACCGATATCCGTCCATGTAGATACCCCTATAGACGAAGTGGTACAAACCATTGAAAAATATGACCTGGTCGCCGTTCCGGTAGTGGACAGTATCGGACGCCTGGTAGGACGGATTACGGTAGACGATGTGATGGACGAAGTACGTGAACAGGCTGAGCGCGACTACCAGCTGGCATCAGGTTTGTCACAAGACGTGGAAACAGACGATAATGTATTCCGCCAGACTACAGCCCGTCTGCCCTGGCTGCTCATCGGCATGATAGGCGGAATAGGAAACTCCATGATTCTGGGCAACTTTGACAGCACTTTTGCCGCACATCCCGAAATGGCCCTCTACATCCCCCTTATCGGCGGAACAGGGGGGAATGTGGGAACACAGTCCTCGGCACTTATCGTACAAGGACTGGCAAACAGCTCGCTGGATGCCCAAAACACCTGGAAACAAATAGTAAAGGAATCTGTAGTGGCCGTAATCAATGCTACTATTATTTCTATGCTGGTATATATCTATAATTTCATCCGTTTCGGGGCAAGTGCCACCGTGACTTATTCGGTTTCATTCAGCCTGTTTGCAGTAGTCATGTTCGCTTCCATCTTTGGGACCCTGGTTCCTATGACACTGGAAAAACTAAAAATAGATCCGGCCATCGCTACAGGTCCGTTCATATCCATCACCAATGACATTATAGGTATGATGCTTTATATGGGCATCACCGTATTACTATCCTGACACATTTCACTACAGATTACATAGATTGAAATTCAGAGAAAAACAGATTCACACAGAAACCGGCAAAGAATCACAATAAAAGAGAATCTGTATGAATCTATGTAATCTGCAGTGCATTTATCCCCCTTGATTCTCCTATTTTCTCCACTTTTAAGGATTTTCCTAAAAAAATCGGGAAAAACAGTATGAAGTTCTAATTTATTTCTTTTAATTTGTAAATTGTTGTTATAACAAAAACGCTTACTTTAAAAATCTATACGATGGACTCGAATGAAACTATCCGCCCTTTAACCGAAGTTCCAATGGAACAGACATCTGAAACTTTGGTATCATCTTCCGCTACTGCAGAAGAAAATAACGCTACGTATGTACCTAAACAAACGAAAGAAGAGGTCATCGAACGTTTAAAAGAAATCAACGAAGACGCCTGCAATGCAGACAAACAAGAGTTGGATTTATTGAAACAGAACTTCTACAAGCTGCACAAGGCTGAGCAAGAAGCCGCCCGTAAGGCATTTATTGATGGCGGAGGTGCTCCTGAGGCATTTATTCCCCAACCGGACGATGCTGAAAGCCGTTTCAAAGATATCATGAGCTCTATCAAAGAGAAAAGAAGCGCCATACAAGCAGAACAAGATAAAGAAAAAGAAGATAACCTGGTGAAAAAGCTCGCCATTATCGACCGCTTGAAAGAACTTGCCGAATCTCCCGAAGATGCCAACAAAGCATACAATGAATTCAAGAAACTGCAACAGGAATGGAACGATATAAAACAGGTGCCGGCTGCCAAGGTAAATGAACTATGGAAAAATTATCAGCACTATGCAGAAAAGTTCTATGACTTGATAAAGCTGAACAATGAATTCCGTGAGTATGATTTTAAAAAGAATCTTGAAATAAAAACTCATCTCTGTGAAGCCGCAGAGAAATTGGCTGATGAAGAAGATGTGATTTCCGCTTTCCACCAATTACAAAAGTTACATCAGGAATTCCGGAATACGGGTCCTGTTGCAAAAGAATTGCGCGAAGATATATGGACCCGGTTCAAAACTGCCTCTACAGCCGTAAACCGTCGTCACCAGCAACATTTCGAAGCCTTAAAAGAAAAAGAGCAACGTAATTTGGATGAAAAGACCGTAATCTGTGAAATTGTGGAAGCGATGGAATACGATACGTTCACTACTTTCCAAGACTGGGAAAACAAAACTCAGGAAATCATTGCTTTGCAAGCTAAATGGAAAACAATTGGTTACGCACCTCAAAAAATGAACGTGAAGATATTCGAACGTTTCCGTGCCGCTTGTGATGAGTTTTTCAAACGCAAAGCCGAGTTCTTCAAATCCATCAAGGAAAGTATGGCAGGCAATCTGGAAAAGAAGAAAGCATTATGTGAAAAAGCAGAAGCACTAAAAGAAAGCACAGACTGGAAAGCAACTGCTGATATTCTAAGCAAATTACAAAAGGAATGGAAAACAATCGGTCCTGTACCTAAAAAGTATTCGGATGCCGTATGGAAACGATTCATTGCCGCATGTGATTATTTCTTCGAGCAAAAGAACAAGGCGACTTCTTCACAACGCTCGGTTGAACAGGAAAACATGGTTCAGAAAAAGGCGATCATTGAAAAATTAAATGCAATTGACGCACAGGAAACACCGGAAGAGGATGCGGGAAACACCATTCGAGAATTAATGAAAGAATGGAACGGCATCGGTCATGTACCGTTTAAAGAAAAAGATAAACTGTACAAGCAATATCATGGTGTCATCGACAAGTTGTTTGACAAGCTGAATCTTTCCGCATCACAGAAAAAATTAAGCAATTTTAAATCAACCATCAGCAAGGAAGGCAACCTTTATCGTGAACGCGAAAAACTGGTTCGTGCTTACGAAAACATGAAGAATGAAATTCAAACATACGAGAACAACTTGGGCTTCTTGACCAGTTCTTCCAAAAAAGGTAGCAGTTTGGTTACGGAAATGAATCGTAAAGTGGAAAAACTCAAAGCAGACCTAGAATTGATCTTGAAAAAAATTGAGGTGATCGACCAATCAATGAAAAACGAATAAAAACAGTTATATGAAAAAAGAGTCTAACGCAAATGCGTTAGACTCTTTTTTTACTAACGTACTACTGATTTTTTGCACCTTTTTCATCCTGCGTGTTTTCATGGCCTACTAAAAAAGACAAATAGAACAATTGAGAGAAAGCAAAACCCCGAATTACTCCCGGATTGGCGTTGCATTGTTTTCGGACTGCCCCGCTTTTTTCATGAGTCTTACGGAAAAATAGAGAGTTGACACCAATTTTGATTGGTCTATTTTTAAGATAGCTAGCCCAAAATGAAAAAAGTTCTTCTAAAATTGCAATTTTAGAAGAACTTTGTCTTTAATAAGTGGTTTATGTGTTGGGATACCAGGATTCGAACCTGGAAAAACAGGACCAGAATCTGTTGTGTTACCATTACACCATATCCCAATTTTCCTATCAAAACACCCGCTTTGATTTTGACGCTGCAAAGATACGGCTTTTTATTTAATCCACAAATTTTTGAAGCTTTTTTTTCTAATCAAGATTCTTTTTTTCTCCATTTGCCTTCTTTTCCGGCCTTCCTTATCCTTCTTGACCGTGTATCATCATTCTAGACTTAACATAACAATAAAAAGATTCTCTAACTAAAAAAAACAAAAACCGAATATATTTAATGCACATTTTTTCGCTAGAATGAGAAAACCAAGTATCTTTGTGCATTGTTGTAAATACATATATTAGAATAATCAGTTGTTAATAACATTATAATGAACGAAGCAGAGACTTTAGTAAAAAAAATAACAGAAGGCATTCAAGAAAAGAAAGGTAAAAACATTGTAATAGCGGACCTCACCGCCATTAATGATACCATTTGCAGCTATTTCGTAATCTGTCAAGGTAATTCCCCAAGTCAAGTTACAGCTATCGTTGACTCAGTCAAGGAATATGTACATAAAGAAATAAATGACAAACCTACGGGAATAGACGGACTGAGAAACGCAGAATGGGTTGCAATGGACTACAGTGATGTACTGGTACATGTCTTTTTGCCGGAAACAAGAAATTTTTATAATCTGGAACATTTATGGGCAGATGCCAAACTAACCCAAATTCCTGATCTAGACTAATCCAATACAGAATCAAAATGAGTGAAAATACCAATAATAAACCAAAGATAAATATGCCACGCTTCAATTTGAGTTGGCTGTATGTTATCATTGCCATGAGTTTTGCCATCCTCTACTTTTCCAATCAAGAAGGAGGAATTGACAAACAAATAACATATACCGAGTTTAAAGATATGATAAACAAGGGATATGCCAATAAAATAATTGCATACGATGACAACACGGTAGAAATGTACATTAAACCGGAATTTGTTAAAGATGTATTTAAAAATGACTATAAAAAAGTAGGTCGTAATCCAGCCTTGAACGTTGAAATAGGTTCCATGGAGTCATTGGATAAATTCATGGAAAAGGCACAGGAAGAAGGTCATTTTACCGGATCTATCAGTTATGAAAAGAAACGCGACTACTTCGGTGCATTATTTTGGAATATCGCTCCGTTTTTACTGTTGATCGGTATCTGGATGTTTGCCATGCGCCGCATGAGCGGCGGAGCAGGGGCCGGAGGCGCCAATCCGTTCAACGTAGGTAAAAGCAAAGCTCAGGTATACGAAAAAGGAGACAAAACTAACCGGATTACTTTTAAAGATGTAGCCGGACAAGCGGAAGCTAAACAAGAAGTGGAGGAAATTGTAGAGTTTCTGAAACAACCTCAGAAATACACGGAGCTGGGAGGTAAGATACCTAAAGGCGCTTTACTGGTAGGCCCTCCGGGAACCGGTAAGACTTTGCTGGCAAAAGCTGTTGCCGGTGAGGCGGATGTACCTTTCTTTTCGCTTTCAGGTTCCGACTTTGTGGAAATGTTTGTCGGAGTAGGTGCATCCCGTGTACGTGACTTGTTCCGCCAGGCGAAAGAGAAAGCTCCTTGCATTATTTTCATTGATGAAATTGACGCGGTAGGACGTGCCCGTGGCAAAAATCCAAGCATGGGTGGAAATGATGAACGCGAAAATACATTAAACCAATTATTGACAGAAATGGACGGTTTTGGTTCAAATAGCGGTGTGATCATTTTGGCCGCTACCAACCGCGCGGATATATTGGATAAGGCATTATTGCGTGCCGGTCGTTTTGACCGCCAGATTCATGTTGACTTACCCGACTTAAACGAACGTAAAGAAGTATTCGGAGTACATTTGAAGCCTTTAAAACTGGACGAAAGTGTTGATCTGGATTTGCTCGCCCGTCAAACTCCGGGATTCAGTGGGGCAGATATTGCCAATGTATGTAATGAAGCAGCACTGATCGCCGCCCGCCATGGTAAGAATGCGGTTGGGAAACAAGATTTTCTAGATGCTGTAGACCGTATTATCGGTGGTTTGGAAAAGAAAACCAAAATCATGACTGCCGAAGAAAAGCGTACTATTGCCTTACACGAAGCCGGTCACGCTACGCTGTCTTGGTTTTTGGAACATGCCAATCCTTTGATTAAGGTAACCATTGTTCCCCGTGGACGTGCATTGGGAGCCGCATGGTATTTGCCCGAAGAACGGCAGATCACAACCAAAGAGCAGATGCTGGATGAAATGTGTGCCACTTTAGGGGGACGTGCAGCCGAAGAACTGTTCACCGGACATATTTCAACCGGTGCCATGAACGATTTGGAACGTGTGACAAAACAATCATATGGAATGATTGCTTATGCCGGAATGAGTGAAAAGTTACCCAACTTATGTTATTACAGCAACGATGAATACTCTTTCAGCAAGCCTTACAGTGAACGTACAGCCGAACTGATTGACGAAGAAGTGAAAAGAATGATCAACGAACAATATGATCGGGCAAAAGCAATATTATCCGAACATAAAGATGGTCACAACGAGCTGGCCCGTCTGCTGGTTGAAAAAGAAGTAATTTTCGCCGAAGATGTGGAACGCATTTTCGGCAAACGCCCCTGGACTTCACGTTCAGAAGAAATTATGGCTTTAGAAGCTACAGCAAAACCAGTAGAAGTAACCGAAGATTTTGAAGAGAAGAATTCTTCAGATTCTGAGGAAAAGGAAAAAGAAAAAAAAGAAGCATAACATTGTAGAAAGATCTGTCAACTATATAAGCATTGTCATTCTGAATGATACAAAGAGTCCGTAATAATCCAGATATATCCGGATTCTTCATGGTCACTCAGAATGATAAAAAAACAGATCTTCTACTTTGATTTTTGAATCACTTAAGACTAACGACCGTGAAAAGCAATTTCTTACAACGTGCCATAACCGGAATTATTTTTGTTGCAGTACTGATAGGCTGCATCGTGGGAGGGGCTGTCTCATTCGGCATCCTATTTGCCATTATCAGCGCATTGGCAATCAATGAATTCTGTAATTTGGTCAATCATGTAGAAGGAATACAAGTAAATAAACGTATATGTATTCTCAGCGGAATTTTTCTTTTCCTGTGCTTTTTCTATTTTGGAATAGATCCTTCACAAACAGGTATATTTATTCCTTATTTAGCTTTATTTATTTATCTGATGGTCAGCGAACTTTATTTGAAAAAAGAAAACCCGCTGAATAATTGGGCTTATGCCATGTTAAGCCAGATGTATATTGCCTTGCCATTCGCTTTGCTGAATGTATTGGCTTTCCATTCGGACGAAACAGCCAGCCTTTCACAATACAACGCTATTCTCCCACTATCTATTTTTATATTCAACTGGGTGAATGATACAGGTGCTTACTGTACAGGCATGCTGTTTGGCAAACATAAACTATTTGAACGCATCTCTCCTAAGAAGTCATGGGAAGGCTCTATTGGCGGCGGCATTTTCTGTATCATAGCTTCTTTCCTGCTATCTCACTTCTTCCCTTTCATGTCTACCGGAGTATGGATCGGACTAGCATTGACAGTGGTAGTATTCGGAACCTGGGGAGATTTAACGGAATCTTTATTAAAACGCCGTCTAGGCATCAAAGATTCGGGCAATATTTTA
>OHAR01000157.1_pt1 | contig 24700 bp, 18 predicted proteins | sample 1577211 | NCBI WGS metagenome assembly OHAR01 (sample SAMEA3879514, study PRJEB24766) | human gut metagenome | biome: human-associated habitat; feature: feces | place: USA | collected 1985/1987
ATGAATTATATAATTTTCGCGCTGTAATAATCTGTATATATTTCTGTTGTGTAAACAAAATGGGCTTGTTTATGAACTTTCTTTGTCCGAAATTTCAAGTATCCTGAGAATTTCTTCATTTGTAATTGAGTTTTCTTCAGGATTTGTTATCGTTTCTGTAAGCAGATTTTCGATTTTTTCTGTTGTATTTATCATTTTTTGCGCTGCAATATACACATTATTTATAGTGGAATTTGCACCCTCTGAAAGGCGGTCAAGCTCCTGATTTACTAACGCACGAACGATAGGCGGAAGAATATTTACGACAAAATCATCACGGCTTTTTACATAGTCGGATATAATTTTGTTGTAAAGAGTGTTCTGAGAAATGCCTTCATCTTTTGCAATTTTGTCAATTTCATATGCCACTTGTGTGGGAACATTGCGAATTTTAATATCCATTTTCAATTACTCTCCTTATATACTTCATTGTAGAAATCAGCTTCATTACCATATTTTTTTGCTATCTCTTTGCTGTTGCCCTTGAACACGTTAGGGAGAATTTGCGGTATGGTGTAAAGGAAAAAGCCTTGCTCAGGTGTCCACTTATTTAATTCAAAGTAATATGGTTTACGTCCTTCTTCTTTTATATATACAGCAGTGAAATTCTTGTCTGCAAACCTGATCTCTTCAATGCTGTTATATTGGAAGTGGAAATCCTCTTTTTTATCTTTATAGTAAGCAAGCTGCAGTTCATGTTCTGTTGCCTTTATATAAAGAAAATGCCTTGGATATTTCACAAACATCTTTCCTGTTATCATTGCGATAAACACAAAAAGTGCTGTCAGAAAATAAAAAAGCAGTGCTGCTTTTGCAAAAAGTGCAGATAAAAAATACATTACCAATGCACAAAAAACTGCAATTATTACAGTATATTTTATCTTGTTAGCTCTCGCTTTTTGAACTTGAAACTCATCATCAAAAGACCTGTTTTCATCATTGACGGGATACTCAAAAAGTATGTTTTCCATAGCGCTTTACCTCACTTGTTCTGTGACGAGATGGTTATATCACTGCTGCATATTTTCACGTTATTATCTTTAACAGTCCTCAGTTCTCCCTTAACTACTATCACGCTGCCTTTGCGCAAATGATTTCTTGTAAAGGAAATTGTGCTTTCCTCATTAACGTATACAGTGAAAACATCGTTAAAGCTCTGCTCGCCTTTTTTAGCCTTTCTAGGCACTGCAATAAGAAATTCGATAGCATAGGCACTTAGGTTTTTTATATCAGAAACGATAAAACCTATTACTCTTACTTTGTTTGAAGAATTATTAAAAGTCATTCTGATTACCTCTTTTCATTATTGGCTAACTGTTATCATACAGCTTGCCTTTAAGCCCTTATCTTCTGTTGTTGCGGTTATGATAGCTTTGCCTTTTGATACGGCTGTTACATTGCCGTTGCTGTCAACTGTTGCAATATCATGACGGTTACTCTCCCATTTTACGTTCTTATTAATGGCATTGTCAGGCTCGATCTCTGCACGAAGCTGAGTGCGTCCTCCCACTTTAAGCTGAACGTCATTATACTCAAAATCTGTAGCAAGCTTTATAGAATAGACTCTAGGCTGCGTTGTTGTAGTTGTTACCTGCTCTGGCGGTTGTGTAGACGGCGCAAGTGTTTGAGCAGGCTCATTATGTGTTGCGCCAGTAGTCTGTTCTGGGGCATATGCAGGCTCATCATAACGTCTTGTCTCCTGCGGTCTTGTGTTGTTTTCTGCTGTTGCAGCTTGATGTTTGGTTGAAGTAGTTGTGCTTGTTTGTGACTCTTCTGCCGCCTTCTCGCTGACGTTATGTGTTGTTTGTGATGTAGCCTTTGTAGTCACAGCGACAGCTTGTGCTGTTGTGGATATTGGACTTTTTGTGCTTGAAATACTGCTTGCTGTACTCGTTTGTATACGGCTTTCAGTATTACCTGGGATGATTTTTATTGCACTTTTCTGCATATCTTTTCGGTCAATAGTTATCGTTCTAATGTACCCTTTCCCTTTCTCAGTGTGTGCAGGTATCTTCTCTCCAAATTCATCATATGCGTCTGCATATTTTGTATCTGGCAGAGCAGATCTGACAACAACACGCATTATCTTGAAGTCGGACGGAGGATCTTTCACTGTTATTTTTCTTGAATAGTCATCGTATTTTTCACTCACTGTGAATTTATACTCTGTTAGATCATCATCAAATCTTATCGTCTTAATTTCGGGATATGTTGCCCCAGTATCACTGCCAGAAAGGCGGCATTTTAAAACGAATTCGCAAATATTATCGTGGTAAGAAGCGTCTGTTATCTTTATATTGTAGCAATTAAGAGTTAGCGTCTGATTATAATTATCGCTTTTGCTTTTGTATGTAATTGATTGCATCCATCTGTTCGACGTAAGAAAAAATGCTGCTAACAACACTGTCACAACAGTAAATATTATATATATTTTACTGCTGCTTTTAGGACTTACTACTTTCATCGTGCCGCCTCCGTTCCTGCAGCTTGAAGAAGTTCTTTGATAAGATTATCCACCATTTGAACTATAACTGCATCAATATAATGACTTATGTTTTGCTCCATTCTAAGGTAGGAATATGTTTCTGCAAGGAAGCATTTCCTGAAATAATCAGCGTCCATTTTTCTCAACATGAGTCCATATTCCTGCTTAGAATATTCGTTGTAATAGTGAGAAAAACAGTTGTGGATTATCTCTATTCTGTCCTCTGCATTGCCCATATAGAGGAGCTGTCTTGCGCCAACAATTCTTCTGCAATGCAGCTTGTCCCTGCCTGCTCCTAATGACAAAAGCATTTGACCAGGCTCAAATGCTGTGCTTTCTTTAAGCTCGGTATATGAGAATTGCGGAAAGGCTTGGTGCAATATCTCAATGCTTTCAGGCGATTGTTTAAGCACCAATCGGTATTGAACAAGAGAGAAAATGACTTTTATAGAGCCTGCTGCTGTGATATTTCCGTCAGGGATAAAGTCTAATATTGATTGAGTTGCAAACCATAATCCTGCAAAATATTTTCTTGTGCGGCGAACAAGTTTTTCAATAAACTCTGTTACCTGTGGATATTTCACTGAGATAAATCTGTGAGCTTCGTCAATAAGACACACAACATTTCTTTTATCCCATGGATTGATAAGGTTTTGATTGTAGCCTATGTTTTTGCATATCGTTGACCACATAATAGTGAGAATATTAAAAAGCTGAGCGTTGTATACATTCTCAGCCATTTCACTTATGCTCTTAACATCAAAGATTATCAGGTCATTGTTTTTTACATCAACATTAGTCGCTCCGTCAAACATTCCTGCATATGCACCTTTGCCGCAAAGCTGTTTTATATACACCTGAATGTTGCTGTACGCTTCATATTTTCTTTCTGGCATACCTGTTATGTTGCAAAGCTTTTCGTGAAGCTTGTTGTTTACATCTGTAAAAGACGGAAACTGTTTCGGATCAAGATATGTAACATCTGTTTCAGGGAAAATACCCTTGTCCGACAGACATTCAGTTACAAGATCCATGAAGATTTCCATAGCGTACATATCTATTTCTGGCATATACATTGACATAAATGTGCGTATTCTTGACATTTCAGAAGCAAAATTTTCTCTTGCTTCGTCCTCTGGTGATATCTCATCATCAACTCGTGAGTCTACAACTTTACATATTTGCAGAGGATTTATTCTTGAATTGCTGTTTATCTTTATAGTCTGACCGTCATAGACCTTTGCCATAGGTTGATACTCGCTTTCGATATCGAGTACCATTACTTTATTGCCTATAAGCAGCTGGTCTTCAAGCATGGATTTCAGCGTTACCGACTTACCGCCGCCTTTAAGTCCTATTGCCAAAAGGTCAAAGGAATTACGACTTTTAGTTCGTTTAAAGGTATTGAGAATATTAAGACCGCCTGTTTCCGTGAAGCCAAAGAAAAGCCCTGTATCGTCTATATGTGATTGATAGTAAAACGGAAACTGACGTGACAAGGTATCAAACACTGGGAAAGGTGTTTTTATCGTGTTGCTTTTATCAATAGTGGTTAAAAACTCATGCTGCATTATATTTGTTGGAACATACGCCGCCAAACCGCTGAGTTCAAGCTCGTGGATCAGTTCCTGTGTCCGTTTATTCAGTGAGCTTAGATCGGTATCACTTACAATAAATCTGAGTGTTACATAGTATATCTGCTCATTGCCGTTTTTTATGTTCTGGTATATCATTTCTAGCTTCTGATATTCAGTGCTTGTATCGAGCTTTTCTGTGGCGTCCTGAATTATACCTCCTCGTGACTCTAACTCTCGCAGGGAAGAACTAAGTTCATCTAATACAGTTTCTTTATCAGCCACATTAACGTCCCATACTATCGTATCATTCGATTGTGTAACTATCTGAGCAAGTCTAAGGTCATCTATCTCAGCTGCATAATCGTACACTACCACTGTCTGAGCAAACACATCATTTATCTTGTAATAATTTGGCTTAAATATTATTGTTTCAGGCAGGATAGTTTCATTAAGATCTCCATTTTCGGACAACTGCTGATTTTCTGTATTCAGACAGATAAGCTTATTGAGCGTAACGATTATTTCTTCGGTTGAACACCATGATACATCAACATCTCTCATGTGGTTTATAAACCTCTGAGCGCCAGTATATATTTTCTTCTCGTCATCAGAATAGATAAAAAGATAAGCCATTCGGTCATAATGGCTTACCTCAAAATCTTCAAATATATCATGCTGTTCGTTGAGCAGATATTCTGAATACCTGTTAATGCTTTTCTGCATTTTATACTTTATGTAGGCTTTCTGATTAGCAAGATACGGAGTTTTTGAAGTGAAAACGTATTTGTGATCAGTGCCTATAGATAAAGTTGCCTTGGCAAAATTATTGAAAACTGTATTGCGGTCATAATCGTTAAGATCGAATATATCCATGCCTGATACGGCAAGAACACCCATTTTAAGTGATTTTCCTTTGACCTTAAGCGTCACAATGCCGCTTTCAATGCTTTCAAATGAAAGACGTGACATTATGCTCGATTGGTCTTCGGCAGCTTTCTTATGTGCTTTTCTTTTTGAAAAACCTTTACCATTGACCTTGTTATTCGTGCTTTTCGGCGTCGATGATCTCCTCATCATTGATCTCTCCTCCTTGGTGCTTGTGCAGAGTTTTATTTGTCATTAGGAAACTGAGCCACTCAAGCCATGCTTCAGCAAAGCTTTTGCATGGATCAGAGGGGCTTTTTCCGCTCATTATGAGAAATATCACACTACAGAATATGATAAATGGAATGCCTAGTTTGGGACTTACCATGATATTGGCTAACTGTGATGACACCATTAGTGTTACTATCAATCCGACTATTTTTGTAAGGTTGATATGGCGGAAGATACGCTGTTCCGCTTTTGTCTTTTTAGGTACTACTCCCATATGTTACTTGCCTCCCTTGTCCTTAAATCCATTTCCTTTTGATGTGTCAGGCTTATTGTTATTATTGCTTGCTGCAGCCTTTGGAGCGTCAAAGCCACTGCCATGAGCAGGCTGAGATGTGCCGCTATTATTGCTGTTATTGTTGCTGTTTCCACTGTTGTTATCGGCTCTTGCGTCAGTTCCATTTGTGCCGTCTTTGCCTGCTGCGCCTTGCGCACCTCTGTCGCCTTTAGCTCCATTCATGCCGTTAGCGCCATTTAAGCCGTCTTTTCCGTCAGCACCCTTTGAAACACTGCCTGCGCCGCCTGATGAAAAGCCCTCTCCTACAGACTCTTTTACGTTATTGGCAATGTTGTCTTTTGCATTTGAGAATGTATCTTTTATTGAGCCTGGATTTGTTGCTGTATAAGCTGCCTTTGCGCCTGCATTAGTATGACCGAAAGCCCCGCCGACAGCGCCTGTTACAGTTCCAACAGCCGCTCCGCCTATAGCTTTTCCTATCTTTCCAGGGGTAGTATCACCGCCGTGTATACCGCCATATACGCCGCCTGCAAAGCCTTTTACTGCTCCTGCTGCGCTGCTTGCGGTATGCTTTGCTATATTACTTGCACCATGTACAACGCTGCTTCCTGCACGAGCAAGTCCCATTGTGGCATAACTGCCCATTTGCATTGATTGGTTGATAGCCATCATTGTGGCTGCGCCAGACTTAACACCTGCGTCAATGCCGAACAGCTTAGTCAGTATTTCAGGTCCGTCTATAACAAATTTTGCTCCTGCGATTATGACTATAAGCATTACGGCAAAATTATCTCCATAATCAGAAGATTTTACGCCCCATATAACGGAAATATATATCCTTATGAGAATGACAACTATCATAAGAACAATATTTGAGAGAAGCATATTTTGTATAGCCTTTTTGGCACGTCCTGAGCCATTAAGATCAGTAGCTATTATAAAAGGTGTTATTAGCTGTGAGAACACTATTTCAAAAAGGGTAGTTGTTATTTTTATTCCGCTGAAAATAAGACAAATAGCTACTGCTATCATTAGTACGAATGTTGACCAGAAGTCTATGTGATAATAGTACAAGCTGTCATATGTGTATCCGCTAGTAATATTTCTTCTTATAACTTGTTCTAAAGAATTAAGATTGTCATATTCTTCTTCATCAAAGAGTGGAAAAGCTTGATATGTTGCATTAACAGGCTCTGCTTCTTTAGCAGTCCTTGTGTTTGCAGCTATATTAAGATTTCTTATGACATCATTTTTTATGATATCAAGCGCTTCTTCAACAGTGTGTGCGTTTGCTCCAACTTCCTGCGTTTTGCCTGCGGCAGCTACAGCAGGGTGGTTTGCTATAAGGTCACGAAGATATGTATTATAGTTAATGACATTTGTTATCCTGCTGCCGTCTGGATAATGCAGATCTCCAAGTGTAGCACCATAAGGACAAGCGTCCCCAATAGAAGCTGATAAAAATGTTTCATAATCTTTTTCAGACAGAACGCTTCCGTATATTGAGCCTGATGTGCTGTATACAGAACAGTAAACTTGCATATTTGCGCCATAATCAGCGCTAAGTATAAGTTCGCCGTTTGCATTTTTTAGAATATTATATTCATCTTCAAGACCGAGCAGGGACATCATGTTTTCTGTTGTCAGGTCATTAAATTTTTTCTGGGCAGGGTATACATCATTTACATCAGTGATATAATAGGTAGTCCATGGTTTATCATCATCAGGCGCAATACCACCAGTTATCTCGATATCTTTTATATTTCCAGAACTTCCTACAGTGTCAAGGTAATTCATTTTTTTCTTCAGGTCAACGCTGTTCTCGACGTCATATATTCCTGAAGCTAAAAGATCTTTTCCGAGTGTTCCTATAGCAACTGTTCCGTCACTGTTTACACTTGCTTGCTCAGATTGATCGTTTATCTTAATGTTTTGAGCTACATCAACACCTTTGCTGCGGAGAGAGTTGCAGGAAGATATAAATGTAGGAAATGCCACAAGAAGTATAGATGAAACGAGTATGCTCATAAGAAAGTCAGATACACGGATCTTATTGTGGTAAACTACTAATGCACAAGCTCCTAAAACGAGCGCAAGGCTCATTACTGCTATTATGACAGTTCCCATTTTACCAAAGCTGAATTCATCTGACAGATAATCAAAAAAGTTGAGCTTGAGCAGGGCGCTGATAGCTTTATCAAAAAAGTCAATTACATCTGCAAGAAAACTCAGAATGTTAAATTCGATATTCCGTAACAGATCACGAAACTGATTTCGGACAGTTACCATTTTTAGAATACTTGAAGAACAGCCAGTATATCCTGATCGTTCGGCTGCCCATACCTCCAAGCTTCCAAAGCCACTTGTTACTATGGCAGCTATAAATATGAGTTGATACCACACCTTTTTTGTTTTCATGTACTTCAAAATTATGCTCCTTTCGTGTGCTTTTTGTTTGTGTATGCTCGTAGAAACACTATAGATAAGCGTTTTTACGGACACACACAAATGTGTGTCCTTTTGATTTAACCCACGCCCATACTCTGCAAGAATTGGTCTGCGAAAACAAGCAAAATAATGGCAAAAACTAAAGCGATGAGCCACGTTTTTACATTAGCGACACCTTGTTTGCCGCTTGTGCTGAGGCATATAACTACGCCTACAACACACAAACCAATAAGTGACTCTGCAACAATGGACAAACCATCCTTATTTTTTTTTATCCACGCTGCTATGTTAGACCATACTCCGCCTGCTTCTGTGTCTTCAACGTCAGCATAAGCTGCCACGATCGTTGAAAAACAAGCCGTCATTGCTCCGAAAATTCGTGCGCTAAGCTTTATGCCTTTTCCTTTGATTTTCTCAATTGTTTTTTTCATAATTATTCCTCCGTATTTTGTTTTTTGTTTTTCGACATTACAATAAATTTCAGCGTATCGTTCCAATCTTTGCCGTAAGGCGGTATGCTCACTTTTACAGTGTAATTTGCAGAATAGTCAGACATTAGCTTTTCTGTTGCTTGACGTCCTCTTTCATCATTATCAAGACAAAAGACTATCTGTTTGATCCGTGGATCACCAGATAGTCTTTGTTTAAGTGCTATATCAGAGCAGCCTGATAGTGATACTCTGTTTATTCCAAGCCAACAATCAGAACGATACATTTCAGACATTCCAACTGCTGCACACTGTTTTTTCATTGAAAGCTGCATTAAAGCTCCGTGAGATAAAAGGTCTATGGGTGCTTCAAACACATAAAGCTTTGTAGGGTCATAACCATACGCATTTGGTTTAGCAGGGATATAAAAGCTGTACTCTTTCATACTTCCCTCAATGTTCTGAGGATAGTATTTGTTGTATGTGTTTGTGATCTTTGCTTCTGCAAACTTCATTGAGCCAAACTTATCGTAGCCGCAGAAAATAGCTCGCTTTTTAACATCGAGGTATATGAGCTTATTGCTGACACAATAATTTATTATGTCAGCTGGAAGCTTTCTCGTTATGTTAAGATAAGCGTAAAGCTCTCGCCATTTGCCCTGCATGGGCGGTGGAGCTTTAAATTCTGCCTTTTTAGTTTTTTTCTGATAGTGCTGTTCGCTGATTACTGCTTTTCTCATTTCAGGAGAAGCTCGTATACTGGCATTGCCTATTAGACGAGAAACAGCTTCTTTAAAATCGTATCCATCGACCTTGCAAAGCCAATCAATAGCACCTTTTCCGTAAAGATCTCTTGAATACCAGTGCCAGGTATAGCGGTCTGGATTGATCTTAAGACTGTCATGCTCTATCCCTATATACCAACCGCCTGACGATTTAAAGCTGAAACCCTCGTGGCTTTCGAGAAATGTGACCATATCTGTTCGCCGAGCGGCTTCAAGCTCCTCTTTAGAGTACATGACAAAGCTTTTGCCTGATTCGTATCTTCTGTCTATCATATACCCTCACCTCCTCTCAATGTTTTATAATTTAAGCGCCTTTGGCTTAAGTTTTTCCAGTAAGGAATTATTCTTGCTTGTGACAGTTTTGTCACCGTTAAAAACATAGCTGCGAAACTGGTCGCTTTCTTTTTCAGACAGATTATAGATCTTTGTATCTGATGAAGCGATGAGCTTGCCGCCCTTTGATACTACATCGCACCATTCTGATTTGTCTTTAGTGCCGATCAATGCCTGATATTTATTGTTATGAAACCTAAATTCTATAGCACTTTCAGGAGTGTGGTTTTTATTCTGAGAATTTCCGCTGAGCTGTGCATTGACATATTCAAGACGTTTTGTCTTTTCGGCTAATTCTTGTCCATGTTCAAATGGTTTGAGCATATTTTGCTGAGCTTCTGAAAGATCCTTGTTTGCTTTTTCAAGCTGTTCTTCAAGAGAACACAGCTTCTGATTTATCTGTATTCCTGCAAGATTTTCAATTCTTCTGACATTTCCCACGCCATTATCTGTGGCAACGTCACATGAATAAGTAAGCTCTCCGTGGAGAACAGCGATACAAGGCGTATCAAGCTCAAAAAATGTATTTGCTGACGGATTTCGTTCTATTGTGATTTTAAAGCCACGATACGTTCCAAGCTCTATAGGCTCACCTGTGGCAGTACATTTTGCCATTGCCACGGCAATTTGTTCTCCTGCATTTTCTCTCTTATCGTATCTGACACCGCCTATTGTCATTTCAAACTCCTTGTTTAACGCCTGATGTTCCTGATATTTAGACATATCACTCTTGGATTTTGCGAGAAGTTCAGAGTAATGTGTTATCTGCTTCGGCAAAGTTTTCTCTGCCAACTCCTGCATTTTATAAATTGACTTCTTGTGTTCTGCTTCAAGGGTTTTCAGCATTGCAACATCATTGTCAAGCTGTATTTTCTCTTTTATCATAGGATTACCGCTCGCTATAGCCTGCATTTCAGAGTATGTAAGTACCATTTCGTCAACATCTTCTGAAACTCTTGCAGGGCTTTTTGAGGTCAAGATCTGATTTATGAATTTTGCCTTGTTTGTTATAATGCCCATCATATATGCGTCAAAGGTTTCCTCTGTAAGATAGTGATATATTCCGACTTGCGAAAATCTGTTGCCTTGTCTTATGCCACGTCCGTCCTGCTGAGTGAGGTCAGAGGGCTTCCATGGTATATCAAGGTGATGAATTGCGCAGATCCTATCCTGAATATTTGCGCCAGTTCCAAGCTTTGAAGTGCTTGCGATGATAAAACGTTTTTCGCCTTTGCGCAGGCTTTTGAACATTTCGTCCCTTGCCTTATCTGTCTTTGCGTCGCCTGCAAAGCAGATCTCTTTCTCTGGTATCCCACGCTCCATAAGCGCCTGCTTTATAGCTTTGTACACAGAGAAGTGTGTTTCGTCCTCGTTGATAGCGATATCACAGAATACTATTTGAACGCCTTTTTCTGTCATAGTGTTTTTGTAGTTCTTTTCGAGGTTATCGATAAGCTTCGTCACTTTGCTGTCTGGTGCAGGCTGAGCGTCTTTGAAAATACATCTAGTGTCAAGACCGAGCAAGCGTGCTTCATGAGTTATTTTCAGCATATTGTCTTGCCGTGGGTCAACTGTGCCGCTGTGTATCGTTTCAGAACGTGTGGCAAGCTCTTTCATGTATGCTTTTTGACGTTCGTCTGGCTTTGAGGTCACTACTATCGGCTTGCCTGTTTCAAGCTTTGGCACAGGCAGTTTCAGCATATCCGCTGTTTGAATATCAGCGAATTCCTTATACATCTGCATAAGCTCAGGTATGTTTACGAATTTGCTGAAACGATTTTTCATTTGAAAGCCGTTTCCTGCAGGCTTTATCTCTAATTGCGATACAACTTCACCAAATGTGCTTGCCCAATCGTCAAAGTTCTGCAATCCTGCTTTTTCGAGAAGATCTGGTCTGAGATAACGCTGCATAACGTAAAATTCCACCATGGAATTGCTTATAGGTGTACCTGTGGCAAAAAGTATATTGTTGCAGCCGTACTTGTTGTTGAGATACTGAGTTTTCATCAGCATATCCTCTGATTTTTGTGCTGCTGTTGTTTGTACGCCTGCCACATTTGACATTTTTGTAGAAACAAAGCAGTTCTTATAGTTATGTGCTTCATCACATACAAGATAGTCAAAGCCGAGCTTTTCAAAACACAATGATGAGTCTTTTGGAGAAGAAAGCAGCTTTTCAAGCCTTTCCTCTATGTTTTTCTTTTGACGTTCAAGGGCTTTTACTGATGTTTTGTCCTTTGTTCCTGCTTCCGATATTGCACTCATGATATCGTGAAGTTCTTTTTGCATGAACTGCTCTCTATACTCATCTGACATAGGTATCCTTTCAAACTGAGTAAATGACATTATCACGGCGTCATAGTCACCAGTAACACATCTTGCAATAAAACGCTTTCTATTGGCTTTGGTAAAGTCTTCAGGTTTTGCCACAAGCAGTTTTGCGTTTGGATAAAGCCGCAGCCATTCACTTGCCATTTGCAGCGTAAGGTGCTTTGGCACAACTACGCAGGCTTTATTTATAAGACCAAGACGTTTCTTCTCCATTACAGTGGCAACCATTTCAAAGCTTTTTCCTGCACCAACTTCATGTGCGAAAAGTGTGTTTCCTCCAAGCTTTGCACGCATTATGGCGTTTGATTGATGTTTCCGCAGCGTTATTGATGTGTTCATGCCTGGAAAAGTTTGATGTGAGCCGTCATACTCTCTGCCCCTTATGGAGTTGAACAGATAGTTATACTTTGCAACGTATTTTTCACGTCTACCCATATCGTTCCATAGCCAGTTTTTAAAAGCCTCCTTCATTAAACGAGCTTTCTCTTTTGCAAGCTGTGTTTCCTTAGTGTTTATCTCATACCATACTCTACTGTCCTCCTCTCGTCTGTCACGAACTAAAATATCACGCTGGTTAAGCAGATTTTCAAAAATATGATAACTACTCATTCGGTTTGTACCGTAGGTTTGATTTGCGGCAATAGAATGGTCTTGATATTTTCCCTCAATCTTATATTCGCCAAGCGTTGTTCTTGTGACAGGGTATAAGTATGTATTTGCTTTTGCATATTCATTCAGAAACTTGTTGTAATCTGCAATATCGATCCAGTTTGCACCGATCCTTACAGAAATCTCACTTGCATCAAGGTCTTTTGGCACAACTTTCATTAGAGCTTCTACGTTTTTGTTGTAGCTGTTGTCAATATGTTCCGCATGATTTCTGGCTATTCTCAGCTTATCACGGATATTGCCTGATAGATATTCAGATGACTCCGTATAGCCTGAATATGGGTTATTGTCTTTAACTTTGGCAGGATCTCTGAATATTTCATCACCAAGGTCAGCAATAACCTTTTCAGGCGTAGTGTCTGTGAGCTGTGACATATAGAGAATATCGACCTTTCCCAATCTGTCCATTGATACTTGAAGTGCTTCAAGTGCTGTATCAACTTTTGAAACTGGAATATCTGGAAGTATCGTTCTCTTTGTGAATATTGCAGCCTTTTCAACTGTCTTATTTTCCACGTTGACAACTTCGAGTGCTGCTAAAGTGTTGTAGTCATCATCATTAGAAAAGCAGCGTGAATTGGCGCTGTCCGTAATGTTTCCGAACTTTGTTCTGAAATTGTCATATGTGCTGTTGAGCTTCTTCTGAAGCTCTGCAAGCTGTTCATCAGTGCAGCCGTCAGCCTGGGCATTGATAAGCTCCATAGTTGATTGCCTTAGAGTATGAAGCCCTTTCATGCGTTCAAGCGATTTGCCTGTTTCTGTGACCTTGACCATTATTTCATTTTCACGGAAATAAAGATCTCCGTCAACAATGGTATGGGTGAAGTTCCTGACAGTTGGATCAGCAGGGAGTATCTCAGCTGTCCCATTGTCAAGCTCAGTTTCCACAGTATCAATAACGCCGTCTATTTTTGATATGGCATTTATGAGCTGCTGTGCAAGGGGAGTGTCACTATTTGCATAGCAGGTCGTTACCTTGCTGTCTGCACCATATTTTCCTCGCATACGCTCGTCCCACGCCATAGTACCAAGTACCATATCGGGATTGTCCACAAAATATTGATTGCAAGGAATGCCATTGGCTGTTTCTGAGACGTGTACCCAGTTTGGAATAACAGAGGTCATTGTTGTTCTTTTTTTCAGAAAGATAATATCTGTTGTAACGCTGTCTGCATCTTTAAATGTTCCAGAGGGAAGTCTTACTGCGCCTAAAAGGTCACAGCGTTCGGCAAGATACTTTCTTGCTTTATCATTTTTCTTATCCATTGTGAATTTTGAAGTCACAATGGCAACAATTCCTCCAGGCTTCACTTTATCTACTGCTTTTGCGGCGAAATAGTCATGGATTTTGAAGTGGTATTTGTCATAGGCTTTGTCTGCAATGCCATAATCTCCAAACGGTATATTACCTATGACCACGTCAAAGCTGTTATTCTTGAATGTTGTTTTTTCAAACCCTTTTATCTGGATATTATCCTCTGGGTAGAGCAGCTTGGCTATTCGTCCTGAAATGCTGTCAAGCTCAACTCCGTAAAGCTTTGAATCTGCCCTCGTTTCATCAGGCATTTTTGCAAAAAAGTTTCCAACGCCCATGCTAGGCTCGAGAATGTTTCCACCCTCAAATTGAAATCTTTCCAAAGCAAGATATACGCTGTCTATGACTTCTGGCGGCGTATAGAAGCTTGTCAGTGTTGATGATCTTGCAGCACTATACTCATCAGTGGTCAGAAGCTCTCTTAAGCGAGTCTGCCTTGCTCCCCAACTGTCAGCAGAAACATTCTCATTATCTGCAACAAAAGCCTGAGCAGTTCCGCCCCAACCTGAGTATCTAGCCATTATCTTCTGTTCTTCAGGTGTCGCAAGCCGCTTTTCACTCTCTATTTTCAGCAATGTTTCAATAGCAGCTATATTTGCGTCACATCGAGCAGCAGCTCCGCCCACAACAACATTATCAGGGTCAAAGTGGTATGTGCTTGCCTTGACATTTTTCTTTGGCTTTTCTACCTTTTCGGTTTTGACATCTTTATCAGGTATAGTGACGGTTTCAGAAACAGGGGGTGTTTCAAAGAGTGATATCTGTTCATCAGATGTGGCAGATATATGGGTGCTTTCAGAAACAGGCGGTATTGTCTTTTTTTCTTCAGAGAGAACATTATTATCGATTGTAGGTGTTTCATATGGTATAGGTTTTTCGACCTCACCATTTTTTATCGCAAGCATTTTCTTTTCATAATCGTCGATCTGTTCTCTTGTGAAGTAGGCGTTTTCAGGCATTTTCTCATACAGCTCATTGATCTTAGCTATCTGCTTTTCAACTGTTTCTGCCCACAAGTGCTTTTCTGCACCTGTTTTCAGATAGTAATCACAATCAAGCTTAAGCCTGCCCAAAAGCTTGTCTATTTCAGGCTGTGTTTCATTTGTAGGTGTAGGCACTTCATCGACTAGGTTTGCCATATGTGCGGCTTTTGCAGCTTCAAGCTCAGGTACGATCGAGTTGTATATTGAGTATCTTTTCAGAAAATCAATAACGCCGCCGTATCCGTCCCCTGCGTCCTGGCGTTCAGTGATCGTTTGTCCGTCAGGCATATTGATAGTAAACTTGACCTTATCATAGCCCATAAACTGTGAGAATTCGTCATCAGCGTCTGCTTCATACCATGCTTTTGCTGAGCCGTATTTCTCTATTGCAGCCTTTGCTCCTGCCACCATTTCACTGTCAGCCTGTTCCATGAGCGTATCAAATTCTGCAACACTGTAGGTCTTGCCGTCTTCAAAGTAATTACTTTCGCTCCATTCACAGGTTATCGTAGGCTCGGATAAAGTAGTGAATGATTTAACATCATTTGAACTTATATCGGCACTATTTTCTTGTTGCTTACCCTTGACAATATTGCGACTTTGGTGTATAATAATATTAGAGTCAAGATTGTTTATCGCCTCAGGCAATTGGAGCCTTTGACACGAGAACAGTGCTTGGCTTTTTTCTTTGTCCCAAAACAGAATATTATTTGATTTTGCAGCACGTTCAACATAGTTTGCAAACCCATTTTCTTTTCCATAAATACTTGTGATAAAGTTTGATGATACATTTTCCATTTCATAAATGCCTTGCCCATTTGGTTTAACACTTACGATTATCGGTGCATTATCATTATCAACGTTATTTAAACAAATTACTATACTTTTATCAGCACTTTTGTTTGGAGAAAGTGAGTCCATTATTATGGCAGGGCTTTCTAAAAGATGTGGGATATTACATATCTGTTCTAGTGTTAAGCCGTGCCAATGTGCATTGTTCGGGGATTTTTCATGTAGAGCGTCTTTTAAATGTCTTTGCGTATACAACATAGGAAGCCGATCACAGCCGATATCCACAAGAATTTGTGGTGTATCACAAACCTTTAGATTTGAGTATTTTGGGAATACGCCATTTAAAACATCATTTATCTGTTCAGCAAATGTTTTTTCACTCTTGACAACTCCAGAGGAGTCTGTTATACTGCTTGTAGAGCTATTAGGAACAGCAGGGCGTAGCTGGTTTTCAGCCAAACCTATAATTCTTGATGGTTCTATTTTTTTGTCCTGTTGAGTAACAGAATTATTCTTGTATTCAATATTTTCCTGCTGCGTACCCTTGACAATATTGCGACTTTGGTGTATAATAATATTAGAGTCAAGAATGTTTAAGCCCTTGGACAATTGTAGCCCAAGCACACTGAACAGTTCTTGGCTTTTTTCTTTGTTGTAATAAAGAACTTTGTTTTGTTCTACGGCACGATTAATTTGATTTTCAAAATTGTTTCTGCCATGAAAACTCATTACAAAGTTGGATTCGACCAATTCTAAATCATATTTAGCTTTGCCATTTGGCTTTATAGCAGCAATGATAGGCATTTTTTCGTTGTCAAGTTCAGATGTTACGATTATTATGCTATCATTTCTCGAAAGGGAATCATATATAATCACGGGATTTTCAAGTAACATGGGCATTTTTTTGATTTGTTCTGCGTTCAATCCGTGGTAATGTATGCTTTCACCTGTATTTCCTTTCGGCTTGAGAGCGTCATGCAAATGCCGTTTCGTATAAAACATTGGAAGTTGCTCACAGCCAACGTCAAGCAATATTTGAGGTGTATCACATACTTTCAAGTCATTGTATCGGTTCGCGTTTCCTGCAAGTACATCATCGACCTGTTCAGCAAATGATTTTTCACCCTTGACAATTCCAATTGAATTTGTGTCAACAGAGTTATCCTGAGCTTCAACCGCTTGAACGTTCTTCTTTGAATGCTCTATTACAGCCTTATCAAGATATATCTGAACATCATGTGGATCTATCTGTCCGTCAACTGCCTGATGAAACATCTCAAAGAATGTTTTTATCTCGTCTACCGTTAGCCGTTCATCGACCTCGTTAAGAACAGTAATGGAAATTCCCTCAGAAAAGCCCTGCTGCAGCATGGCTTTTTGTTCATCACTATAATCATGGTGAGAGAACATATCTGACAGTTTCAGCCGACCATTGACCTCATTTACATATGTATAGTAATCATTGAGTATGCCCTTTGGATCGAGTGTTTGCTCAATGACACTCTGAGCATAGTAATCAGATAATAAAGATGATATATGCCGCAGTTCGTCGGGCGAATATCGGACGCTTACCCAATGCCGTATGTTATGTTCACCATTTTGTGCAGCTGCCACCACAGCCTGTTTTAATGCAAGTATCTGTTCTTGCGAAAACTTAAGCTTTATAAGGTCTTGGAGTATATCGTCAACCCTATCAGACGTGCTTTCTTGCTTTGCGGTTTTGGCATTGTCAAGAGCTTCGTTTTTGCGGTCAATGGCGATAACTTCTTTTTCAATTTCAAACAGAGTGTCTTTGGCAGCGTGCTGAACAGCTCTGCTGAAAAGAATCATATCTCTTGCATTTTTGATAAGGTCAAGAGCGCTTACATCAACATCGGCGTGCAGATCTATTTTACCTGAAAGATTACATCTTTGAGAAACAACGAACTGCACCACAGAATCCAGTGAATGGCGGTATATCTCAGCCTGTTTTGTGTCAAGTCCCATTTGAGATATTGCATTTTGTACTGACTCAGCTATAGGCGCAGAATTAAGACTGTTTGCTGTCATTGCTTCGATACTTTCTTTGATCGATCCTGCGCTTATATTGTATCGGTTATTAAGCGTATTGAGCAGCTCAGGTGTGTTGCGGTCAGTAAGTGTCCACATCTCAGGCAACTCTTTGCCGCCTGTCTGAGTGACGTCATATAAATATCTGCAAGTGTGATTTTTGCCAAAAACAGCAACGCCGTGAGAGCCACGTCTTACATATCGCCCTAGACGTCCCCATTTCTTATACTCAGCGATCTTTGTTGCATTCCTATCCTGCTGGAATACTAACACAGCGTCTGAATATGGCTGTTTATACATTTTTGCGGAAAATTTGAGATACTCAATGTAATCCTGCTTATTGTTTCTGAGATGCTCATTGATTTCAAACCATGCTTGCTTTACAACTTCATACTTATCGTGCTTATCCATTTAAGTTCCCCTCTTTTATTTTTCAAGAATATTTAAGAGCCGTTCCAAAAGCTCCTTGTTTTTTCCTGTGTCTGTCATATCCATGATGTTGAGTGCATATCTTACGCCCTCAACAAAGCCCAAATCGTGTGCGTCATCAATGATAACATTTCCGTCAATGTCAAACTCAACGCATTCGTCATGATTGTTGTCCCAAATTAAAACAATGGCGTCTTTAAATTCGGAAAGTGTTACTTCACTAATATATATATCATGAATTATATTTTTAAGTGCTTGCTCCTGCGTCATACCAAAACGTTTCGCAATGCACTCAAGCTTCTCTTTGTATGATAAGCCGTCATTTATAATTTCAATTTCTTTTTGCATTTTAAAACCTCCACGTCAACTAAAATGGCACATCTTGACTAGGATCGCACTCGCTAAATCTGCAATCACAATTATGTATTAAATCTAAGGCGTCTTTTAAGCTAAAGCCCAAAGAACTTGCCTCACTGTTGTATACTTCTTCAACTATCGTTTTAAGTGCTTGCTCCTGCGTCATACCAAAACGTTTTGCAATGCACTCAAGCTCCTCATTGTATGACAAACCGTCTTTAATTATTTCAATTTCTTTTTGCATTTTCTCACTCCTGTTCTTTTAACCTTATATCCACATATTTTCTAACATAAACCGAATTTCTGTTCGGATAGTCATCACTCTCCATAAAAAAGCGATAGCCGTCCTTTTTCAGCTGTTCAGAAAACTTCTCGACCTCATCGGGTAAACCCTGTATTCTTAGTTTTATCATATTTTATACCTCCTCGTTTTCTTATATTTTGCAAAAGAGTAATAACACTATAGCAGTAACAGCACACCCTATTATATATGTATTGCGTAACATCTCAATTTGGCTGAAACAGCTATCGCCATAATCAGAAAGTTTATGAAAGGATTTTTTTATGTAATTTACATTTGCAAGTATTATCAGTGTTTTAACAAAGAACCAAGAAATGAATATTTTAATTTGCATTTCCGAGTTTGTTTCAAACGCTACCCTGATACCAGTGATAATGCCTGCAAATACAAACAGCGAAAGCATTAATAGCTTGAAATTTACAAATTCATAGTTGTGCTTCATAAGTACCTCTTGACCAATTTGTCTATAACATTTGTACTTTATAAGTAGTTTTTCAAGATAGAACTGAGTACGTCATAAATAGTTCTTTTATCAGAAAACCAAAAATGTGCATATGCCATTTCAAGCCGTAATTGTACAAGAGGAGGATGATTTTCTAATGTAGAAGTTGAAATACTCGTAATATCAGCTATTTCAGGCAAAAGGGAAGCATAGCTTTCCTTAGAACCCCAATCATAGTCAGAAAGTAATTGTTCGATAAAATTAGCAGTATCAGTTTTTGCTTTATTAAGTATTTCATTTACCTTTATCTTATCATTAAGAGAATAATATAACATAAGGTTTCTTTCATCATACTTAGCAGAAAATTGAATACCCGACAGGCTAAGACCATTTAAAATACTATTTGCGTGTGATGTTTTTATCATTAGAAACTGCCTATTTGGTATTTCTTTTGCCACCTTACAACCATAATTTAACCACATTCCTTTTGAGAAGTCTTCGATTTCTTTTATTTTCTCATTATTCATATCTCTACCTCCCCAGCCCCTGCCCAGTTGCAGGGGCTTTCTTCTATTTTAACTGCTTGCAATTTGTAAATAAATATGCTATACTTCAATTAATTCATACCCATTATCTTTCAAATATGTGGTGATGACAGCTTCTTGATTTTCAAAAAACAACTGCAATGAATTGTCTATCCAATAAGTATCGGTGTCGGGGTCATAAAAGATTGTAAACCTGTAGTCCTCAGCTGCCTTATCTACGCCTTTCATTTTCGCTATCATTTCATCAAACTTGTTATCACAGCCGTCATAAAATGGAACACCGAAATTTTCATCATCGCCTCTTTCAAGGCAACCAAGGTCAAACCACTTAGAGTCATCACTTTTATGTATGACGTATATCTTTGTGCTTTTATAATTTGGATAAAATAACAGCAGCTGTTCATGCTCATTAGCCGCATGATATGTCAAGTAGCTCTTACTTTTATAGTGATTTTCCAATCTTTTAAATATGCTCATTCCTCAACTCTCCGAATGATTATTTCTTTTAAGGTGTATCTCCCTGTTAATGCAGCCCAACGCACAATAGTACTATAAATACATTGCATTTTTGAGGTATAGACCATTCGTTTAAAAAGAAAGAGCAAAGTATTGCAGCTATAACAACACTTTCAGCAAGAATAGTCAACTCATCTATTAAAATGGACTTTACCGCATATATAATTTTTTCCTTTTTACTAGGATACCTGATTTTAAAAGTTACATCATGGAGTTCATTTTCGTTATTCATCTTCATTTCCGCCTATCTTAGTTTTTCCGCTATAAGTGATTTCCCCATTATGAAACTTGGCTATAATGTTTCCCTCATATGTGTATTTTTTCGAGAATATATTTATCAATATAGCACACTGCATAAAGCAGAAAATTGAAAACATAACTATCATAAAATCATAGTTACCACAGTGTTCTTGCGGTAAGATCCATCCGTTCTCAAAACAAACACATACTAGAATAGCTGAAATGATACTTTTGCCAAACAATCGAATTTCATCTTTTAAAATAGATGTTACTGTATAGATTACTCTTTCTTTTTTGCCTGGATACTTGAAATTAAAATCGATATTCACATTATTCATTCCCGTCCTCCCAAGCCCCTGCCCAGTTGCAGGGGCTTTCTTCATGTATAGATAAATTGATCCCCTTTAGCTATCTTTTTCAGACAGCATCAATTATCTTTCCTTTTTCTTTCGGCTGAACATCAGGACCGCAGCTCCTGCGAGAATGATAGCCACGCTGCACAGTGCTGTTCTGCCGTCTGAGTCATTGTCCATTACACCAGTGTTCGGCGTGTCGGGTGCTTTTTCGTTGACCATATCTGTGTCAACTGTCTGTGCATATGCCACTGTGACCTGTTTTGAGTCGGCAACAAGATAGCCATAAGGCACTGTTGAGCCGTCCTCGGTGATAGTGTATGTACCTATAGGTACGTTTTCAAACTTCGCTATGCCGTCCTTGTCGGTGATCGCAGGAATGTTTATCTCTCTGCCTGTGTCTGATACACCCGAAAGAATAAATCTAATGCCCTCAACGTTCGTCATATCAGCAGTTTTCTTATGCACTTGAATTGTACCTGTCTGCTCAGCGTTCAAAATGTCAGTATCAACAGTTTCAGCATAGGTTACTGTGACCTCTTTTTCGGCAGCAACAAGATAGCCATATGGAACGGTCTTTTCGTCCTCAATTACCTTGTATGTGCCGATTGGGATATTCTCAAACTTTGCTATGCCGTCCTTGTCTGTTTCGGCAGGAATGTTTATCTCTCTGCCTGTGTCTGATGTTCCCTTGAGGTAGAATGTGATACCCTCAACATTCTTCTGACCCTCTGTTCTCTTGTGTACCTTGATAGTACCTGTCTGCTCGTTGTTGATTATTTCTGCGTCAACAGTTTCTGAGTAGATAACAGTGACCTCTTTTTCATCGGCAACGAGATAGCCGTATGGCACTGTTTCTTCGTCCTCGATGATACTGTATGTACCTATCGGTACGTTCTCAAATACCGCTACGCCGTCTTTATCGGTAGTCGCAGGAATGTTTATCTCTCTGCCGCTGTCTGATGTACCCTTGAGATAGAATGTGATACCCTCAACATTTTTCTGTCCCTCTGTTCTCTTGTGTACCTGAACTGTACCTGTCTTTTCCTCGTTAGTGACCTTGACTTCTGCTGTTTCGTTGTATTCAACTGTTACTTCCTGCTCATCAGCAGTGAGGTAAGCCGCAGGCACTGTAGAGCCGTCCTCTGTGATGACATACTTGCCGATAACAAGCTTATCAAACATTGCTACGCCATTTTCATTTGTTGTCGCTTCAAACTTCAAGTCCTTGTTAGTGTCTGAAATGCCTGTTGCAAAGAACTTAATGCCCTCGATATTGAGATTTCCTGTTGTTGTCTTTGTGACCTTGATAGAGCCACTTTTCTTCTTGTTTGTCATTTCAGCCTTGACGATATCATCGTTTTCTGTTATTTCGAACGGATAAGGAGTATCGTCAATTTCATAGATATCAGGTGCTGAAATCTCACGATAGAAATATTTGCCTATGGCGAGTTGAAAATGTGCAATGCCGTTCTCGTCCGTTGTTCCTGTGATGACCTGTTCTTTATTTTCATTAAGAATTTCAAAGGTGCAATCAGGGATAAGCTCGCCTGTTGAAATGTCAGTCTTTGTTATCTCAAAAGGAATAGTGTTTTGCTCGTTGTCAAAATCCACAACGAACTCAGCCTGCTGTTCAACAAGCTTGATAGTCTGTGTTGGCTCATCAGAAATTGAATAGCCCTTTGGTGCTTCGATTTCTGTCACAGTGTAGCTGTAGCCCTTGTAGATAGCCTTTGTTGTTTCAGCTATGCCGTCTGTGCCTGTGGTTATGGTGTCGATAACTGTTCCTTTCGGATAGATACAATAGCCATTGCCAACGTAGATATCCTCGGCTGCTGCCACTTCAAACTTTGCGCCTGCAAGGTCAGCTCTTGTTTCAGCGTCACGCTTGTGAATTGTTATCTTGCCCTTGTCAGGAGCAGAAGCCTTGTTGACGAACTCCGTTTTAGCCGTCTTGTCAGCGGTAACAGTGATAGCTTTCTTTGATGATATCATGTAGCCGTCTGCTGTGGATATTTCTCTCCATTCATAATCGCCTTCTGGCAGACCTGTTACATCAATATCACCCTTGCCGTTTGGCGTAAGGTCTGTAGCCTGTGAAGCGAGGTCAGTGAAGCTGTAGCTTCCGTCCTTTCCAGTTGCCTTTACAAACTTATAGCCGTCACCGACCTTGCAAGCAAGCTGAAACTTAACGGCTTTGTACATATCCGCTGTGCCTGTTTGCTTGTTGTCGAAATAGTCTGTGAAGCTCTTGTCAAGGTGAGCTGAACCTATTGGTGTTGTTATTTTCAGATAAGCCTTTACTGGGTCTTTATCCTCATAGCAGGAAACCACCATTTCCTGAACGTCTGAGCCGCCCGAAAGGATAAGAGGTGAACACTCGTCTATGTGTTCAACATACTTGCCCTTTGTCTTTGTTATCGTTATGACAGTGTTTTTCAGGTCTTTCTCATTGTCTGCTGTAAGAATTACCTGTGAGCCTGACTTCTGAGAAGTTACTGCGTTCGGCTTTGAAATGCTGAATTGTGAAAGAGTGCTGTCAAGCTTAACTGTGGCTGTCCACTTGCCTGTCTTGACATCATATTTTGCAGGATATGTTGCGCTTTTTCCTATGATATTCTTATTCTTTGACGTACCATTCGGAACATCATAGTGCGAGATCATTTCAGACTTCATCTTTTTGTAGCACTCGACCAACTCTTGGTGATGAGCAGAAGCGTTGCTGCCGTTGTAGCTATATGCGTTGAGTAACTTTGTTTCGTTGCTTGAAAGGCTTGCTGAACTGCCGTCATAGTATCTTGCCGAAACAGCCTGAGCCATTATGCTTGAAGCACATATCTCGGTATCCTTAGAGTAGCCGTACTGAGTTTTTCCCTTGTAGCTGTAAATGCAAAACTCCTTGATCTGTCTTTGCATACTGTCAGGAACGTGACCACTTTTTAAATATTCATCAAGCGTTTCCTGCTTAGAGGTTGTACCACTTGTGTGCAGTTTATCGAAGTTGATACAATAAGCATAGCTGCCGTCAGATGTTGAGAAATACGGCACTGAGCTTGCCCAGTAACCTGTGAAGTGTGTGTCATTGGACTTGCCCGTTTCAATGTCATAGCCGTTTGGCAGCCCTGAACCTCTGAAGTCATAGCTCCATTCATTGAGCCACTCCTGTGTGGCTTTGTTTGTGCTTGAAAACGCTGAGGCTGTTATGCCCTGCGTTAATGCCGACAAGCTGAGCAGGAGAGCCATTGCAGCACTGCTCAGACGTTTGAAAAGACTTTTCTTTTTCATTTGTTTTCCTCCTAAAAATTTTTTATATATCTGAAAAGCCGTGTGGCTTGAATTTTTGCAATAAAAAAAAGCAACTCGAAGTTCTCGAATTGCTTTAAAGTGTATATTCAATTTTCACTTTTTTGTATCATTGTGCTATTAATAAGTCAAGTATATCTCCCATGCAGGTTTTCCGCCTGAGTTTATTGCTGAACCATCGCCGTGCCATTCTTGATAGAGTGTGATATGTGATGAATCTCTACCAATTACATTATATAGGTCATCAAGATGTCCCTTTACTTTACGATAAAGCTCGTCATATGAGGAGTAAGTGTCAGGTGAAACCGTATCAGGTGTACCCCACGAGTTATCTTCAAGGTTTGTGTTTCGCTCCAGTGTTTCGTAACATTCTTCAATGGAAGAATATCCACACTCTTCATAAATGGAAGAAATGAAATCCCACGATTGTGTTCTTGAATAAGCATTCAGTTCTCTGCAAAGTCTGTCTATATCATTCTGTGTAAGCTTAAACTTTGGTTTAGCCGTTGTAGTTGTAGTCGGCTTTGGCTTCGGTGCTTGCGTTTTCTTTGCCGTTGTTGTGGTCTGCCTTTTAGTCGTTGTCTGACGCT
>OHAR01000163.1_pt1 | contig 24492 bp, 18 predicted proteins | sample 1577211 | NCBI WGS metagenome assembly OHAR01 (sample SAMEA3879514, study PRJEB24766) | human gut metagenome | biome: human-associated habitat; feature: feces | place: USA | collected 1985/1987
CTTGAAAAGATAATGCGTAAAGATGATGACGGCACAGGCTTTGACAATGCTTTCCTTACTCTCTCAGATGATGAGATAAAAGAGTATATCCACAAAAACGTTACCGAATATATAAAGGAAAGCCTTGGTGGAATGTTCGGAAAATCTCCGTCATTTGTATTTTTACAGGAGCGTATGGAAAGCAATATCCTGCATATCATTCGTTTTATGCAGAATGAGCTTCTTCACTCAAAATTCAGACCTGCGCTTTTGGAATACAAAATAGACAAGTCCGAAGGAGAAGACAGACTTATCATAGACGTAAACGGCAGAGATAAGATAATCCTTACGGGAATTATCGACAGAGTTGACGTTTTCGAGGACAAGAACGGTGAAAAATATGTGAGAATAATCGACTATAAAACAGGCTCTATTGACCTTAAATATTCAATGCTCTATAATGGCCTTAATTTGCAGATGTTCGTGTATCTTACCGCTTTGCTTGAAACCAAAAATCCAGTGAATATAGACGGTGGATTGAAGCAGGCTGGTATCGTATACTACACGCTAGGAAACAAGCCTAAAACATACGAGCAGACAGCCGACGCTGACGTAGAAGAAGCCGAGAGCAGATCACGGCTAAACGCTTTCAAGCCTATAGGAAAAGTCGTTGATATAAAGGCTGTCACTGAAGCTTTCAGTTCAGAAGAAAATTACGCCTATGCGCCTTTTAAATATTCTAAAACCAACGGCATTTCAGGCACTATTCCAGACGGCTTTTTTACAAAGCTCAGAGAATTTGCTATAGGCAAAGTGGCGCAGTTTGGTGAACAGCTTTGTCAGGGAAACATTCAGGCAAGACCTGTGGCGGAAGCCTGCAAGCACTGTGATTTTCATGATATCTGCGGCAGGATAAACCAAGAGGACGTTACAGACGTGAAAGACAGCGTTTATGAAGAAAAACTTATGGAAGAACTAACTGACAGAAAGGAGAAAAAATAATTGGCTGATACAAAATGGACCAAAGAGCAGGAAAGAGCCATTAGTGACCGTGGCAAGGGCATTATAGTTTCAGCGGCGGCAGGAAGCGGAAAAACCACAGTGCTTATAGAACGAATGATACAACTTCTTTCTGATGAAAAAAATAAAATACCTGCCGACAGACTTCTTGCAGTAACATTCACAAAAGAAGCCGCTTCAAGCATGAAAGAAAAACTCAGCCGTGCTTTTGACGAACAGCTTCGCCGTGACCCTGAAAACAAGTGGTTGCTTAGTCAGCAAAATCTTATCCAGCTTGCGAGGATATCTACAATAAATTCTTTCTGTCTTGACCTTGTGAAAAGTAATCTACATGAATTTGATTTTCAGGGCGGACTTGATATACTTGATGACAGTGTGCAAAATCTTATTTTGCAGGAAGCTATCACGCAGGCTTATGAAAAGCTTTGTGAAGAAGATTATGAAAGCTACAAACTGCTGAAAAACGCTTTTGCTGATAAAACTCTCAATGAAATCACCGACAATCTTTATAAATTCATGCGTTCGCTGCCGTTTCCTGAGCGTTGGATAGCGGAGGTACATAAAAACTTTACTGATGATAAGATTTTTGACAGCTTTATAAAAGATAATATATGTGTAGCTCAAACAAAGCTGAAAGAAGCATTTTCAATGTATGAGGTTTTTGAAGAATATGCCTGCCGTAAAGAGATAGAGGGCATACCTTTTATAAAACATATCAAAATGAATGAAACTGCCGACAGTGACAGAGAACTTCTTCATAGGTTAAGAAAGCTTCTTGAAAGCGGTGATATAGATACTATTGCTAAGTCAGATTGGAAATTCAGCACCATAAAAAGATTTCCCACGAACAAGGCTTTCAATGCATCACTTGACGATGATATTCGCATTAAGTTCAAGGACAATTATGCCTTCTGTGCATCATACAGAAACAAATATAAAGATATCGTAGCTAAAATTACCGATATGTTCAATAACACAAAACTAATCATGAAGGAAAATATGCTTGAATCTGACAGAATATTTACAGTTCTGTGCAGGGTATGCGAAGATATAGACAAGATCTCACAAGAAATGAAGCTTGAACGAAATGGCGTTACTTTTTCTGATGTTGAGATAATGGCGAGAGAATTGCTTGTAAAAGATACCGAGAATGGACCTGTTCGCACGGAGCTTTGCGAGGAAATTCGCAGAAACAAGCTATATGAGCTTATTTTCATAGACGAGTTTCAGGACGTGAATAATCTTCAGGAGCTTGTTTTCCGCTCGCTTTCTGATTCTGATAACTTGGATATCATGGGCAAAAATGTTTTTGTGGTTGGCGATATAAAGCAGGCTATATATCGTTTCAGACTCTCAAATCCCGAACTTTTCAGCAAAACGAGAAATGACGCTTCCGCACCTGAAAACAGCGAACAGCTCGAGGCTATCTTGCTAAGCAAGAATTTCAGAAGTCGTGAGTCTGTGGTTGATTTTGTAAATTTTCTGTTTCACTATCTTATGACACAGCACACAGGTCAGGTGGATTATGATAGAAATGAAGAACTTCGATATGGTGAACTTTATGATGAAAATAACAAGCCTACAGAAATAATGCTAATACCTTTTGATAAGGACTACAAAAAGACAAATGGCTATTCTGTGGAGAACAAAGTAATAGCGCAAAAGATAAAGCACATGCTTGAAAACGGTGAGGAAGTCAAAGATCATGGCTCTCTAAGACCATGCCGTGCAGGAGATTTTTGTATACTTGTTCAAAAGAATGATGAAATTACCCTTATGGCAAAAGCCCTTGAAGAAGTAGGTCTGAAAGCATATTCTGAGGATACAAACGGATACATGAAGTCAAGAGAGATAACACTTGTTCTGAATATGCTCAGGATAATTGACAATCCTATGAACGATATTGCAATGACAGCTATCATGATGTCGCCTATCATGGGATTTACGCCTGATGAAATGGCGGCAGTAACAGAAAAGTCAAAGAAGCCTAACAGCAAACTGAAAGACCATATCTATCAGGTGGTAGCGGCATCAGCTTCTGCTGAGGACAGCCACGAAAAGGAAGCTACTCATATAAGCTTTAATAATAAAACATTGCAGGATAAGTGCATAGAGCTTAATGAGCTTATTAATTCCCTGCGTTATCTTTCAATGTGCATGGGTCTTGAACGGCTCATAAGAAAAATATACGACATGACCGACCTTATGGGAATCGTTTCGCTGTATCTTGATTCTGATAAAAAGCGAGCAAACCTTCGTCTGCTTCTTGAATATGCTTCGTCCTATGAGCAAAATAGTCAGGAGGGCGTAACTGGTTTTCTAAGATATATCGACTCTGTGTCCTCAAATGAAAAAGCCTTTAAGCAGGCAATGACAGTAACAGAGGGCTCAGATTCCGTTTACATAAAGACCTACCATGCTTCAAAAGGTCTTGAATATCCATTTGTATTTTTATGTCAGCTTGACATACCGCTTATAAAGAAAGACAAAGGTTACTGTTCACATAACAAGCTGGGCTTTGCTTTCAGTTTTATGGATAACAGCAAACTTATGAGAAAAACTTCACTTTACTATGATAAGCTTTCAAAGGAATCAAAAGCAGAAGAAAAAAGTGAAAAACTCCGCCTGCTTTATGTTGGATGTACAAGAGCAAAAGAAAGACTTTTTGTAAGCTATGCACCGATTATTTACAGCAATACCACATATGAGAAGGTTATTGAACGTAAGGTGGGGATAGTTGACAGGCTTAGAAACATATACTCAAAGCAGGGAGATTCTCTTGAAAATGTTGTGGCGGACGCTGAAACGATGCTTGATTGGATAACAATAACGCTTGCGCTTCACTCCACGGGTGATCAACTCACATCTTGGCTTGGCACTGATAATATAGCTGTCAGCGGGGACGAATACCCTGAGCCTGAGATAATATATAATGAATACGGCATTGAAAATACAGAGCAGACACAGGAAGAAGATACAACTATTAGCGAAATAGAAGCGGACAAAACAATGCTTAGAAATCTTCTTGACAAATTTGCATTTGAGTATGACTGGTCAGGAGTATCAACACCAGCAAAGCTTACTGTTACGGAGATAACTGCGGCTGAAAAAGAGAAGCAGACAGAGAAAACTGAACCTGAGTTTTATCCTAGTCTTCCACGGCTTGATGATGAGTTTGATAAACTATCAGCAGCGGAAAAGGGAACTTTTACCCACAAATTTATGGAGTTATCGGACTATGATAAGGCACATGAAAGCGTAAAAACAGAGCTTGAACGTCTTGTGAATCAGGGGTACTTCAGCCAGAAAGAAGCTGACGGAGTTTATGTTGAAGCACTTGAAGCATTCTTTAGATCTGATTTTTATGAGCGTGTGAAAAATTCCGATAATGTGATGCGTGAAAAGAAGTTTCTTGTTTCAATGAGCGATCTTGACTTAAGTGAAAATCTTCCTGAATATAATGGTAACAGCGGTATGCTTCAAGGTATCGCCGATTGTATCTTCCACGAGCCTGACGGATATGTTATTGTTGATTATAAAACTGACAGATTTAATGATTTGTCACAGCTCATGGGCTATAAAACACAGCTTGCACTGTATAAAGCATCGTTTGAGATGATACTCGGAGAGAAAATAAAAAGCTGTTATATTTATTCATTTTGGCTACGAAAAGGGGTTGAAATCAAGCTCTGAATGTGATATAATGACATATAGATAGCTTGATAATATTTTTTTGAAATAATTTGAGAAAAGGTATTGACAAGTGGGTAAAAGTGTAGTATAATATCATGGTAAACAAAGCAGAACAATGTCCGTTCTCACCTTAAGCGCAGTTCTCTGTAGTAAAAAGGTCAACATGAATTTGCATATCAATGTGATTTTATGCGGGTACGGGTCAGTTCTGTGCCCGTTTTATTTTATTTTTGGAGGTGCTGCGTCATTAGCAACAGGGAACATCAGATCAACGAAGAGATCCGTGATAAAGAACTCAGGGTCATAGACGTTGACGGAAATCAGCTTGGTATTTTAAGTGCTGACGAGGCTCTTAAAATTGCATTTGAGAAAGATCTTGATCTTGTAAAGATCGCTCCTCAGGCAACTCCGCCTGTATGCCGTATCATGGATTATGGCAAGTTCTGTTTTGAACAGACAAAGCGTGCGAAGGAAGCAAAGAAAAATCAGAAAGTTATTGAGATCAAGGAAGTTAGAATGTCATCTACGATCGACACTCATGATTTTAATGTAAAGGTCAATCAGGCTGTTAAATTCCTTAACGGAGGAGATAAGATAAAAGTTTCTGTAAGGTTCAAGAAAAGAACTTTGGCTCATCCACAGTTTGGTGAAGAACTTCTTGCAAAATTCAAAGACGCTATCTCTGAAGCCGGCGTTGTTGACAAGCCATCAAAAATGGAGGGACGCAGTCTTGTGATGTTCGTTTCTCCGAAAGTAAACAAGTAAAATAATAAGGAGGATAAATACAATGCCAAAGATCAAAACACATTCTGGTGCTAAGAAGCGTTTCAGTGTTACCGGTAGCGGTAAGGTTAAGTTCCAGCACACAAACAAAAGACACAGACTTACTCAGAAGGATCACAAGCGTAAGAGAATCCTGCGTGGTGCAGCTTATGCAGATGATACCAACATCAAGAACGTAAAGGCTCTTATCCCTTACAAATAAACGAGTTGTAGGGAAAACAAATTTTAAAAATTTCAGGAGGTAATAACTATGGCTCGTGTAAAGGGAGCAATGATGACTCGTAAGAGAAGAAATAAGACTCTGAAGCTTGCTAAGGGATACTTTGGTGCCAAGAGCAAGCACTTCAAAATGGCTAAACAGGCTGTAATGAAGTCAGGTCAGTATGCATACATTGGAAGAAAGCAGAAGAAGAGAGATTTCAGAAAGCTTTGGATCACAAGAATTTCGGCAGCTGCTAAAATGAACGGTATGAATTATTCAACATTCATGAACGGCGTAAACAAGGCTGGTATCAATCTTAACAGAAAGATGCTCTCCGAAATAGCTATCAGCGATCCTGCTGGTTTCACAGCGATTGCAGAAAAGGCGAAGGCTGCTCTTTAATAGTTAAAAACACGCACGTTCTTGTAACCTGCGTGTTTTGTTGTATATTAAGGTAACACCATATATGACGCATTTGGCAACTAAATGATTAAATTTTCAGAATAAGAGGTGACGCAGTTTGCATATTAATAGTAAAGATAACCCTAGAGTGAAGCTTTTCAGAAAGCTTCTGTCTTCAAAAAAAGCTAGGGAAGAACATGGACTGTTTGCTGTTGAAGGTGCAAGAAACTGCGTTGACACCGCTTATGAAGCTGTGTGCGGAAGAATAAAAGTCCATTCTGTTTTCTATACTCAAACGGCCTTGACTAAGTATAAAAATACACTTAAAACTGATAGCCTTTTCTCGTGCGCAAGACCCGAAGATGTTTTTGAAATATCTGATGAGCTTGCGAAAAAGATGACAGATGAGGGAAACTCTCAGGGCATTTATATGATCGTTTTTAAGGTCGATTTGCCTTTTATGGCTGAGTATATTGACAAAAACGGAAAGTATCTCGTGCTTGATAATTTACAGGACCCAGGTAATTTGGGTACGCTTCTAAGAACTGCCGATGCCGTAGGCGTTAGTGGAGTAGTTATGACAGATAATTGCGTTGATCTGTATAACCCAAAGGTGGTTCGTTCCGCTATGGGAAGTACTACAAGACTTGATCTTTTTGTAGTGGATAATTTTCTGAACGTCGCAACGCTTTTTGATGAGCTTGGTATCGTTACAAATGCTGCAGTTGTCAGAGACGGTGAAAATATCACAGAATTTGATTTTGATAGACCGTGTGCTGTTGTAATAGGAAACGAGGGCAAAGGTTTGCCTAAAGAACATTCAGACATTTGTAAAAATCGTGTGACTATTTCTATGCACGGCAATATAGAATCACTTAATGCTGCTTGCGCAGGCACAATCATTTTGTGGGAAATGTTTCGAGGTGGCAGTCATGGATAAGGAAAGACTTTTATTGTGGATAAGAGCGGTTCTGATTTTCACTCCATCGAGCAAACGTATATGGGAAGTTTCTGCAAATTATGATGATATAGTTGAGTTCATGACTGCACTCGATGATCATATGGTCAGCGGACTTAATGATAAAGAGCTGCAAAGAATAGTAAAATATAGTCTTAAAGACGCTGAAATCATAAAAAAACGCTGTGAAGAGCTTGGCATAAATATTTATTGTTACGAAAGTGAGGGCTATCCTGACAGACTTAAACGGATCGCAAATTCACCTGCTGTTCTGTATACTTATGGTAACCTTGACTTTTTAAACGATAAATGCGTTATTTCAGTAGTAGGCTCCCGTGAGCCGTCTGAATATTCTGTAAAGATAACGAAGCATATTTGCGCAGATCTTATAAGAAGAAACTGTCTGCTTGCTTCGGGGTTTGCAGGCGGTATAGATCAGATTGCTAACAGGGTTGCTATTGAAAATAATAGTAGACCTATAGCTGTGTGTGGTACAGCTCTTGATTGTGATTACCCTAAGGGAAGTAACGAGCTAAAAAAACAGATCGCTGAGAATGGAGTAGTAATATCAGAGTATTTTCCGGGTTATAAACCATTTGGAAATGCTTTTGTGAATCGCAATAGGATTCTTACAGGACTTTCAAATGCAGTGCTTTTTACTGAGTGTAGCAAGGAAAGTCATGGTCTTGATAATGTCAATCACGCCATATCTCAAGGAAAACAGGTGTTTGTAGTACCGCCACATGATATCTATGACAGTCGATATTTCGGACAACGTGATCTCATAAGAAATGAGTGTCAACCTGTGTTTGGCGCAGAGGATATAGTGTATTCGCTTGGCAATGAAAGGTATCAATCTCTTAGACTTGTGGAAAGCCTGGGAGAGTTCACGCTTCCTGCTGAGGATTCTGCTATACTTAACAATGGCGAGCCTAAGACAGTGAAGCACAGAAAAAGCAAAAGAAAAGTGCCTGACAGCAAGACTGTTTCTGAAACAGAAGTGGTAAAGCCAACACCTGAGCCTGATCTGTCAGGGCTTGATGACACACAAAAGAGCATTTGCAAACTGTTAAAAAGCGGAAATATGCTTGTGGACGAGATAGCCGCAAAGCTTGGTATGGATATCTCTGATGTGCTTGCACAGCTAACGGAGCTTGAACTTTATGGCACTGTTAAGTCATATCCGGGCAAAATGTTTGGACTTTAATATATATTAAGAATGGAGAATAGATTTGTCTAATTTGATCATAGTTGAGTCACCAACGAAGATAAAAACAATTAAGCGTTATCTTAGCGATGATTATGAAGTCGTGGCTTCAAAGGGTCATGTCCGTGACCTGCCAAAATCAAAGCTGGGCGTCGATATAGATAATAATTTTGAACCTAAATATGTCAACATAAAAGACAAAGAGGGCGTTATAAAAGATATAAAAAAGCTTGCAAAGAAAAGCGACCATGTTTATCTTGCAGGAGACCCTGACCGAGAGGGAGAAGCCATTTCATGGCATCTTGCATTGCTTTTGGGTCTTGACCTGAATGATAAAAACCGAGTAACTTTCAACGAACTTACTGAAACTGGTATCAAAGCTGGAATGAGCCACCCACGTTCTATTGATATAAACCTTGTTAATGCACAGCAGGCAAGACGTATCCTTGACAGACTTGTGGGCTATAAGCTTTCACCTTTTCTTTGGAGAAAGATAAGAAAAGGACTTTCAGCGGGCAGAGTTCAGTCTGTCGCAGTTAAAATGATATGCGACAGAGAAAACGAGATAAGGGCATTTGTATCTCAGGAATATTGGTCCATTGACGGAAAATTTTCCGCAAACGGCGAAAGAAAGACCTTTGCCGCAAAGCTTAATACAGTTGACGGAGAAAAGCCAGAGTTGAAAAATAAAGAGCAGGCTGACGAGATACTGAAAAGACTTGAGGGTGCCGAGTTTGTTATCGACAAGGTAAAAAAGAGCGTTCACAGAAAATCTCCTGCCGCACCATTCACCACCTCGACTTTACAGCAGGAAGCGTCAAGACGTCTCAGCTTTCAGGCGAGAAGAACGATGAAAACCGCTCAGGAGCTTTATGAGGGTGTTGAGATAAACGATATGGGTCAGACAGGTCTTATCACCTATATGCGTACCGACAGCCTTAGAATTTCTGATGAAGCAAGAGCAGCGGCATATGATTTTATCAGAAAAAAATATGGCGATAAGTATATCCCTGACACACCGAAAAAATATAAAACTAAGGGCAACGCTCAGGACGCTCACGAAGCCATCCGACCAACACACCCAGAGGTAACGCCTGATATGGTAAAGGCAAGCGGAGTGACGAGTGACCAGTACAAGCTTTATAAACTCATTTGGGAGAGATTTATAGCTTCTCAGATGTCAAACTGCCTTATGGACACTGTTTCTGTTGATATCTCTGCAAACGGTTGTAACTTCAAGGCAACAGGTTATTCTGTAAAGTTCGACGGATTTACTGTTCTTTATGAAGAGGCTAAAGACGATGAGGGTGAAAAGAAAAACGTGCTTCCCCCAATAAAATCCGGTGACTCAATAAAGGTGCGTAACCTTGAGGGAAATCAGCATTTCACTCAGCCTCCTGCAAGATACACAGAAGCGACCCTCGTAAAGGCGTTTGAGGAAACAGGCATCGGCAGACCTTCGACTTATGTTCCAACTATTACAACCATAATAAACAGGAATTATGTTGAGCGTGACGGAAAACAGCTTAAGCCGACTTCGCTTGGCGAAGTAACAAACCAGCTTATGAGCGAGCATTTTGATAAAATAGTTGATGTTAAGTTTACTGCAAACATGGAGAAATCTCTTGACGAAGTGGAAAATGGCAAGAAAAGTTGGGTAAAAACTTTGCAGGATTTTTATAGTGATTTTGACGAGGAATTGACTGAAGCCGAGGAGGCCATGGACGGGAAGCGTATCAAAGTGCCTGACGAAGAAACAGATCAGGTGTGCGAGCTTTGCGGCAAACCTATGGTAATAAAGATAGGCAGATATGGCAAATTTATGGCTTGCTCAGGTTTTCCTGAGTGCAAGAATACAAAAAAAATAGTTCAGGAAACAGGCGGAATTTGCCCTTACTGCGGAAAGAAAGTGCTTCTCAAAAAGTCTAAAAAGGGCAAGAAATATTACGGCTGTGAGGACAATCCTGAGTGTAAGTTCATGACATGGGACGTTCCTACCGAAGAGAAATGCCCTAAGTGTGGCAGTACGCTTTTCCAGAAAGGCGGAAAGAACGGAATACTCATTTGCCATAAGCCTGATTGCGGATATGAAAGGAATTTATCTAATGGCGGTTAAGGTAATAGGTGCAGGACTTGCAGGCTGTGAAGCTGCGTGGCAGTTAGCCCAAGCAGGGATAGACGTTGAGCTTTATGAAATGAAGCCGAAAAAGTTTACGCCTGCCCATAAATATAAGGGCTTTGCAGAGCTTGTATGCTCAAATTCATTGAAAGCGGACAGAATAGATTCAGCCGCAGGTATGCTAAAAGAGGAAATGCGCAGGCTTGGCTCTGTCACAATGGAATGTGCAGCTGAAACTAAGGTATCAGCAGGCGGAGCACTTGCTGTTGACAGGAAAAAGTTTTCCGATATGGTCACGGCAAAGATAATGGAAAATCCTCACATCACTGTTATCGAGGAAGAAGTCACAGATATACCTGATGGCGATGTTATAATCGCAACAGGTCCTCTTACAAGCAATGGGCTTGCAGAGAGTATCGGCAAAATATGCGGTGATTATCTGTATTTTCATGATGCCGCCGCACCTATCGTCACATATGAAAGTCTTGATAAAGATAAGGTTTTCTTTGCATCGAGATATGGCAAGGGCGAGGCTGATTATATAAACTGCCCTATGAATAAGGAAGAATATCTCAGGTTCTATAATGAACTTATCAATGCGGAATCCGCTCCGCTCCATGATTTTGATAAGGAGCATTTTTCTAAGGACGGCTTCAAAGTTTACGAGGGCTGTATGCCGGTTGAAGTGCTTGCAAAACGTGGTGAGGACACAATGCGTTTCGGTCCGCTGAAACCTGTGGGTTTGACAGACCCACGAACAGGAAACAGACCTTATGCCGTCGTTCAGCTTCGTGCAGAGAACGCAGAGGGAAGTCTGTATAACCTTGTGGGCTTTCAGACAAACCTTAAATTTGGTGAGCAGAAAAGAGTATTTTCTCTTATCACAGGACTTGAAAATGCAGAATTTATACGCTATGGAGTTATGCATAGAAACACTTTCATCAATTCGCCTAAGCTCTTAAATCCGCAGTTTAATATGCGAGATAGAGAAAACCTTTATTTTGCAGGTCAAATGATAGGCGTTGAGGGATATATCGAATCGGCAGCAAGCGGTATTTTTGCAGGGTTAAGCATGGCAAGACGTTTGCAGGGTAAGCCTGCGGTTACCTTGCCTGATACCACAATGCTGGGTGCGCTTTCAAAGTATATAAGCGACCCTACTGTGGAGAAATTCCAGCCTATGGGATGTAATATGGGTATCCTGCCTGAGCTGCCTGAACGTATAAGAGATAAGAAACTGAAATATAAGATGATAGCTGAAAGGGGTCTTGCAGACCTTGACAAGGCTATTGAGGAATTTTAAGGAGAATGTTATGAACATAGTAATTGACGCTTTCGGCGGAGATAACGCACCTCTCGAAGTCATAAAAGGTTCAATTGACGCACAGAAAGATTTCGGTGTTGACGTTACTCTTGTTGGTGATGAAGAAAAAATAAAAAAATGTGCACAGGAAAACGGACTTGATATCACAGCTTTACATATCAAGCACGCTGATACTGTTATCGAGATATGTGAAGAGCCTACAGAAGTAATCAAGGGCAAGAAGGATTGTTCAATGGCTGTGGGCATGAAAATGCTTGCAGACGGCGAGGGCGACGCTTTCGTTTCAGCTGGCTCAACAGGCGCACTTGTAGTTGGAGCAACGTTTATCGTAAAGAGAATAAAGGGCATCAAAAGACCAGCTCTTGCAACAATACTTCCTACGGCAACGACGCCTACGATGCTTCTTGACAGCGGTGCAAACGCAGACTGCCGCCCTGAAATGCTTACTCAGTTTGGAATAATGGGTTCGGCTTATATGAACAAGATACTTGGTGTTGAGTCACCAAGAGTAGGTCTTGCAAATATTGGTGCAGAGGAGTCAAAGGGCAGAGAGCTGGAGCTTGAAACTTACAAGCAGTTGAAAAACGCACCTGTAAACTTTGTTGGAAATATCGAAGCAAGACAGCTTCCTATGGGCGATTGTGACGTATGCGTGGCTGACGGCTTCTGCGGAAACCTTATGCTCAAGCTTTACGAGGGCATGGCAAAATTCTTCTCAGGGGAGCTTAAAACGCTTCTGACTAAGGATACAAAGTCAAAGATCGCTGCTCTTATGGTAATGAAGAACGTTAAAGAATTCAAGAAAAAGGTAGACTACTCTGAGTATGGCGGAGCGCCTCTACTTGGTACTGCAAAGCCTGTTATCAAGGCACATGGCTCATCAAATGCAAGAGCATTCTATAACGCTATCAGACAAGCAAAACAATTTACTGAAACTAATGTGATAGACGAGATCACAACTGCTATCGAGCAGTTGAAAAGCAAACAGGAGATGTTATAATGGACGAGCAAAAGGCTCTTAAAGAGTTTCAGGAAAGAATAGGTTATCAATTCAAAGACGAAAAGCTCCTTTACGAAGCTCTTTCCCATTCATCATTTGCAAATGAAAACAAGAAGGCAAGAAACAGCAATGAAAGGCTTGAATTTCTTGGAGATTCAGTGCTTTCTATAGTTGTGTCAGATCACATTTTCGAGCATTACAAGCATATGCCTGAGGGCGAGCTGACAAAAATGAGAGCTTCACTTGTGTGCGAAAAAGCATTGTTTGAGTTCTCAAAGAAAATAGAACTTGGCAAGTATATCTTTCTCGGAAAAGGCGAGGAGATAACAGGGGGCAGAGAAAGACCGTCAATTATTTCAGACGCTTTTGAAGCAGTTATCGCTGCAATTTATCTTGACGGTGGTATCGAGCCTGTTTCAAAATATATACTTTCATTCATACCTGAAAATATCACGCCTGATGGAGTTGTTTTTCATGATTACAAGACTATTCTTCAGGAGATAATCCAGAAAAATCCTGAGGAGAGAATAGAATATCACCTTAAAGGCGAGTCAGGTCCTGACCATAATAAAAAATTTACTGTTCAGGTACTTTTGAATACGAATGTTATCGGCGAGGGTACAGGCAGATCGAAAAAGACCGCTGAACAGTTGGCGGCTAAAGAAGCATTGGAACTAATGGGTTATGGGGCACAGTAATATATCTGTCTTCGTGCCGCATATAGGCTGTCCGCATATGTGTGCGTTCTGCAATCAGCGCACCATAACTGGTACAGAGAAGATACCGCACGCTGATGATGTGAAGCGTATCTGCACACAGGCAATGAACGAAGTCAAGGACGTTTCACAGACGGAGATAGCCTTTTTCGGTGGTAGCTTTACAGCAGTGCCGAGAGAATATATGCTCGAACTTCTTGGTGCAGCGCAGGAGTTTATAGGCAACGACAAATTCAAGGGTATAAGGATATCCACCAGACCTGACTATATCAGCACTGAGATACTTGACATTCTCAGAGATAATCACGTTACGGCTATCGAGCTTGGCGCACAGTCTATGTCAGATGTTGTTCTTGAAGCCAACGAGCGTGGACATACTGTTCAGGACGTCGAAAACGCTGCAAAGCTTATAAAAAGCTATGGTTGCTTTGACCTTGGTCTGCAAATGATGATAGGACTTTATAAAAGCAACCGTGAAACTGAGCTGGAAACTTGGTCGAAGATAGCGGCGCTGTCTCCTAAAACAGTACGTATTTATCCCGTTGTTATCCTTAATGGTACAAGGCTCGGAGAGCTTTACAAAAGTGGCGAATATAAGCCTATGGACTTTGACGAGGTAGTGAAAATCTGTTCTTATCTTCTCACAGAAGCCGATAAACTTGGTATAGATGTTATAAAGCTTGGTCTGCACGCAAGCGAGGTCGTGGAGGAGCAAATGTTGGGCGGATTTTATCACCCTGCATTCCGAGAACTTTGCGAAGGCAGAAATTACCGCAGTCTTATAGCAGAAGAGCTTGAAAAGCATGGCAATATAAGCGATATAGCTTCCGTTGTGATATCTGTACCAAAAAGGCAGATAAGCAAGGCAATAGGTCAGAAAAAAGCTAATATAGAATATTTCAAAGATCTTGGTGTCAATATAAAAATTGTAGGTCACGAGGGCAGCGATAAAATAAAGATAAACGAAATCATAATGAGGGGTGGTGAAAAATAATGTATCTTAAATCACTTGAATTGCAGGGCTTTAAGTCTTTTCCAGATAAAATAGAGCTGAAATTTAATAAGGGTATCACCGCAGTTGTCGGTCCTAATGGCTCAGGCAAGAGTAATATCGGTGACGCTATGCGCTGGGTAATGGGCGAGCAATCTTCCAAAGCCCTGAGAGGTGAAAAAATGGCAGGCGTTATTTTTCATGGCACTCAAACTAGACCAAAAGCGCCTTTTGCTCAGGTAACTATCACCATAGACAACGAGGACGGTGCACTTGAATATGACAGCGACACCGTGTCAGTATCACGAAAGCTTTACCGCAATGGCGACAGCTTTTACATGATAAACGGTAAAGAAGTAAATTTAAAGGATATCGTGGAACTGTTTATGGACACCGGTCTTGGCAGGGACGGTTATTCGATAATCGGTCAGGGCAGGATAGCAGATATCGTAAACGGAAAATCCAATGACCGCCGTGAGATATTTGAAGAAGCGGCAGGCATTTCAAAATTCCGTTCAAAGAAAAAAGAAGCCGAAAAAAAACTTGCGGCGGCTGAGGATAATCTCTCTCGTATCAATGACATCATGGGAGAGATAGAAGGACGAATAGGTCCGCTTAAAGCGCAGGCTGAAAAGGCGGAGAAGTTCAGAGTCCTTGATGAAGAAAAGAGAAAGCTGGAAGTTTCCGTATGGGTGCATAAGCTCAATGAGTATATGAGCCAAATAGCAGGTTATGAGGAGAAGTTTTCTGCTGTAAAAAAAGAGTACGAGGTCATCACGCAGGAGCTTGAAAGCATTGAAGATGATATAAATGACAGCTTTGCAAAGAGCGCTGAAAAATCTGAGCTTGCTGACAGCTACAAAAATCAGATACATCAGGTGGAGCTTGAAAACTCTCAGGCACTGTCAAAGATCGCAGTATATGAGAATGATATTTCTCACCTTGAAGATAATATTTTGAAGCTTAAAGAGCAGATAAGTGAGTCCAACTCATCAAAATACTATCTTGAGGCTGAGCTGAAAACACGCAGACAGGAGCTTGAAGAACTCGACGCGAAAAAAGCAAAGCAGCAGGAAGCTGTAGATTGTAAGGAAAAAGAACTTTCTGAGCTTATTGATAAAACTGCATTATCTGACAAGTCGGTAAGTGAAGCTGGAAGCTTTATAAATGAGCTTTACATGAAAAAGTCGGAAGTTTCATTCAGACTTGAAAATGCTAAAAACAACCTTTCGGATATTGATGAGCAGATCGAAAATTCTCTTGAAAGAAAAAAACAGCTTGAAGAACATTCAAAACTTTCTTCAAAGGAATTAAAGGAACTGCGTGAATCAAAAGGCAAAGCTGACGAAAACAAGCAGGAGCTTACAAACCGCATGAGCGGACTTGCAAAGCTTCTTGAAACTAGAAACACAAAGCTTTCAGAATGTCGCAAAAATCTCACAGATACGGAAATACAGCTCCGTGACGTTGAGAACAGGATAAAGACTATAGCCGACCTTGAAAATTCTATGGAGGGCTTTCAGTTCAGCGTAAAGCACATAATGAAAGCCTCACAGCAGGGTAGGATAAGCGGCATTTGCGGTACTGTTTCTCAGCTTATATCTGTTGAAACAAAATACTCTGTAGCCATTGAAACTGCGTTGGGCGGGGCACTTCAGAACATTGTCGTAAACAATGAGGACTCTGCTAAGAGAGGTATCAGGCTTCTGAAAGAGAACAGAGCAGGCCGTGCAACATTTTTGCCTGTTACATCAGTTCGAGGAAACAGGCTAAATATGCCGCAGCTTGAAAATGAGGACGGCTTTGTGGCTCTAGGCTGTGAGCTTGTTAAGTATGACAGCCAGTTTGAGGGCGTGATCAACAGCCTTTTAGGCAGGATATGTATAGCAGAGGATATCGACAGTGCAACCCTTATCGCAAAGAAATACGGCTATAAATTCCGCATCGTTACCCTGGACGGACAGGTGATAAACGCGGGCGGCTCATTCACAGGAGGAAGCGTTTCCAAACAGACAGGTCTGCTTACAAGAAAAAATGAAGCGGAAGCACTTGCTAAAAAGAAAACAGCACTTGAAAACTCCTTTACAGGGCTTAAACAGCAGGTTGAGAAGCTAAATCAAGAGGTTTCAAAATACACCGCTGATACCGAGGGACTAAGGGAAAAGCTTTCACAGGTAAACAGCGATATACTCCGTTTTGAAATGGAAATAAAGCGTGTTTCAGAGTATTATTCTGACTATGAAAACAAGCTTGATGAGATAGAAACATTTATCGAAACGCTGAAAAATAAATACAAGATAGTAAGCGGAGATATCGACAAGGCTCAGACAGAACTTTCAGAGATCGAAGCTGAGATATCAGATAATGAAGCCAAGCTTGCCGACTCTCAGAACGAGCAGGCAGAACTTAAAAATAAGCGTGAACAGCTCAGCGAAGAGCTTTCGCAAATGAAGATAATGGCGGCAGAGTTATCCAAAGACCTTGATGCCTGCAAGCTTTCAATATCACAGCTTGAAGAAACTATCGGCGACAGTGATACTGACAGCGGCAAGTTGAACGATAATATCTCCGAGTGTGAAAAGAAAATAGCCGAGAAGAAAGAGCTTATTTTTCAGACCAAACAGGAACTCAACGGTGCTGACGAAAAGATAGCCGCCGCACAGAAAATGGCGGAGCAGGCTCAGCGTGAGCATATTGAGCTTGACAATGCAGCAAACAAACTTCGCACCAAGCAGAAGCACAAAATGGACGAGAAGGAAACACTTTCAGGTCAGATTACAAGAGCGGAGGAACAGAAAAAATCTGTTACTGCAGGCTTTGATAAGCTTGTGGCACAGCTTTGGGACGATTATGAGCTTACAAGAAGCGACGCTGCAGAGATAGCCGAGGATATTGTGGATATAACGGTAGCTAACAGGCGACTCAACGAACTTCGTGGAAAGATAAGAAATCTTGGAAGCGTAAACCTTGGAGCTATAGAGGAATATGCAGAAGTGTCACAGCGACACGAATTTCTCACAGGTCAGCTTAATGACGTAAATACGTCAAAAACAGAACTTGAAAAACTTATCGAGGATCTGACAGAAAATATGAAGAATATGTTCACCGACAGCTTTGAGCGCATAAATGCGAACTTCAAGAAAATTTTCACCGAGCTTTTCGGTGGTGGTCAGTGCGAGCTTATTCTCACAGATCCAAACAATGTCCTTGAATGTGGTATTGAGATAAACGTTCAGCCGCCAGGCAAGGTCATAACAAACCTTATGTCCCTTTCAGGCGGAGAGCAGGCTCTGGTGGCTATTGCAATTTATTTTGCAATCCTGAAAATTTCGCCATCACCTTTCTGTCTTCTCGATGAGATAGAAGCGGCGCTTGATGATGTGAACGTAAGTAAATATGCACAATATCTGCACCACCTTACAGATAAAACACAGTTTATCACCATTACTCACAGACGTGGAACAATGGAAGAAGCTGACGTTCTGTATGGCGTAACGATGCAAGAAAAGGGTGTTTCCAAGCTTCTTAAAATGGACGTTTCGGAAACACGTCAAATGAAACTTGAATAGGAGTGAAGAAATGGGATTTTTTGAAAAGCTGAAAAATGGTCTTAAAAAGACTAAAGACTCAATGATGGGCAGAATAGAAAGTCTGCTCCATTCATTCAACAAAATAGATGAAGATCTTTTTGAGGAGCTTGAAGAAACGCTTATCCTCTGCGATATCGGTGTTACAACTTCTGAAAAGATATGCGATAAGCTCAGACAGAAAGTCAAGCAGGAGGGCGTTAAAGAACCTGAAAAAATCAAGGATATGCTTAAAGAGATAATCACAGAAATGCTCGGTGAGGATCAAAAACTCGATATGTCAACAACACCGTCAGTTATACTGGTTATCGGAGTAAACGGTGTTGGCAAAACAACAACTATCGGCAAGCTTGCTTATCAGCTTCACAAACAAGGCAAAAAGGTTATCGTTGCGGCGGCTGATACTTTCAGAGCGGCTGCTATTGACCAGCTCGAAGTGTGGACAGAGCGTGCAGGGGTAGACATAATCAAGCACAACGAAGGTTCAGACCCTGCTTCCGTGGTATTTGACGCACTGGCGGCGGCTAAGGCAAGACAGGCTGACGTTGTTATATGCGATACCGCAGGACGTCTTCACAATAAGAAAAACCTTATGGACGAGCTGAAAAAGATATCCCGTATAGTTCACCAGCAGGCAGAGGGCTGCGCTCTCGAAGTTCTGCTTGCGCTTGACGCTACAACTGGGCAGAACGCAGTTAATCAGGCAAGACAGTTCAACGAAGTAGCTGATATAACGGGTATTATTCTTACCAAGCTTGACGGCACAGCCAAGGGTGGAATAATTATCAGCATAACCGACGATCTGCAAGTGCCTGTAAAGCTTGTTACAGTAGGCGAAAAAATAGACGACATACAGCCGTTTTCAGCAAGAGATTTTGTTGAAGCACTGTTTGAATAATAGAATATTGGATTAGACACTTAAAAGTATAAAATCAGGGGGAATTTTTTTATGGATAAGGTTTTGTTTGTAGTTGATATGCAGGAAATGTATGTAGGAAGGGGCAGAGATAAAACCACATACTCATATGATGCCGAATCTCTTATCGACGCCATAAACAAGCGTATCTCTGCTTATAAAGCTGAGGAGGTCTTTTATATCGTCAGCTACAAAAAGGGGCTTCTGGGTGGAGGAATGCCCAAAGAGGGAACACCTGCGGCTAGCTTTCCAGCAAAGCTGAAAGTTGTATCCAAAAATATTTATTCCAAAAGCAAGCCCGATGCTTTTTCAAACGTTGCTCTTGAAGATTTTATGAGAGCAAGGAATGTGAAAGAGATAGAATTTGTAGGAGTTGATGGTGGTATCTCCGTTATCAACACTGCAATAGGTGCTATTGAATGTGGAATGAAAGTTGTTTTCAACGAAGAATGTATCGGTACAGTTTTCAAAGATAAGGCAAACAAATGCCGTGAAAAATTAAAGAAAAATAAGGTAACTTATATACACAACTAAAGGAGAAAAAATGAAACTTGTTATTGCAAGCAACAATAAAGGCAAGATAAGAGAATATAAACAGATTCTTGAGCCGCTTGGTTATGAGGTGTTCTCGCAATCAGAGGCAGGTCTGATACTTGATGTTGAGGAAACAGGAACTACTTTTGCTGAAAACTCTGCACTAAAAGCAAGAGCTGCATTCAAGCTTTGCGGCTGTGCTGTACTTGCAGACGACAGCGGTCTTGAGATAGACGCCCTGGATGGTGAGCCTGGAGTATATTCAGCAAGATATGGCGGACTCGAAACTGATGATGAGCGTACCGCTCTTGTGCTTAAAAAAATGAAAGAAATACCTGATGATAAAAGGGGAGCACACTTTACCTGTACAATACACTTTATCAAAGCAGACGGTGAAGAGATAGCCGTTGAGGGAAAAGTATTCGGTAAGATAGCTCACGAGCCTGTTGGCGAAAACGGCTTCGGCTATGACCCTATTTTCATGTATGGGAACATGAGCTTTGCTCAGGTGGACTCAGAAACAAAGAATACCGTTTCCCATAGAGCAAACGCACTGAAAGCTTTGCTTGAACAGCTCACAAAGCAGTAAATTGAAAGGATTTAGATTATGATTACAACTAAACAAAGAGCAGAACTAAAAGGTATGGCTTCGCTTATACAGCCTGCTTTTCAGATAGGCAAGGGCGGAGTTAATGACGCTCAGGTGGCACAGATAGACGATTATCTGAGAGTTCACGAGCTTGTAAAAATAAAGGTGCTTGACAACTCAATGTACACCGCAAGGGAAGCCGCAGAGGAGATCGCTGAAAAGATATCTGCTGAAGTCGTTCAGGTAATAGGCTCAAAGGCGGTACTTTATAAACGCAATGAGAAGCAGCCTGTTATAAAATTAAAGTCAAAGTAATGAAAATAGGTGTTTTCGGCGGCACGTTCAATCCTGTTCACTTAGGGCATTTAAATTGCCTTAAAAGCGTAGCGGAGCAGGCGGGTCTTGACAAGATGATCGTCATGCCTGACAGAATACCTCCACATAAGCAAGCGGAGGACTTAGCCTCTTCTGAGGATAGATTGAATATGTGCAGACTTGCTTTTGCAGATATCCCATGTGTGGAAATATCCGATTGGGAACTTAAGCAAGAGGGCAAAAGCTATTCAGTGATAACACTCAGACATCTAAAAGAGATATATCCACATGATAAGCTGTTTTTTATAATGGGCAGCGATATGTTGCTTTCATTTGAAGAATGGTATCAGTATAAGGAGATATTATCACTTTCGGCACTTATCTGCGTTGCACGCTCGCATGAGGACATTGACCACATAGAGGTGAAAGCCAAACAGCTCAAAGCCGAGGGTGGAGAGATAATCATAATAAAAACCGACCCATTTGAGGTGTCTTCAACTGAGATACGTCAAATGCTCAAAAAAAATGTTGATTGCTCTTGCTATTTGAGTGAAAATGTTGTACAATATATAGTGGACAAAAATTTGTATAACCGAGGTTTTCTAAGTGGCAGATAAAAAAACAATAGGCATTTATAAAGCATACCTAAAAGAACATTTATCAAAAAAGAGATACACACACTCTGTGAACGTGGCAAATTCCGCTGTGGAGCTTGCAAAAAGATATGGTGCTGACGCAGACAAGGCTTATATTGCAGGACTTTTGCATGATGTTGCAAAAGAGATACCAGCATTGGAGCTTGCGGCTATAGTTTCTAAATCTTCACTTGATGTGTGCGATATAGAGAAAAAGGCTGTTCCGCTGTTTCACGGTATTGCAGGGGCAGAGCTTGTGCAGACGCTTTTTGATATCCATGACCCTGAGATAATCTCAGCTATACGCTATCATACAGTTGCCTGTGGCAATATGCCCAAGCTTAGCCAGATAGTATATCTTGCAGACCTTATTTCTGCGGACAGGGATTATAAAGACGTAAAGAAAATGAGAAAGTATGCCGAACAAAGCTTGGAGAAAGCAATGTTTGAGGCTTTGAAATTCTCAATAAAAGACTCAGTGGAAAAGGGTAATACTATCCCTGTTTCCACACTTGAAGCATATAATGATTTTGCCGATAATTCAAAATAAAGGAGATTTTTATGGATAATATTTCACAGAATGAAAAGCTGTCAACTATTGTTAAAGCTCTTGATTCAAAAAGAGCAGAGGACATCAGGATAATAGAGATCGGTGACCTGACTATAGTTGCGGATTATTTTGTTATAGCAAATGGTACTTCAAGCACTCAGACAAAGGCTCTTGCGGAGGAAGTTGAGTTCAAAATGAGCCAGCTTGGCATTGAACCTAACAGAACAGAGGGCTATCAGGGTGCAACTTGGGTCGTACTTGATTACGGTGATATCATAGTTCACGTTTTCTATAAGGAAACAAGAGATCATTACAATCTTGAAAGACTATGGTCTGACGGCAAGGATATCGACGTAAAGCAGTTCTTACCAGACGAGCCACAGGATTAATTTTGACAATTATAATTTAACAAAGGATTGATAAAGATGAAAGAATACAATTTTTCGGCCATAGAAAGCAAATGGCAGAAATACTGGGACGAGCATAAGACCTTTGAGGCAAGCAATGACTTTTCAAAGAAGAAATTTTACGGACTTGTAGAGTTTCCTTATCCGTCAGGTCATGGAATGCATGTTGGACACATCAAGGCATATTCCGGTCTAGAAGTTGTAAGCCGTAAAAGACGTATGCAGGGCTATAATGTTCTTTTCCCTATAGGCTTTGACGCTTACGGTCTGCCTACAGAGAACACAGCTATCAAAACAGGTGTTCACCCAAGAAAAGTAACTGACGACAACATTAAGAAGTTCACGGGGCAGCTCAAAAGAGTAGGTTTTTCATTCGATTGGTCAAGAGTTATTGATACGACCGATGAAAACTACTATAAGTGGACACAGTGGATATTCCTTAAAATGTTTGAGAATGGTCTTGTTTTCAGAGATAAGACCCTCGTAAATTATTGCCCAAGCTGTAAGGTCGTTCTTTCAAATGAGGACTCACAGGGCGGTCACTGCGATGTTTGCCACAGCGAGATAGTTCAGAAAACTAAAGAAGTATGGTATCTGAGGATCACAGAATACGCTGACAAGCTTCTTCAGGGACTTGAAGAAGTTGACTATCTGCCTAATATCAAACTCCAGCAGCAGAATTGGATAGGAAAATCAACAGGTGCATTTGTAAACTTCAAGATCAAAGAGCAGGACGAGCAGCTCAGAATTTATACCACACGACCTGACACTCTCTATGGCGTAACATTCATGGTAATCGCTCCTGAACATCCTATCATCCAGAAATACAGAAATAGTATTGCAAACATTGCTGATCTTGACGCTTATAAGACAGAGTGTGCAAAGAAGAGCGAATTTGAGAGAACTCAGCTCGTTAAGGATAAAACAGGCGTTAAGATAGACGGTCTGACAGCTATCAATCCTATCACAGGCAAAGAGATACCTATCTACATCTCAGACTATGTTATGATGGGATACGGCACAGGCGCTATCATGGCTGTGCCTGCTCACGATACAAGGGACTATGATTTTGCAAAGAAGTTCGGCATTGACATAATCGAAGTCATCAAGGGCGGTGACATTTCTAAGGAAGCCTACACAGGCGACGGCGAAATGGTCAACTCTGGTGAGCTTAACGGCATAACAAACAAGAAAGAAGCTATCGAAAAGATGCTTACTGTTCTTGAAAAACTGGGCTGCGGTGAAAAGGGCGTTCAGTATAAGATGAAAGACTGGGCTTTCAATCGTCAGAGATATTGGGGCGAGCCTATCCCGATAGTACATTGCCCTCACTGCGGAATGGTCGCTGTGCCATATGATGAGCTTCCACTTAAATTGCCACCGGTAGAGAACTTTGAGCCTGGTACAGACGGCGAAAGCCCTCTGGCTAAGATAGACTCTTTCGTACACTGCAAATGTCCTAAGTGTGGCTGTGACGCAAAGAGAGAAACAGATACAATGCCACAGTGGGCTGGTTCTTCATGGTACTTCCTGCGTTATTGCGATCCTAACAACAATGATGAGTTTGCTTCACAGGAAGCACTGAAATATTGGATGCCTGTTGACTGGTATAACGGTGGTATGGAGCACGTTACACGTCATATGATCTATTCACGTTTCTGGCACAAGTTCCTCTACGACCTCGGTCTTGTACCAACTTCAGAGCCTTATGCAAAAAGAACAGCTCAGGGTCTTATCCTTGGACCTGACGGTGAGAAGATGAGTAAGTCAAGAGGAAACGTTGTTGACCCTAATGATGTTGTTGACGAATACGGTGCAGATGTTCTCAGACTTTATGTTCTGTTCATGGGTGACTATGAAAAGGCAGCTCCATGGAGCGAGAGCAGTGTTAAGGGCTGTAAGAGATTTGTGGACAGAATTTGGGCTTTGCAGGATAAGGTAGTTGACAGCGATGAGTACAGCGATAAGCTGAGATCGCTCATGCACAAGACTATCAAGAAGGTATCAGATGATATCGAGTCAATGAAGTTCAATACTGCTATTGCCGCAATGATGACGCTTCTTAATGAGATATATAACGTTGGCTCTATCACAAAGAAAGAGTTCAGAGATTTTCTTATCATACTCAATCCTTTTGCACCTCATGTTACAGAAGAGCTTTATCAGATGATAGGTTGCGAGGGAGTTCTTGACGAGCAGGAGTGGGTAACATATGATGAAGCACTCTGCAAGGACGATACTATCGAGATCGTTTGTCAGATAAACGGCAAGGTAAAATCTAAGCTCACAATACCTACAGACGCAGCTAAGGACGACGTTATCGCACTTGCTAAGGCTGACGAAGCTATCGTTAAGGCAACGGAAGGCAAAAATATAGTCAAGGAAATCTATGTTCCTAACAAGCTTGTAAATCTGGTTGTAAAGTAAGCGAAAATTTCCTCAGAAAATTCAAAAAAAGAGCCAGAAAGCTATTGACTTTTTGGTGGAAATATAGTATAATTAAATTTGTAATTATATCGGTTTTATAAATTCCGCAGATTAAAGACAGAGCGGTCCGAAAGAGTA
>OHAR01000223.1_pt1 | contig 20117 bp, 4 predicted proteins | sample 1577211 | NCBI WGS metagenome assembly OHAR01 (sample SAMEA3879514, study PRJEB24766) | human gut metagenome | biome: human-associated habitat; feature: feces | place: USA | collected 1985/1987
GCTGCGGGTCGTCGCCCGAGACATAGTAGTTGTTGATCCTTGCGATCCCGCTGTCGGTAATCTCCACCGGCACGAATCCGTAGACATTTTCACCTTCCCAGGCGACGAACCACGTATGCGAACGCGAAGTCCAGAACGGATAGTTGTTGTTCTGGCGCAATACGCTGCGCCGCATGACCAGAGGCGCGACGAGTGTGTAGAGGCGAGGCGAAGTTCCGTCCAGTTTTTCGATTGTCATATCCCCGATGCCGCATTTGCGGACTGAATGTTGTATATTTGCGACTGAATCTTCCGAATATATGGTTATAAATGATATTGACACAGTTAATATTATTCTCCCATATAAAACTGTTAAATTTGAAACTAATATTTATACTGAAATACCTGAAGAAGATGAAATGCAAATTCGTCCTCGTAGTGGTATTTCGAGTACTACTTTATTAGATATTAAATTTGGTACTGTAGACAATGACTGGCGTGGTAACAGTGGAATTATAGTACAAAATCCTACACCTTTTAGTTATATTATTATTCCTAATAGTAGACTTGCACAAGGTGTAATTGTTGAAAAGAAACGTGCAGTATTTGATATTAAATCTTCTAAAGATGAATTAAGCAAAACTGAACGTGGTGAAAATGGTTTTGGTAAAAGTGGTCTAATGTAATAAATCAAAATAGGATGTGTACTAAATCAGATATTCCGCAAGGTGAACATTATTATATCGGTGTTAAACTGATTAAAGCTCGTCCAGCTTATAGGATTAATGGTAATGATATAGTTTATGACTTAAATCGTGCTCGTAATTCTAATGATGTTATTGAAGAAGGTTACGAAGTTATTTATCCTGATAACTATAAATCTTTCTCACCAAAAGATGTATTTGAAAAGGCTTATTATATGATTTTAAGTCCTAACAAAATTCAAGAAGGTGATGTACTTAATTTCATAAAAGAAGGTTATTCTTTACGTCTTGGTGAAAAGACAACAGTTGTTTGCGATACTACTCTAACTGGATTCGATATTGTCGGTATAGCTGCTTGTGTAAACCCTTCAACTTATGACCATGATATGGGCTGTGGTGTAGCTCGTCGTAATATTAAAGATAAAATCTGGGGACATCTGGGTTTTGTTCTTCAATGGGCTATTAATGCTCTTAAAATGTAGTTTATGATTAAGCGACTAAATGTAAAGAAAAATGTTAGATTATTAGGTGTCCAATGGGATGGTGCTAATATCTCAGAATGTGTTAGTTTTTGTAGATATTGTCATTTTTCCGATGGTTGGATGTTTATTATGTTTAGAGAAAATATAATTCGACTCGATAAAGGAGATTGGATTATTACTGTAACTGATAAAGAATTTACTGTTATTAATAATGAAACATATCAATATCTTTTTGATAAACCGAAAGATGTTGAAAACGGTGGCGAATAAACGTGACAAGTGGGCGTGCAACCTCCTGCCCCACCGGGTCAGCGAAGCCCGAAGGGCTGAGCTATCAATGTTACAACTTTAATTGCTACTATAATTGTTGTTATTATTAATAACGATATTACTAACATAATAAGTAATACAGACAGACCGTTAGAGTGCCTATTTTCAGGTGTTCTGACGGTCTTTTTTTTGTCAGTTAGACAAATGTATTATCGACAAAAGATAATGCCCGTAGCAGGCTAAAAAGCACCACCACGGGCAAATATCCGGTGTTTACTCTATTGAACTATTCGTCCTCGTAGTTATCGCTGTCTTTCGGACTAATCATATCTCTAAAACCAGTAAATGTAATACCAAAAGGATTATACATATTGTAATAAGACATAGTAGCACCGAGATTATTAAACTTATTAATTTGACGAAGAACAGGAACAGCTTGACGTAATGCAACTGCACGTTTATCTTGTCCTTTATAAATACCTCTGTCATAAATAAGTTCATCATCATCAAGCCAAAGACCTTGAATAGTAAGATTAACAAGTTTATATGCAGATTGTAAAGTTTTCTGACCAGCAAACAAACTATTTGCAGTTTGTTCTATTGTAGCCATCCAACCAAATACTGGCATAGGTTCAATCATTTGTTGATAATAAGTTGTTGCAGCATACATAGCGTGTTGATACAAAATATTATCTTCGTCATCATCATCTTTCTTAAATGCACCAAGTGTCATAGCAGCAAGAGCACTGAAAGCTAAGGCACCCATTAAACGAGCAAATTTCATAGTTGCTATCTGTTCATTTAAGGGAAGAGTATTATAATAGAATCCTACATTAAATAACCAACTTGATACGCCTTTGAAGAAGTTACCAATACCTTTCATATAGTCGATAACAGTATTGTTATCATTAAGACTATCTTTGAAGGCTTGACTACCACTTCTAAACATATCAAACATAGGATTAAATATAGGAACTTCATAAGAACCTAATTGTTCATTATAAAATATACGACCGAAACGACGACCGAAATAACGAACAAAGTTAGGACGAACCCATTTCTTAAATTGCATTAACAAATCACCAAAAGCAGCATCTTGTAAACTATTTCTGTCTACACGATTGTAAATACCATGTAATGATTGGTTAATAGCTTTAACTCGACCACGGAACTCCGAAAGAGTTTCTTCTGTAAGACCACTTTTAGGATTAAAACTCAAACGACCATCTTCAAGTTTAAGTTCCGAACGAAGAGTATTGTATTTATCAAAAGCTTCACGTTGAGCTTTTTTATTAGTCTTTCGAGAATCAACAATTTTCTTACGTTGTTCATCAGAAAGTAAATTATAATGTGATTTAAGATATTGAGAAGCATAATCGTGATTCCATAAATACTCTTTTGAAGTACGTTTTTCTTCACGAGCTATTTCAGCATCTAAATCTTCTTTGAAAATAAGATATTTATCATATTGTTCGTTAGTAAGAACATCTTGTAATAATTTTTCAAGATTATCATTATAAAAATCATTGAAAGCCATAATTTTACCACCAACTACTCGATGAGATTGTGTAGCAGCAAGTAACATACCAAACTGCATAATGAACTCACCCATGTTATTAGGAGCATAGCCAACAGTATCAACCATTCGCATAGCTTTAATCCAATAGGAAGTTCCAGTATCAGAAGATGTTACATCACGAGTATCTTGATAAATATCATCAAAGTCTTTAATGATTGCTACAAGTACATCATCAGTTCTTGTCGAATTAATATCGCGTAAGAAATGAGGGATAGTCTTAATAACATCACGCAAACCTGATTTCATAATATCTTTGCTTTCAACAAAGTTATTAGCAGTAGATTCAACTATCATATCAGTAACACCTTTAAGAATATTAGTGATACCAGCGGTGTAGTTGAGATACATGAAAGTCATAGAAGTATAACGTAATAATGCACCAGCAGAAACATCGAGAGCACTATTATATTTACTAAAATTAAAAATACGACGTTCCATATTATTTAACTGTTCATTCGCATTTTTAATAATATCACGAGGTGCTACACCAGAAACTCCACGTTCATTCATTAAATATTTCGTAAGCTGATAATCAGTTTCAAAATTATTAATTGCACGAAGATTATAAAGTTCCTGTGTAAAACCTTTCATTACATCAACAATATCATAGGACATTACCTTTGCTTTATACTTTTTATTTTCAAGCATTACAGCATCGTTATAATGTCTAATCTCACGAAGAGTTGAAGGTTTAACTGTAATAGGAAGTTTGTTATTTTTATCAAACCATTCATTAAATAATTCTACGATTCGAGCTTCGTATTCAGTATAACTTTCAGATTTGTACTTTTTACGAATATTGAATACAGGAATATGTTTAGGAACTTGTAAAGTTTGAGCTTTTGTAACAAATCGTTTAGTACCATCAATGTCAGTATAATACCTATCTTTATGAATCATAGGAATACTAACAAATTGTTTAGCAGATTGACCTAATGTAGCTTGAGGAATAAAAGGCATTACCTCATCCCATCTACCATAATAGTTAATCCAGTTACCGTCATATTCACGAATAGTTCGTTGAATAAGATTACGAATAGTATTGAGTAACTTTTGTTCTTTATCACTTAAAGCTGCATATTCATTTGATACCGGAGTATTACCAAAATCAAGTTTATAAAGAACGTTTTCACGCTTACCACTAATATCAGTAATAAGACTAAGTTCAATAAGGTCGTGAGTTTGTAAATAAACAAGTTTCTCACGATTACTTAATTCAGTAAGTTCAGCGAGATGCTTAGCTGCTTCAGTATCACTCAATGGAACAATGTTCCAAGTGTGATTTTCATTATATTTCTTTATAATATCATCAATAATTTCAAGAGTTTTTTCAGCAGTAGTTCTTGTAACAAATCCACTGTCAGTATAAAGATTCTTATAAATAGCATCACGAATATCTTTTCGTAAAGTACCGGTCGAATCTCCAAGACCTTCAGTTTTATAACTACCGATTAAATCTCCATATTCATTAATAAATTTGTGCATTAACTTTTCACGAGCACGAGCATTTTTAGAAAGTCCCGGTTGGAACTCTTCAAGTGCACTTTCAAGTTCATCATTAATGCGTTGAGCTGCTTTCTTAGCTTTATAATTAGCTTCATCCCATGCTTTACCAGTAATATCAATCAGAGTAATACCAGTTGTAAAAGCAGAATCAAGCCAAAGTTGTGTCTTATTAATATCTTTATCAAGTTCAAATAACAAATGCTGAATTTCTAACCATTCATCTTCTGTTATTTCAACACTATTAACATCAAATCCTTCAAGACTACCATTATGTGAAGCAAGATATTCTTTAATCTTACTAAACGCGGTAATATATTTAGGATTACGGCTTTTATCAATTACAGCCCAAGTTACTATATTTTTAATAGATTGAATAACATTAGACCGTATTCCAGCAACTTTTGTTGCAAGAGATTTAAGTTGAGCTATATTATTATTTAATTCACCAAATTCTTTAATAAATAATTCTTTACCTTCTTCACTTTCAGCATCATAAACTGTATCTTGAATTTTGATTTCTTCAAGTGTAAGATATGGACTAAAATGAGAAGCAAGTTTTAACATCATTACAAGTCTATCTTTGTAATCAAGAGCCGCACCATAATTTGAACGAATCTCTTCATAATTCAAATCCTTAGTAATAGCCCATAATTGCTTGATAGCATCATAAACAGAACTACTCAAATTAGCCAAACGACTATAAGTAGCTTTCATTGCAGCAATATCTCGTTCTTCAAGAGCACTCTGAATACCACCTTCAAAACTTTCATCATCAAAAGATTTTAAGATATTCATAAATTCCTCACGATTTCCAACATTGTTATTATTCAAAAACTTCTGGATTCTATCCATAATTTTCAAAGTTTCAATAGCAATATTAGAATCGACAACAAGAGAATTTCGTAAACCATCTCTTGTAGGAACATCAGCATGAACAACACGAGAATATAATTTTTCATTATCACCATAAATATTAATATTCCTACGAGGAACATCAATATATGTTTCTGCAACTATTCGACCAACACCATCATTTAAGACAGTACTAATCGAAGTCATAATAGGATTAATTCTGTAAAGATTACTAATAAAAGTTTTTGTCCAATCATCTAAATAATTGAAATCTCTATTAGCATCAATCAGAACATCACCGTTAATATAAAGATTACCATTCTTTAACATAGGAGCTACACGAAGAGCTTCTTCATAAGCAGACTTGTTATAATCTACTTGAATTGCAGATTTATGATAACCCTTATAGAAAGAATGAGTTGCTTGTGTAGTAATAAAAATAGATGAAGCAGAAGATTCTAATTCATTATAAATAACATCACTTGCAGAAGAATGTGTATGTTCAACATTGATGAATGTAGGAGTAGTAACTTCAATTGAATTTAATACTTCAAAATCTGTATCAGATACAGAAGCAACATCAGTATCAATTACATCTTCAGTTTCAACATCAATAGTGCTATCAACAGCATCTTCTGTTTCAATCATATTAGCATCATTGAAATCTGAATTTTCATCCATTTGGACTGATTCATTATCATCAATAGCTAACATGAATTTATGAATAGCATCAGAATCTGTAATAACCGATAACCTATCAGTTACAATAGTTTCACCATTTTTTTGAACTTGTGCCATCATACCTTCTTGATAAGTAGGTATAATACTAATGTCACCAGTCATTAAAGATGCTTCATTGCGAAGTAAAGGATTAACAGGTAAGAATACATAAATCTGCTTTAACGGACTATTTGTATTCGTAGGAATTGCATATCGTTTATATACACGATTCTTATTACGAGTAATCCTTTCAGTTACATATTCTGCGTTAGCATATTCAGAATTAATTAATCGAGCTTCAGTTTCAATATAGAAATTCTGAGTATTACCATTCTCATCAATATAAGAACCAGTACCAACATTTTCGCCGTTAGCATTTTGAACATAACCAATAGTAGCTTTATTCTTATTTGCTTCCCAACGATAACGTTTTTGTATATCACTTAATAATACTGGATTCATATCTGATTTCATACGAGATATTAAACTCATAACAGGTGTAATATCTACGTTTCCATCAAATACAGCTTTTTCAGCATTTCTTAAGTTTTCTGCATAATTACCAAGATTAACAGAAGGGTCAGGATAATGAACTTCACGACATAAAGCATCATATTCTGCATTAGGTCGATTAGTACTTATAAGTTCAATCGGAATATATTTTGAAACATTATAAGCATAATTAAAACCTTCTGTAACATAAGTATAAACTAATAATTGACGTATCGTATGAGCAATATAAGGAATCTTACTATCCCACATACGAAGAATACTATCAGTTATATTAGACCAAGAATTAACATCATTATCATCACGTTGGATTCTAATAATATCATAAGGTACAGAACGATTATTCTTACGAACTGTTAAATACTTAAATATGTTATCACCTCTGAACTCAGGTGATTTCTCAATATAATCTCTTAATGTACTATCTTTTTGAATAAATTGAATCTGTTGAGCAAGTGAAAGTTTAGTATATTGAGTAAAACTTTCAGGTGTATAACCATCTTTAACAGTATTTAAAAGAGTCTTAAAGATAAGTTTTTGTTCTTTAAGTTGTTCTTCTGTATGAATACCTAATGTAGTAAGAATTTCCGGAGTATTATCAGGTGTTAAAATAGGAAGAACTTTAACAAGTCCATTATCTAATCCACCGTTAATACTTACGAGATAATTCATAATACTATCAGTAACATATTTATAAGTAGATTCATCAATCGAATTTTTACGTTGAAGTATTTGACCTAAAATCGTATTAGCAATGTGATGATTTCGAGTAATGAAAACATCACCGAAACCATTAACCATTAACCAATGTGCATATTGATAACGAGCTTGAATTACTCCGTAAGCACTTTGATTTTCAGTATCATTAAATTTGTTGCCATCAAGATAACCTTCAAATGAACCAACAAATATACTTTCAATAATGTCTTTACCATTATCAAGAATTACCTTATTAGGAGTTTCATATCCAACAGCTAAATTCTCAATAAGTTCACGACGTGTCATAATATCATTTCGTTTCGGAAGTTCCGCACGAAATCTTTTCATATCTAAATAAGTAATCGCAGTAAGAGGATTACCTTTAACATCTTTTGGTTTATAATGCCGTCTAAAAGCATCAGAACTTTCACGAGTAAAAGCAGCTTTAATCGCATCTATTGCTTTAGGATTACCAGCATTTTCTTCTATATATTCATCAATAAATCGAAGTGTTTGATTATATTTATCATTTACAAGTTCTTTTAAGGCTTTTACTGGATAATAATATTCAGCAAGTTTACGTTCTTTTTGGTCAGCCTTAAAGAAACTATCAACCCTACTTTCACTTTTAAGCATGAAATTAAGGTCAATCAAATTAGTAGCAATTTCATTATATTCAACAAAATTACCAAGAACGCTAATCTGACGTAATAACCAATCTGCTGTACGATTATCACGATTTTTAATATTATCTAATAACTCTTCAGTAGTTTGATAACCATATTTACCACTGATTTCATTAATAGTTATATTCGGTAATTTATCTTTCAGTTCATTAAGCTGTCCAACAGTAAGAGTTTTAGTTTTACTTTTACCGCTTGCGACAGTCATTATTACATCATGAGATTCAACCGGAGTAATTTCTTTATTAACAATTAAATCAGCATAAATCTTAGCAAGTTCTACACTATAATCAGAACGAATTGCTTCGACAGCATCAAGAATTGTAAAATTACCACGACTTAATGATTGAACTTCCATTCGATTAACTGCTTCAACAATAGCAGGTTGATGAATAAAAGCATCCTCATTAGTGAATCTATTAGGTTTATCATTATAAAGTTCGATAGTAACACCAGACGATATAGCACGAGCTACACTTAAAGTATGGACATTAAGATTAAATCCAAGTCCAGCTTTAAGAACATCAAGAATACCAGAAGTAAACTGATTCATTTGAAGTTCAACTCGTTCACCACTAATATCCAAATGTTCATTAAGTGCATCATTATTAATCCAAACATCATTAACCCAAAGAGCATTTTCTTTCGGTAATAATTGGATATTTTCAGCACCATATCGTTTAGCTAAAAATTCTTTATATTTACTTGTTAATCGAGGTACACCTTTATCACTTATAGTGTACATTTCACTTCTATCAGCAAAACCCTTAGGTATCGGTAAAGAATTAAGACTAATCTTACGACGAATACCTTTAAGTAATCTACCATGTAAAGTAGAAATTGTTGCAATTAAAGTATCGAAATTAACAGAATGACCTTTAAGAACTGTTGAACCCATACTCATGTTATTAAGAGTAATCTTATCCATGAGATTATTAGGATTCAAAGTTTTAAGAGTATAATTCCAAAGAGCATTATCACGGTCAGATACAGCTTGAATTTCAGCCATACCATTAGGTTTATTTACTTCTTCAGCATGATTTGGATTAGAAAGAACAGCTGTAATAATATCAATCAAATGATTATCACGAGCTTCTCTACTATTCAATTCATAAATACTCTCGTTTTGAACAAAGTCTTTTGTAAAAGCATTAAATGCCTTATCAATATTACTTTGAATAGCACTTAAATAAGGAACAATAGTTTTATCAGTATCCTCAACAAGATATTGGAATTTTGATTTAATAGTATCAAAATTACTAATTGTATCAGGAGAAATATCAATAGTGGTTAATTGACTATTAACATTCTTAACAAACTTAATTAAATCATTGATTGCTTTATGAGCACGAATTAATAAATCCGAAGTATAAGCACGTTGAATTTGAGTGTAATTACCAAAATCTTCAGTAACACCATCTCGCTTATTAGCAAGATATTCTCGAACTAAACTATTTACATCACCGTAATTCTTTGCAAATCCATACTGTAAATTATGCAGAATAGATTTAAGAATCTTAGTATATTCCGGATTACTTTTAACATCTTGTAAATCCTCTTTAATTAATTCAATTATATTATTGAGAGGAGATTGATTTGCATTAGTAGGTACTAAATTAGGATTATAATACCGGCTAATCCACTTAACAATAGCATTAAAATTATGACTTGTTAAATTAGTAAATTCTTGTGGAGTAGTAGCTAATTCGATGTACTTTTGCTTAAATACCGACCGTGTGAATTTACCCCCTATTTGGGCCTGCGAGGCATCAAATTTCGACTTAAATTCGACAGGTATATATTTGTCTTGCTCAAAAATTACATTGCGATAGTAGGCGTAAATCGAGTCAATATCAAAGTCCCAGCCAGTACGAGTAATAAGACTTTGTGGAAATATAGCTTGTGTAGCATTATTATTAAGAAAACCAACAACTTCAAATACAACCATTGATTGTTTACCCTCGGTAGGAATACGAATGCCTATCATCCGACGAGCTTCAACATCAAGTTTGTCAATATCAACAGTTATAATATCCTTAGTTGTACCATCTTCATTAGTAATAGTTTTAACAGTACCGATATTTTTATAGAAATCCATTTTCCACGGATTAACTATAACTTCTGCATAATGGTAATTTACATCCTCATGATATTCAGCTTGTAATTCAAGACTTCTACCAGTTCGTTTACATTCTTCAATAAAACTTGAAGCATATGTGATAGAACCATTAGCAACAAGTTCATCAATAGTTTTATTGTAAAGTTCTTTATCAGAATAGAACTCATTATGTTTGATTAACTCATTACTTGCAGTAAATATATCTGCTCGAATAGGAGCATGAAATCCGGGAAGATATTTATTAATAACTTGTTTACTTAACATAGAAGCCAGTATCTTCTCTAATTTACCTTTAATAACAGGATAAGATAAAGGCATAGTCGGAAGACCATCTTCTTTAATTTCAAGAGCTTTTCGAATAGTTATAGCATCAACATCATCCGATATAATTTCTTGAAAACGATTAACAAGTTTATTTATATCAATTTGAATAGCACCGCGAGCATCAGTTCGAATTTCACCATTCTCATCGATACCACCAATATCGTAAAGTAATTGCATAGCATCTTCACGAATATTAGTAGCTAATGTCTTTTGAAATTCATCAAACAGTTCTTTACCAGTAACATTTTTGCCATCTAATTTATAAATAGCATTATTCCAATCAAGACCTTCCATAATCTGCTTAACTAACTGACCACCTAAAATAGTAGTTTCATCAAGCAAATCAGCTTTAATATCTTGTTGAATAACAAAATCACTATCTTGCATATAAAGAATAGACCTATCATCTACTCGATTTAATGCCTCAATATCAAGACCACCTTGGTCATTATGAATCTTAACTGGTGTAATACCAGATACTTTAACAGCAGAAATAGGACTAACTTGGTCAATATTATTTTGAATCATCCAATCATATAATTGACCCATAGCACTACCTCGTGTCATACTTTCAAAAAGAACAACGGTCGAGTCTTTAATCTGAACACTATCTACTTCATCAGCAAATATATCAACTTCATTACCAGTTACAGCCGGAGCATGATAAAAATCACCACGGCGACGACGAGTTGTACCAAATAATTTAACTTGTTCTACAACCTTAGCATAAGATGTAGGATTAAATGTTTTAGTTGGGTCTTGTAAATCAGTAATATATTGATATAAAGGTTCGCTCGGATTCCAACGACCAGTAGCTTTCAAAAGTTTAATAAGACCTATATCAGTCATAATAGACTGAGAGTCATTAATAGTAGCAGTAGCACGATAAGCATCCAAAATAGCTTCGTTTTGAATACCCATTTTATCAAGAATATTACTATTGAAATTCATATCTTCCATAACAACAACCTTACGAGGAGTATCGTTATGAATTGAATCAATAGAATTAAGACCATTCTTAATAACTTGTGCTACACGTTTATTGAGGTCTACTGTATCTTTATATTCTTCAATATCACCATTAAATATAGCGTTCATACTATGGTTATAAATAGTATGATTAAGTAATACTTTAAGTAAACTTAATCGAACACCATCATTATCCATAATATCGTAAGTAGCAAGAACATGCTGACGAGCGCTATTTAACAAACTTTCTTTCTTTAATGTAGGGATAGTATCAAGAGTATATTCTTTACCATCAGCTTTGCGACGTTTAATCCAATCATTAGCTTTCTGATTATATACTTCTTGAACTAAATCTGCTAAATAACTATCGAAAGTAGTAACGACACTTGTATCAGTTTTGATATTAGTATCGTAAATACTTTTAGCAATATTTTCAAAACTATCAACACCAGTTGTAGCATTCCAACGAATGTAAGCAGTTACGAAATCACGAATATTACCAGTATTAGCAACAAGATTTTCATCGTAAGGTTCATTGCGAACTTGTGCAATCATATTACGATAAACTTCTGTAACATCTACATTATTTATCTTTGCAATATGAGCAGGTAATGTGATATTCTTACCGTTTTCAATATAAGTAATATTCAAGAACTGAAATGCCTTACCAGTCGGAATACCTTTTGCATCATAAATAGCTCTGCCATTCCAATACTTTCTATTATGACGAGTTTTCATTTGAACAAGATTCTCATCACTATTATCTCTTAATTGGAATATAATTTGTCCAAAAGTATTAAACTTAAAGACATCACTATTTATAATCTTTTCGATAGAATGAAAAACATTTGATTCTTCATTTATAGGATTATCTGTTATACGAACAAATTTATTTCGTGCAACAAGATTATCTAAATATTCAGTTACATAAGAATATATACGAGGAGCATGAGTAGCTAACCTACTACTAATACCATTCATCGGAAGATAAATATTTAATCCACGAGAAATAGCATCATTAATAAATGGAACTACTCGACTTTCAAAATCTTTTACATAGGCATCATAATCAGCATCAGTAAAATAATCAGTTGTCGTAGGTTTATTCGGAGTAATATTCTCACCCTTAAAAGCATCAATTTCGATAGTATTTTTAAGACCTCGAATAGATTCTTGTCCAGATGTTGCTGGAGCACCTATTGCACGACTTTTAGTATTACCTGAGAAAATAAATACTGATTTAGGATGTGCTGCAACAGCGGCAGGTGTATAATTAGAACCAAAGGTCTTAACATGAATTGAAGTACGAGGTTTAGAAGAATCTTTAATAAATAAATCATCAACCTCAAGTCGTTTTGTAGTCATCATATAACTACGAGGACTATCAGATGTTAAAAATACATATTGACCAAGCATATTAAGAATAACTTCGGTATATGTATAAAGAGCACCTTGTACTTCACGATATTTCAAACCTTTATTTCCAATCTTAACACCATTAAATGCAGATAATGCAAACTGATAACGACGTTCAACATCAGAAATAAATGCGGGATTTACTTCATATTCACCAATACTATTTTTAGTAAATATTCCAAGACCGGTCTTTTCGTCATAAATAAGAATATTATCTTCTGCACCCGGAGCAGTTAAAGTCGGGTCATTAAGATAATCCTTAAATATGTGTTTAATATATTCAGTATTTACACCAGTACGAGTAACAAATCCACGAAGGAATTTTGTAAGCATACTATCATACTGAGGTGAATAATTAAGTTTACCTTGAACATCAAGATAACTCATATTCGTAAAACTGTTAAAATCATAAGTAGCAATTTGTGCTAATGAATATAAATATCCATTAATATTATGTGCAGGAATTTCTTTGCCACGATATGTATTAACACGATGTTTAGTATCGTTAACTACATTTTCAAGAAGAGAATTAACTCTTGAATATACTTCGTTAGCATTATCGTTTGCATTATAATATTGAGTAAGAGCATCACGAGTAATTGCTAATCCTAAATAATTAATTACAGACATCTGTTTATCTAATAGAGCTGCTTTATCAATCTTACTACGTCTTGAAATAGGTTCAAAAGTACGTTTAGATTTAGGATTAGTATAAAGTACATCATTCAGATTATTATACAATCCAAATTCAATATTTGTACTTAAAACACTTTCAAATCTATCAATATATGTTTTAACACCAAATGATTCTCGGTTATTCTGATAAATAGTAGCATTATTACCACCTTCTAATGCCATAATATTTACAGGAATAACAGCGAGTTTAATTCCAGAAATATAAGCATTTACAAAAGAATTATCATAATCAGAAGCAGCAGAACCATCATCTTCAAATACTCGTTGGAATATTTCAAGAATAGGAGTAAACTCATCATTTATAGCTGCAAGTTGTTGCAATCTATTATATACATCTTGAGGTTGAATATCGTAAAGATGTGCCTCAATAAGTTTATTCCATAAAACATTAATATCAATAGGAGCAGGAATGTATGCTTTATTAGCAGTTCTATTTTTGAAATTACTCGAACCTACAAGAAGAGCTATTTGAGCTTTAACATGAGATGCTAACGTATTCTTTCTATCAATACGTTCTTTTTGCAAATCATCCCACATTACTTCAATATCTTCAATAGCATCACGTTGTCCTTCTTCTGTACTTTCATCATCGACAATCCGATTATTTTGATAAGCACGCTTACGATTAATACCATAGTTCTTATCAATATAATCAAGAAAATAATTAAAGATTTGACTATTACCTTTATTTAAATCAGTAAGTACATTTGCTACAAAAATATCGTTAAATCTTGTAGGAATAAAATTAGGTCGAGCTTTATACTCTTCAAGTTCTTTATTAAACTCAGCAAGAATTAAAGCTTTAAATCCACTACGAGAAACATCTCGATAATTAGCTCCAAAACGAGCTTGTCTTTGTTCCGCAGTAAGACCTTTTAACTTAAAATAAGCAGCAGTTAAAACACGAGCCATATAGGCATAATCCATCTCATCAAATGTAGCAGTATTTACAATAGATGGATTAAAAGCATGTTTAATATCAAGACCTAATGCGTTACCAAGAGATTCAAAATCTTTACGAATATCTTCACTATAAGTTTCATCTGTCGAAAGAGCAGCTAATACAGATTCTAATTTAAGTTCTCCACTTGTATAAACGGGATAACCCGTAGCTCCATAAGGAGTACGGGCATCCGCTTCTGCATATAAAAACGCTGTAAGAATACGACGCTTAAAAGCATTCTCTAATGATACATCAGCATTATTTTCAGCATAACCTCGAATATTATTATAATCTTTAATAGTAGGTAAAACACCTTTTTCCATTAAAGATGTAATAATATCTTCAATAGGTTTAGTCTTAAAAGACTTCATTTGATGATAAAGACCAGATTTCTCAAGTCTTCCATCAGCAGTTAAACGATAAGGTTCAGGACTACATTGTGCATTCATAAACTAACAAATTTTGTTATTATTGTCATCAATATATTTGTCAATAAATTCGATTACATATCCACCGTTTGAAGATACAACATTTTTCTGATTATTCAAAACATTTTCAGAACTATTTGAAAAAACCTGACCAGTGGGCGTCAAACCCACTCCCCCACCGGGTATCACTATGTTCGGGCCAATATCAGAAACATCAAGATTATTAAGTGTTTCTGAACTATTGTCATCAAACGTAATTTCACTATCATCATCAAGAAAATCTAATTCAGCTTGAGCTGCTCTTTGATTTTCTGTCAGAGTTTCATCAGGTGTTTTAATAGGTTCTGTAACTGATAAATTATCATGTGTTGCATCATTTGTAACATTAGTTTGATTAGTTGTAACTGAGGTTGGCTCCGCTGCTGGGCTTCGCCCAGCGCTCCGCTCCCCGGTGGGAGAGGAGGTTGCACGCCCACTGGTCGGACTTTTTGCGCGTCGGCTATTCACACTATCCAAACTATTAACTACTATATTTCGTACATTATTAAGTAAACTATTATCAGTAACTGTATCTATACCAATAACAGAAAGAATTGCATCAATAATTTTATCCCAAAGACTTTTACGTTTCTTAATCTTCGGAGCTTCTTCTACAATAATCCTATTTGCCAAATTAGCAAACTGTTTATTTGTAAAAGCATAAGTAACTATTTCAGCAGGAGTTTCACTTAATATTTTAAGATATGTACGAAGATAACCAAGTTCAAGTTCAGTTAAATCGCTCTTATATTTAGCATTAAATTCTTTAGAATCAACTTTAAATGCAGTGTCATTAATATCGCTAATTAATGTAGCAAGTTTATCGTATAATTCTTTAGAATTAGCTTGTTGTTCAAAATACTTATGAAGAGATTCATGAGTAATATTAACACCTAAATCAGTAGCAGTAAAATCACGTTTAGTAAGTTTATTGCTATTGATAACGATAGTTTCAGTACCTTTATCATATTGAGCAATTATGAAATCTTGTTTACTCGATAGTTTCTTAATACTGAAATTAGTTTTACCATCAGCATAAATTCTATCATATAATTCAGCGATTCTGTTAGCAACATCTTCAGATACAAAATCAGGTATAACACCTAATACTCTAAGACCTGCTACTTTATCATCTGTAATATTAACAAGTTTTTGATACCAGTTTGTTTCAGTATCATTTGTCATTGAACTTAATGTTGTAATTGCTTTAACAGCAAATTCTTTCGTCATATCTTCTGATTCTCGAATAGGATTATCAGAACTTTCAGATTTAAGTTCAAAGAACATTGCAGGTTGAATAGAATCAATAGTATAATTGGTAACAACATTACCATTGGTATCTCTAATTCCAATAACACTTGTTGTTAAAGCGCCGGTGTCAAGAATAAAATCTTGCATCGAATCAAATGTTGAAGAAACAGATTTATCAACGATACCTTGTTGTTTAGCCCAATCAAGTATTTTAGATTTATATTGACCTTTAACTGCTGCGTAACCGTCATCTGTTTTAACACCATAAGTATAATGGTCGCCTTGTAATGCAGTAGTAACACTACGTTGCATATTACTATATAATTTACGGAACAGATTATGATTAAGTAAATCAGTTAAATCTTTACCAGTAATACCTCTTGCTTGCAAATCAATTACAGCGTAAGTTCCTTTATTAGATTTACTTTTCTCAATAATACCATTTAATTGAGCAAGTTCCCGTGCTGTAAAAGGACTCTTAGCAATACGAACTTTTGAAGTAGTTCTATTAACTGGAATTACTCTACGACTTAATCGAAGTTTAACAGGAGTAAATTTATCACCGGATTTAGTATATTCAATACTAATTCTATTGATATAACTTATTCCATTTCCAAGTATATTCTTTTTACGAACAACTGTTTGGAAATCTAAATGTTTAATATAACGAGTTTTTCCAGTAGCAGGGTCTGTATTTTCGTAAAGAGAACTAATATTAAACCATTCAGCTCCCGGAACTCCACGATTGTAACTTGTAATGATAGCTTCTGATAAAGGAGCTAATCGACTACGAATATTAGCATTATGAGCTTTAGTTCGAGTCTTATTAGTATCATCTACAAGAGTATACAGACCAGATTTAGCATCAGTCGGAAGAGATGTAAACGTAGCATCTGAAATAATATCACTCATAGTTTGAGTAACAAATTCCATAGCAGCTACATTAAACGGTGTATCTGCAACATCACTTGCTAAATTACCACGATGTAACGGAACATAACTTTTTCCATTTTCACCAGCATTAGCTTGAATTTCCGCATACATTTGGAAATGCCTATCAGATGAAGTAATTTTATCTTCAACAATAGGATTATTAAATGCAGTGTCAGTAGTAAGTGATGAAACTAACATTAAACCATCAGCATCAGGCTGACGTTGAATAATATTAACAGCAGGTTTACCATTAACTGTAACAGTGCGTTGCATCTCTTCATTTACATTAGCTCGATAACCACTTGAATCGGCAAATGTAATAGGAGATTTATTAATACCTTTTAATACTAAAATTGCAGAACCTTTTTCTTTAATTTCAGTAATAAGTTTTTGACTTTGAATAAAGTCGTTTCCGAGTTTAGTATTTAGATTCTGATAAGCGTTCTTGATTCTAAGTCCATAACGAACATAATCATTAAGATTTTTAAGTCTTACATTATAGAACATAGGACTAATAAGATAATAAACCTTATTTAAGTCAAGAGCTTCGATATCAAACGCTTCTGGACTAACACCTTCGACTTCGGTATTATATTGGATAGCTCCAATGAAAGCATTGATTATTTCAGAATGTTCAGTTTTTGATGTATTACCATATTTATCTAATTCTTTAATAATTGATTTCAGTTTTGAAACAACTGAATCAGAATTTTGTTGTTCACGAGTTAAGGCTTCAGTATATACTTTATAAAACTCTTTTGTTAAGTTAAATATTGTATCACTTCCACCAGCTTTTCTGATAATAGTATCTACAAATTTAGATGTTCCATAAGAATTACCAAAAGCAGAATCATATTGATTAACTCCACTTTCATCAATTCTACCTAATTGGATTCCATGATAAGTTTCACTATCACCTAAACCAATTCGTTCAATTAATAGTTTCTTACCATTTACATCTAAATTGACATCGACATTACCATCTTTATAAGTAACTTCAAATTCCTGACCTTCGTGTAAAGTTCTTAAAGCATCAAATAATTCAGTAGCCTTGAATTTAACACCATTAACTGTAATGTTGTTTTTAATAACACGAGTTTTAGGATTATAATATTCAGGACTTGTGATAATCTTATAAACTTCAGGTGTAAGACGACGTAAACCTTTGAAACCATTAGTTTCAAATTCACGTTGAATATGAGTTTTGAAGAAATCATTTAAAAACTTACCACGAAGATTTAAGTTACTATCAAGATAAGCACCATCTGTTGTTTGAATAGGATTAGCAATTCGTTTATTAATAATATCAAACAAACGTTTAAGAGCATCAAGTTGTTCTTGTGGAACACCATTCTTACTCATTTGTTGATATATTGTATTAACATTTACATCATTTTTGAAATATTTAAGTGCATACCAGATAGGTTCATAATATTTGATAACATCATTACGACCATCGGTTTGCTGATATATAGAATCAAGAATATCTTCGTAAGTATAAACGTGATTATCAGTAAATATCTGACGACCATCAAGTTTTACAATAGTATTTTCAATAGCATCAAGAGCATTACGCATTGAATCACTAATATAATAACGATAGTCATTAGTATTAAACTCATCTCTTGATTCAGTATCATCTATAAAGTCAGAAACACTGTTAGCAAGTACATCAAGACTATTAAGAATAGATACATCATCGTTTAATTCAGTACCACTTTCAAAATTATAATATCTCGAAAGAATAGAATAAGCCATTCGAGCATTTCTTAATAAATCAAGAACATTACTTTGACGAACAGCAGTAATAACATCTACTCCAGTAAGATTCAAAGCATCAACATCAGATACCAAATAAGGTTGAATTGATTGAGCTAATGTATGAAGTCTTGTACGAGTAGGAAGATTAGGGATAGCACCATAATCTAAAAACTCTTTTGCTAAATTATTTACGGCAGTAGCAAATTCCATAATTTTAGAAGTTTGACTACCAAAGCCATCATCATTTACAAGAGCATCATGTAACGGACTATCTTCATCTTGTCTAATAGCACGAATTTTACTAATAAACCTATTCATCACACTGTTGATATATGCGATATTAATTTTGTAAAATTCAGTTGTACTTTTAGCTACTTCATTAATAATACTATTTTTGAATAGAGTTATTTTATGATAGAAATCTGAATATCTAACAGTATCAAAATTACTATTAAGATTTTCAAATTTGATTTGAGTAAGACCTTCTATTTGTGCTCGAATTACATTATGGTCTACATTAATATTCTTAAGAGTTAATTTACCATCCGTGATAGTATAATTATTATTAAGAACATTAGCAACGTTAGCAATATAATCAGCAATAGCTTCACGCATCTTAGCGTTTTCTTCTTCACGATAACCAACTATATCACCACCATAAAGATTCCAAATCCAATCTTTGAAAAGATTAGATTTAAGATTGTTTGCAATACGAATATTACTATCTGATAATAACTGTTTTACACGATTAGCTTTTTCTAAATTCTCATTACTAATTTCAGTAGGTTGATATTCATTTATCCAACCAATAAAATTACCAATAATAGTAGTTCGTAACGTATTAAGTTCAGTATTATCAATAGGTGATAATAATGCTTTATAAATATCACTATTAGAATCAGATAGTTCTTTATACAAATTTATAATAGTATCTAAATAATGATTCTCAAATTTATCTGCTGAAAGTTTATCTTGAATACTATAAAGTGTTTTATAAATAGCATCAAATTTAGTTTGAACTTCACTTCGAATTTCAGTAATATCCATACCTGCAAGTTCTTTTGCAGAATATGTATCTTCTTTACCAGTCGAATCATCTTTTATAGTAACCATTACAGCACTAAAATCGGTTTCGTCGTCGGTTACGACCTCGATTCTTTGCACGGTTTTGGGCGATTCTGCGACATTAAATTTTGAGCCTACCGAATATACCTTATTTTTAATATCGACGGTATTTGGGGCCTCGCTGTCATC
>OHAR01000238.1_pt1 | contig 19222 bp, 14 predicted proteins | sample 1577211 | NCBI WGS metagenome assembly OHAR01 (sample SAMEA3879514, study PRJEB24766) | human gut metagenome | biome: human-associated habitat; feature: feces | place: USA | collected 1985/1987
ATGTTGTTTGTATATTATTTAAGTATTTTGATTGCCCTCAAGCGATTATTTTGAGAGAAGTGGAGTTGAAAGGTATCTGTCGCCCGAATCAGGAAGAAGCGCTACGATATTCTTGCCCTTATTTTCAGGTCTTTTAGCAAGTTGGATTGCACCCCAAAGTGCTGCGCCCGATGAAATACCAACAAGTGCGCCTTCAAGGCCGGGGAATTCGCCGCCAACCTCAAATGCAGCCTCGTTCGGTACTGTAAGTACCTCGTCATAAATCTTTGTATCGAGCGTATCCGGCACAAAACCTGCACCGATACCCTGAATTTTGTGTGGACCTGATTTGCCCTGTGAAAGAACAGGTGAGGTTGCAGGCTCTACTGCTACTATCTTAACGTCAGGGTTCTTTGATTTGAGATACTGACCAACACCTGTTACTGTTCCGCCTGTGCCAACGCCTGCGATAAAGATATCTACCTTACCGTCTGTGTCTTCCCAGATCTCAGGACCTGTTGTTGCAAAGTGAGCGGCTGGGTTTGCTGGGTTTACGAACTGACCGAGGATAACCGAGTTCTCGATCTCGCCCTTAAGCTCGTCAGCCTTCTTGATAGCACCTGTCATGCCCTTTGCGCCTTCTGTGAGAACTATCTGTGCGCCATATGCCTTAAGAAGATTTCTTCTTTCGATACTCATTGTTTCAGGCATTGTAAGAATTACCTTGTAGCCCTTTGATACGCCCACAGCCGCAAGACCGATACCTGTGTTTCCTGATGTAGGCTCTATAATAGTTGCGCCTTTCTTGAGAACGCCCTTCTTCTCAGCTTCCTCGATCATTGCAAGTGCAACTCTGTCCTTAACGCTTCCTGCCGGGTTGAAATATTCAAGCTTTGCAAGGATAGTTGCGTCAGCCTCTACTGCATTTTCAAAATTAACTGCTTCGATTATTGGAGTTTTTCCGATAAGCTCCGAAACGCCCTTATAGATCTTTGACATTTTAATCTACCTCCGATATGAAAATTATTTTATGCGGTTTTCTGTACCGCTTATGTTTGCTATGGTTATACTATATCACTTTATTCCTACTATGTCAATATGATTAATATGCTTTCTGCGTTTTATACAACAAAGTCAGCTTATTGCAAGCTTTGATTTGTGCATTATGACCTATAATCATACTCAGTAATGCAATATGGCTTATTATTTTCATCACAAAGCTCCACAAATTTTCTGCCCTCATCGGTATAAACAAGAGCCTTTATGGCTTTACCACGCTTCAAGGGATTTTTATATTCCACACGGATACGCTTCACAGCAGACTCGTTATCCACAAACTCGTCTGTTATGTCAAGATATCTCGCATTATTGACGTGTTCGTTCATGTCGATATAGCATTTCAGCACCGGGATATCCTCATACACCTGTGGCTCAGTATCAGGTAGGGCTATCTTTCTTGGAAGATACTCCATATCAAGCTTTGGATAGAGCTTCACCCTATCAACAAGCTCTTGTGGAGCTTTTATAGGCCGCTGAGAGGTTTTGTCCATGAAAGCGCCAGAAGCTATAGACTTCACGCAGATATCACCGTTTTCGTCATATATAACTGTGTTTCTGTAGCCATACATTCTTTTTAGCTCATATGTCCATGTTTTGACGGTGAGCTTTTCGTTTTGCTCAGGTCTGCGGACTATATCAAGCTGTCTTGACACAAGAAACATCACGCAGTTTTCTTTCTCAAAAAAAGGCGACATAACAGGGTGAGTGTCAAGGTGGATAACAGAGCAATCCTGCAAAAGGTCAACAAGGCAGCTATTTCTTATTATGCCATGAGAACCTATCTGGCTGCAATTTACAGTGCGTTTCATTTCATACATATTGCTTTCCTCCATTCTATATGATAATTATACAACTTATTGTCGCTTTTTTCAACAGCACATAGGTACAAATGTTAACAGAGGTAAAGAAATGTTAAAAAAAACTTGTTGAAATTAGTCCGCTTTGCTACTTATAATGATATTACAGCAATTTTACAGGAGGCAAAATATGTTTTTATGGTTAATGATAGCTATTCTTGTGGCGGTCTGCTCTGTGGCTGGCTTTATTTATCTCACAAGAAGAATATCAGCTTTTGGCTTTATAAAAAAGCTTTCAAAGGATAAAAAGGTACTTAAATACGCCATAAGTGCAGGTCTTATAGTGCTCACAGGCGGCATAATATGGCTTATATGGGACTGGATAAATGCGATAATCTGTTTGCTGCATCTTGTTATATTCTGGCTTTTGTGCGACTTGTTTGTGTTCATTGGAAAGAAGATATCAAAGAAACAGGCAAGCAAATGCCTTGCAGGCTTTATCGCCGTGCCGCTGACGGTGGTTTATCTTGCGGTGGGCTGGTATCTTTGCAATAATGTATGGGAAACTGACTACACACTGAAAACTGATAAGAAGTCAGGTGACATAAGGATAGTTCAATTTGCAGACTCTCACGTTGGCACAACGTTCCATGGGGACGGCTTCGCAAAGTACATGGAAGAGATACAGAAGCTTGACCCCGATGTGGTGCTTATAACAGGCGACTTTGTTGATGATGACACATCAAAAGAGGACATGATACAGTGCTGTGAAGCTCTTGGCAAGCTGAAAACAAACTACGGCGTTTATTTCTCATTTGGCAACCATGACAAGGGATACTATTACCCTTCGTATCGTGGCTACAGCGGTGACGATCTTATTGCGGAGCTTGAAAAGAACAATGTCAACGTATTACAGGACGACACCGTGCTTATCGACGATCGTTTCTACATAATAGGCAGACAGGACAGGTCTGAGGAAATGGAAAAGGGCGGTCACAGAGCATCTATGGAAGAGCTCACAAAGGATCTTGACAGCTCGAAGTTCACAGTTGTAATGGATCACCAGCCTTGTGATTATGACGCTCAGGCGGCGTCAAAAGTAGACCTTGTTTTGTCAGGTCACACACACGGCGGTCAGCTCATACCAATAAACTTCCTTGGCACTCTCATCGGCGGCAATGACCGCACATACGGCTATGAAAAGCGTGAGGACACCAACTTTATCGTGACATCAGGCATTTCAGACTGGGCGATAAAATTCAAAACAGGCTGCAAGTCTGAATACGTTGTTATTGATGTTTCAGAGAATTAAATAGCAGGACAAAGCAAAAGGGTCAGCGAAAATGCTGACCCTTCAGTCTGTATCAGGGCTTTGAATGCTTTTCTATCGTGATTTTTTTCCAAAATGTTCATCTGCCTTTCGGACGTTCGCTGTGTCGAAAAACGCTGTGTATAAAAGTTTAGCCCAATGTTTACCCGTAGTCAAGCACCGAACTATTGACAAACTGCCCTTGTGGATATATAATTTACCAAGAAACTACACTTTGAAAAGGAGGTGTGGCAGTGACAAAGGTCATATATCCTGTTATCGGCAGGCAGACTTCCCTGCCCTTTTATCTCACCGGAATAGGCATTTCCGACCCTGAATATCACGTCACAAGGGACAAAGGGCTTGTTTCGCATCAACTTCTTTTTACCTCAGGGGGCGAGGGCAGACTAATTATCGGAGGAGAAGAATTTGTGCAGACAAAAGGCTCGGCATTTTATCTTCCCCCTAGCGTTCCGCATGAATATTATCCTGCAAATGGGAATTGGATAACAAACTGGATAGTTTTCCGTGGTGAATTTGCGGGGCAAATGCTTGCAAACCTTGGCTTTGACAGTTTTAGATTCTCCCCTGAGATAAACACCCAAAAACCCTCTCAGCTTTTTGAGCGAATTTTAGTTGCCGCTGCCGACCCTGTGAATTGTGGCGAAAAAACTTCCGCACTTGTGTATGAATATATCCTCGCCATGAAAACTGCAATGCTTTTCCCTGACAGCCGAAACAAGGTGGGAAGCATTACAAGGCAGGCGCTTTTGTATATTGACAGCCGATACATGGAGGATATCACCGCAGAAACACTTGCAGGACTTTCGGGAGTGTCAGTACAACATTTCTGCCGTGTTTTTAAAGCAGAAACTTCAATGCGTCCCCTTGAATATATTGCAAAACGACGTATCTCTCAGGCAAAATCTCTGCTTCTTAACACCGACTCTGACATAGGCGACATAGGCAAGCAGGTGGGCTATGAGGACAGAAACTATTTCAGCATCGTTTTTAAAAAGCTGGAGGGCGTTTCGCCAAGAGAATACCGTCGTTCAAGAGGAACAGGTTTGTAATAATATTTTAAGCTTTATTAGAATTTTCTTAGCATATTTCAAAGCAAAATGTTCGTATCTTAATAATATGCAAAATATTTCAGATTGACCATACACTCCTTTAAGCTTATAATTGTTATAAGAAAGCAAGAAGCCATGCTTTATGCAAGGAGGATAACTTATGACGATACTAAAAAGGAGCGCGTCAATGGTGTCAGCATTGGTCATGATGATATCTAGCGCAGGCGCTTACAATTGCAGTGCGGAGGGAACAACGGTGAACGATAGCAATACAAATAATACAAGAGAGATAGTTATTGACGGAACTACGGCTCAGCTCAAAGAAAACATGCGCTACAGAGGGGCAGGCATGGTGAGCGCAAACAACTCATCAAGGCTTCTGTTGGATTACAAGGCTGAACACCCTGATGTATATGAGCAGATAATGGAGTATATGTTTGGCAAAGAGGGTATCGGCATTACTCACCTTAAGTTGGAAATGGGTGCGGATATAAACTCATCATCAGGCACAGAACCGTCTGTAATGAGAACAGAGGACGAAAAGGCTGACGTAACAAGAGGTGCGGCATACCAGCTTGCCGCTGACGCAAAGAAAATAAATCCTGACCTCACCTTGGATATGCTTTGGTGGAGTGAACCAAAGTGGGTATCTGACGCTTCCGACGTTTATGCTGCAAGATACAAATGGTATAAAAACACCCTTGACTCCGCTTATGAAACATATGGACTTGAATTTGATTATGTAAGTGCTGTGCAGAATGAGCGTGGAGCTGACCTTGAATGGGTGAAATATCTTTCCTCACATCTTAAAAGTGAAAAAGGCACCCCTTATGACTACTCAAAGATAAAGATAGTCGGTGGAGAAGAGGTCTGCACATGGGGCTTTGCTGACAGAATGTATGAGGACAGCGAACTTATGAACGTTGTTGACGTGGTGGGAAGCCATTACACAAGCGAGTCCACCGAGAACGCACAGAAGCTTGCATATGAAGAAAACAAAGAGCTTTGGTTCAGCGAAGCAAGCTCGCCAATGGCATATGCGCAGGGTATATACAGATATGACGGCTCAGGTCTGGCAGGCATAAACGGCACCCTTGATATTGCAAACAGAATAATCGGAATGTATCCCAACGGCAAAATGACACTTTATGAGTATCAGCCTGCTGTATCGGCATACTATGACGGCGCTTGCTACTGTCAGAAACAGCTTATCTCAGCCTGCGACCCTTGGAGCGGTTATTATATGCTTGACAGCGGATTTTATATGTCTCTGCATTTTTCACAGTTCATTGAAAAAGGCTGGGCGTTTGTTGACAGCGGCTGCTACAGCGACGGCAAAAAAGGCGGTGACGGCCACGCTATCGTCGATTCAGTTTACAGCTATATGACCGCCACAGACACAGAAACAGGCGATTACAGCACTGTTATCACAAACACTACAAGCGAGCCTATACAGTATGACCTCAAGGTATCAGGACTTGACAAGGCGTCAAGCAACGTGAGCGTATGGGAAACAAGAGGTCCTGACAGCATTGACGGCAGCTATGACGAGAATTATTTCAAGAAAACTGAGGATATAACCCCTACAGAGAACGGCGGAGCTTATACATACTCTGTGACAGTGAAGCCAAATTCTATTGTGACAATTTCTACTGTTACACCTGAGCGCACAGAATACAAAAACGCTGACGAGAGCGAACGCACTGTTTTGAAGCTTCCATATTCGGACGATTTTGAGTATGCAGGCTATACTGAGAATTATTTTTCATCAAGGGGCAATGCGCCAAGATACACAACAGATCAGGGCGGTGCTTTCGAGGTGGAAAAGACCGACAAGGGCAATATGCTAGTTCAGCAGATAACGGCTGATATGAAAGCCAACGAGTGGGGCTACACCCCCGAACCTGTGACTACATTCGGTGACGACAGGTGGTATAACTACTCTGTGAACGTTGACGCTGCTTTTGCGACTTCGCAGGACGCAGGATCAAACTATGTGGGCGTTGGTCTGAGATACACGCTTGGCTGCAATTCATACAGTGGCTATTGGATAAAGCTTTATGAGAACGGAAGCTGGGAGCTTAAAGCAAATGACGGCACTCTTAGCAGTGGAAGCATAGACAGCTTTGACGGCACAGCTTCTCACAAGCTTAAAGTCGAGGCTGTAAACAACGTTATCCGTGGATATATTGACGGAAACATGGTGGCTGAATACACTGTGAACGAGGGGGAATCCCTTATAAGTGCAGGCAGAGCGTCACTTTTCAGCTCATACAACAAAAACAGCTTTGACAACTTCTCTGCTGAACCTGTGGAGGGCAGTGACACATATGTAACTCGCTTTGACGAAACAGACTCTTGCTTCACTTTTGAGGGCAACTGGGAACACAACCTTATGAGCAGCTTCAAAAACTACAAACGAACCATATCAGATGGCACAGAGGGCGACTCTTTCACAGTAAGCTTTGAGGGAACAGGCTTTGCGCTTTCAGGTGAAACAAGTGAAAACGCTATACTCGGGGTATCAATAGACGGAGGCGATGAACAGCTCGTGACAGTTTCAAGGACAGGTCAGCGTGAGATATCATGCCATTTTGAAGGCTTGTCTGAGGGCGCTCACACCGCAAAGGTAACCATAAAATCAGGCAAATATACAATTGATGCTATGCAGGTAACAGGTGGAAAGATACCATTCGAGAAGAAAAAGCCTGCGAAGTCTGAAAGCACTAAGTCAGGCAAAAGCAAGCTTCCTATAGCTGTTGGGGCGGGCGTTTGCGCTGCTGCGGCAGTTGGTGCAGTGATATACGGCATAGCCAGAAAGAAGCGTAAGGAAAATAATGACTAAAATAAGCAGAACAACAGACATGACACAAGGCAGTGAAATGCGGCACATAATAATGTTTTCATTGCCCTTGCTTGCAGGAAATCTTTTGCAGCAGACATACAATATAGTGGACACTATGGTGGTGGGGCGTTATCTGGGCGATGACGCCCTTGCCGCTGTTGGTGCTACAGGCTCTATCACTTATCTTTTTTACACCCTTTGCATAGGGCTGTCGGTGGGTGCAGGAATAATTGTCGCACAGTATTTCGGTGCAGGCAAGAAAAAAGCTCTGCGGTCGGCAGTGTTCAATTCGGCACTTGTTACAGCTATATTCGGCATTGTAATAAGCCTTTTATCCGTTCCTGCCGCAAAACCTATACTGGAGCTTTTGAAAGTTCCCGACAAGCTCATCGGAGATTCTGCGGCTTATATGCAGATAGCCTGCGGCGGAACGATAGCGGTGGCAGCATACAACTGGATAAACGCCATAATGAGGGCTTTGGGCGACTCAAAAACACCGCTGATATTCTTAGGTGCAGCAAGCTTGCTAAACGCTCTTCTTGACCTGCTTTTTGTGGTGGTATTCAAATTCGGCATAGCAGGTGCGGCATGGGCGACAGTGCTTACGCAGGCACTTTCTGCCATTTCTTGTATTGTGTACTGCTTTGCAGTGAGCGGAGAGATAAAGCTCACCGCCGACGATCTGCACACCGACAAGGACATGATGAGCCGCTGTGTGAAAACAGGCGTGCCTATCGCCATACAAAACGGACTTATCTCGGTATCAATGGTGGCTCTACAGCGTGTGACAAACGGCTTTGGCGAAACGGTCATGGCGGCATACACAGTTTCAATGCGTATCGAGCAGTTAGTTCAACAGCCGTTTTCTTCACTTAATGCGGCGGTTTCAACATTCACAGGACAGAATATCGGCGCAGGAAAAGAAAAACGTGCGCAGAAAGGTCTTGCTTGTGCGATAAAGATATCGGTGATATTCTCGGCAGTGGTGCTTGTGCTGTTCACACTGTTCGGTGGAGAGATAACATCTTGGTTTGTCAAGGGCAAGACTGTTATAAGCATATCGGCAAAAGCGCTTATCATAACCTCACTTTTCTACTGGTCGCTGGGTATTATCCACACCACAAGGGGCTTTTTGAACGGTGCAGGCGACACAAACTATGCCCTTGTAAACGGCATGGCAGAGGTAATATGCAGGATAGGTCTTTCACTTATCTTTACAAGGATAGCTTTCATAGGCTATTGGGGCATATGGTACACCACCGCTGCAACGTGGTTTGTGACCGCTATGGTGAGCCTTATAAGATACAAGGGTGGAAAATGGAGGCTTCATGCCATAGTGAAATAGATTTTCATAACTGCTGTACCGATTGGGTGCGGCAGTTTTTTAAGTTGAAACAGTTTCACATTATATATGAAATATTCATATGAAACCATATTGAAAATTCATAGTGCAGTGGTATAATATAATAAAAGGAGTGACGAGCAATGAACATTACCGAATTTGCAAAAGCCGCAGGAGTATCAAAATCTGCTGTGAGCAGATATTTCAACGACGGCTATGTGAGCGAAGAAAAGCGCAGGCTTATTGAAGCCGCCATAGAAGCCACAGGCTATGCCCCGAGCGTTCAGGCGCAGAACGTGAGAACAAGGGTGACAAAGCTTGTGGGAGTTATTATACCGAAGCTGTCAAGCGAGAGCTGTGCAAGAGAGGTGGAGGGAATAAGTCAGGTACTCAGTGAGCAGGGCTATCAGCTTTTGCTTGTGAACTCTGCCAACGACCCAAAGAAAGAAGTGGAATATCTGGAGCTTTTCCGAAGCAATCGTGTTGACGGAGTTATCTTTTTGGCTTCTGTTTTCACTCCGCTCCATGACGCTGTGCTGAAAAAAATGCGTGTGCCGGTGGTAATTGTGGGACAGGAATACAAGGGTGCAAACTGCGTTTGTCATGACGATTACAAAGCCGCCTATACCGCAGAGAAGCTTATGCTTGACAAAGGCTGCAAAAAGCCCGCTTTTATCGGTGTTACCGAGCAGGACAAGGCGGCAGGTCAGGCAAGAAAAGACGGGTTTCTCCACGCCCTTTCTGATAACGGCATCAACATTGAAAAGTCTGATATGCAGACGGCTGAATTTAAAATGGACTCAGGCTACAAAAGGGCTTTGACATTACTGAGAAGCGGCAGAAAATACGACCACATTTTCTGTGCCACCGACAATCTTGCCGCAGGCGCGCTCCTTGCCTGCCGTGAGCAGGGATTGAAAGTACCAGAGGATATAATGATAGCAGGTATTGGCGACTCTCAGCTTTGTAATGTCACGTCCACTCCCCTGACCTCTGTGCATTTTCATTATCGCACCGCAGGCATAGAAGCGGCACAAATGCTGCTCAATTCACTTAAACGAGAAAGCTCTATACCAAGGACACTGACGCTCGGTTTTGAGCTGGAAGAGCGTGAGTCTACAGAGAAAAAATGTGAAACTGTGTGAAACCTTGTAACACCGCCTTGTAAGTTTATATTATTTGTCAATAGACAAATGCACTGTCATGGGTTATAATATAGTTAATGAAATCGGTATCACATAAATAATGAAACTGATAAAATAACATAGTTCGGGCAAAATAATAAAAAAGCAAGCAAAGGACGGGATATTATGGATCACAGAAGTTCAGCTCGTGAGATACTTTCTGCTATAGGCGGAAAGAAAAATCTGGTCAGTGCCGCACACTGTGCCACAAGATTAAGACTTATAATCGCAGACAACTCAAAGATACAAAAGGATACCCTGGAGAACATTGATGTTGTAAAGGGCGTTTTTGAAGCTTCAGGACAGCTTCAGATCATCATAGGCACCGGAACGGTAAACAAGGTCTATGACGAATTTATTGCAGAGGCAGGCGTGGAAGCCTCTTCAAAGGACGAAGTCAAGGCTCAGGTGGCTCAGAAGCAGAACTGGTTCAAAAGACTTATCAAAACTCTCGGCGACGTATTCGTACCTATAATCCCTGCTATCGTCGCAGGCGGTCTTATTATGGGAATAATGGAAGCCTTGAATTTCATGGCTTCAAACGGCTTTATCTCCCTTGACACAAATGGATATGTTTTCACAATATTCAAACTGCTTTCAAATGCAGCGTTCACATTTCTGCCGATACTTATTGGCTATTCTGCAACTAAGGTATTCGGTGGCAACCCTTATCTTGGTGCAGTAATAGGAATGTTCCTTATCCACCCTGACCTGCAAAACGCCTGGACAGTTTCCACAAACGGATATGAGCAGACTTTCTCCATATTTGGTCTGTTCAACGTTCACATGGTAGGTTATCAGGGTCATGTAATTCCTATCATCATTGCTTCATTCATTCTTGCGAACATCGAGAAAAAGCTTCACAAGAAAGTGCCTGACATTGTCGACCTTTTCGTTACACCTCTTGTGAGCCTTACAGTAACAGCTTTTCTCGTTTACACCTTTATCGGTCCTGTATTCGTTGCCCTTGAAAATGGCATTATCACAGGCGTTCAGAAGCTTATCACTATCCCATTCGGCATTGGCTCGTCCATAATGGGCGGTTTCTATTCAACAACAGTTGTTGGCGGTATACACCATATGTACACTGTTATCGACATTGGTCAGCTTGCTAAATATGGTGCGACCTATTGGCTTCCTCTGGCATCTGCCGCAAACATGGCTCAGGGAGCTGCCTGCCTTGCAGTGGCAGTAAGAAGCAAGAACAATAAGATCAGATCAATGGCTTATCCATCTGCTCTGTCTTGTATGCTTGGCATAACAGAGCCTGCAATATTCGGTGTAAACCTTAGATTTGTAAAGCCTTTCATATTCGGTTCTATCGGCGGTGCTTGCGGAGCAATGGTCGCTTCTATCCTACACCTTGGCGCAACTGCAACAGGTGTAACAGGAATATTTGCAATACTTCTTACACTCAACCACCCAGTGAAGTATATAATATCAATGGCTGTAGCAATGGGCGTTGCATTCACTCTTACTTGGCTTTTCGGCACGAACAACGAGCAGATAAAAAACGAGAACAAGCCTTCCGAAAACAAGACAGAAAAGGCTGAAAATGCAGACGTAGCAGATGACGGCATTATCACAGCTCCGCTTAGCGGCAAGGCTGTAAAGCTTGAAAACGTTCCTGACCAGACCTTTGCGCAGGGGATACTTGGTCTTGGTGCGGCAATAGAACCTACTGAGGGCAAGGTCGTTGCACCTGGCGACGGCAAGGTCGAAACGCTTTTTGACACTTTCCATGCAGTTGGTTTGACACTTGACAACGGCAAGGAGCTTCTTATCCACGTTGGAATAAACACTGTTGAGCTTAAAGGCGAGGGCTTCAAGGCTTACGTTTCTGAGGGCGACAGAATAACAAAGGGACAGACGCTTCTCACTTTCGATATGGACTTTATAAAGAGCAAGGGCTATCAGACTATCACACCTGTTCTTGTGGGCAATTCAGACGAATTTGCCTCCGTTGAGGAGCTTGCAGAAGAAGGCACAGAAGTGACTATAGGAGATAAGCTAATAAAGGTAAACGCATAAAGTACAGACAAACCGTCAATAATTATAGTCAACGCATCAAAAGGAGAGGATATAAATGGATAACAAAGAAAGACTGGAAAACAGAGAAAGAATAAAGAACGCAAAATGGCGTCAGAGATTTCATATCGAACCGCCTGACGGTTGGCTCAATGACCCGAACGGTCTGAGCTTTTACAAGGGCGAATATCATGTTTATTTTCAGTACAGCCCAATTGCCGCTGACGGTCACACGCCAAGAGGCTGGGGACATTATCACGGCAGCGACCTTATGCACATGACTTATGACAGAGCAGTTATGATGCCTGACATTCCTGAGGACAGCCATGGCGTTTACTCAGGAAGCGCCATTGAAAATGACGGTGTTCTGCATATTTTCTACACGGGTAATGTGAAGATGATAGGCGATTATGATTATGTCAAAGCCGGCAGAGGTGCAAACGTTATCCACGTCACCACCACAGACGGAAGCAAAATGAGTGAAAAGCAGGTACTTCTCAGAAACAGCGACTACCCTGATTTCTGCTCATGCCATGTGAGAGATCCAAAGGTGTGGAAAGAAGGCGACGCATGGAAAATGGTGCTGGGTGCAAGAACTCTTGACGACGAGGGCTGTGTGCTTGTATACGAATCTGACGATCTTATAAACTGGAAATACACCGGCAAGGTATACAAAGAGGGCTACGGCTATATGTGGGAATGCCCTGACTATTTCGAGATAGACGGCAAGGGCTTTTTAAGCACCTGCCCACAGGGTATGCCTCACTATGAAACAAAGTGGCAGAACCTTAACGAATCAGGCTACTTCCCTGTTCAGGGCAAGCTTGAGGACAGCGTTCTCGGTGACTTCACCGAATGGGACATGGGCTTTGACTTCTATGCACCGCAGACGTTCCTTGAACCTCAGGGCAGGAGGATACTCATAGGCTGGCTTGGCATGGATAACAAGGTCTACGGCAATGCCACAACTGAGCTTGGCTGGCAGCACTGCCTTACCATACCGAGAGTTGTAACTGTTGCACCCAACGGCAAGCTCAGACAGCAGCCTATAGCTGAATTTGACGAGCTTAAAAGCAACGCACGCCGTCAGAGCAGCGGTCAAACTGCAGAATATCCTCTGCCATTTGAGCTTGACGGTGAGCCTGCGGACAGCTTCAGCATATCATTTGACGGTAAGCTGGAACTTGGCTTTGATAAAGAGAAAAAGCTCTTTACAATGAAATTTACTGACGAAAAATACGGCTGCGGCAGGACAGTAAGAAATGCAGAGATAGACAGCGTGAGAAACATAAGAGTTATCGCAGATATGTCAAGCATTGAGGTATATATCAATGACGGCGAAACTGTGATGTCAACAAGAATATATCCCGATAATGACAGCGTAAAGCTTAAAGTAAACGGCTTTGAGGCACAGGTCTGGGACATCTGAGAGGGGGAACTGCCATGGGAAACACACTTTTTGCCATAGGCGAAGCACTGATAGACTTTATTCCTGCGCAGACAGGCTGTGCCTTTGAAGAAGTAACGGCTTTCAGCCCTAAAAGCGGCGGAGCGCCTGCAAACGTCTGCGGAGCGTTCACTATCCTTGGTGGAAGCTCGAAATTTATCACTCAGCTTGGTGATGACCCATTCGGAAAAAAGATAGCAGACGACCTTGCAAGGGCTGGAATCGACACTTCCCTTGTGAGCTTCACAGACAAGGCGAACACTGCTTTGGCTTTTGTGAGCCTTGAAAATGACGGCAACAGGACGTTCTCATTCTACAGAAAGCCCTCCGCAGATATGCTTTTTTCAGCGGAGCAGGTAAAAGAAGAATGGTTTGAGGACGCATACGCACTGCATTTTTGCAGTGTTTCCCTTGGAGATTTTCCAATGAAAGACGCACACAAAAAGGCTATCGCCTATGCACGTCAAAAAGGCGCAATGATAAGCTTTGACCCTAATCTGCGTTTTCCTCTCTGGAACGACAAGAAAGCTCTGCATGATACCGTAAATGAGTTTATACCAATGGCTGACATTGTGAAGATATCAGACGAAGAGCTTGGATTTATCACAGGTGAAAGCGACATCAAAGCCGCTCTGCCAAAGCTTTTCACAGGCAATGTGAAGCTTGTGATATACACCTGCGGCTCAGAGGGAGCATATGCTTTCACCAATAACGCTCAGGCATTTGCAGAGAGCGAAAAGGTGAAAGCCGTTGACACAACTGGTGCAGGAGACGGATTTATAGGCTCGTTCCTATATGCACTGAAAACTCTCAGCGTGACCGTCGAAAGCCTTTGTGACCTTGACAATGCACAGCTAGAACGCTGTATAGCGTTTTCAAATAAATTCTGCGGTGAAAGCGTTAAACATCAGGGTGCTATCGCCTCCTACAGAAAAATAGAATTTATATAAATTTGCATAATAATTATCCTTTAATAATACATTTCCTTAATACAAAGCCTTCCCCTTTTGGGAGGGTTTTTGTTTTCGGCAAAATTTCACAAAACATTTTGCAGTATATGTAGGGGACGGCGCCCTCGACGTCCAGATTTTGCGTTTTTGAAAGGCTTGTTTTTAACACGTTTTAGCATAGTAATATGATACTTTGTGAAAATTTGACAAAAGATAAGATATACTATATAATAGAGATTGTATGACTATTTTTACAGGAGAATTATTATGAACGAAAATAAAAACAGAGCAACCTTTCAATCCCGATTGGGATTTATACTTGTATCCGCAGGGTGTGCCATTGGTCTTGGCAACGTGTGGAAATTTCCATACATTTGCGGACAAAACGGCGGCGGAGCTTTTCTGTTCCTATACCTTATCTGCCTTGTGCTGTTGGGTCTTCCAATACTCATATGCGAATTTGCCATAGGCAGAGGAAGCAACCGAAGTCTTTCTCAGGCTTTCAACCGACTTGAAAAGCCCGGTAGCCGATATCACTGCACAAAATACACGAGCATTGCAGGAAACTATCTGCTCATGATGTTTTACACAATGGTCACAGGCTGGATGTTATACTACGCTTTTAAATATGCCACTGGCTCGTTGGACGCTTCAAGCACAGCGGCAACGGCTGAGGCTTTTAAGGATATGCAGGCTTCCCCGTGGCTCATGCTCATATTCTCGGCTATCGTTATCATACTTTGTATCGGTGTTTGCGCACTGGGATTGCAAAACGGCATTGAAAAGGTAACGAAATTTATGATGATACTGCTTATGGCGCTCATGGTGGTGCTGGCGGTGAACTCTATCAGGCTGAAAGGCGCTTCTGAGGGGCTTAAATTCTTTCTTGTGCCGGACTTTGACGTCTTTAAGGAAAAGGGCTTCACATCAGTGCTTTTCGCCGCAATGACTCAGGCGTTTTTCACACTAAGCATAGGCATAGGCACAATGGAGATATTCGGAAGCTATTTGAAAAAGGACCGCACTCTTGTAGGCGAGTCTGTGAACGTTATCGTTCTTGACACTGCCGTGGCTGTCGTTGCGGGACTTATCATAATCCCTGCCTGCTTTGCATACGGAATCGAGCCTGACTCAGGTCCGTCACTGCTTTTCATCACTCTGCCTAACGTTTTCCACCATATGGCTTCAAGCCGCTTGTGGGGAATATTCTTCTTCATCTTCATGTCATTTGCGGCGCTTTCCACCGTTATCGCAGTGTTTGAGAACATTATCACAATGTCAGTAGAACTGTGGGATTGGAGCAGAAAAAAATCACTTATTGTAAACCTTGTGATGATACTTGTGCTTACAATGCCTGCTGTGTTTGGTTTTAACCTGCTGAAAAATATCCAGCCAATGGGCGCAGGTTCGACTATCATGGACCTTGAAGACTTCTTGGTATCATCGAATCTTCTGCCACTTGGCTCTCTTGTGGGAGTGCTTTTCTGCGTTCGCAAAAACGGCTGGGGCTGGGAGAACTTCATCAAGGAAGCCAACACTGGCAAGGGCAAGCATATCCCTAACGGACTTCGCAGCTACATGGCCTACGTTGTGCCTGCACTTATATGCTTCATCTACCTCAAAGGATACTATGACACATTCTCAAACAGAAGTCTGCCGGTCCTTATAGGCTGGATGTGCTTTGCGGTGATACTTCTTGTGCTGATATTCTGGGCAGCTTTCTCAAAAAGCAAAAAAAATTTGGAAAATCCTATTGACAAATAGAAAGTTTGGCTATATAATAAACCTTGCGTGATGTTTCACGAAAAATCGTATAATGATAAACGCTATAAAAATAAACTAAAAGGTGGTGGGTGAAATGAGAAATATTCTTTTTGATCTTCTAAAGACTAACGAGAATATAAGCCTTACAAACAATGTAAGTTCAATATGCCTTTCAGATGTCATTTTGCCTGCCCTTATTACCAAAAGCTAATGAGATTTTTATCAGCTTTCTGGATATTATACTGCAGAACTATTGCGACCTCTGATATCAGGTATCAGAGGTCTTTTTTTGACCTGTTATAGGCAGTTACATTATGCGAATTTACAGAATTATATCGGAAGAATATGAAATTTATCCCGAAAAGGAGGGAATACATGAAGTTTTTTGACGTTTTGCCACAGCTTGCAGAAAACGAACTGCTTAAGCGTGGAGTTATGACTGACGAGCTGCTTTACTGCGTAAAAGCTGACCTTGACGGTGAGGGCGGATATGTGGACGTATACATAACTTTCACAAAAGACACCCTTTGCATACTCCGTGGCTATGAAGAATACGGAAAAATGAAACGTGGGCAGAAGAGAAAAAATCTCGTAAACTTCACAGTATCAGGCTATGATGAATACCCCATAGACAGCATTGAAGAAATGTTTGTTGACCGCTATGCAAATTCCGCAAGACTTATGATAAAGGACAAGTTCGGCAAGGAGTTCCCTATAGCGAGATTTTCTCTTGGCTTTGCTGACAAATTCGAGAAATTCAGCCAGCGTGTAAACTGCACAGCCAAGAACGAGCCTATTGACGACCGCCTGCTGGAAGGAGTAAAGACCCACTGCCCTACCTGCGGTGAGCCTTATCCTGACCCTAACCGCCCTGTCTGTCCGAGATGTGTAGACAGACGCTCGGTGTTCAAACGCCTGCTTTCTATGTTCGGTGAATTTAAGGGTGCGGTATTTCTCATACTGCTCACCATAGTTTTAAGCAACGTTTTCGCAGTGCTTTCGCCGATATTCGGCTCTCAGATGCTCTATGATGATGTGCTTGCGGAAAACGGAAAATACTATGGCAAGATACTCATGATAGTAATGCTCATCGTGGGCATAAACGTTGCAGGAATGATAATGCGTATCATTTCAGGCATTATAACCTCAAAGGTCGTGCCTGTTGTTACGCACCAGCTTAGGGTGAAGATATTCTCATCAATGCAGCGGCTTTCCCTTGACTTTTTCACAAGCAAACAGACAGGCTCGCTTATGTCCAGGGTCGACAGAGATAGTCAGAACATCTACTGGTTTTTCACGGATATAGTGCCGTATGGTCTTACAAACGTGGTAAAGATAGTGGGCATTGCGGTGATAATGCTCACAATTTCGCCACTTCTGTCACTTGGTATAATCCTCACTATCTCGGTGATAGAGATAGTTCAGCACCAATTTTACAAAAGCCAGCGCAAGCTTTACCGCAAATATGACGTTGCAATGCGTTCTGCAAACTCGGTGCTGTCTGACGTTATGAACGGACAGCGTGTGGTAAAGGCTTTCGCCCGTGAGGACAGAGAGATAGAACGCTATAAGGTAAAAAACACTGACGCATTTTTGATAAACTCAAGGATAAACTCACGAATAGCAAACACTATCCCTGTTATATGGACGTTCTATAGGATAGTGAACAAGCTTGTTTTCTGCCTTGGCGCAGTGCTTGTTATAAAAGGTCACATACTATTCGGCGCACTTTCAGCACTTATTTCCTATACCGAAATGGCTATGGATCCTATCAACTTTTTCACATGGATAGGCGACCGCTGGGCAAAATGTATGGACGCCGCATCAAGAATGTTTGAGATAATGGACGCTCTGCCTACTGTAAAAGAGGACGAACACCCTGTTCATATGGAAAACATGAAGGGGGATATCGAGCTTAAAAATGTATCCTTTGAATATGAAGCAGGACACCCTATCATAAAAAACGTTTCTTTCAAGGTGCAGGCCGGACATATGTTTGGGATCGTTGGTAAAACAGGTGCAGGAAAATCCACTATCATAAACCTTATGGCAAGGCTTTATGACGTAACAGGCGGTGAGATAACCATTGACGGCGTACCTATCAGGAAGATAGCCTTTGACGATCTGCGCAGAAATATCGGTATAGTTTCTCAGGAAACTTTCCTTTTCATAGGGTCGATAGCTGACAATATCCGCTATGCAAACCCTGACGCCACCATGGAAGAAGTTATCGAAGCGGCAAAGTCCGCAAACGCACATGAGTTTATAACAAAGCTCCCTGAGGGCTATAACACTAAGGTCGGCGAGGGCGGAATATCCTTGTCAGGCGGTGAAAAGCAGAGAATATCTATCGCAAGGGCTATCATCCAGAAGCCTAACATACTTATCCTTGACGAGGCGACCGCTTCAATGGACACAAGGACAGAGCGAAAGATACAAGCCGCTATCGACAATCTGAAACAGGGCAGGACGATAATCTCTATCGCACACCGCCTTTCAACTCTCCGTGACGCTGATATGCTCTGCGTTATCGAAAATGGTGAGCTTAAAGAAATGGGTACACATGACAAGCTCATAAAAGAAAAAGGCAAATATTTCGAGCTTTACAAGCTGCAATCAGAGGCATTGCAGTTCATAAACGAATAAGTAAGGAGATGAACATAATGGCTGAAAATATTACCGCTGAGCAGGAGGTCTACGAGGTCGATAAGCTGACCTTGCTTGACTGCAAAAAGATACGCCTTGCAAAGGAAGAAAGCGGTTTTCTTACCCTCGATTATGAGGGCAGGACTTATCACAAGGTAAACCCCACAAGGCTCATACCATTTTACTCAAAGACCACCTACATAAGCCTTTCATACGAAAACTCTGAAAAAGAATTTCGTGAGATAGGCGTTATAAAAGATATGGCGGAGCTTGACGATGAGCAATACAAGCTTCTTGACAGCTATCTTGAATACAAATACTATATGCCTGAGATAACAAAGGTCTACAGCATAAAAGACAATATGCGTGGTGCGATCTTTGTAAAGGCTGACACCACTTCGGGGCAGAAAACTATCTGTATCCGTGACTGGTATCAGAATTTCAGAATGATAGGCTATGATTATCTCTACGTCAACGACGCAGACGGCAACAAATATTTTTGCCCTGACATTCATAAGCTTGACAGAAAAAGCCGTCAGGTGCTTGAAATGTACACCTAAAAGGTGTCAGACCACACTGAAAGGAGTGTGAAAATATGGATCTAAAAACTTCCCTGCCGCAGAATGCCCCGGCAGACATTGTTTACTCTCTGCCTGCAAACTTCACCTGTAAGGGCGACAAAATGGACGGACATTTCTGCGTGACAAAAGAAAAGATATACATTTACAACGGCAGTGAGATAACACTTGAATACAGCATAGACGATTTCTCCGAGTTTGAGTGCAAACAGCAGATAGGC
>OHAR01000241.1_pt1 | contig 19136 bp, 16 predicted proteins | sample 1577211 | NCBI WGS metagenome assembly OHAR01 (sample SAMEA3879514, study PRJEB24766) | human gut metagenome | biome: human-associated habitat; feature: feces | place: USA | collected 1985/1987
CTTACAGGAGGTAATAAAGACTATCTCGCTGTCCGTTCTGCTCTTGTTGATGAGCATTGCCTACAAGCAATCATCACTATGCCTTCGGGCGTGTTCCAACCATATAGCGGAGTATCTACTGCTATAATCATCTTCACCAAGACTGGTACTGGTGGAACAGAAAAGGTATGGTTCTATGATATGCGTGCTGATGGTTATTCATTAACAACGCAGAGAACAATATGTCCAGAACAAAATGACATACCCGACCTTCTTGCCCGTTTTCACAATCTAGATAGTGAAGCAGAACGTTGTCGCAAAGAACAATCTTTCTTTGTCAGTGCTGACGAAATACGTAAGAATAATTACGACCTCAGTTATAAGGCATATCAAGAGGTAGAACGTGAGAAAATCGATTACGAAAAACCAGAGGTTATTATTTCACGTATGATAGATCGTCAAACTAAGATTGACACAGCATTTGCTGAATTTCAGAAACTTCTTAATTCGTGAATAGATGAAAGTTGATAAATCAAAATGGGCGGAAACTGCATTTGCAGAAATAGCGACTTCACAATTAGGCAAGACCCTTGATGCTAATAAAAACAAAGGTCTTCCATATCCATATTTGTGTGCAGCAAATATCGGAATGGGATACTTTAATCTTTCGAATGTTAAAGAAATACTTTTAGATGACTCGGAATTGGAAAAGTATCTTGTGAGAAAGGGTGACTTGTTAATTTGCGAAGGTGGAGATACAGGACGTTGTGCTATTTGGGAATCCGAAGATCCTATCTATTACCAAAATGCTCTTCATCGTGTACGTTTTAATGATGATATTCATAATAAGTTCATTATGTATTATCTTCATTACTACAAGAAGGTTGGTATAATAGATAAACTTAGTCATGGTCAAACAATTAAGCATTTTACTCAAAAAGGCTTAAGTAAATTATCATTTAGAATGCCTACAATTTCTGAACAAAAAGGAATAGCGTCAGAATTAGATGCAATTCAGACAATGATAGACGGCTATAAAGCACATATTTCAGACTTTGATGAACTTGCTAAATCTCTATTTTTAGATACACTTGGGGATCCGGTAATCAACGAAAAGAAGTGGCAAATAAAAAGCTTATCATCATTATGCAATAAAATGTCAACAGGTCCTTTTGGCTCAATGCTACATAAATCAGATTATGTTGTAGAAGGCATTCCTTCAGTCAACCCACAAAATATAAAAGGTTCAAAAGTTGTTATTGATGGTATAGCCAAGGTTTCTTATCAAAAAGCCGAGGAACTTTCAAAGTATTATCTTAAAGAAAATGATATTATCCTCGCACGTAGAGGTGACTTAAGTAAATGTGCAATCATAACACCAAAAGAACAAGGTTGGTTATGCGGTACAGGTTCTTTTTTCTTGCATATTGAAGAAGTATTGCCAATTGTATTTTATTATCAATTTACATCAAAGTCAATACAAAAGCAACTGTTGGAAAAGTCAATTGGTGCTACAATGCCAAATTTAAACCAAGGAATATTGTCTAAACTAATGATCCCCGTACCTCCTATTGATATACAACAAAAGTTTGCTTCACAAATAGAAGCAATTGAAAAACAGAAAGCAATTCTATGCGAACAGTTAGCAGATGCAGAGCAACTGATGGCAGAACGTATGCAGTATTACTTTAGTTAATGTGATTTGATTATGAGGAACTTTGATATAATTAAAGACATTAGCGGATTAGTCACTCTACACAGATATTGTGCTACCGCAGAGGAATTTCAAGTTGCCAATCCCCTGATTGCAGCTCAAAATGCTCGCCTTGCATTGGAATCTATAGTGAAGACGGTGTACAGGCTAAAAGGTTGGCAAGTTGGAGAACGGACATCTCTATTAACACTCACGACCGATGAAAGGTTCAAGGAGTTTATAGATAGTCAGGAACTCATGAAGCGAATTCACTATGTTCGCAAAATAGGCAACAACGCTGCACATGTTGGTAGTGGTGACGGATTTGTAGGACGCAAGGAATCTTTCTTTGCAGTCCTAAACTTGTATTATATCATAGGCTCAGTCTTGCTTGCTTGGAAGCTCATAGATGAGTTACCAGATTTTAATAAAGACCTTATTCCTCAGGTTGCAACACCTGGTAGCATGGCTATAGTTCCTCAGCCAAATCAAGTTGCGACAATGACTTCCAATGCTGCACAAAGCACAGCAGAGACCGTTGAACAGACAACAATAGAAACTCCAGCAACCGTCAATGCTCAACCTATAGTAAACGACATATCTGAAGCAGAAACACGTAAACTCTACATTGATTTGCTATTGCGTGAGGCAGGTTGGAAAGTCTCAGAAAAAGATGGCGAGATTATACCTCGTCAAGCATGTACAGAAATTGAAGTACATGGTATGCCAAATGAAAGTGGCGTGGGATATGCTGATTATGTACTATTTGACACTAATGGTATTCCCCTAGCTGTGGTTGAAGCCAAACGTACAAGTGTAGATGCTGCTAAAGGTCGTCATCAGGCAGAACTATATGCAGATTGTCTTGCTGCAAAATATGCTTGTCCTCGCCCAGTCATTTATTATACAAACGGCTTCGACACGAACATTATTGATGGTCTTGGATATCCATCACGTCCAGTAATGGGTTTCCATACTCTCGATGAGTTGCGTCGTTTGATTTCACAAAGAGGCAGAAATGATATTACCGACTTGACTATATCAGACAAGATAACCAATCGAAAATATCAGAAGCGAGTTATTGAGTCAGTATGCCGTCACTATAATGATAAGCATAGACGTGCATTGCTCGTTATGGCTACAGGTACTGGTAAAACTCGTGTCAGCATTTCATTGGTTGATGTACTAGTTCGCAATAAGTGGGTAAAGAACGTCCTTTTCCTTGCAGACCGTATTGATTTGGTTAACCAGGCAAAGAAGAATTATACCAAGCTTTTGCCCGACATGACTGTCAGTTCTTTGCGTGACAATGATGTCGATACAACAGCACGTATCCTGTTCTCAACCTATCAAACAATGATAGGTCACTTAGATAAAGATAACAAAACTTTCTCTCTAGGCCGTTTTGACTTAATCATCATTGACGAAGCTCACAGAAGTGTCTTCGGTAAGTATGGAGCAATCTTTGATTATTTTGATGGATTGCTTTTAGGATTGACTGCAACTCCAAGAAACGAAGTAGACCGTTCAACATATGAACTATTCGGCATGGAGCAAGGTGAGCCTACTGATAGTTATGAGTATGAAGAGGCTGTTGCTGACGGCTATCTTAATCCTTTTATCCCAATCAAGGATAATTCTTTGATACTAAAGGAAGGTATAGATCCTGAAAAACTGACTGAAGAAGAGAAAAAACAAATTCAAGAAATCTTCGAATATGAGAAGATAATGGCCGGATTGGAACCAGGCGATCCATACAGCCGTACTATCAACCCAGCAGAATTATTCAAATATATATTCAATACCGATACTGTTGACCATGTTCTAAACAGACTCATGGAAGATGGCATTCGAATTAAAGAAGGTACTGTTGTAGGTAAAACCATAATATTTGCCTACAACCATAATCATGCTATGTTTATAGCAGAACGCTTCAATGCGCTATATCCGGAACTTGGTCCTGACTTCTGTAGAGTGATTGACAATTATGAAAAGTACTCTTCAGACCTACTTGACAAATTCTCAGACATAGAAAAACTGCCTCAAATAGCAGTATCTGTAGATATGCTCGATACAGGTATTGATGTTCCAGAGGTTGTGAACCTAGTATTCTTCAAGCCAGTACATTCAAAGATTAAGTTCTGGCAGATGATTGGCCGAGGTACGAGACTTTGCGAGAATTTGTTTGGTGAAGGACAACATAAAAAAGAATTCTTGATATTTGACTACTATCGAAACTTTGAGTATTTTGAAATGAACCCTGAGGGTTCTCAACCTACAAAAAGTCAATCGATAGTCACAACTCTGTTCAATCTGAGAACTGATATCAAGTTTGCACTCCAAGACGGCAAATATCAGTCAGACGAAATTGCGAAAGCATTTCACGACCAATTAAGTGAAATACTGTTGCAGCAAATTACAGACCTGAACCGTAACAGATTAGATGTTCGTAGAGAGTTACGTAATGTTGAAACTTATTCAAAGCAAGAAGCTATGCAATGCTTGTCGATGGGTGATGTAATGTTGCTGAAAGGTAATATTGGCCCATTGTTTAAGAATGCAACAGTTAATGCTTCAGCTCTCAAGTTCGATGCGCTTGTTCTAAAGTCACAGTTAAGTTTACTTGACGAAACTGTAAATGCAGATTCATCTGAAAGAAAGATAACGGATATTGCTCGTTACTTGAAAGAAAAGAAAGCATCAATACCACAGGTTCTTGCGAAAATGGCAGTGCTTGAGGAAGTCCTTTCTACTCATTTCTGGGAAAATAAGAGTATTGTTTCTCTTGAACGAATACGATTAGAACTCCGTGACTTATTGCAATATCTTGAGGGTGACGGCAAGGGACAAACATTTACTGTCAATATCAAAGACACATTTGAGCAGGACAATACAGGTGTAAAGGTAGCTCCTATCAGAACTTATCGCAAACGTGCAGAAGATTACCTGAAGGAGCATCTACCAAATGATATTGCGTTACAGAAGATATATCATTTGGAGCCTCTTACCGAACAAGACATCAAGCGTCTTGAACAGATATTCTGGCATGAATTAGGTTCTCGTGAAGAGTTTGACGCTCAAACACGGACAAAGCCTTACCAAAGAAATGTAGCAGCATTCATTCGTTCCATCATTGGAATTGAACAAGAAGCTGCATTGGAGAAATATCGTGCGTTGATTCATGGTTCAGAGCTTACACGCATACAAGAAGAATATCTGAGAACATTGATAAAGTATGTTTGTGAGAATGGAGATATAGCTACAGTAGTTCTGCAACAACCTCCTTTCAATAAGTTTACTACTATTTTCAAGAATAGTCCAAAGTCACTTATTGACTATGTAAAGCTTATTAGTGAAGTAATTGCAGCATAATGATATTGACCAACACTGTAATACATATAAATTGATATGGATAGAAGAACATTATATAACCAGTTTTTAGAACAGTTTCCAATATTGGAACTGCGAACTATGACATTGGATGAGTATACCAATCTAAATAGAGATAACTCATTTTGCTATTGGCTAGAATCAAAAACTTATGAACTTGGTTCTATATGGGGTGGCTCTTCATATAAGTTTGGAATATATCGATATGATAAAAAACCAGACAATCCAACTGTTGTTGTTGCAGATGACGAATACGCATGGTATAAGAAATATAATGCTTCTGACAGAGAAGAAGCCTATAATATTGTTCTAAAAGCAATTATGCATATTGCAGCATCCGCCTATAAAGGTGATTTTCGGGCAATAGAAGAAGAAACTACATTTGGTAATGTTATTAAATGGAAGATTGCTTTTTTATATTCTAATGAAAGTTTACTTCCTATTTACAAACGTGATATGTTGGAAAAAGTCGCATCTAAATATGGATACACAGAACCTTCAAAAGCTAAGACATATGAATTACAGGAATTCTTAATGGAACAAAAAGGAGAAAAAGATTTATTTGATTTCTATGAGGAATTACTTGACGTTTTGGAAGTCGAAAAATCTAATACTAAAACAAAGGTTTGGCTCTTTGCTCCTGGTGAGAATGCTTGCATGTGGGAAGAGTGCAAAGAATCTCAGACAATGCGCCTAGGTTGGGATCCAATTGGAGATATTTCCGAATTCAAAAACAGAGAAGAGTTGACTAAAGCATTACAAGTTGCTTACAACAAAGAAGATGCATCATTCAAAAATGACAGTCTCGCATTGTGGCAGTTTGTACATGAAATACATGAGGGTGATATTGTTTATGTCAAGAAAGGCATTAACAAGATTATAGGACGAGGAGTTGTAGAAGGTGATTATTATTATGATGACACCCTATCAACGTATCGTCATTTGAGAAAAGTCAAATGGACCCACAGTGGAGATTGGGATTATCCTATTCATAAGCTAGTACTCAAGACACTGACAGATATTACCAAATATCCTGAATTTGTAAAGAACTTAAACGACATAGTCATTGAAGGGAAAGAAATAAAAGAACAAAAACAGTCTGAAACATCAAAACAATACTGGTGGTTGGTAGCATCTCCTGATGTCTGGAAGTTCTCTGACATCAATGTCGGAGAGACGATGGAATACACTTTGTTAAATGAGAATGGTAACAAGCGCAGGGTATACCAGAATTTTTTGGATGCCAAAGCCGGTGATATTGTTATTGGTTACGCTTCTACTCCTACTCTTCAAGTAGTAGCATTAGGTGAGATAGCAAAAGATACCGATGATAAGCATCTATACTTTAGAAAGACCGAACAGTTATTAAATCCTATAGATTATTCGATAATCAAAAATTATGATTATGACAAGTAATATGTTATGTAAAGTGCGAGTAAAAGTTGGTTTATAATCAAGTTGTTATGAACCAACTTGTCACTTACACTTTACATAATATTATCAATGTCCAAGTCCCTTTAACCACTCTAATAGGTTCTTATTTCGTTCCCACTCTTTTTCTGTTATAGTATTAGGGGTTAATCTGGTATAGGCATTTTCAAGTGCTTCACGTTTTGCTTTGGAGTCGGCACGTGCATAAATATCAGTAGTCTGTATGGAAACATGCCCTAAAATATCACGTATGTATACTAAATTTACTCCTGCCTGTAAAAGATGCATTGCTTTACTATGTCGAATAGAATGACAACTTATTTTCTTTGGAATAATTTCTGGTTGCTGTTTATTTGCCATGTCTGCATAGATTTTCAGAATATACGTAATACCCTCTCTTGTTAATTTTTCATGCCTACCATTGAAAAATAAAGGCTTTTTTATCATGTTGGGATCATTCAAATTGTTTTCTTCCATATAACTACGCAAAATGTCAACTTGTGCTTCTGCCAAGGGGACTATACGGGTTTTACGTCCTTTCCCTGTTAATCGTATAGTGTATGGTGTTGTATCAATACGTACACAATCTACTGTGAGATCTGCGATTTCCTGTACTCTTGCACCAGTATCGTACATTAATGACAATAATGCTAAATGACGACGTCCTTTCCATGAAGTTGTGTCAGGCTGTGCCAATAATAATTTTATTCCCTCCATTGAAAGATAATTAGGAGGGCTTATTTCTGTTTTTTTTGCCTTTATCGACAATATACTTTGCCATTCTACCATATTATCTATTACTATATATTGGAGATACGAACAGAATGACCTGATTGCAGCAAGTCTATAATTACATGTTGCTGAAGTATTCTTTTTAGTATTGTGAAGCCATTGTAGATAATTGATGACATTATCCCGTGTAAGATGTTTCAATAGAAGTCGTTCAACGGGTATTCCATTGATACCTTTCATATAATTGATGAATTGTACGAAAGAATCACGATAAGAAGCAATTGTGTTTTTGCTCACATTTCGTTGATGTGGCAAATATTCAGATAAAAATCTCGTTAGATATTTTGCAAAATCAGTCCTGGTAGTCATAATCTGTTGTTATTTTTGGATAAACAAAAGCATTTATAGGAGAACACTGTTTTTCAAACTCCGGATACATCATACAGGTAAGTCGTACATATTTTTCAGTAGATGAAAGAGAACGGTGCCCAAGACATGCGGAAAGTATTGGTAGCCCTGTGTATAAATCCATACCGTTATGTCCCATTTGTACAAGCGAATGTACGGCAAAAGTATGTCTCAAGTCATGGATACGTGGCCCTTGTCGATTTCCTATATATGGTATATTGCATATTTTTAGCAGTTTATGAAAAAAGACATAAAGAGTACATACCCTGAAGCTTGTCCCGTCTAATTTGGTAAAAAACAGATGATTGGGATGAGAAATTTTTTCTATAGGCATTCTATTCCGATATTCTATATACTGTTTTAACACAATTACCATAGATTCACCAATAGGAACAAGGCGTTCACATCTGTTTTTTGTCTTGCGGAGATGTATGTATCCAGAGTCAAGATTCACATCCTCATTACGCATATATAAAGCCTCGGACACACGCATTCCTGTGCTATAAAGTAATCGAAGAATGACTGGCATGGAAATGATAGCTGTTTTCATACAATTGTTAAACAAACGGCTGCTATCGGCAGCTGTAAACAATTGAGATATTTGGTCATGTGTGTATATATAAGGTGTAAACTCCGATTTTGGTTGCTTTGGTATAATCGGTATATAACATACGCATCCATTGCGGCACATCAATGAGGTCAGTTGGCGCAATACAAGATATTTGCCATAAATAGTGATCTCTTTATCTGATATCCGTGATTTATGCCATCTCTTAACAAACTCTTCTGTTATATGTGGTTCCTGCAATCCTATGGAATTAGCAAAATCATCAAATTCTTTAAGTATCCATCTTACACGAGAATCAACAATACCCATTGATTTCCGGATTTCCAACATTCGTTTAATGTATGGAGATAAAACACTACTGTAATTGAACTGTTCAGCCATAAAATGCTCCTCCTTTCTGCGTATAAAAACTATCTGGAATAGGTGGTACAGGTAATACACATTTCCTTAAAGCTACAAGGTTTATTTTTAGATAAGTCATCGTTGTTTCAGTGTTGCGATGTCCAAGAACTTCTGATATAATAGGCATGGTAGCCCCATTTTCAAGCATATTACTTGCTAAGGAATGCCGTAAAGAATGAGGACCATGGCGTTTTTTATCAATATTTACACCAGACAGGCGGATTATTTTATTGATATTACCACAAACCATAGACTGAGTGGCAGCAATATACGGGGCACGACTTGATAGAAATATGTTTTGGGAAGTAGATGCTGGACGTCCATATCTAAGATAGTCTATTATGGCATTACCGACATCTGCCAATAATGGAAGTTCAATGGTTTTACCTGTTTTTTGTATCCTCAATTTAATGAGATCATTATCCCAATCTATATCTGAGAACTTCAAACTCATAATGTCTGAAGCACGCAAGCCCAATCTTGATGCTAATAAAATCATTGCATAATTGCGCTTGCCCAAAGCACTACTTCGCGATACAGAATTTTCTATAACCTTAATCTCTTCCGTTGTATAATATGATGGTATGCGTTCTTTCTTTCGTAATTTATATGTAGCGAAGAATTCCTCAAATCGTCCATCTATAATGTTCTCTTGTCTCCAAAAAAGAAAGAGGCATCGAATAATAGACAAAGTCTTTTCCCTGTTTAGCTGTTGGGAAGAAAGAAACCGTATAACATGTTCCTCTGTTATCTGCTTTATATTTTGTACTCCAATCATATCTAAGTAATACAAAAAATTACCCAAACATGAACGATAGTGCTTTAACGTATTTTTGCCACGGCGTAAAGAAATCAAATGTAGAACCAACTTCTCCATCTGTTTTCCAATAGCACCATCAAGAGGGTAGAAAGCTGCTCTAACACATTGCTTTCTAATATATCCGACAGTCATAATGTCATTAAGAGCATGTATACTACGTATCCTTTCACATTCATGATTACTCATGTCTTGATGTTGAGTGGACTCTATAAACTTCGCACCTACATCAGGTGTATACATATCAATCCCTTTGTCCGACATGTACTGTAAAATGCCTTTTGTCCACAAACACTTGTAATAGTCAATAGTGCCCTTCGCATAACCACTTTCATAAAAATAATTGAGACATTGCTCAATAAGCTTTTTAATTTCTACTTTTTCCATAAAATCATTCTTTAATAATTAGGATATATACAGAATGCAATATAATGAGAAGTTTTTATACGAAGGGACTAAATAAATTCTTTAATATTCAATAAGTTTGCTCACTTTATAAGTCTTGCACTTTACATAACATATTACTTGTCATAATCGAACTTATGAGTAGCTTATCATAAATACGAAGAGTTGCAAGACATGGAGTGCATGGCTGGTGGTGGACGAGGAACACTCTTCAAGGTTACAGAAGATGAGTATCAAGTCTTAATGGAAATTATTCGCAAGTATAACCCTTTGACTGCAACTAATCCTCTGGAAACATATACGGATTCTGATTTTTTAAGTGAGGTATATATGTCAGCATCTGAATTGCAGAGATTAAAAGCCTTACTTAGAAATAAGAAGAATATCATATTACAAGGTGCACCTGGTGTGGGTAAAACATTCACTGCCGAAAGATTGGCCTATACACTGATGAGGGTAGTTGACAAGCATAGAGTTGAGATGGTACAATTCCATCAAAACTATTCATATGAAGACTTTATACTAGGTTACAAGCCGAATGTTAATGGTGGATTTGAGTTGAAGCATGGCGTATTTTATAAATTCTGCAAGAAAGCATTGAATACTCCCGATAAAGACTTCTTCTTCATCATTGATGAGATAAACCGAGGAAATCTAAGTAAGATATTCGGTGAATTACTTATGCTTATTGAGAATAGCTATCGAGGCAAGGAAATTAAACTTGCTTATACAGACGAGCTATTTACCGTTCCTAAGAATCTCCATATCATAGGTATGATGAATACAGCAGATCGTTCTTTGGCTATGATTGATTATGCGCTCCGTAGAAGATTCAGCTTCTTCGAAATGACACCTGGCTTTAAGACTGAGGGCTTTAAGAACTATCTGGACACTCTGTCCAACGAGCAATTAAATAGAATTATAGATGGAATACAGACTCTCAACGATGTGATTTCCAAAGACGATTCGCTTGGAAATGGTTTTTGTATTGGCCATAGTTATTTCTGCAATCAGAGCGAATTTAGCTTAGACTGGTTGAAAAATGTGATTGAATATGATATAGAGCCGATGCTTAAAGAATATTGGTTTGACGATATACAAAAGTATGAGTCACATATAAACATTTTAAGGAACTTATTGAAATGATAATAGATAAGAACATACCTATAAAAAACATATACTACATGCTTACCTATGCTTTCAAGGAATTGAAGCATAATAATTATGAGTATATTGCAGGAGAAGATTTCGACAATGTTTATGACTTGTTTGCAGAAATCCTCTCAAAGGGTGTGTCGTACCTATTGAAACAAGGACTACATAAAGAGTATATTCTTAAAGAAGATACTTTATCAACTTTAAGGGGTAAGTTGAATCTGCAAGGTACCATAAAAGAAAAGATAGCTCAACGAAATCGTCTTGCTTGCGAATATGATGAACTGACAATCAACAATGTCTTTAATCAGATTATCAAGACAACAGTTGGCGTGCTTATCACTAAGTCTGATGTTAAAAATGAAAGAAAACACATGCTTAGAAAGCTGATGCTGTTCTTTGATGGTGTTGATGACATAGACCAATCTGTGATAAAATGGAACATGCTAAGATATGACAGGAATAGCAGAACCTATCAAATGATACATAGTCTATGTTATTTTGTTTTACAAAACCTCTTATTATCGACTGAGCAAGGTAATACAAAGATGCCTCAATTCTCAGATGAGCACATGAACCTATTATTCCAACGCTTTGTCATGGAATATTATAGGAGACATCATCCTGAATATAAAGCATCTGCAAAACAGATTAAATGGAATTTCAGTGATAATAGTGCTAGTGTCTCAAGTATATTGCCTATTATGCAATCTGACATTACTCTGACTCTTGGTGAAAGAACCCTTATTATTGATACTAAATACTACAGCAAGAATCTTCAAGAGCACTTTGGTAAGTTTACAATTAACTCACCCAACTTCTATCAAATTCATACATACGTTATGAATGAAGATAGAGGGCATACGGGTTTAGTAGATGGTATGTTGTTGTATGTAAAGACATCAGCCGACATTCAACCAGATGGCGACTTTAAGACAAATGACGGTAACATTTTGATGGTACGAACCTTGGATTTGACTCAAGAGTTCGATTGTGTAAAAAGCGAATTAGATTTAATCGTTACATACAATGTATAACAGAGAGGACATAATAAAAGCTCCCATATTTGCCATCAGTAGGCTCCGTATGGGAACAGACGGTTCAGGAATAACCACTTTGGTTACTTTCATGGGCTGTCCTCTTCAGTGCAAGTACTGTCTTAACAAGAAATGTCATGAGCCTATTTATGAATCTGATGGCAAAACTTTGCGTAAAGGTATTATGATGCTTACACCACAAGAGTTGTATGATATGGTAAAGGTTGATAACATTTACTTCCAATCAACTGGTGGAGGTATTTGCTTTGGAGGAGGTGAACCGACCTTGTACCCAGATTTTATTAAGGAATTCAAAAGTTTGTGTGGCAATCAATGGAAGATAACCATAGAGACTTGTGGTGTATGTTCATACGCGACTTACGAACAGCTGTCTTGTATTGTCGATTATTGGATAGTTGACATTAAGTCTTACCATTCCACGACTTACGAGAAATATACAGGACGAATATCGGGAGTAAAACAACACCTAACATGCCTAAATCAACTTATTGAAGATAAGAGCAAAGTGACTATTAAGGTGCCTTATATTCCAGGATTCAACGATAAAGATGAATTGGAAAAGGATGTTGAAGAAATCAAGAAACGATTTGGATTCCTTAATGTGATTAAAACTCAATATGTTTTAAAAAACAATTAATTGACCACTTCCAAAAGTAATGAAAGGGAAATATCTATGAATAAACCTATATTATTGATTTTGTTAGCTTTTGTATTATCCGTACAACAAAGCTATGCTGATGAGACCAAGCGTAGAAACATCATCAATCTTGTTATTGAACACGAACTAGGTACGAATGCGATCTATGAAATTAAGGAATCCATATTTAAAGACACCATTAGACTAAAAGCCAATGATTCCATAAATATTCCTAAAGCATTGGTTGCATTCAACTCATTACAACATGATTTTGTAGATAATTGTGCTGAATTTGTTGCTTTATTCCCAGCGGGAACTAAGGTTTTCAATCCTGAAATACTTAATGATGCGAGTTTAAATAACTATAAAAGACTCGTAAAACAGATGCGTAAAGGGCTTGATGAATATAGAAATCTCATAGAGAGTGTAAATAATTATCAACCATACCAACAACGTAGACTTGATGAACTATATGAAGTAAAAAATGGTAAAGGAGAAATATTGCAATTTCAGGCTTCATATTTCTTTGATAAAGAGGATAACCTGGAACGGTATTTTTGGCTGAGTTCATATGATAAGAAAACTGTCATGGGAATGATCAATTTGGCAGGTATGCGTAATTTTGAATTTATAGAAACCATTTTAGAACAAGTTGGAATTGAGTTTAGCAGAAATTTAATCACATACATTATCAGTGATGAGGATACCAAATTGCCTGATGAAGAAGTAAAGAGACTTCAATCAGAACGAAAACTTCAAATTAAACGGCAAACTATAAGGCAATCACAGAATGTACAGAGTACAGCATCAAATGGCTCAAATACAGGACAAACTCTACAAGCAAATGTCGATGTAAATAATCAGAATTCAAATTCTCATTACGTGTATAGTAATCATGATGTTTATATTGTTAAAAAGGATATCTGTGGCGCAACATATAGCAAGGATGCAATGAAGAAATTTACAGAATATTCAGTTAAAGGCAAAACATCGGACATAAATTACATGATAGCTACAGGTGAATTAGTTATTCTTCGTAAAGGTCAAAAGGTTGTTATGGTAGAGCCAGGCTTCATTCTAAGCCGAGTAATGTTACAAGATGGAAAAACTGTTTTTACAGATACAGAGAATATCACTAAACAATAAACCAAGGTGTGTTTAAAAATGTTCGTATTATGAATCAAGGAAAGCAAAAATGTGAAATACTAAGACGTATCCGAATGGATATAGCTGAAAGATATGGATTAAGATATAATCCATCAGAGTGTACGCATGAAGGTGATTGTAGTGGAACGTGCCCTAAATGTGACGCTGAATTAAAAGACTTACAGCGTCAATTGGAATCACGTGGTATCACAGATATAGACCTTACAAATATTCCCATCGTACAGATTGATGAAGATGATATTCATATTCTTGAAGGTGATGTAGCTGCACCTTCTGATGATGAACTTATGGTTGTAACCGAGGGTATGCCAGCTCCTCCTAATGTCTACAAAGAGAAAAAACGTGTTCTCTATAAAGAATGCCAGATTGCCGGCATCACATTCCATGACCTGAAAGAAGTTTGGGATGAGTTGTATGAGGGTGCAGAATTAGCTTTGGTTCGTCAAAAGGATAACAAGTATGATAAGTATGCTATTGCTGTTGCTTTAGCTGATGATTATGATGGGGATTCTGACGATTTCGATTTTGATTTCATCTTAGGATATGTTCCTCGCACGGAGAATCAGCATCTTGCAACAATGATGGATCTTGGTTGGACGGATGCTTTTGAATGCGAACTGAGTCAGGTGAATGGTTCTAATCCTTATAAGGGAAGCTTATACATGAAAATATACATGGTAAGTAAGGAGGAAGTAGAGGTTGATGAATCTGAGCATCTATTACGTGTACTTGAATTTGACGACAAAAAATTAGAGCATTTTAAGTCTTCATTAGAAAGCAAAGGTGTCTCTTGTCAAAGATGGGGCGCGTATCTTCCTGAAGTAATGAACTTACCAGATGAGGGAGAAAAGTTAGTTATTCTACACAGAGACCATAACAACGCTGTATTGTACCTTACCCACGTAATAGCAAAAGATAAAAATGCAGAATTCTTTGTCAAAGACGAAGAAAAGCTGATAGATGATTGTATGTGGTTCGTATTGACTAATGTTGTTGGGCCTGTTAGTGTATTTGCTGATGAACTGAAGTTCCTTGAAGACGAACCAATCAATAAGGTGCATCCTGAAGAGTATGTATCGCTTAAGGCAACTGAAAAGCTCTACGATCTAATCTATAAATATGAATCAGATTGGCAGACAAGAGTTCCAGAGCCAATGTGATGATCGGAATAATAAATATTCAAGACTGCAATGGACAAATTGACTATATTGGAATATAAAGGATACAAAGCAATAGTTACTTTAAGTCCCAAAGACAATAGACTTTGGGGGAAGATTTGTACGCCCGAAAATCCATCTACGCCAATGGATAGTTGGGGATTTGCAGGAGATAATATTGAAGAAGCTGAAGAACTGTTCCATTCTCAAGTGGAGAAGATAATTTCACACAAGGAGTTCAAAGAGAAATGCTTAAAATGGAAAAGCGAAACTGATTTTGAGAGTGTACGTTGCGTGATGAACATCCTTCCAGATGAGTTTCAAAATAAAATAAACGAGAATAAGTTCGATACTACATTGTTGGATGCTGTTAAGGGAGGAGATTATGAAGTACCCCTTTATTATGTAACAAAGGCCTGGGATATAATTCTTAAGGGAGAATTATTCCCCATAGACTTTATGATTGGTCCAGAAGAGGATGAAGATTGTACTGAGGCAGACATAAAGGAGTTTCTTGCAGAAGAGAATGCCACAAGAAGCAGATGCGAGGCTTGCATGGATAACGACAAAATGAAAACGATATGGAAAAGGTCGTTTAATATTGATATTGATACACTTGATATAGACTTTTCCCAATTCAATATGCATCTTCCTCCAAATGTTACTTATGAGGAATATCAAGATTACTTTATGGATGTACCGGAAGGCATTGACGAATGGATATTGTGTGGAATCAATCATCCAGATAGTGAAATGGTTTCTCATGATGAGGTATCATCACTAATGGAATTTACAGCAGAAGTGTTACTAAGACGAAAGGGGGAATTATGATTGGAGCATTCATAGGTGATTTAGCTGCATGGACTTGGGAACATGATCATGACAAGTTCTACCCACAACTATATTCAGATGTGGCACAAAAGTCCGAATACTCAGACCTGATGTTACAAACAGCAAAGCTGCTCTTGCAATGTCCCAATATTTCACGAGACGAGTTCATGCGGATACATCAATGTTATTATAATATTGATAACGCAAAGGCCAATGCTGAGTATGATTTATTGCGTGCAATTGTCATCGGTTGGATGTATGATGCTGATGAAATATCTTCTGCAATACACAAGTTCTGCATTCTAGATGACAAAGAGGAACTTTATGCTTCTCATTTCTTGGCCCACTTAATCTACAGGCTACGAACAGGTTTTACTAAAAAGGAAGCAGCTCTAGTTGATTTTTGTGGAACATTCCGCTCATTTACCAAAGAAGAACATTGGAAGAATAGTCATGGAGTATTAAGTTATCTTGTTCGTGCTTGGATGTCCTTCTTTGATGCATTTGACTTTGGCAGTGCAATTCATAATGCAGTTAAGAAACCAGGTAATCTGACTCTAAACAGCATTCTTGCCGGAGCATTAGCGGATGCTATGTATGGATGTGAGAATTACTTTATCAAGAAGAAGTTTGAGGGTGGCCGTTACATAGAGCATTTAGATTTCGTTGACAACTCAATATACCATCTGCATCACTCAAAGCAAACCTTCTTTCCCAAGAACAATGCAAGGACAAATGTAGAAAGACATTATTGGTATGATGCTCCTTGTCCATTCTCGGACAAAGTTATAACTGCTGAGCTAAAGTGTAGAATCACTAAAGCTTTCTATACTGGTTGGGAAGATAGATTTGGGTTCTATTTAGATGATGGTTGGTACTATGTCTACAGAAGTTTTATTTTGCTGTCTCGTTTCAAACTTAAAGAAGTGACTGACGGTACGTACAGAATTACAAATTACCAAAAATCAGATGAAGCTAAGCAATACGATTTAGATGACACAGCAATAAGTTGTGCTATGTATTCGGTCGAACATAGTTGGAATTTAGTGTCAAACGAGTAATATAATCAAGGATTAAGGAAGGGTCAATGGCTCTTCCTTTTATTTTGCATGTCAGATGCAGATGTTCTCCAGTTGAACGCCCTGTATTACCGGTGACTCCGACCACCTCTCCTACTGTCACAAGTTCGTTCTTGTTTTTCAATACTTTAGACAGATGGCAATAGCTAACCGTAATACTGCCGTGCTGAAGCGTTATATAATTGCCCGAAACTTTATCGTATCCGACCTTGAGAACCTTACCAGGCATCATAGCATACACCTTATCTGATGATGCACGAAAGTCCATTCCACTATGCATTTTACGCTTACGAGTAAAGGGATCTATTCTATAACCGTATGGGGAGGTTACTATAAGCGTATCAAGAGGTAAACGAAATATGCTGACTGGTGTTAGTTCTCTCGCTTCATGTTCAGTTATAACCATTCCAGGTGTGGAAACTATCCCCCTCCTATTATCGTCATCAACATTATCTGAAGCAGTAGCAACTTCCACTTTGTAAAATGACTTTTCCATGCTCACAGTGTTAAACTGAGCATAGGAAGTTATGTGCAACGTTGTAATCGCACAAATGGTCAAAAATATCTTTCTCTGTACTTTCATGGAAACAAAATTATTTCCTTTTTTTTTAAGCGACCAAGTAGTACAAGAATTATCAACTTATAAATACCTAAATTTCGCTGTCAGAGTATGATTATTTTTGAAATATCATACTTTGATAACTTTTTTTTCTCTTAAACATCATCTTTTAGAGCATATTCTATTGTGTATCTTATTTCATTCATATCTTTGCCAAAGTATAATTAAAATATAATTCAAAGTATGAAGAAAGTACAATTCTACGAATCCGAATATCCATATGATACATTGGAGAAATTCGGTCTCACACGAGAGATGATTGAAGACCTTCCTATGCATGTACTTGATGACCTTTCAGCTGGTCTTCGTTCTCCAGTATTACCGATTAAGGTAAAAAACGATAATGGAGATGAAATTGCATGCAGGTCTCGTTTCTCATTCGTCTATTCCGATGAAGGAAAGGTTCAAGCAGTATTTTATCCAGCCTTGAAAACAGCTCCTTTAGAAAAGTTTGGAGCAGAAGAGCAGAAATCCCTGATGGTCGGCAAAACGATTGTATCGGATGTGAATCTTCCCGATGGATTAAGTACCAGGGCATATATTCAGATTGACCCCGAAACCCGTCAAGTCATTACAGTTCCTGCATCTCTCATTGAAAACAACCTTAAGTTAGCCAGTGATGCATTTCATCTGGCACAGCAGGAAGTAACCAGTATCAAGAATGGAAAACCTTTAACCTTTTCTATCGGCAATGACCCTATTACTATTGGTGTAGATCTTACTGACAAAAAAGGTATACGAATCTGTGAGGGAGACGATATCGAATGGAAGAACCAATCCAAAAAGGAATGGGGAAAGTACACGTTCGGATGTTATGGATGCTGGATTACTGATAGTGACGGCAACCATGACTATATCAGTGAAGAAGATTATACAGAAGAGTTATGGGATGAACAGAAAAAGGCTGGTCAGAGAAATATCAGTTCCGGATTACGCAAATAACATATAAATAGTTGTATGAGACACAGATATTATCCTGAAGATGAACTTATTGCCAAGTTGGAGAGTGGCGAGTTTACATGGTTAGACTATGTTAATCATTTCTCCGAGGAGTGGCAAAATGAATATCAAGAGTATTGTGAAGAAAACAATTTGACCATTGGTGAAGCATCAGCCAAGGAGTTCGTTCATTATAAGGACGAGCAGCTTGAAACCGGTATTGCCAATGGTGATGCTTAAAACCATTAAGTATGGCAATCAGAACAAATACCAATCCAAGACAAATGGATCTGCAACCTGAGTTCCGTCAGCTATTGATGAGAAACGGAATGCAAGCCCATGTGGTCAGCAATGGCACTGCGTATCAATTAATCGTGCAGGGGCATGATTCTCCTATGCTCACATATAACATCAGCCAAAAGCAGATGCTGGCTTTGACAGACTGGGGAACCAATTCTGCCAACAAGAAAGCCTATAATACATTTACAAGTATTGTAGGCAATGACTTTTACATGCCGAAAGACTTTGTTCACTTCAGAAATGCCAATGGTCGTGTCGCTATGGGACTTCATGGCTACAGAATAGGCATCGGTGAGTATGGACGATTTGGCCGTATAGGTATGCCGCCCCCGTATTTAGGTTGGACACCGAGGAACCAAGAGGGCTTTC
>OHAR01000266.1_pt1 | contig 17876 bp, 9 predicted proteins | sample 1577211 | NCBI WGS metagenome assembly OHAR01 (sample SAMEA3879514, study PRJEB24766) | human gut metagenome | biome: human-associated habitat; feature: feces | place: USA | collected 1985/1987
ATACTTTGTGTATGAATTAGTTGGCTGATTTTGTAATATTTAATGAATGTCCCTATATAGTTCTCTTTTTCCATATAATAAAGCCCTTCTCCACGGTCACCATTCTCTAAATCAGTTAACTCTACTTTAAATATTCGGTAGGGGAGAATATTTTTCTGGTGTCTGGGCATATCCACGGTCAGCAGATAGGCATTGCCGTATTCGGTAGCATCGAAGTACTCTTTTATCTCTTGTTTCATCAGAACAGGTACTTCTTCTCCATTTATCCAAACGATAGCTTTTAGTTTGTCAGCCGATGGTGCCAGCAAAACGCCTTTGGCTTGTTTGCTTAAACCTGTTTGCTCAATCTTGCTAAGATCCTGTGCATGTACAAGTGAGGATTTTTCTTCTTTTTGCCATTGCAGGGTGCGGGTCAGACTCATGGGTCGAACATATATCTGATAGGTGGGCATGCCTCCAGGGATGTGGAAAATCTTCAATCATGGGCAAATACATGGTCTTGTCCACATAATAATAATTTTCAGTCCGCATCCGCACAAAGTCCGAGATGCCGTAAGGGATTTGAGGCGCTTTTTTTGTTTCCATCTTTCTTCTTCTCTTTTTTATAGCTATACAAAGTTACACCATTTTTTTCTGATACCCGGCATGGAAAGGGCTGTTTTTTCCACTCTATTTCGAAAACGTTGGCAAAAGCACCGCGCAGCCTTCCTCTTTTCGAAGGCAAGGCCGCGCAAGATTTCGGGGTGCAAAGCATCTCTTCTTTGTATGCATGAAATTGTTGGAATCAGACTCACGTTGCCATATTATGAATCATATGCTTCTTCGTGCACTCCCTTCACGGCCCGTCCGCTTGGTTCGTTCATGTTCTTGAAGGCGGCGTCCCACGCAAGGGCTTCGGCTGTAGAACATGCCACACTGGGCACGCTTGGCACGCTGCGGGCTGCGCTTTCACTGGGAAAGTGCTCCTGGAAGATGCTGCGATAGTAGTATTCTTCCTTGTTTTGCGGCGTATTGATAGGAAACCGTTCGGCTGCGTGCGCCATTTGCTCGTCACTGACGGCTTCGGCGGTAAGGGCTTTCAGTGTATCAATCCAACTATAGCCCACGCCGTCGCTGAACTGCTCTTTCTGTCGCCATGCTACACTGTCGGGCAACATGTCTGCAAAGGCTTTGCGGACTATTTTCTTTTCGATGGTGCTTCCGGGGCACATCTTTGCCTCGGGATTGAGGCGCATGGCTATGTCCAGAAAATCTTTGTCCAGGAAAGGCACTCGGCCTTCCACTCCCCATGCTGCGAGGGATTTATTGGCACGGAGGCAGTCATAGAGGTGGAGTTTGCCTAGTTTACGCACGGTTTCTTCATGAAAGGCTTGGGCTGTAGGAGCTTTGTGGAAATAGAGATAGCCGCCGAACACTTCATCAGCCCCTTCGCCACTCAGCACCATTTTGATTCCCATGCTTTTAATGACGCGTGCCAGCAAATACATCGGGGTAGAGGCGCGAACGGTGGTGACATCGTAAGTCTCGATGTAGTAAATGACGTCGCGGATAGCGTCCAATCCTTCTTGGATGGTATAGTGGATTTCATGATGCACGGTTCCGATAAAGCGGGCCACTTCGCGGGCTTTTATCAGGTCGGGCGCACCTTCCAGACCGATGGCAAAGGAATGGAGCTGAGGCCACCAGGCATCTTTTTTATTGTCGGTTTCTACCCGTTTGCCTGCATATTTCTTGGCAATGGCAGAGATGACGGAACTGTCCAGACCGCCGGAAAGAAGTACGCCGTAGGGCACATCACTCATCAGTTGGCGTTTAACGGCCTCTTCCAGTCCGTCGTGTATGTCCAGGGAATAGGCATTGTTGTTTTTCACGGCTTCGTATTCAAACCAGTCGCGGACGTACCAGCGGGTCATCTTGCCTTCTTTTCCCCAATAGTAATGGCCGGGAAGGAAGGGTTCGTATTCATCACAGAACCCTTCGAGGGCTTTCAACTCGCTGGCGCAGTATATTTTGCCGTCCTTATCCTTACCTATATATAAAGGTATGACTCCGATGGGGTCGCGGGCAATGAGGAAATCGTCTTTCTCCTCATCATAAAGGGCGAAGGCGAAGATGCCGTTCAGCTCTTCGAGGAAGTGAATACCTTTGTCACGGTAAAGGGCAAGGATGACTTCGCAATCGCTTCCGGTATGGAAATCATATTTTTCGGCGTACTTTGCACGAACATCCCGATGGTTGTAGATTTCTCCGTTCACGGCGAGGATTTGTTTCCGGTCGGGACTATATAGGGGTTGCCCTCCGCTTTGAGGGTCTACGATGGAGAGGCGTTCATGGGCCAGGATGGCAGAGTCGCCTACGTAGATGCCGCTCCAGTCCGGCCCGCGGTGGCGGAGCTTTTGTGACATTTTCAATGCCTTCTGACGCAGTTCCTGCGTTTGTTGCTTTATCTTGAATATTCCTACGATTCCACACATAATTGTATTTGTTGATTTATTTATTGAGATAACTGTCTATGTCCGTTGCCGCTTTCCGTCCGCTGGCAATGGCGCGTACTACCAGGCTGGCTCCGCTTGCCGCATCGCCGGCTACGAATACGTTTTCGGCAAATTGGGGATGTTCGGGCTTTAGGAATCCCATTGCCAGAAGAACCAGGTCGGCTTCAATCACTTCCACCTTTCCGGTGGGCTTCATGACAGGGCGGCCGCCGTCGGGACTCGGAGTCCATTCCACCGGTTCCACTTCCACACCGCACACTTTACCGTTTTTGCCTAAAAACTTACGGGTGGCGAGAGACCATAGGCGGCTGCACCCTTCTTCGTGAGAAGAGGTGGTTTTCAGTACGACGGGGAATTGGGGCCATGGAGTGGCAGGATTCTGTCCTACGGGCGGCTGGGGCATGATTTCTATTTGGGTGACGCTTAGGGCACCTTGCCGGTTGCTGGTCCCTATGCAGTCGCTGCCGGTATCCCCTCCGCCGATGACCAGTACTTTTTTCCCTTTGGCAGTAACCAGTTGTTCTTTCGGGAACGTCATGCCGGCAAGGATACGGTTTTGTTGCGCCAGCATGTCCAGTGCCGGGTGGATGCCTTTCAGTTCGCGTCCGGGGACAGGGAGGTCACGGGCGGTCGGAGCTCCGGTGCAGATGCAGTAGGCGTCAAAACCTTCGGGGAGTTGCCGCACATCCACATCGTTGTTCATTTTGAAGTGGATGCCTTCTTCTTCCATCACCCGGATACGGCGGTCGATGATGGGCTTGTGCAGCTTGAAGTTGGGGATGCCGTAACGTAGCAGGCCGCCGGGAGCCTCATTCTTGTCGAAGACGGTCACTGTGTACCCTTTTCCGTTGAGCTGGTTGGCGGCGGCCAGTCCGGCGGGCCCGGCGCCGATAATGGCTACTTTCCGTCCGTTGCGTTCAATGTTCCGGGGCTTGATGTAACCTTCGCGGAAGGCTGCTTCGGCAATGGCCGCTTCGTTCTCGCGGATGGTGACGGGAGAGTCCATGCTCAGTTTCAGCACGCAACTCTTTTCGCAGAGGGCGGGGCAGATGCGGCCGGTGAACTCAGGAAAATCGTTGGTTTCGTTCAATATCTTGTAGGCTTCCTCCCATTTGCCTTTGTAGAGGGCATCTTGAAATTCGGGCTGCTTGTTGCCCAGCGGACAAGCCCAGTGGCAGAAGGGAACGCCGCAGTCCATGCAGCGTGAGGCTTGAAGTTTCCGGTCACGGCTGTTCAGAGTCTGTTCTACCTCGCTATAATCTGATATCCGGTCGTGGATGGGACGGTAGCCCGCTTCCTGACGCGGTATAGTTAAAAATGCTTTTGGATTTCCCATATCTTTGTTGTATTTCTTTTGTCGTTAATAATCTCTTTGTACATCAGCTATTTTTTGTTGCAGCTTACGCATTTGTTCTTCTTGCAATACTCGTTTATATTCGATAGGTACTACCTGAATAAATTCATCCACATAGCGATTCCAGTCATCCAACATCGTTCTTGCCAGTTTGGAGCCGGTATAGAGGTAATGCTGACGGATCAGTTCATGCAGTTCCTTCCGGTAAGATGCCTCCTCGATAAGCGAGAGCTCCACCATCTCCATGTTGCAGAAATAATCGAAGTTGTGGTTCTTGTCCCACACGTAAGCCACGCCGCCACTCATCCCGGCAGCGAAATTCCGTCCGGTTTCCCCCAGTACCACGACCCGTCCTCCGGTCATGTATTCGCAACAGTGGTCGCCTACACCCTCTACCACGGCCGTCACACCGGAATTGCGGACAGCGAAGCGTTCGCCCACCCGTCCGTTGATATACACCTCGCCGTCAGTAGCGCCATACAACAGGGTGTTTCCGGCGATGGTATTCTTTTCCGCATCGAAATTGCTGCGCACGGGGGGCAGTACAGCAATGCGTCCGCCGCTCAGTCCTTTTCCCAGGTAGTCATTCGCTTCGCCTTCCAGCTTGAAACTGATGCCGTGGGTCAGGAACGCACCGAAACTTTGGCCTGCCGAACCTTTGAATTTGATGTGGATGGTCTGTTCCGGAAGTCCTGCCTGCCCGTATTTCTTGGCAACCGCTCCTGCCAGCATGGCGCCTACCGAACGGTCCGTATTGGCGATGGTGTATTCCAGGGAAATTTCTTTTCCGTTTTCTATGGCATCCCTGGCGGCGGCCAGTATGGTCACATCCTTCACATGGGCAATGTCGTGCTTCTGTTCCATGACATGGTGTATGGCAGCTCCGTTGTCCACCCGGTGTAGCAGTCTGCTGAAATCCAATAGTGAGGATTTCTTCTCACTTGGTGCTTGTTGTATTTCAATCAGGTCTGTCCGTCCGATGATATCCTCCAACCGGGTGAATCCCATTTCGGCCAGATATTCGCGTACTTCCTGTGCCAGGAAAGTGAAATAATTCACTACATATTCATAGTGTCCGCGGAAATGTTTGCGGAGTTCGGGGTCTTGGGTGGCCACGCCTACGGGACAGGTGTTGGTGTGGCACTTGCGCATCATGACGCATCCCAGTACAATCAATGCGGTGGTACCGAAACCGAATTCTTCCGCACCCAGCAAGGCCATGTTGATAATATCCCGTCCGGTTTTCAACTGTCCGTCCACTTGCAGTTTCACTTGTCCGCGGAGTCCGTTCAACACCAAGGTCTGTTGCGTCTCGCTCAGTCCTATTTCGGGCGAGATACCTGCATACCGCATACTCGATGCAGGCGACGCGCCGGTTCCTCCTTCCGCTCCCGAAATGACAATCAGGTCGGCTTTCGCTTTGGCTACTCCGGCGGCAATGGTTCCTACGCCGCTTTCGGCTACCAGTTTCACGCTGATTCGTGCCTGTGGATTTACGTTTTTCAGGTCGAAAATCAACTGGGCCAAATCTTCGATGGAATAAATGTCATGATGGGGTGGAGGGGAAATGAGCGAGATGCCCGGAATGGAGTGGCGGGTTTTGGCAATCACCTCGTCTACCTTGAATCCCGGCAGTTGTCCTCCTTCTCCCGGCTTGGCGCCTTGGGCCACCTTTATCTGGATCTCTTCGGCATGGACCAGGTATTCGGCGGTGACTCCGAAGCGTCCCGATGCTATCTGCTTGGTCTTGCTGCAAAGTGAGATACCCTGGTAAGTGCCGGTAATGCGGTCGCTGTCCTCACCTCCTTCACCCGTATTGCTGCGTGCGCCCAGTTTGTTCATGGCCAGTGCCAGCGCCTCATGTGCCTCCTTGCTGATAGCGCCGAAGGACATGGCTCCTGTCACGAAATGTTTCACGATGTTTTCTACCGGCTCCACCTTTTCAATATCAATGGGGTTTCGTTTGTGTCCGAAGAAGTCGCGCAGGAAGAGGGGGGAATCTTTTCCATCTACCATGGAGGTGAATTCCTTGAACTTCTTGTAGCTGCCCAGCCGGGTGGCCAGTTGCAGGGTGGAGATGGTTTCCGGATTCCAGGCGTGCCGTTCTCCGTCTTTGCGGAAAGAGAAAAGTCCGTTGTGCGGTAAAATGTCGCTCACTTCTTTTGCAGCGAATCCGGCATCGTGCAGGGCGATGGCGTCTCTGGCGACTTCTTCCAGACGGATGCCTCCGATGCTGGATGTCTGTGTGCCGAAATAGCTTCTCAGCAATTCCTCGCTGACCCCTACGGCTTCAAAAATCTTTGCGCCCCGATAGGAACGGATGGTAGAAATGCCCATCTTGCTCATGATCTTGAACAAGCCCTTGCGGATGGCCTTGATATAATTCTTCTCGGCCGTTTCGTAATTCATCTGCACATCGCCTTTCCTCACCAGTTCATCCAGTACGGCGAAGGCCATGTAGGGATTGATGGCACTGGCGCCATATCCCAGCAACAGGGCGGCGTGCATCACCTCGCGAATCTCGCCGCTTTCTACAATCAATGCGGTTTGCACGCGTTTCTGAACGGAGATGAGGTGATGATGGACAGCGCTAACTGCCAGTAGCGACGGGATGGCGGCATGGGTGTCGTCCACAAAACGGTCGCTCAGAATGATATAGTTCACTCCGTCGGTAACGGATTGCTCGGCTTGTTTGCACAGGTCGTTCAGGGCCTCTTGCAATCCGGTTTTTCCCTTGCTCACCTCGAATACGATAGGGAGTTTCACGGTATTGAATCCTTTATACCGGATGTTGCAGAGGATGTCCAGTTGGGTGTTGTTCAGCACGGGATGAGGCAGGCGTACCATTTTGCAATGGCTTTCGCTGGGCACCAGGATATTCATTCCCACGGCGCCGATGTACTCGGTGAGCGACATGACTAACTCTTCACGGATAGGGTCGATGGCGGGATTGGTCACTTGGGCAAACTGTTGGCGGAAATAGTTGAACAGTAACTGCGGCCTGTCCGAAAGGACGGCCAGCGGCGTGTCGTTACCCATAGAGGCGATGGGTTCGGCTCCTGTGTTGCACATCGGCATGAGGGTGCGTTCTATATCCTCGCGCGAGAATCCGAAGGTACGCAGCATACGGTCATAGCCGTCTATCCGGTTGTCTATCTTGCGTCCGCTTTTCAAGGTATCGAGCTCGATGCGGTTGGCAGACAGCCAGGCGCGATAGGGGCGTGCCGATGCCAGTTGTTCTTTTAGTTCACCGTCATAATATATTTTACCCTGTTCGGTATCAATCATCAGTATTTTTCCCGGTTGCAGACGCCCTTTCTCTTTAATCTCTCCCGGTTCGAAATCCATCACGCCTACTTCACTGGCCACTACCATCATGTCATTATTGGTAATGAGGTAACGGGCAGGGCGCAGACCGTTGCGGTCCAACATTCCTCCGGCAAACCGTCCGTCACTGAACAGCAGTGCGGCAGGCCCGTCCCAAGGTTCCATCAGGATGGAGTGATATTCGTAAAACGCTTTCAAATCTTCACTGATGGGGTTTTTGTCGTTGAACGATTCGGGTACCAGCATCGCCATGGCATGGGGCAGGCTCAGTCCCGACATCACAAAAAATTCCAGCACATTGTCCAGTGAGGCACTGTCGCTCATGCCCGGCTGGATAATGGGACGGATGTCTTTGACATCCCCCAATGCCGGAGAGGAAAGGACACTTTCGCGCGCCTCCATCCAACCCCGGTTACCGCGGATGGTATTGATTTCGCCGTTGTGCGCTAACAAACGGAACGGTTGGGCGAGGCTCCATGTAGGAAATGTGTTGGTGCTGAAACGGGAGTGTACCAATGCCAATCCACTGGTAAAATAGGGTTGCGTCAGGTCCGGGAAGTACTCGCGCACTTGCATGGACGAGAGCATACCTTTATATATAATGTTTTTTGCCGATAGCGAAACGATGTAGAAGTCCGTGTGCCGCACGCGCTTTTCTATCTTCTTGCGGATGATGTAGAGGGTGCGTTCCAGGCTGTCCGCATCTGTCACTCCGGTGATAAATACCTGTTTGATGTCCGGTTCGGTGGCCCGTGCGTCCTTGCCCAGGCAGGCGGGGTTGGTGGGCACATTGCGCAGGTGCATCAAGGTAAGTCCTTCGCGTTCTATTTCTTCAATCATAATGCTCAGGATGCCGGCTTGCTCTTTTTCGTCTTTGGGCAGAAATACGAGTCCGGTTCCGTATTTTCCTTTTTCGGGTACGGGGATGCCTTGCAGGAGGATGAATTCGTGGGGAATCTGTAGCATGATTCCGGCTCCGTCGCCGGTTTTGTTATCGGCTCCTTCCGCGCCTCGGTGGCGCATGTTTTCCAATACCTTTAATGCGGAGTCTACCAGTTCATGCGACTTGTTGCCATGAATGTTGACTACCATGCCTACGCCGCAAGCGTCATGTTCGTTGGTTGCGTCATAAAGACCTGTTTGCTCTGTTTTTACCATTATTGCTATCTTTAGTTTATAATAATGCTGGTTTGTATTTCATATTGTTCTGCAAAAGTAGGTAATTTATTTCTTTTTGATGAAGAGTTGGTGCTTTCTTTTGATAAAAAGATGCAGTCTTGCGTCTCTGTATTACAGTTTGTTGTATATATGACGTGTATATTTAATATTTGAAAGCTAGATTGTGAAAAATACTTTTAAATTGTAAGTTTGGGCATTTCTTTTATTCATATAGATTGTATTTATGACGGCATATCCCCTTTATAGTCAATCGACCGAATATAATAATGGGAATATTACATTCCCCAATCATATAACGACCTATTGACTTACAATTCAAAACTATCTACCCTTGTTTTGATGCAATTTGAAAGAAAAAATAAATGCTTCTGTTTCTATTTGTTATTAGAATGAAAATAAATAAGAAAATAGAAACAATTATATCTTATAAAATATCAAAAAGATATATATTTGCACAGAATTAAAAGCAAAAGGAAACCACAATAAATAAGTATTAATCAAAATGGCAACAACTATCAAGTTCACCAAGATGCAAGGAACCGGCAATGATTATATCTATGTAAATACCTTGTCTTCTCCGCTGCAAGATCCGATAAAAGCCGCCAGAAAATGGAGCACTTATCATACCGGTATCGGTGCGGACGGTCTGGTACTGATTGGAGCATCCGAAAAAGCGGATTTCAGTATGCGTATATTCAATGCAGACGGCTCCGAAGCCATGATGTGTGGAAACGCCTCGCGCTGCATAGGCAAATATGTATACGAGAAAGGACTGACGGATAAGGAGGTGATCACGCTGGAAACCCTTTCGGGAATCAAAATCCTGAAACTTCATACAGGCAACGGGGTGGTGAAGGATGTAACCGTAGATATGGGTACGCCTCTGCTATCGAATCCCGGACAGATAGCTACGAAAACCGGCGGAATGCTGGCAGAAACCATCCCGGCCGATGGAAAAGAATACAAAGGAACATTCGTCTGCATGGGAAATCCGCATGTTGTCATTTTCGTAGATGATATAAAAGAGGTGGATTTGCCCGCGGTTGGCCCGAAACTGGAAAATCATCCGCTTTTTCCTGAGCGGACCAATGTGGAATTTGTAGAAATATTGCCGGATCAATCCCTACGGATGAGAGTGTGGGAAAGAGGTTCGGGCATCACAATGGCTTGCGGAACAGGGGCCTGCGCCACCGCCGTGGCGGCCGTACTGAACCATAAAGCCGGACGAAAATCGTGGGTAAGGATGGACGGAGGCGATCTCCACATCCATTGGAACGAGAAAGACGGACATGTATACATGACCGGTCCGGCCGGAAAGGTTTTCGAAGGCGAAATAGAGATGTGATACTGATTTTGAAAAACTTAAAACAACGATAAAAACAATAACAACGATGGCACTAGTAAACGAACATTTTTTAAAACTACCAAACAATTACTTGTTTTCGGACATTGCCAAAAAGGTAAATGCATTCAAAGTCTCTCATCCCAAAACGGACCTTATCCGTCTGGGTATCGGAGATGTAACCCGCCCGCTGCCTCAAACTTCCATCGAAGCCATGCATAAGGCAGTAGACGAGCTGGCAAACAAAGAGACATTCCACGGTTACGGTCCCGAACAAGGTTATGATTTCCTGATAGATGCCGTCATCAGGAACGATTACGCTCCGCGCGGCGTCTATCTGGAACCCGGCGAAGTCTTTATCAGTGACGGCGCCAAGAGCGATACGGGAAATATCGGAGACATCCTTCGCCACGACAACAGCATCGGCGTGACAGACCCCATCTACCCCGTATACATCGACTCGAACGTAATGTGCGGCCGTGCCGGGATACTGGAAGACGGGCGATGGAGCAACGTGGTATACTTGCCTTGCCTGAGCGAGAATAATTTCGTGCCCGAAATTCCCGACCGCAGGATAGATATCCTATACCTCTGCTATCCCAATAACCCTACGGGGACGGTCATTAGCAAGGCCGAACTGAAAAAATGGGTGAACTATGCATTGGAAAATGATACCCTCATCCTTTACGATGCTGCCTACGAGGCCTACATACAAGACCCGGACATTCCTCACTCCATTTATGAGATAAAAGGAGCGAAGAAAGTAGCGATAGAATTTCGCAGTTTCTCGAAGACGGCCGGATTCACCGGGGTGCGTTGCGGATACACCGTCGTACCGAAAGAACTCACAGCCGCCACGCTGGAAGGAGAGCGCATTCCGCTGAACCGGATGTGGAACCGCCGCCAGTGCACCAAGTTCAACGGGACATCCTATATCACCCAGCGTGGTGCCGAAGCGATCTATACCCCCGAGGGCAAAAAGCAAGTGAAAGCCATCATACAGTATTATATGGCTAACGCCCGCATCATGAAAGAAGCGTTGGAAAGTACAGGACTCAAAGTTTTCGGCGGAGAGAACGCCCCCTACCTGTGGGTGAAGGCGCCGGGCGAGGTAAGCTCGTGGAAATTCTTTGAACAGATGCTGTATGAAGCCAATGTAGTGGGCACGCCGGGAGTAGGCTTCGGCCCCAGTGGTGAAGGATATATCCGCTTGACCGCTTTCGGAGAGCGGGCGGATTGCGAAGAAGCCATGAAACGGATCAGGAAATGGTTGCTCTGAGCTGTACACGGCAACACCTTGAAGCACTGTGTGCTTGCACCGGACTTACATCAATCAAGCCAATAGGTATATAAAATATGACATACTCACTATTATTAATTAAAAGGTAAAAAGCTATGAAGATGAATTTTAAGGAAACGGCATTGCTATTAGGCATGTCCATGGCAGTGCCGGCAACGAGCATCGCTCAAGACAAGGTGGAAGCCAGTGTAGGAGCTGACTTGGTAAGCGGCTATATTTGGCGCGGACAGGATTTGGGAGGCGTAAGCATACAGCCGTCATTGTCCGTTGCCTACAAAGGATTTTCGCTCGGTGCATGGGGATCCGCAGGCATTGAGTCCGCTGATACGAAAGAACTGGACCTGACGCTGGGCTACAGTACCGGCGGTTTCAGCATTTCGGTGACAGACTACTGGTTCAATGGCGGTCCCGGCTATTTCCACTATGGCACGCACCATACCAGCCATGTATTCGAAGCGCAGATAGGCTACGATTTCGGTCCGTTGGCAGTGAACTGGTACACCAACTTTGCAGGCGACGATGGGGTGAACAAGGACGGCGACCGGGCTTACTCCTCTTACATATCACTCGCCGCCCCCTTCAAATTGGCAGGTCTGGACTGGACGGCAGAAATAGGAGCCACGCCATGGGCCAATGACTTCTATAACGTGTCCGCAGATCCGGAATGCAGTGGTTCGGACGGGTTCGCCGTATGCGACATCAGCCTTGGGGCATCCAAGGAAATCAAGATTACAGACTCATTCTCAGTCCCCGCCTTCGCCAAGGTGACGGTGAATCCGCGCACCGAAGGGGCCTATTTCGTATTCGGACTGGGTTTCTGACAGGAAGTGCTGAAAATGCAGGTACGACAACAAATTCAGACATAACGACAAAATAGAGAGGTATCAGTTTTTAAAAAGGTAAAAAGATTGGAACATATAAATTACAAGTACAACAATGAAGAAAATTGAGGCTATTATCCGTAAGACCAAGTTCGAGGACGTAAAGGACGCGTTGCTCGAAGCCGACATCGAATGGTTTTCCTACTACGATGTAAGAGGCATTGGCAAAGCACGCCAGGGACGTATCTACCGTGGCGTGGTGTATGATACCAGTTCGATTGAAAGAATCCTGGTTTCCATCGTGGTGCGCGAAAAGAATGTGGAGAAAACAGTGCAAGCCATCATCAAGGCGGCGCACACCGGCGAGATAGGCGACGGACGTATTTTCGTCATCCCCATTGAAGACGCCGTCCGCATACGCACGGGCGAGCGGGGTGACATAGCCCTGTATAATGCAGAACAGGAAAAATAAGCGCAAGCTACTTCCCTTTACCGGCAAAAGTAAAGTCGGGAATAAAACAATACTACAACGTAAACGAGAAAAATTATGGATACTATACTCTTATTTATGCTCCCCGCCGGCCTTTGGGCGCAAGATGCAGGCGTGGCAGCCACCACCGCGGCGCCCGATGCAACCGCCGGGGCCCTGGGCGAACTTGCTACCGGACTCAACACTGTATGGATGCTACTTGCTGCCATGCTGGTATTCTTCATGCAACCGGGATTCGCCTTGGTAGAAGCCGGGTTCATCCGTACCAAGAACACGGCCAACGTGCTGATGAAAAATCTGGTAGACTTCATGTTCGGCTCCATCCTGTTCTGGTTCATCGGCTTCGGGCTGATGTTCGGCATAGGCGGTTTTGTGGGCGCCCCCCATTTTTTCAACTTGGAGGCGATGGACAAAATCATCGACAACGGATTGCCCATCGAAGGCTTCCTGATTTTCCAGACTGTATTCTGCGCCACGGCGGCCACCATCGTGTCCGGAGCCATGGCGGAACGTACTAAGTTCTCCATGTATCTGGTCTATACTGTCTTTATCAGCGTACTCATTTATCCGGTTTCCGGCCACTGGACCTGGGGCGGAGGATGGCTGATGAACGGAGACGAAGGCTCCTTTATGATGAGGACGTTCGGCGCTACTTTCCATGACTTTGCCGGCTCTACGGTGGTTCACTCCGTAGGCGGATGGATTGCCCTGGTGGGCGCCGCCATTCTGGGACCGCGTATTGGCAAATACGGGAAAGACGGCAAATCAAGGGCCATCCCCGGTCATAGTTTGACGCTTGCCTGCCTGGGCGTGTTTATCCTTTGGTTCGGCTGGTTCGGGTTCAACCCCGGTTCGCAGTTGGCAGCGGCAACAAGTGGAGACCAGACAGCCATTTCGCATGTGTTCCTCACCACCAACCTGGCAGCTTGTGCAGGAGGTTTCTTCGCACTGGTGGCGAGTTGGATGAAGTATGGCAAACCTTCCTTGTCCCTCACACTGAACGGTGTGCTGGCAGGACTGGTGGGCATCACGGCGGGATGTGACCTGGTATCGCCTTTCGGGTCTGTACTTATCGGTGCCATTTGCGGCGTGGTAATGATATTTGCAGTCGACTTTATCGACCATGTGCTAAAGATTGACGACCCCGTAGGCGCATCGTCCGTACACGGCGTTTGCGGTTGCCTGGGAACGATTCTTACAGGACTCTTCGCTACAGAAAAGGGACTGTTCTATGGCGGCGGCAGCAGCTTCCTGCTGGCACAGCTCTTCGGCGCGGCCGTGGTAGGAGCGTGGGCGGCAGGCATGGGCTTCATTGTCTTTAAAGTGCTGGACAAGATACATGGCTTGCGTGTTCCGAAACGCATTGAAGAGGAAGGACTCGATATCTACGAGCATGGCGAGTCAGCATACAATTAATCACAAAAGTTTTTTCCATTCACTCTACTAATCAACAACTAAACAAATTTAGGTATTATGTCAAAATTAAGATTCAGAGTAGTCGAAACGGCTTTCAAGAAGAAAGCAGCAACGGTGGAGACACCAGCCGAAAGGCCCAGTGAATATTTCGCCAAATACGTTTTCAACCGCGAGAAAATGTTCAAGTATCTGCCCGGCGCCGTTTATGCCAAACTGACGGACGCCATGGACAACGGTGCCCCCCTGGAGCGTGCCATAGCCGACGAAGTGGCGGCAGGCATGAAACGCTGGGCAACTGAGCTAGGGGTAACCCACTACACCCACTGGTTCCAACCCCTGACTGAAGGCACAGCCGAAAAGCACGACGCCTTTGTGGAACACGACGGCAAGGGTGGAATGATGGAGGAATTTTCGGGCAAACTCCTCGTACAGCAGGAGCCCGATGCTTCCAGCTTCCCCAACGGCGGCATCCGAAACACTTTCGAGGCACGCGGCTACAGCGCATGGGATCCCTCATCGCCTGTCTTCGTGGTGGACGACACCCTGTGCATCCCTACCGTCTTCATTGCTTACACCGGCGAGTCGCTGGACTATAAAACGCCACTGCTGAAAGCCTTGAGTGCTGTGGGCAAAGCCGCCGTGGACGTGTGCCGTTACTTCAACCCGGAAGTGAAGAAAGTGGTGGCCTACTTGGGCTGGGAACAGGAATACTTCTTGGTAGACGAAGGACTGTATGCCGCCCGTCCCGACCTGCTGCTGACCGGGCGCACCCTGATGGGACACGAAGCCAGCAAGAACCAGCAATTGGAAGACCATTACTTCGGAGCCATCCCCACCCGTGTGGCTGCCTTTATGAAAGACCTTGAAATACAGGCGCTGGAACTGGGCATACCCGTCAAGACCCGCCATAACGAAGTGGCTCCCAACCAGTTTGAGCTGGCTCCCATTTTCGAAGAATGCAACCTGGCGGTAGATCATAACATGCTTCTCATGTCGCTCATGCGCAAGGTGGCGCGGAGCCACGGCTTCCGCCTGTTGCTGCACGAAAAACCCTTCAAAGGCGTCAACGGCTCGGGGAAGCATAACAACTGGTCACTGGGTACAGACACCGGCGTTCTGCTGATGGCTCCGGGCAAGACCGCCGAAGACAATCTGCGCTTCATCACCTTCATTGTCAACACCCTGATGGCGGTATACCACCACAACGGTTTGCTGAAAGCCTCTATCATGAGTGCCACCAACGCCCATCGCCTGGGAGCCAACGAAGCGCCGCCCGCCATCATTTCTTCTTTCCTGGGCAAACAGCTCACGCAAGTGCTGGACCATATAGAAGAAAGCGGCAACGATGACCTTGTCTCACTGGCAGGCAAACAGGGAATGAAGCTGGACATCCCGCAAATTCCCGAACTGCTGATTGACAATACCGACCGCAACCGCACCAGCCCGTTTGCCTTCACCGGCAACAAGTTTGAATTCCGTGCTCCTGGCTCCGCCCAATCCTGCGCGGGCCCCATGATGACCCTGAACACCATTGTGGCGGAATCCCTTGATTCCCTGGCGGAAGAACTTTCCTCCTTCGCTCCGGAAACATTCCTGCCGCAGCTCCAGGAAACGCTCAAGCGCAGGATTTCCGAACACAAGAGAATCATCTTCAACGGGGACAATTATTCGGAAGAATGGGTGAAAGAAGCGGAACGCCGCGGCCTCCCCAACCTGAAAAATACGATGACAGCCCTTCACACCCTGGTGAATGAAAAGAATGTGGCCCTGTTTGAAAAGTACGGCGTCTTTTCCAGGCGGGAGCTGGAATCCAGGTTTGAGATTTTCCTGGAAGAATACCACAGACGCATCCGCATTGAAGGGCGCCTGTCCTGGGAAATGGCGGCCACCATCATCCTACCCGCCCTGCGCAACGAATACGAACAAACCGTTGCCGCTCTCTCCAGGGCGCTGGAAGCCAGGCGGACCAACGGTACCTCCGCCCTGCAGAAGTTGGCGGACAAGCTGGGCGACGCCCTGGATTCCATCGTATCCGACCTGGATACCCTGGAGACGGCGCTTACGAGCTGCCATGAGGACATCCTTGCCGCGATGTCCCGATTGAGAACCAGCGTCGATGCCGCAGAAACCCTGGTGAACGACCGGTCCTGGCCTCTCCCCAAGTACCGGGAAATGCTGTTCATCTATTAGTGGGTGCACCGACGAGCTCCGGAGTTGTGCCGCCCCCTCGCGGGTCAAGCCTCTGCCCGCAGGGAAGGCACGGCTCCGGAGCCTTGGCGCGCCTTGTTCCGGCCTCCTTCCTACTCCGTTTTCCACCGTTCCCCACGCTCTAAAAATCCGCGTCATTGACCGTAAAAAAACTTTCCTCCGGAGCCCGGCGGGCACTTAATTCCCCCGGCGGAAATCCGCGGTCCAGGACTACAGGATTCTTCCATCGCCATTATGCCTAAAGACACCTCCATCAAAAAGATTCTCGTGATCGGGTCCGGCCCGATCGTCATCGGCCAGGGCTGCGAATTCGACTACTCCGGCACCCAGGCCTGCAAAGCCCTCCGGGAAGAGGGTTATGAAGTAGTGCTGGTCAACTCCAATCCCGCCACCATCATGACGGACCCGGAGACAGCTCCGCGCACTTATATTGAACCGATTACTCCGGAGTTCGTGGAGAAAATCATCATCCGGGAAAAACCGGATGCCCTCCTCCCGACCCTGGGCGGGCAGACAGCCCTGAACTGCGCCATGGAACTGCACCGCAGCGGCGTGCTGGAAAGGGAAAAGGTGCGTATGATCGGCGCCAACGCAGACGCCATTGACCGCGGGGAGGACCGCAACCTGTTCAAGGAAGCCATGCTCCGCATTGGCCTGGACGTGCCGCGTTCCGGCATTGCGCATACCATAGAGGAAGCGCGCCGGGTGGCCGGGGATATTGGCACCTTTCCCCTGATTGTCCGCCCCGCCTTTACGCTGGGCGGCATGGGAGGCGGCGTAGCGTACAACAAAACGGAATTTGAAGAGATATGCGCCCGGGGGCTGGATCTTTCCCCCGTTTCCGAAATCCTGATTGAAGAGTCCCTGATCGGCTGGAAAGAGTTTGAAATGGAGGTAATGAGGGACCGCGCGGACAATTGCGTCGTCATTTGCTCCATTGAGAACATCGACCCCATGGGCGTGCATACCGGGGATTCCATCACCGTAGCCCCCATCCAGACACTCACGGACCGAGAATACCAGGCCATGAGGGACGCTTCTTTTGCCGTCATCCGGGAGATCGGGGTGGAAACGGGCGGTTCCAACATCCAGTTCGCCATTAATCCGGCCAACGGCCGCATGATTGTCATTGAAATGAACCCCCGCGTTTCCCGCTCTTCCGCGCTGGCTTCCAAGGCCACAGGGTTCCCCATTGCCAAACTGGCCGCCAAACTGGCCGTAGGCTATACGCTGGACGAATTGCGGAATGACATCACGCGGGAAACGCCCGCCTGCTTTGAGCCCACCATCGACTATGTGGTTACCAAGGTTCCCCGCTTCACGTTTGAAAAGTTCAAGCAGGCGGACGAACACCTGACCACGTCCATGAAATCCGTAGGGGAGGCCATGGCCATCGGTCGTACTTTCAAGGAATCCCTGCAAAAGGCCTTGCGTTCCCTGGAAACGGGACGCTGGGGCTGGGGATTTGACGCGAAGGCCCCGCAGGCGCCTTCCGCAGAAGAAATCACGCGGAAACTGGCTGTTCCCACGGCAGAACGCATTTTCTGGATTCAAACGGCGTTCAGCAACGGATTTTCCCTGGATGAAGTGCAGCAGCTTACCCAGATTGATCCCTGGTTCCTGGCACAAATGCAGGACCTGGCCAAGGCGGGAGACAGCCTGGACAAGCTGGATCTGCGGGAAGCCAAGAAGCTGGGCTTTTCCGACAGGCAGATCGCCCTGGCCCGGGGAACCACGGAAGAAAACATCCGGAAGGAACGCCTGGAACAGGGCATTGTGCCCGGATACCGGCTGGTGGATACCTGCGCCGCGGAATTCGAAGCCTACACCCCCTACTTTTATTCCACCTATGGAGATGAAAATGAAGCCCGCGAAACAGGCAGGAAAAAAATCCTCATCCTGGGCGGCGGCCCAAACCGCATTGGCCAGGGGATTGAGTTCGAC
>OHAR01000286.1_pt1 | contig 17087 bp, 10 predicted proteins | sample 1577211 | NCBI WGS metagenome assembly OHAR01 (sample SAMEA3879514, study PRJEB24766) | human gut metagenome | biome: human-associated habitat; feature: feces | place: USA | collected 1985/1987
CGTACTCGACATTATGGTCATCGACAACCGTGCAAGTCAATCCCGACTTCTCATCGGCGCGGTTGTAATACTCAATAGTAGCTCCGACAGGAATTTGGCAGAGGGAGAACGTAAACGGGGCAAGCCGCTCCTTTTTCTGCTCCTCGATATCCTCCGCAGTATCGGCTGCCGCAACATCATCTGCACTTGGCGGTATAAGTTTCAGCTTATCAGTACATCCGTGGATTTCTGCGATTGCCTCCAGTATGGAATAGGCATCCTGCGGAGACATCGCATAGAACTCACGAACTCGTTTCTGTCCGTTGAAATTATCAATCGAGCGGAGATTCGGATTCAGCTTATCAATGATGGAGTGAATCTTCAAATCGGAAAGCCGTGAGTTCACTTCGTAGGTGGCATATACACGAAAAGCAAACGGAATGCACTCACTACGGTTCAGCTGTTGCAGCCGTTTCTCAATATCATCCGCATATCCAATCTTCACATAGTCTGGGAAGGACGGATTGGTTAGGATGTAAATTACTCCTTGCTGTTCACTCATGTTAACACCTCCAATTTACACTTCGCTGAATATTTTTGAAAAAATCAGCTTAGTGAATACATCATCTATTTGCTTTGCAATCTGTTTTGACTCTATCAGTGTACCGAGTTCTATATTACCCTGCTGCCCATGATAGGACAGATTCGCAGATGTTATTAAGGTCTGCTGTTGGTCGACTGAAATAACCTTTGCATGAAGCGCAGACATCTTATCATCTTCTTGATGGTAGTTATAGATTTTCAAGAACCGCCCTTTGTATAGCAATATCTTGTCAAATCCCGGCTGCTTATCAATGTCATTCACAAAGAACTTCACGAATACACCACGCTGGCTTTTTAGAACGATTGTATCGACCAGTTCTGAAAAGTATGAGGATAGAGAGTATCCAGTGATCAGGATATTTCTTTCCGCTCCGTTTATCATGGACTGAACCACATTCATTGTAGTTCTCGCACTGATAGAAAAAGACGGAGGTGCCGTGACCACAAGGGATACCTTATCAGCCTCTGACATATTCATTGCACCGATAATTGTTCCTATGATGTCCTCGCAATGTGCATCGGATAACTCAGGACAGCTTCGCTTCAGCATCGACACTGCATTTGCCGTACCATTGGCTGCATCGCTTTTGACCGTATTTAAAAATATCTCTTTGTTTAGATTTCCACCTGGCATAGGTCACCTACTAACTCCTTAAAATATGAGCATTCCTCACGTCCCGGAATAGGAACAACAAGGCCTCTGTCAAGCATTCTGTTCCCGTTCTCGCACGCCGTTTCAGATATCATGCAGCATGAATGGCAGGCAGCTCCGTTTGAGTTTTTGCCAGCCGGTAAACTACTCATGCATTCCGGATCATTCGTGCAAACAAGAGCCTCCTGGAAAGCATCCCTCATGAGATTAGTCATCTGATCGATATTGCCGAGTTCAACCAGTCCGCCAAGTGAACCTTCCTTATCGGAACTTCCTGTGTATAGCAAAATGCCTGCCATTTTATCACCAAAGTAAATTCTTTCTCTGATAGCCGAAGAAGAATATCCAGATGACATAGACATCTGCTTAATCATCAAGTGTGCAAAAGTGTGCATCAGAACATAAACGGCATTCCTTACTACCGTGATTGTCCAGCCTTTTGACTCACAAAATTCTCTGTATGAGTCAGAGTACTTTTCTGACAAGCCTTTCACCGCAGGTGAGTTGAGCCATGCTGCAAGCGTATCTTTATTAAACTCTATGAATATGCCTTCGCCGTTTACTTCAGCTGCCGGCAGCCAGCGTTCCTGCTTTCCCTTGCTTAAGGCTACAACATTCGGCTGCTCATCAGCATCCGGATCGGGGGCATCTACTCTTGTAAATCCAAGAAGAACACGAACCTCTCTCAATCTGGTCACTCGAATGATGCGGCTGAAATACTTCTGCAAATATCCTGGCAAGGCATCCTCCTCAGCCTTGAAGTGCTTCTTGTTTGATTGATATGCCGGATCATTGTGGTGCGTGATGGCATTGTATTCCATCTGCTTTATTTCAGTGAACTCTTTAATGTTGCTCATGCGCCGCTCAAGCGCATCATCAAATTCATCCCTTGAATATGCAGAGAAATACATCTCATATATTTTAGTTATTCCATCATCACCCATAAGCTGTTTTGCAAGCTCTATGTCACGCAAATGTTCATCAATCAGGTTGTACAACGGATTAATCCACGGCGGGATAGAAATTGCACTCCTGCTCACAGCAAAATAAACATTCGATGCACCACGCTGTGATGGGATGAGGGGCTTGTTGCATTTATGGTTTTTTACATTCGGTCTGAACGGATGGTGACCGGGGCAGGCAACACCGTCAAAATTATCTCTCTGTGTTGCTCCACTCATGCTCCGTTTAGCACCGCAGGAGCATTCTACCCACATATCCGCAAGGGTGGAAGTATTACCTGTAGAATACATCTTTAAGGTGCCGTTACAATCAGACTCTCCTCTATGTACCCACCACTTCCAAGGGAAATCCGACATATGTCCATCCTCGCAGATTGTGATAAAACGGGACGGATAGGCTGGACGATGGCATTCAGGGCAAGTGACACCATACTTGAGATACTTATCAAGGTCAAAATACTTTCTGGCATCAAACAGCTTTCCGCACTTAAGATTAGAGCATACATGCCAGTACGGGAAGGTCACAACAGGAACATCACCCGAAAAACTTGTCCGCGGCATATAGAAGCAATCGACACCTAAATATGATGCAAGCCTGCCATCGATTATTTTTTGTCCCTTCTGTTTCCAATAGGAGATGTCCAGAATCGTAACCGAGTCCTTAACCGCATCGACCACTGATCCGGGGCCAAAAGTGGTTATAATCTGGTTTGGACGTAACTCTCCAAGTTTATTATTATCAAAAGCCATGTCAATCCTCCGTGTAATAGAACATATTCGCAGAACTCTCAACCTCACGCATGGAACGAAGTGTAGCCTTTTCATTCTCATCGTGCGGCTGGTCATACGGATTCATCAACCTGTTATAGCGTTCAGTTCCGACCACGTAATACCGCAGCGGTTTCGTCTGTGCCGCCTGCAGTTTCCACCAGTCAATGAAGCGATCTATTTCTTCCTCCGCATCTGCTCGTGCTGACGGCTTTATGATATTAAGCCGGTCAATAATCAGTTTCTTCACCGAATCGAGCTGCTCTGTAGTTAGTGAACCGATAGCGGCCGCATCCGGATTGTTTGCCATGTTCGGGAAGTTCAGGCGTATTGCAGATATTATCAGCGCATGCATGACGCGGTCTCTTGCTCTGGCGGAGAACGGCGTTGCCGTTGTTCCCTCGACAAAACGATAAAGCTGCGAATGATAGCCTGTAAAATTCTCATAGTGCGATAAGTCGCGAGGACGGTACGCATTGTAGAGCGTGACCACCAGTCCGGGGAATGCACGACCGATACGGCTTGTTGCCTGGATGTATTCCGAGTTCTGTTTCGGCTGACCTGTTACAACCATCAGCCCAAGGCGGTCAACGTCCATACCAACAGCAATCATATTTGTGGCGATAGCCGTATCCAGACAGTCTTTTGAAGCACAAGTCGTTTCAAGCTGATTCAGCTTTTCAGGTATCTTGTATGATGACATACGGGAAGTAATCTCCACGTTGTGGTTCAGGTACCGCTGCTTATCCAAGCCATACTTATTCTTGATACGATAAATTCTCTTCGGAATGTCGTCTTGCAAAAGTCTGACCGCACCGCCAAGCTCTCGGATACTGTTGAAATAACCGACAAGAGAATAGTACGGATCAATCACATCCTTATACTCATCCTGCAGGGAATATGTATAAGCAGCCTGCAGTATAATGGCGTAAACACGAAGCAAAGCAGTCTTAACAGATTGACCTGGTGCGCATACACCCACATATTTTCGGAACGGATCATCATCTACGGAAATCTCTCTGATGAAGAAACTGTCCCCAATTTCAAAGCCATTCGGAGGGAACTGTGTTGTATTCTTTCTTGCGTAAAGGCATCTGGTCTGTGCCTCCGCATTTTTGATTGTAGCTGTTGAAACAACATACTTCGGCTTAATACCATCGTGGATACACATATCCTCGATAATCGTCTCGTAGGCACCGTAAACCGTACCAAGCGGTCCCGTGATAAGATGCAGCTCGTCCTGAATAATAAGTTCCGGTGGCAGGAACGGTCTGATGTTTACCATCGTTGATGCAGGCAAAGAAGCTGTTTTGTTGTGGCGGCCGTGTTCCGCTCCAATAGCAACATAACCATCTCGGCTGCATTTCCTGTCCACTCTGCCAAAAAGTGCATTTGTATTCACATCCCAAGGCAGGCGCGCAAATTTATCAACAGTCGACAGAATAATAGTCGGACACTTGGCGTATATTTCCTCATCGACAAGATAAACCGGGATTGGTATCCTGTCGTTTTTGTATCTGTAAAACTGACAATCCCGATCGGAGCAGAAAATCTCGATAGACTTCTTATCGGTGTCAATGTTAAAGTTCTCTTCCTTGAGAGGCTTTCCGCAGAACGGGCAGGCTAAAAGCTGCTTATAAACATGGTTCCTTGCGCTCCTTGCTGCCTGCGGATTATCAGCCTTTTCAATAAACTCATCAAATTTGTTAGGCGTTACTCCGCCTCCTACCCAGAAACCAATGCTGATAGGTTCTTTACCAAACTGCGGATATGCCTGCCGTCTGATCATTTCGGCTGCAAGCACCATCTTTGTAATACGGTCTCTCTGCTGTGTGGTGAGCAAGCGGAGCGTATAACGGAGCATAACGGTCACGCCGCCATCTCGATTGTATTCCTCTCCATCAGACGCCCTAAGCCTTCTGTTGGCGATAACGAATGCCATAAGGCCAAGGTAAGCCTCTGTTTTACCGCCGCCTGTAGGAAAGTAAAGCAGGTCAACAACCTCACGGTCTTTATGTTTCGGATCAACGATTCCCGCAAGATTCATCAGAATAAAGGCAATCTGGAAAGGACGCCATCCGAAGTTGTTATCAGGATTCTTCGGATTAATGAAGTCTTGGAAATTGCACTCTGTCCCTGTGCCGTGCTTCTTTGCGTAGCCCTTGATACTATTCTGCAAGAAGATTACACGGTTCATGAAACAGAAAGCCTCAAATGAGGTGTCGTCATTCTCAATAATGCTGATGCCTTCGCGGATACGCTTCAGAGCGTCTTGACAGCGGTCAATGACCTTGTTGCCGATCTTATCCTTAAAATCGGGATTGCTCATTCTTGCGTTTCCGAGAAGCGTAGAGTTAATCCACTTCTCATAAGAGTCAGCCAGGGTATTAAGTTTACCGATGGTTTCTTCCTTTTTCGATTTTACAGACATGGTAAATGTCGAGAAGAAATATCTGTCAAAGCCGTCTAATGCCGCACTAACCCCAGGGAATTCATATTCAGGTATAAACGCCGATTTCACACAAGTAGTTCTGCCGTCAACCGGCGTTTCCCATACAGCCGCGCATCCACGACCTCGTCCCATAATAGGACGCTGTTCAAAATAGAACTCATCCGATGCGAGTATTTTCCTACAGATATGCTCGGCAATAAATACCGCCGAACCATCCTCCGCATAAGCCTTGATTTCCACCTGGAACATAATGGCCTCTGCACTGTTGGCAGGATTCTTTCTCTTGTTAATGACATATGCCGTTACAAGAGAATATCCTCCCTTCAAAGGAATACGGGACACATGAACATGAACATTGGAGTCGCAGACAAGCTGGTAATCCTTTGTTCGCGTAAAATCCTTAAACTGGACACGAACCGTTTCTTCCATAGGCTGGCGCGTATATATAGCACGGCTGTGTTCTTTTTCATCCTTACCGGTATATTTTTCAGAGGATTTTACATAGTCTCCCCATGTCACATCCAAGTTGATACTCTCTGTATCGCTTTGGATGTAGAAACTGATACCGATAGAGGACGGCAGCTGAAAATGTGTGGTGGATATAGGCTCGTTGTCATCATCCTCGCCTGCCGTAAAATCCTCGCCATCCTCAAATGCCATATCAGCATCAACTTCCTGCTCTCCGGCGCCAGAGTAATCCTCGTCATCGCTCTGAATATCGAGCATACCCACGAGATAGGCATAGCGTGGATTCTCTTCAAGAACCTCTTCCTTTTCTCTGGGACCGATAAGGTCAGTTCTTATGGCATCAATGATATTCTGCCTGACCTCCGAATACTTAAATCTGTCAGCCATTATGCCTCCTCCTTCACGGCATGAGCCGTACCGAGTGTATATTTACAGGTATTACCAAGATGAATGTTGTCATCTGAAATCAGCTTGTATTCCCAAGGCTTATGATCCGGGTCTGCCGTTGAAGCAAAGCGACACCACTTTATGCCTTCTCTTGCTTTCGATACGACCTCATCTGATGTCACTTCATTCAGAGCCTTAACCTCGACCATGAATTTTCCCGCAGTTGTTTCCACGAGGAAATCAGGATTATACTGCTGACCTGCTTTCCAGAACAAGCCAAGCTGATTAAGCGGCGGCTTGATCCAACGGATAACATCCGGATCTTCCTCCAGAATAATGGAGAACAGACGCTCCGTGTCGCTGTCAAAAGCATTCGCCGGATAATATGACTTCTTGTAGCCGGTAAAGAGATACTTCTTGATGTTGCTCTTGTCAGAGAACGGTTTATCATACTTAACCTTTCCGTCCTCTTTGACGTTCTTCACGAACTTACGGAACAGAATAAGGTCTTTCTGAATGATATGGACATCCTGTGTTTTCCTGTCCATATGTTCATAAATCTGCTTGCGAATATCGGCAACAATCAAAGAAGCATAGCGGCGAACGATTCTCCGCTTGTTTTCTTCATCTCCAGGTATCTGGCTTAAATACTGCTCAACCACGTCAATAACAAAATCCGCATCGTCATAGGACAGCTCGCTGATGGATTCCAGCAACATACACGCCAGCGTATTCATAGCATCGTTGACTTCGAGAATCTGTGCATCCACGACAGAAAGAAGCTGCTGATTGATAGCGTCAAAACGCTCAATTTTTGCCATCGCAACCTCAAAATCAGCGATGGTGCGCTTCACTTCAAAACGGTTAAACTTAACCTCCGATGTAGTCTGTACGAGAATTTTTGGTACAGAGATAGCCTTTGCCGAATACTCAGACACCGCTTTTACAAACTCCTCCTTGCTCATCGGTTGCTTTCCGGATTTCACTGGTGTCTGTGCCTGATCGGCTGCCGATGTTTCGGTCGGAGATGCTTCCGACATCATATCCGGCTGCAAATCAAACAATGTCATCTGACTAGGATCAGCATCCTTATCCTTGCCTTTACGCTGAGAAGCCATAAAGTTCTTTACGTATTCCTGATAGATCTCAAGCTGAGTTTTCGGATTGCTTACTTCTGTAAACGACTTTACGCCGGAAGCGGTAAAAGCAAAGTCCAGCAGCGAGAGCTGCCCATCATCAACGCTGCTCGATACACCAACAGACTCTGTCGGTTCAACAGTCGTTTTGTCGAGGTCGCGATAACGGAAAATGTCGCTGCTCTTGATTTCATCTACCAATTCCCTGTAGTGGTCATGGGCAACGATATCAAGGGAGTCTAAGTCCTCATTGCCGGTCTGTTCTCCAAAAGGAAGTCTTAAACCACGACCAATAGTCTGCATGGCGAGAATATCACTCTTTGCCGCATTCAGCGGAATGATCGTAAACAGGTTATTGACATCCCAGCCTTCCTTCAACTTGTAAACGTGCAGAACGATTTCTATCGGGTTTGAGGAACTCTCTATAGAGAGCAAAAGGCGGATGTTTTCGTCTGATTCCTCGCCGGTCTGCTTTGAATGTATCTCGATGACCTTACCCTTGTATTTGCCGCTCAAGAAACTGTCGCTGTCAATCAGCCCACGAATCTTCTTTGCGTGATCGGTATCCTTGCAGGCAATCAAAACAATCGGCTTCACATAGTCCAGATCGTTTTCGCTGCAGTACTCACGCAGTACAGCCTTCCTGTGCTCGTGCAGAGTGAGCCCATCGCGGATCTTCATTTCCTCGATGTCATCCTGGTTATAGCCCGCCATGTTGGAGCGTCCCATAACGACAGGTATTTTCAGATATCCCTCGACAGCGCCACGTGCAAGATCATAGGCGTAGATTACATTCGATGTGGTCTTCGGCGTAGCGGTAAACTCAAGTCCGAGAACCGGTTTCAGATAATTGATCGCCTTCATTGAAGCCGGGGCATAATAACGGTGCGCTTCATCCATGCAAATAACAAGGTCGTCAAACTGTGCCAATACATCGGCAAAGGAGGCACCCAGCGTTTCCTTAAACTTATGGAAATTGAACTGCGTGTCCGTCTTGCTGTTGAAGATTTTCCCGATGTTGAAAATGAAAAGCTGAATATCAGAAGTCTTTTCAACAATCAGAGTCATCTGGTCATACTTTATGGGATAAGTATCATAATTCTCACCATCGTAAACCTTCGGTCTGCCCATTTCTGACTCAAGACCTTTGAAGATATACTTCGGATGGTTTGGATTGGACTCCTTACGCAGCTTGTCATAAATCGTGTTTCCGGGTGCAAGAATAAAGAAGTGCTTATAGCCCTTCGTTTTATACAGATAATAGATGCAGGCACCCATTAAACGGGTCTTGCCGATACCTGTCGCCATCGCATAGCAGAAGGATGGGAAGTCAAATCCCGCTTTCACCGTGCGCTGCTTCTCACAGTATTCCGATGCAGCCGCCTCGACAGTTTCTTTGTCGTCCTTCCTGTAATCACAGTGCGAACTGATAGCATCAAGGTAAGAGAGAGCCTCCTCCTGCGGAGTTCTCAGGCTCATTGCGTATTTGATTTTATTTACTATCTCCGACATTACTGTACCTCGCTTTCAAAATCGCACTTTTCCAGAAGGTCTTTCGGTATCTTCTTGACTTCAATATTGTCAGGAAGGACCATATCAGACTGTATCTTTGTGCCATAAATCAGGAGAGACTGACCTTCGGCAAGATGCGCGGACAGCGATTTTATATATCCCGCATTGATAAATTCCGTGGTGATGTGAATGTATCGCTTTTCCGAGGAATGACCGTGGAAAACATCCTCCGGCTTGTATCGGAAACCTTCAATCTTACAGATAGCCTCACACAGCATCTCAAAAGTATATGTGGGATTGATCTGGTATATCGGCAGCTTATCATTCTTTACAAGGAGGCTTGGAGCCAATTCATAGAAGTGGTATCCGCCACCACCTTGCCAATTGACCGCCTTTGAGATTCCTCCATCTTCACCATCTACTACCTTATCTAACCTGACTTTACAATGAGTATAAGCTTGATTACCCATTTCAACGCCTATCCATCTTCGTTTCATTTTTTGAGCCACAGCAATTGTTGTGCCTGAACCAAGAAACGAATCTAAAATCAAGTCGTTTTCATCACTACTTAATGTAAGTATTTGCTCTATTAAGCGTTCTGGTTTAGGTGTGGCAAACGAGGACTGAGACCCGAACAATTTTATACTTTCCCGCTTCGCTTCTTGATTATGCCCTACTTCATCACTAAGCCAAATGGTACTTCCCTTACGACCTTGCATGACTTCTGAAAGATATCTTTTTTTCCTCGGAAAGGCATCTCCATTTTTTCCAAACCAAACACGCCCTTCTGCAATCATTGTTTTTAAATTCTCCTCTGAATACACCCAATGTTTCCCAGAAGGAACGTCAAAAACCTTGCCAGTAAAAGGTGAAGTCACCTTAAAATGACCATTTGTACGTTCTTCGTTGGCAACCAAGTCACCTGACTGCCAAGGTCCACGAGGATCATTATCTGGATTCTTATATCTCGAATTCATACTTTCTGTTCTTCCAAGAAGATTCAGTTTTACCAACTCCTTATTTTTAGCATAAACAAGGATAAAATCATGGTTTTCCGATAGGTAACGAGCGTCATTTTTTAGACTGTGAATTTTCTGCCAGATTACAGTATTAATGAAATTGGTTCTACCGAAGATTTCATCACACAAAACTTTTAAATAGGCCTCCTCGTTATCATCGATACTAATCCAAATGGTACCATTATCACTAAGTAATTTGTGTAGCAATTCAAGTCGATCCCTCATTAAGGAAAGCCACACGCTGTGCTCGACTGAATCATCGTACTGTTCAAATGCACTCCCGGTGTTGTAGGGCGGGTCAATATATATGCATTTAACTCGACCTGCAAAATCCTGCTGCAATGCCTGTAAAGCTATAAGATTATCTCCATGAATAAGCATATTTTTACTTGTCGGATCACCATAGGACTTACTCACATCTTCGAGTAAAATACGTGGTTCAATGGCCTTGTCCTCGTATTTACCTACCCATGTTAATTCCAATCTACCTTTTTTCTGCATAATAATCTCTCCTAAAACTTCAGAACAATATTGACCAGCAATATTGGGTTAATATCGAACTGTTTATCAAATTCCGCAACTTCGCGCTCACTCTCGGCTTTGAATTCGTCTCCCTTCTTATGAAAGGATTCCTGCAGCTTTTCAAGCGCCTTGGACTTCTCGGTTATCTTTTTTCGTATGTCTATCTTCTCATAGAAGTTATCTGAGGCTCGTTCCTCTTCCTTCAGAACATCAATCTCGGCATTCATGTCCTGGTAGGTCGCAATCAGTTGCTCCATCTGGATGCGCTCCCAGTTTTCAATCTTCCTGCGGTTATACGCCTTGATTGGTTCCGACTGTTGCTGATAGCGCTTTACCATCTCGGCGGTCAGTTCATCGTAGATACGCTGATAGAGCTTTATTTCAGATTCTGCCGGTGTGAAATATCGCACATCCATATCATCAATTTGTTCGAGTCCAGAAACGAGATCTATCTCATCAAAATTTATGTAGTTACCTTTTTCATCACAAAGTAACAATATCGGAAAGAGTAGTTTTGAAGAATCACAGAAGGCTCCTACGAATAGAGTTCCATGAGATCCGAGAACCTGTTCACCCCAATTATCGACCTTCCAGTAATGAAGCCTGCCGTCTACTTCCGGTTTATCAAATGCACTCCAGTATTCCACATCGTGCAGATACTTTGCGATGTCGGATTTTGTGGCGTCAAGCGCCTGTTCCTTTGCACCGCTGCTTTCGGTAAGCAGAAGGGAGCGGAGTTCTCTTGCTTTCTTATCTCGCTTTGCGTTCAACTTGCGATCCAGTTTATCGAAGGCTTTCTTAAACTCCGCTGTGGTGTCGCAGGTCTGATAAATCTGCAACACCATCTTTTCAAAACTGGTGCCGGATTCCAACGCTCCAAGAGCAATATCCGACGCCCCGAAGACACCCTCGAACAGTTCAAACTTCTTCGATAGAATATCGTAAACGCGCTGGTCTGCGGCGTTCTGCGTGTTCAGCAGATTGATTGCCACAACGTCATGCTCATGGCCGTAACGGTGGCAACGACCGATACGCTGCTCGATCTTCATCGGGTTCCACGGCAGGTCGTAGTTGATTACCGTGTTGCAGAACTGTAGGTTCAAACCTTCGGAACCGGCATCCGTACAAATCAGTATCTTTGCATTATTCCGGAAGTAATCCACGATGGCGTGCTTGTATTCCACGCTGCGCCCGTAGTTTGCTTTGCCGAAATTTTTGACCTGCCATGCCCTGTATATTTCCTTTGTCATGGTGTCATCAAAATCACCGTTGAAGAGAAGGACATCCTCATCATCAAATCCGGTCTTGCGCAATTCGGCAGCTATGTACTTCTGGGTACGCTTTGATTCCGTGAAGATTACAACCTTTTGCGGAATGCCTTGTTCCTGTTGATAGTCAAAAGCAATCTGTATAGCAGTCTTCAATGCGTTGACTTTTGCATTTGTCTTGATGCGCTTTGCCACATCAATGATGATATTTACCTCATCGAGTTCAGCCTGGATGAATTGTTTCTGAACAATAGTATCTTCATCCTCAGTCTCCTCAAAACCCGACTCATCTATTTCATCCTCAACATAGCTCCAGAAAAGGTCAAAGCCTTCCTGTGCGTTTGCTGACTTGCTGCCTTCATATAGTTTTTCAAGCCTGTTCTTCAAAATCTCGAAAGTCTCAATCAATGCGAAACTCGAAGAAGCAAGCAGCTTTCTGATAACAAGAATAATCAGTCCACGGTTCGAGGTCGGTATGGAATACAGCAGATCACGCTTCAAAAAGTCGTTTACTCGCTGATATAATTCAATCTCATCCTGCGACAGGGTAAAATCCACCGTCTTGCAGGTTCTCTTTTTGAAATTCATGTACTTTGCGACATCTTTGCGGAGCGTCCGATAAAGAACCGGCGAAAGCTCACGCTTAAGGTCAGAGTAATCCTGTCCCTCGATGTAGCGTTTGTTAAAGACCTTCTCGCTGCCGAAAATCCGCTGGTCGATAAAGGAAACCAGCCCGTGAAGGTCTGTCAGCGAATTCTGAAGAGGCGTAGCGGTCAGCAGAATCTTCGGTATGCCCTTTGACAGTTCATACAGATTCTTTGCCCTTTTAGTACCGTGAAATACGTTTCTTAGATTATGCGCCTCATCTATGATGATAAAATCCCACTTCACCTCCGGGAACCGTTTCATCAGCTTGGATGAATAGTCATAGGAGGTAAGAACAATTCGGACAGATTTATTGTCGGTGAGTCTCTTGCGCCAGTCTGAACTGTCTTTTTCCACCGTCAGCCTGTCAAGTATTACTGACTGCAAGCCGAACTTGTCCTCAAGTTCCAGTTCCCACTGTTTTCTCAAGGATGCCGGAAGTGCAATCAAGACACGCTTTGCGCCTGTCTCAAGAACATATTTCAGCACAAGTCCGGCTTCAATGGTCTTTCCGAGACCAACCTCATCCGCCAACACGATACCGCCTGTTTTCAACGCCTGGATAGCAGCGCAGAAGGCATTGATCTGATGGGGATTCAATTCAATATTCGCATCCAAAAGGAAGTGGAACGGAGAAGCCTCAAGTTCCAGCTTTTTATATCTGCTGAATTGTTCAAGCAGCAGGTTACCTTCCATCTGAATCTCCTTTATACAGTTGCTCAAAAATACCCATCGCTATCCCTTTGGCCATCATCGGAGGCACGGCGTTTCCAATCTGGACGAATTGTGATGTGCGTGGACCCTCAAAGAAATAGCTGTCCGGGAAGGACTGTATTCTTGCCGCCTCACGGACGGTAATTGATCTGTTCTGTTCAATGTCAGGATGAATGAAATAATGACCGTCCTTTGAAAGGTGCGCCAGAATGGTATGGCAGCACGATTCATCGCCCTCGACAACTTTGAACCTGTCCGTAAATGAATGTCTGTTCTTGTGAGTTTTCAATTCATCCGGGAGGTCATTGTAATTCAGGCGCTTATGCCCGTCGTTCCACAGTTCAACCGCTCGCCTGTAAATCTTGATATCCCGATCTATATTCGGTCGGCAGTTATGGTGAGTCAGCACGTCATCCTTCGTCCGTATTCCTGACTCCATAACATAGCTTGTGGCTTTTGTTTTTGCGTACCTATCTGAACTCTCGCCGGGATGCAGCTTTGGCAAATCAGCGAAGAGGTCATTTACTATAGCGTCAGTTTTGATTTCAAGAAAATCGGGATATTTCAGGCCGCTTTTCTTTAACCATCCGACGATAATCATTCGGCGTCTGTTTTGGAGTACACCAAAGGTATGAGCATTCTGCTCACGGCATTCAATTTCATATCCCACTCGTTTTAAGTATTTTTGAATGTTCTTCCAGGTAGCTCCGCCATTGGCCGATTCAATACCCGTAACATTCTCAAACACAAACATACGAGGCTGATAGCGTTTTAGGAAACGCGCGTACAGTTTATACAAGTAGTTGCGAGGGTCTTCTGCCATAGGCACTTCCATGTGGCTGCTTTGCGCTCTGCCCACCAAGGAATACGCCTGACATGGCGGTCCTCCTACAATGACATCGATCTTAGTGATGCCTCGTATTTTCATTATCCCATCAATAGTCTTGAAAATTGCCGGGAGCGTCTCGTTCGACATCGTTTCATTGATGATGGTTTTTGTTATAGAAGCAGGAATTTGCTTCATAAAATCGTCGCGGGAGATTTTCCCGGACACGTACTTTTTATATAAATCGAGATTGTCAGTGCCTTTCAAGTAATAATAGGCACTTCTCGTTTCAAGCGTTTTAGCTGCAAATTTATTCATTTCGACATGGGCGACAGGCTTGAACCCAGCCTGAAGAAACCCTTCCGAAAGCCCGCCGGCACCCGCAAAGAGGTCGATGAAATTGTAGCTATATTGCGCATCTATCTTTGGCATATAGTTTCCTCGTCATTCTTTGATTTCAATCGGAAGGCTCTTTTTCTCCTTCGCTTGTCCCGTCCGGTGTTTCCAGACTCGGGTCTGGAACGAATTCCATAATGTCAGCAACATCACAAGTCATTGTTCTCCCTAATGCCTCGATCCAATTCTTCGCAGAGAAAAACCGGATTGAGCGTCGTGTCTTTCAGATTATCAAGATACTCTGTTTCAATCAGCATACGCATGAGGACACTCTTGATTTTATTGATTGTTGCCTCACTCCATGAAGCAACAGAATCATCCTGCGCTTGCAGTCTCGTAAAGAAAGAATTGATGTCTTTTCGAAAGAAATTGAAATCCTGATTTCGATACTTTTCTCCAATCACGGACACCATAAACTCCCAGACAAGGCGATTATAGCGCATGATGGCGTAGAGGTTGATCTGCTTTGCGATCTCCGTTGGTGCATACGCAAGGTCACGGACAAGAGCCTCGTCATCCAGAGCATCCATGCGCTTGTAACAAGCTCTCGCCAATCGAGACACCTGACGCTCAGTAGGGTATTGAAATAGATTATCTTTTTTGATCTCTTCAACTGCCTCTTCGATTTTCTTTCCATCAAGATACAACTTTGCGGCGATGCGGACCTCATAGAAAAGAAATTGCTCGGCAGTCAGAGAGCCATTATATGAATGTGTATTATCCATCACTAAGTCTCCAAGTTATAATAGTTCACTCTAATTATGCAAAAAGAGCTGTACGAAAAAACGGACTTATTCCTTGTCCACTCGCACAGCTTCGCAAATATCTCCAATGTCACAATTCAAGTATTCGCAGATGCGCAGAAGGACAGATAAGGCAACTTCCTCACCTTTGTTTAGCTTGCTCATCGTCCCGGCAGCGATCTTCAAATCTCGTCTTAGTTGAACTTTTGTTATGTCTCTTTGGATGAGCAGCATCCATAATTTTTTGTAGCTTATCTTCATGAAAACACTCCTTGCGTCCCTTTTGGGTGGTGCTTAAACGGATTTACAATACATTATACCACCAATGGTCGAAGATTTCAATAACTCGCTCTAAACTTTTACAAAAAAGTTTCAGCTTCTCGACTTAGACTCCAAGAAAAAGAGCCTGAATTGCAATCAGGCTCAAGTTTATTTGGATTATTCGAGCTGCGTTGTTCTCTTTTTCGTGACTTCCGTTTCACTTCCCAGACTGAGAAACATATCAACATTCGCTTTGATGGTGTCGATCTGCTTCGCTTGTTTCTTGAGGCTGGCTCGTCCCTCGTAGAGCCTCTGTTGCTTCTGAATAAGTCGTTCTTGCTCGGCTTGGAGAGACTTCAAGCTGGGCAGTTTACCGTCTCCTTGCATTGCCAGAAGGTTGCTCTTTGCTGCGTCGAAGATGACCAGCTCGGCTTCGTGCTTTGCTCTGAAAGCTACCTTGTCCTTTGCCTTCTGGAAGGCATCATAGACCGGCTTGAGCCTCTGATAGTTACTGTTATTTTTTATGAGTGGCTGCACTTCTCGCAGACGAGCTTCCACACTTTTCAGCTCATCGCCGGTACGAGCGAAAGAGCTGTGGATATCATCAACCTTAGCCTCAAGATCAGCATAGTGGAGAAGATTATTCTCGGTGAGGAAGTTGAGAGTACGCGCAGCTTCCTTGAGGTTGTTGAGCTTCGCCCAATGCTCGTAGCCCTTGCTTTCCTGAGCCTTGATGCTGTTCTGAATGTCGATGATGAGGGAGATACCTTTGCGCCCGGTCTGCATCTGACGCTTGCGAGGATTGCGTCCCTGAATGCGTTCTTTGATGCGCTCTTCGGTGTAGTTTTCTCCGATGGTTTTAGCGCGAGTGAAACGCTCCTGACCTTCGGCGCGGAAGGAAATGTACTTGCCCGTTTTGATTTCGTAACCGGCATCCTGCATCATTTTAAGGAACTCATCGTAGTCCTTTGCCGTGATGACACAACGGTCAATAGTCTGCTTGAGCTTCTGCTTCCAGCTTGTTCCGCGCTTTGCTTCTGTGTATTCCTTGTAGTCCATGCCCTTGCTCTGAGACGGAGGAATAACAGAAAGCCCATGCTCTTTGCAGATAGAATCACTGAGCTGCCTCAGCTCTCGGTATGTCCCCTTGTTACTCCGGTACGCATGGTAATCGACAAAGTTCACAGCATTGAAAATGATGTGGTTATGGCAATGTCCTTTGTCAATATGCGTGGCAATCACATACTCGTATTTGCCCTTAAGCCATTCGTCTGCGAACTGTTTTCCGATCTCATGAGCTTTTTCCGGCGTGACCTTACCGACATCAAAAGACTGTATCAGGTGACGAGCGATGACGGTAGGAATCTGCGCTCCTTGCTGTGCTGCAAGATTGCGCGTCCACTCAAATTCCTTTGCAGCAGAATCGTTGGCAGCACATCCGAAGGAAGAAACAAGCAGCTCATCATCAGTCTTTTTCGGATCGATGATGTAGGCGATTGCTTTGTTTACAGTTCCTCGGATTGGCTTGATTTTAGTAACTGCCATATCTCTTTCTGCCTCTCTTTCAGCTCGGCTACATCGTCCTCATAGAAGTGTCCCGTTGAGTTGATGCGTCGGCAAATCTGATTGATGTTCGATGCGACGCGACTGACGGCTGCGGCAAGTTTTTTCTGCTGCGTGTAGTCCACCTTGATTATGTAGCCGTCAATCGCCATCTTGCGAAGATATGCTCCCATGTTGTTTGTACCAAGCTGTTTCATCTTTCCTTTGATAA
>OHAR01000287.1_pt1 | contig 16860 bp, 15 predicted proteins | sample 1577211 | NCBI WGS metagenome assembly OHAR01 (sample SAMEA3879514, study PRJEB24766) | human gut metagenome | biome: human-associated habitat; feature: feces | place: USA | collected 1985/1987
TGTCATTTTTGCAAAATTTATCTGCAATCGAAAAGACATCTATATTCAGCCCACCAATCACACTTTCTATCCGCTTCATAGTTTGATCTGCCGTAGGCAGATCAATGGTAATAGAAATGCCGTGATAATGCGACAACGGAAAGTAAGTTGATGTAGTTTCGTTTGTCAGGCGGTTAATTGCAAGATCGCCAGCACCGACATACTGATAATCTCCATTAGCAAATTCGCATTCAAAACGTCCCTCCCGGCAATGATTGATTTCAAGTACATCAGAGTGCGGAAGCTTGTTTTGATTCTGTCCATCGCTCATGTGAAAATCATTATAGAATAATTCAATACCCGGAAGAATTTCATAGCGAGTGATAACACCCTCTCCAGTTACATTTTTCATTCTGTAAATGGAGCAGCCATCTTCGCTGACAATTTTTTGAATTTCCGGATCAAAAAAGTCTGTAAATTGCTGTTCGCTCATTTGTATTTCCTCCCTGGTTAGCATAAGCAAACCACGGTTAGTATAGCATATTTTCATGGCCGCAGTCCATGGATGTTTTTTGAATTTTGAAGTATGCGTGTTGATTCTCTATCCTTAATCCTTGCCTGAAAGCATCCGATGAAGCCGCATTGAAGCAAAATAAAAGTTGAATATAATCTTCGCAGCTTACACCCTGCACATTCATATCTGAAAAATAGTTCATTTTCCAGTCGGATACAACAGCACCTTGCTTTGTAACAACCTGTGAAATCTGGCCTGTTCCCATATCAGCCGGAATATCTATTGTCACTGTCTGCGGAGAGTTGGAGAGCAGATCGTGGTACAGCTTCGTCATGTATTGATTTGTCATTGTGTGCCCTCTTTTTTGAGTTAGTTGAAACTAAGTATATAATACTTCATATTTGGTAGTCAGTCAAGGAGAGCAGGACATAACAAAGAATTATAAAATGTATGTGTGGTACATATCAAATCATTCCATGTGCAAACTATGAAATATAGAATGTATGTGGGTGATGTTGAATGGCAAAAGTGAAAGACTGCCCTGGCTTTGAAACCTTCGGTGCGGATGTAAAAGAAGCACGGAAGGCGAAGAACCTTGCACGAAAAGATTTAGCCGAAAAGGTGAATATTGATACCAGGTATCTTGCCAACATTGAAAACGAGGGCACGATCCCCAGCCTGCCGGTCATCATACAGCTTGTAAAAATCTGCGGCCTGCCGATGGAGAGATATTTCAATCCAGAGGTCATGCGAGAGGAAAGCGAGCTGCGCCAGCGGGTCGGACAGAAGTTAAAGCTCTGCCCGGAACAGTATTTGCCTATCGTGGAAGGTGCCATTGACGGGGCCTTAAAAATTGAAAAGCCGAATGAAGAAACGGAGGGTGTCTGAACATCCTCTGTTTTTCTTATTTTGCGGGCATTTTGAGGTTTCCGAAACGCTTTATAAGTAGGGATAAGATACGGTAGCAAGCACAGCAAGCGAGTACCCGCTTGCGAATTTTGAGATTTTCAGGTCCCTTGCCCGAAAATTCAAAATTGCTTGTTGGGATAGTCCCAAACCCTTATAAAGAACGGAGGCGGCGCATGGCAAACCGAAAGCGGAATATCCAAATGAAATTCTATGTTACGGAGGACGAAAAGCGGCTCATAGACGAAAAAATGAGCCAGTTACCCACACGCAGATATGGTGCCTACCTCCGCAAGATGGCGATTGACGGATATATCATCTATACGGACACCGCAGATATCAAGGCGTTCACCAAAGAGCTTTCCGCCATCGGCCGGAACATCAACCAGATCGCCAAGCGGATCAACGCCGGAGGTCCTGCGTATCAGGCCGACATGGACGAGATACGGGAAAGGCTGGACGAGATATGGCAGTTACAAAGACACATCCTATCAAGTCAACGCTGAAAGCGGCCATTGACTATATCTGCAACCCGGAAAAGACGGACGGAAAGCTGCTTGTATCCTCCTATGGCTGCGCCGCCGAAACTGCGGATATCGAATTTGCCTGGACCCGCCGCCATGCCATCGACAAGGGAACGAACCTGGGCCGCCACCTGATCCAAGCCTTTCAGCCTGGGGAGGTCACGCCGGAACAGGCCCATGAGATTGGCATGGAGCTTGCAAAAGAAATCCTGGGCGGCAAGTATGAATTTGTACTTACCACCCACATAGACAAAGATCATGTTCATAATCACCTGATTTTCAATGTGGTCAGCTTTGCGGATCACAAGCACTATCATTCCAACAAGCGGAGTTATCACTATATCCGCCGCACTTCGGACCGGCTTTGCAAAGAACACGGTCTGTCCGTCATAATCCCCGGACAGGACAAGGGCAAGAGCTATATTGAACATCAGGCCACGCAGAACGGCACCAGCTATAAGGCGAAGCTGAAAGCTGCTATTGACCGGCTCCTGCCAGCCTGTTCCGATTTAGAAGAACTGCTTCGCCGCCTGCAGAGAGAAGGTTATGAGATCAAGCGCGGCAAGTATATCTCCGCCAGAGCGCCGGATCAGGAACGGTTCACCCGTCTGAAAACTCTGGGTGTGGACTACACCGAAGAAGCCCTTGTTGCCCGGATTGCCGGACGTTCCAGACCTTCCCACCAGCCGAAACCGCAGAACGGAAAGATCAGCCTGCTCATTGATATCCAGAATAACATCAAGGCACAGCAGAGCGCAGGCTTCACCCATTGGGCGAAGCTGAACAATCTGAAACAGGCCGCCAAGACCATGAATTTCCTGACGGAACACGGGATAAGCAGTTATGGAGAACTGGAAAGCAAATTGAACGCAGTATCCGCACGCAGGGATACCGCTCATGCAGAGATCAAGCGGATAGAAAGCAGAAGTGCCGAACTTGCCCTTGTGATGAAGCACGCCGGAACTTACCGTCAGCTAAAGCCGCTTTATGACCGATACCGTAAATCGAATGATAAAGAAAAGTTCCTGCGGGGGCATGAGGGCGAGATCATCCTTTTTGAAGCAGCCACCAGAGAATTGAAACGGATGGGGGCTGTGCCGCTGCCGACAACGGAAAGCATGAAAACGGAGCTTGCCAATCTCAACGCAGAAAAGGAACGGCTCCTTGCTGAATACAAAGCCGCAAGAACCGAAGCCCAGGAATACGATACCGTCAAGCAGAATGTGGATGCGCTGCTGGCCGTTCCAAAGGAACAGAAACAACAGCGGCGGCATGAACTTGAATAATTTTCTCTGAAAGACGCTGGGCGTAGCTCCCGGCATCCTGTATAATGGAACTGCGGAAGGAGGTTTTACCGATGACAAGAAGCGAAGCAATCAAAGCATTTTTCTTCAAAAGTGTACTGCCCGTAATCGTGGCGCTGATCCTGTATTGTATTTTCAAATCCGCCTGCATGAAGAACGGAGAGCTTGACTATGTATGGCTCTGGATACTCTGCGGGCTGCCGTTTGGCCTCCATCGGATGTGCCTCTGGATCGTGCCGGGCGGCGGCTCCCTGGGTGGAGGGATCGCCCTGTTTGCATTGAACTTTATTATCGGCGGCGTGATAGGCGGTTTCGTTCTGGCATGGCGGTTGATTGTGGCGGTATGGTATGTGCCACTGACAATATACCGGCTGATTATTGGTTGATTTTCTTGCGTCATGGAAATATGGAAAACTGCCGCTCGTGCTGATGGAAAAGCCATTCACAACCTGATGGAAAAAGACAAGCCTTTTCCACAGGTCTGCAAACAGCTTTCCCACAGCCTCGCAATTCTGGCAGTTTACGCACATTCCCACAACGCCTACTACGGCGGCTATCCATCCTTTCCTATCCAATCCTAATGAGAAAATACTATGGAAATTCCTTTTCAACGGAGGTACAATTTGTACCCCTGTTCAAACAACAGAACCGTGTTAAAGTAATTTGATGATAGCAAAAAGAAAAAGCGGGAGTACAGCCAATCGGACGAACCGAAAAGCTGTACTCCCGTTTTGCGTGACAGAAAGTGTTTGAAATCAAGCCTTTTTCTTCATGTGCCAGCAAGCAGACCGACACATGAGAAATCATAAAGGCTCTCTTTGAAAGTACGGATACAGGGAATTATTCTGCGGTTTTTCTACCCTTATCCTCACAAATTTTAGATCGTTTGGAACTGTAATGCGGACAAGCGACCAGACACGCCCGGAAACTCTGCTTGCAGCCGTGAACACATTTTTTACAGATATGGTTATACTGCCGCCTGCCGTTCTCACCCAGGAAGAACGCCCATTCCAACCGCCATTTCTTGCTTCGACTCATAGGCAGTCATGCTCCGGCACATCACGGCCGGGCTTCTTGCCCTCCGGGGGCTTGTGCTCGGCACACTCCCGTTTTGCGTCCTCCAACCTCTCACGGATGGAAGGCTTCTCCGGCGTTGTCCGCTCTGCATACTCCTGGGCTTTTTCCAATTCTTCGCCGCGTCTGCCGTTGTTGATAACGCCGTCGATCATGCCGTAGTCATCCTCCAGCGTCATTTCAGCGGTGCGGAGAGGATTGTCCTTTTCCGGCTGCTCCGCTGCCACGGCAAAGGCCCGTGTACCATTTCCCATGATAAGATACTTTCCATCATCGGAAATATGGTGGACACCGTAACCGGCCGCCTCCATCTGCTCCCGGCTCATAGCCGTCACCTGAAAGCTGCCCCTCGGTGTCTGCACACGTTCGCCAGTTTCAAAACGGTCTGGCAGATAAGCGAGGTCTTGCTTCTCTGCCGGGACAGGGAGAACAACGATATTGCCATTGATCTGCATAAATCGTTCCGGCGTTTTGAACTGTTCCGTGTATTTCTGAATCAGTTCCGGGGACAGGGACGCAAAATCTTCCTCACCAAGTCCAACCACCAGGAAAGTCCCTGCTACGATATCATAAATTTCTCCATTTTCATCCCGCAGCCCACGGTTCAGATCAAGCCCTATGAGCTTTCCTTCATCATTGCAAACCAGCGCCACCGGGTCAGAATAGGGATAAGTTGCGCCAATGTCTCCGCCGACCTCCGCCTGCAGGGAATGAAGATCGGGGTCGATCTCCTTCACATAGGGTTCCTTCATAGGCTCCACTACAAGCACAGTCATCTTTTCCGAGGCAACCTTCTCCGCAGCGGACAGCATTTCATCCGCATGGGACTTCTCCGGGTCCTCCAAACCTGCTTTGACCTCCGCCGGGTCAAAATCAAGAAATTCCTCATAGCCCGTGGCGTCCTTGAATTTTTCAATCTCCGAAGGAAGATAGTCCTCCTGCGTCTGCCCCAGCGCCGCCAGCTTTTCATCCAGAGCGGAAATGCGCCCTGCCATCAGGCTTTCGTAAAGTTCTTCCTTTGCGGCGTGCGCCTCCGGGTGCTCCGCCGCATACTGCGGATCGTTCTGACGGAAAAACTCGTCCATGTCAAAGGCGATATCCATAGCCCACTCGGATTTTTCTTCTTCGGGAAGATCGTCCTGGAAGGTCATCACCCGGTACTCGTCGGGGATGCTGCCACGCTCGCCGTCATAATACTCATGGAAGGCTTCTCTGGTATCCCACACATAGCCCTGATCGGTGAAAGTGCCGTTTTCCTCCAACGCCACATCCCGGCCATAGGCTTCATAGTCGATATAGTTCTGCAGGTGGGCGGGAACTTTTGCAACTTCCAGTCCTTCGAGATAATAACGCCCCAGATCGTCATAATCCTCGATATTGGGGTAAATCTCATAACAATCCAGATTCTCGGTGAGGTTGATGATCTCCTGCAGGCTGCCGCAATGGTCGCCCATTTCCATACCGGCCTGAAACTGTGCGTATTCGCTTTCGCTCATTTCATCCAGCTTCGATGCCAGATAATTCAGCTCGTCCAGATTTTCATATTCACCCAGCTTACTGTAAAGACCGTCCACATAGCAGTCATAGTCCGTGATGAACCATTCCTCATAGGGATGGCCGAAGTCATCCTTCTGGCCGATCCCGATCCGCTTAAACACTTCCTTCAATTCCTCGGCGGTGGTGGGAAACTTCACCCACTCGCCCACAAGCTCGCCCTCATTGTACTTCCCAAGATTGGTGATAAAGGCGGCAAAGGGATAATCCTTGTCGTGATCGTAATATGGCATATCAGCACCTCCTTACAGTTCCGGCGCAGACTTTTCCTTGTGGGGCTGCGCCTTGTTTTTCTCCGCACATTCCTTCTTGCCCTGTTCCAGCCGTTCCCGGATGGAGGGCTTTTTCTCCGGCTCCGCAGAGCATTCATGGTTCCACTCGTCGCCGGAGAGAGAAATATATCCGTGTTCCGTAAAATGGCCCTGTTCCTCCTGCATGGCGTATTTGCCAAAAGGAACAGGGTCGATCGCTTTCAGAAGTTCCGGGGGCAGCAGCATATCCATGTGCTGTGCCAGATACCGCCACCCCAGATCATTCAGATTGTGGATATTGGGCTCAAATACGAAATAGTCGATGTTGGCCGCAAACTCCTTGAACTGCTCTGGCGCTGTCAGCTTGAAGGGCGAGGCCTGCACCGCCGCTAACAGTTCCCGGTCCTCCGGGGAGAGGGCGGCCACCGCCACCCTCACTTCAGGTAAATGTTCCAAAGTCTTATTTTCTGCCATTGACACCTTCCTTTCTTTTCGGAAATTCCAGTTTGAAGTTGATGTATTTGCCACCCGTGTCATCCAGGATCACCGCAGCGTCATAAGCAGCCTGTTTCTTTTCAGACCACATTCCCTTGACATTGGTACGACCCTTTTTCAGAAGGTCCGTTGCCATCTTCTTTGTCAGCTCCTTCTTGCGGCTCGTCCAGAAGCGGTCATTTTTCCAGAGGACGAAACCGCAGGACCGATCCGAACACGCAAAGTTCTTCTTGCCCTCATAAACCGGCTGGCCGCAGCGGGGGCAGGTGCCGATCACTTCCTTCTCCGGGGCAAACAGCTTTTTGCCATCCTCGGAAATGCAGGAATAGGTGGACACGATCTCTTGAACCATCGTGCGGATACCATCCATGAAGGTATCCGGGTCAGCGCCGCCTTTTGCGATCTCCGTCAATTTCTGTTCCCATTCCGCTGTCAGCATGGGAGAGGTCAGCGGCTCCGGCAGGACCGTGACAAGGTTGATACCGGCTTTTGTGGGGATCAGGCTCTTGCCCTTGCGTTCCACAAATCCGGCCGCCACCAGCTTTTCGATGATGGCCGCCCTGGTCGCAGGCGTGCCAAGTCCCTTTCGCTCCGCCTCGTCGGGAATGTCGTCCTTGCCCGCATTCTCCATAGCGGACAGAAGGGTATCTTCGGTGTAGGGCTTCGGCGGCTGGGTGAAATGCTCGGTGACAGCAACCTCTGCGCCGTCAAAAGTCTGCCCTTCGGTGAAGTCCGGGAGCGTGCCGCCGTCCCCATCCGCAGGCTTTTCCTTCAAGAAGGCACGGAAAATGCGGTCGATTTCCCGCCAGCCTTCGGAGATGACGCGCTTGCCCTTTGCGGTGAAGGAATGGCCGCAGCAGTCAAATGTGGCCGTGACCGCCTCATACACATACGGCTCCGCCGATGCACACAGCAGCTTGCAGCAGACAAGGAGGAACAAATTACGCTCGCCCAGGGGCAGAGCCTTGATATCTGCCTTTTCAATCTCCATCGTGGGGATAATGGCGTGGTGGTCGGATACATCCTTATCGGAGATCATGGCCTCCACCAGCGGGAAGAAGTTGCTGATCCCGTCAAAGGGCGGCACGTTCGCCGCCAGATGGATCACGCAGGAGGCTGTTTCTGCTATGTCGGAGGTCAGATACCGGCTGTCCGTGCGGGGATAGGTCAGCAGCTTCTTTTCGTAGAGGCTCTGGGCGTAGTCAAGGGTCTGCTTCGCCGTGTATCCGAACAGGCGGTTTGCCTCACGCTGCAAGGTGGTGAGATCATAGAGCTTCGGCGGCTGTTCTTTCTTCTGTTCCTTCGTGACAGAGGTACAGGTGACGACCGCACCCTTGCACATGGCCGCTGCCTGTTCCGCCTCCGCCGGATTGGTAAACTTCTCCGACACCGCCTCGGCTCCATCCAGTGTCAGGCGCAGCAGATGATATTTTTCCTTGTGAAACAGCGTGATCTTTGCGTCACGCTCCGCCAGCATTGCCAGTGTGGGGGTCTGAACACGGCCCACATTCAGGGTACGATGATAGAGGACGGAGAAAAGGCGCGTGGCATTGATCCCCACCAGCCAATCCGCTTTCTGGCGGCAGAGGGCAGATTGATACAGGGCTTCATAATCGGCGTCGGGGCGCAGATCAGAAAAACCCTCCCGGATAGCGCTGTCCTCCATCGAAGAAATCCAGAGACGAAGAATTGGCTTGCGGCATCCAGCCATTTCATACATCAGACGGAAGATCAGCTCGCCTTCACGCCCAGCGTCACAGGCATTGACGATGGTATCCACGTCGGAGCGATTCATCAGAGCACGGAGATTTTCAAAGGCATCCTCTTTGCCGGGTGCCAGCACATAGCGGAACGGCTCCGGCAGAATAGGAAGATCGTCATAGCGCCATTTCTTGAAACGTTCGTCATAGCCGCCCGCGTCCAGCGGGGATACCAGGTGCCCCACGCACCAGGAAACGATCAGGCCGTTGCCCTCATAAAAGCCATTGGCCCTGGATGAAGCACCCAGGGCCGACGCGATAGATTTTGCCACACTCGGTTTTTCTGCGATAATCAGTTTACTCATTCTTTTCCTCCGTTTCCTCATCCTCGGTCAGGTATTCTTCTTCATCCTCCAGGTCGAAATCATCCAGATCAGCGGGAACTTTCTTGCCCTGCTTCGGTTTCAGCACCAGGAAATAGACCGCCGCGCCGCCTCCGGCTGCAAGGATCAGCAGCACCGCCAGGATTGCCCCGTCATTGCTTTTCTTTTCGGGTTCCGGATTCTCCGGTTCGGTGGGCTCCGCAGCTTTCTGTTCTGTGCCAACACATTCACTGAGGTTTTTTACGCAGACCGGGCAAGCGGTATTGACCGCTCCGGCCTGGCACTTCTCCGTACAGGTGCAGACAATAGGTGTTTCCGCCTTTTCTCCATCCTCCGTGAGCGCCATGAGATCGGCTTCATCCACCTGGTTCAGAAAATGCACGGTTTCCTCGCCCTCGTCGTCACGGTCAATAATAAGATAGAACACGTTGCCGTTCTTCGTTTCCACTGTGATAAACTGCTTGCCACTGGTGGTAGGGCTGCCAATATCGTCGATCAGCGACAGGTTCCCGTCCGGCGTCAAAGCGGCACCGCCATTCAGACCGCCGCCCAGCATCCCCAGCAGATTTTCCAGCGTTTCCGCGTCCAGAGAGAAAGAACCTTCCCCGGAACCAGCCTCGCCGTCACTTACCGTCATGTAGCCGGAATAGACATAGCCGACTTTCTCCGGCAGGATGACCTTCAGCCAGTCGCCGTCCGTGCCGATCACCTTCACGGTCGTTCCGTTTGGAAGCTGGGTGAAGGCGGTATAATCCATTCCGGCGCCCGTGCGGACATTCAGATTGCCGCCGCCCGTGGTGACGGTGCCGGTCTGCTCAGAGTCATTTTCGCCGGAACTGAACTGGATACCATCCTCGGTGACGGATACCGTGACCTGGCTGCCTGCCAGAGCGGAAAGCAGATCAGAGACATCCCCAGTCGTTTCCTGTTCAGCCACAGACTCCGTGCTTTCCTCGCCGCCGCTGGCAAAGGCGGTGACAGAAAAAGCGGCAGTGCTGAGCACTACCGCCAAAAGAGCCGATACCATTTTTGTCATAAAGTTATGCTTCATCCTCATATCCCTCCGTTTCCTCATTCTCGGTGTTGCCCTCCTGCAGCATACCTTCCGGCAGGGAGATCATACCGCTGGCATAGGCTTTCAGAAAGGCGGTCAGTTCCTTGTTATCCATCTTCACGGCTTTCACCATGCGGACGATTTCCAGATTTTCTTCCTCCGCAAGCTGGGCCTCCAGCGCACGAAGGCGTTTCTGCTGCTCCGCGATCTTTTCTTTGGTTTTCGCAATGTCATTGCGGATTTTCTGTGTCGTTGCCATAAATCAAATTACCTCCATATCGTTTTTTAGTTGTAGGGCGGTCGCCCGAAAGCGTAAAAGTGGGATTGCCAGTAGCTTGTGTTAATATCTGCATACTGGATGGGGTCGCCGCAATGCAGCATTTTTCCACCGCCCACATAGATACCCACATGGGAAACGCCCGGTGTATCGTAAGTGCCGACGAAAAAGATCAGGTCGCCGGGTCTTGCGTTGGCAGAGGATACCGGGGTGGAAATATTGTAGAGTCCTTGGGCTCCCAGCCTGCCCGTATTGCAGACGCCGCTTTGCGTCAGCACCCAGGACACGAAGCCGGAGCAATCAAAAGAAGTGTTCGGATTGCTGCCGCCCCATATATAGGGATAGCCGATGTACTTCTCCGCCTCGGTAATGAGCGCTGCAAAGGTTTCATCTTCCATTGCGGAAGGCGGAATATCATAGGTGGTGGGCGGTTTGGTGTACTTGTCCACATAGCCGGAGCCGGGGAACAAATCTTCCCGGTTTCCCAGCGTTGCCATATAGACCGCATACAAGGAAAGCGTTTCTTCGTCCATGATGTAGACCGGCACATGGGAAAGGTCGAAGTTTTCCAGCTTCACCTTGCAGATATAGTAGTTATACGGCACTTCCACGTCATAGTCATTTCCCTCGCTGTCTGTCCGTGTCTCCGTCCGATAGCGCACCTCCACTTCCACGGTCTGCGTCAGGATGTACTGCTTTTCAAAGAGCATTTGCAGCTCCGCCTGAACCTCGTCGATGGTGAACACCCCTTCATGGAACGCCGTGAGAATGGAGATCAGCACATAAGGGTCATGCTTGATCTCGTCCAGATCAAAACGGTATTCGTCATATCCGGGGTGCAGAGCTTCATAGTGATCCAGTTCATATTGAAGTTCCTGCTCCAGTTCGCAGTAGGCCGCCTCCGCAGCCAGCATATCCGCATCCTCGGAGAGATAAGAAGAAGTAAATACACCGCCCACGCCGGAGCCTGCCATCATGGAACAGGAAGATACCCCGCCAAACAGCAGGGCAACACAGGCGCCAATGCCGATCACCAACAGCACTGCCCGGCTATGGTGCTTGATGTAGAGGAATGTTTCCTTGAATGCGTCCTTTGCTTTCTGCGCCGCACTTTTCGCCGTGGCCGCTGTGTTCTTTGCGGTTTTCTCTGCCTGCCGCAGCTCCTTTGCATAGTTCCGCTTGATCCGCTGTTTCTGCAGAAAGCGAGATACCGGGTTAGAAGCTGCCAATGCAGGATCATCATGCAGTGCCTTTTGGTAAAGGTACTCGGCGTTTGCCTTGACCGAAGCCTGCTCTGCCTTCGCCGCGTCACGCCAAGGCTTTGTGCGGTGATGGTGGACGGCGGCACGGATTTTACCTTTTCCGTAGGCAATCCCACGCTCCGTCAGCACCTCGCCCTTGTGTCCGGCCTCAACACCCACATTTTCCTGTTCCACCTCATGCACCTTCGCATGGGCGGCGTGGGCGATCTCATGGACCGGTCGAGAAAGCGGATTGTGCCGCAGGCGTCCATTGGGGCGTTTCTCCACTTCTTCAAAGTGAAGCTGCGTTTTGCCTTTTCCGGCTGTCTCGTCAAAAACACGCTCGGTACGGAGAACTTTCTTTGTGGGGATAGCGGCCGTTGCCGCATCCAGCCGATTCGCCGCACGGTCGGAACGGTCAATGTATTTCCCAAGTGCGGGATTGGCACGTTCTTCCTCGGTGAATTGCAGACGGGAGGACGGGCGCTGCCTTGCGGAAGAACCATCCCGCACCGCCTGGGTGTCAGCCTTTTCCGTCTTTCGTGCACTTTTCTTCTCATGGTGTTCCGCCGCACGCAGGGCAAGGTCAGCCGCAGCGCCAGTGGATTCTTCCGAAGAAGCGGACAGTTCCGTTTCCGGCTCCCGGCTGCTAATATGTTTCACCTCGCCCGTGGCAAGATTTTCCGATACCGCACCGTCACGGGTCATTTTCTGCGTAATCTTATCGGTCGCTTTCAGTTCCCTCATAGGCAGTCACCTTCCTTTCCATAGGGGCAGAAGTCACCGCAGGTGCCATTCTCGATCATGGCGATATAGCGGAAAATGGGATAGGCCTGGGGCGGGCAGACCGCATTTCCCAATGTTTTCAGCCGCAGCGCCCGGTCATCCATGCGCTCGGTCATGCGGGGGATTCCTTCCGGTTCGGCGGCCCAGAGGATACGTCCGTCCATCCTTTCGGGAAGCCCATGAGCCATTCCACCCAATCCGGGTTCAGTGCTGCCGTTTCGGACACCGGCTGTTCCTGAGAGATGATCTGCGCCGACAGGTTCCCGTCCTTCTTCGCCGGATCGAAGGCTGATGGCTTCAAGGTCGAGCGGAAACCGTCCGACGCCACCGGGGTCAGATAGAATACCGCCGCCGACAGGCTGAGGCTCCAGATCGCCCCGTTTCGGTTCCTCTTGCGGAATATCCCATTGTCCGACAGGAACACATCCAGGCTTGCCGCGTCCCTGGCGGTGTTGTTGTCGGAGGCAAGGGGTGTGGGAAACATCAGCCGCGACGATAAAAGTTCGCTGGCGCTCATGCCATGCGCCGACGCCGCAAGCCGGAAATACGAATGGGAGAACAGCGTATCCCGCTTTTGCCAGGTCAAAGATCGTTTTGTCGAGCCCCATATTGATGAAGCCAGCAACATTTTCCCCAAGCACCCAACGGGGCCGCAGCTCGGTAATAACGCGGCACATTTCCGGCCACAGGTAGCGTTCATCCGCAAAGCCCTTCCGTTTTCCGGCGGTGGAGAAGGGCTGACAGGGAAAGCCGCCTGAGATAACGGTAACTGTTTCAAGTCCTGTTTTTTCAAAAAACGCCTCCTTCGTAAAAGTCGTGATATCCCGGAATTTCGGCACCTCCGGCCAGTGCTTTTCCAGAACGGAATAGGGGTAGTCTGCCCACTCGCATTGGCAGGCGGTGTGGAAGCCCGCCGCCTCCGCCGCCAGATCAAGCCCACCAATGCCGGAAAACAGGCTCACATGGGTCAGTTTATTCATGGTCCTTCGGCGCACGGAACGGTTCGATCTCACTTTCCAGCTCCGCAAGAACCGCCTCCATATCCGCCGTGATCGCCTTGCTTCTGGCAATCAGTCGGTTCATCACATCAAAGAAGGTTTCGCCCTCCTGTTTTTCTTCCGTATGCAAATAGCAGGGATCATTCATGTTCGTTTTCTCCTTTCCCGGTTTCACCAAGTTTTGTTGTCATAATGCTGTAAAGTTCATTGTCCTTCGGGAAGTCATCCACAAAAGGCAGGATCACATTGCCGAAGAAGATCAGCCCCTCGCCGGGGCCTGCGTTGCTGATATGCGCCGCCTGCTGGTTGGAGATATTCAGGCGCTCGCAGAGGATTTTCCTGTCTCCGCTGGCCTGGTTCAGAAGGTACACAAAATCGCTGTTTTCAAAGATGTTCTCGATCTCCGGGGAGGAAAGCAGGTCCTTGATGTTCTGCGTAATTCCAGTGGGGATACCGCCCCATTTGCGAAAGCGTTTCCAAATCTCCACGCTCCAGGAACCAACCTCGCCCCGCAGCAGAAGGTGGAACTCGTCCACGAAGTACCAGGTGGATTTACCCTGATCCCGGTTCTGGGAAACACGGTTCCACACCTGATCCTGGATCACCAGCATACCCAGGCTTTTGAGCTGCTTTCCCAGCTCCTTGATATCGAAGCAGACAATGCGGTTGTTGATATCCACGTTGGTACGGTGGTTAAAAACATTCAGGCTGCCATGCACATACAGTTCCAGTGCCGCCGCGATCCGCTGCGCCTCCGGCTCCGGCTGCCGTTTAATCTCGTCATACAAATCTTCCAACAGCGGCATATTCTCCGGGCGTGGGTCTGCGATATAGGGGCGGTACACGATCCGCACGGCACGGTCAATGACCGTTTTTTCCACCGGCTCCAGACCGTTCCTGCCGCCTGCCGCCAGTTCGCAGAATGACAGGATAAAGTCGGATTTCAGCGCCAGCGGGTTATCGTCCTCGCTGTAATTGAGATTGATATCCATAGGGTTCACATACTGCGTGCTGGTAGGCGAGATTTTGATGACCTGGCCTTCCAACCGGTTCACCAGCGGAAAATATTCTGCCTCCGGGTCGCAGATCAAGATATCGTCCTTTGTATTCAGGAACACACCCACGATGGAACGCTTTGCTGAAAAACTCTTGCCGCTGCCGGGCGTACCTAAGATCATGCCGTTGGGCGTTTTCAGCTTTTTGCGGTCAGCAAGGATCATGTTGCCGGAAGTGGCATTGAGCCCGTAGTAGAGAGCTTCGCCGCCGTGGAAAATCTCCTGTGTGGTGAAGGGAACGAACACCGCCACCGCCGAAGTGGTAAGTCCGCGCTGTATCTTAATGCGGTTGACACCCAGGGGCAGAGCCGACACGAAGCCGTCCTCCTGCTGAAAGTCCAGCCGCACCAGGGAGCAGTTATATTTCTGCGCCACGCTTGCCGCACGGAGAAGGTCATTCTCCAGCTTTTGCTTGCTGTCCGCAAAGTTCACCACCAGGAAGGTCATCAGGAACATTCGCTCATTTCTGCTTTGCAGATCACGGAGGATATTCTTTGCCTCGCCTGCGTAGGTGGCAAGGTCGGTGGGGATGATATCCATATCGAAACCTTCCCGCACCGCCTTTTTCTGTGCGTCGATCTTCATACTGTCAATGTCGGTGATCTTCCGCTTGACCGTTTTGATTGCCTCGTTCTGATCCATGCTACGGATATGGAGGCTGACAAGCAGCCCGTTGTCCGTATCCAGCAGTTCGGTGAGCATACGGTCATCCATTTCCGGTGCGCTGATCTGCAGAAAGGACACGGCACAGAATTTATCCGCCATCGTGAACTTCCTTGCTTCACCGAAGCGGAAAGAAGAAGGTGCGATAAAATCCTGGACCGACAGGCCGGAAGGGGCAAGCCAGCTCCATTCAAAGGCAAACCGTTCCCCGTCCGGGTGCAGGATGCCGTGGAGCATTTCCAGCCACTCCTTGCCGCCAAGCTCCTTTGCCAGAGCACCCATGACCTTGAAATGGTTGAGGGCGTCCATGACGATCCGGGAAAATCGTGCCCGTGCGGTTTTGCTGTCCCGTGCCTCGATGGTGAGGGTCAGGTACTTTGTTTTGATAAGACCGTTGTTGCCCCGTTCAAGCTGCTTGCGGAGCATTTGCGTGTAAAGCTCACGGATATGGTCGAAGTGATCTCCCTGCGCCGCGATCTCGATACGCTTTACAAAATCCTCCCGGTTCATGCGGCGGCTCACAAGGGAGAGCTGCATCCCGATAGAAGCGTCATGGGCGTTATACATATCGCAGAGGGCTTCAAAGATCGCCGTCTGGTCGTCAGGCTTTGCAAGCTGATAATTCACATCCTCGAACTCGATACACTTCGACCAGGTGTGATCGTCCAGCTTGCACAGGCCGTCCGGGTACATCTGGCGGAACGGTAAGGTGTCCTGTGCGGAATGTACCTTGCCGTCGCCTCTGGCGGTTTCCAGGATACGGCTGATCTCACGCTTTTCTGCGGCGGTCAGTTTTACCGCGGCTTTTGCCGTCTGCCGTGCCTGCGGCTCTGGCTTTCGCTTTCTGAACAATGGCTTTCACCTCCTTTTCCGCCTGGGCCTGCCGCTCCAGGGCTACATAGAAATTGTTTGTCTGGTAAGGCCGTTCCTTCGTCCGCAGGAACATACAGCGGATGACCTGTCCGGCCACCACCTCCAGGGGTTGACCGTGCCGCTCATACATGGCGAGCAGAAAGAACGGGAGCATGACGATAATCATGCAGAACGCGGCGGCACTGTTGCTGGCCGTGCGTCTGAGCAAAAAGAAAAGCGGTACTCCGATGAGTGCCGCCGCTCCGAAACATATAAGCTGCCGTTTGGTAAGCCCAAACAGCACTTTGGATTTTACTTTCGTCAAATCCTTTGGAATGGTTACATACGCCAATTTATCAAGCCTCCTTAATGCGCTCCGAACAGGCTCTTAGAGAGGCTGCCGGTCTTGAACAGGGCGAAGCACAGCAGGACCGTGTAGCCCATGCAGGCCCATATCGCGCCTGAGATGTTTCCGTCCGTGGCGATACTCTGTACCAAAACAGAGTAGATTCCCACGCACACCATGATTAGAAATGCCTGGAACGCCAATGCAAACAGGGATTTCAAGTAGTTCTGTCCTGTATGGCTCCAATCCCGGTTTGTCATAGTGGCAAGCGGAATTGGTCCAACGGAAGTTGTCAAATACACCTCGATCATGCGGCCGTAGATGACAAGCATGATACAGATGGAAAGGGCGTTCATGGTAAGCCCCACGAAAAGGGACTGGAACCACAGCCCGAACAGTTCTCCCGTGCCCAGGGCTTCAAGCTGCGCCTCCATATCCGTGATGACGCTGCTGATATCAATGGAGGTATTCCCGATGATGACGCCTGCGCTGCTGTTCACAACGCTTTGCCCCACATCGAAGATACCCATGACGATATTCCATGTGTTCGTCACAATGAGGATGGCAAAGGCGCTTTTGAAAATCCAGCGGAAGAACATGGAGCTGTCGAAGTCGTGCATATTGTTCTTTTCCACGATCATGTCGATCAGCTCATAGCACATCACAAGGGCGAGAATGGCCGCCGCAATGGGGACGATCACCGTTTCGGACAGGTTTTGCAGCATGGAGAAAATGCCGCCGTTCCAGTCCTGCGGGGTACTGCCCACATCCGACGCGATTTCCCCGACTTTGGTATTGACCGTGTTAAACAGGCCGGACAGGTTGCCCATGATACCGTCGATCAGGATTCCTTTGATCCATTCCCCGATTAAATCACCGATCATGTGGGGACACCTCCTTTCCC
>OHAR01000293.1_pt1 | contig 16530 bp, 13 predicted proteins | sample 1577211 | NCBI WGS metagenome assembly OHAR01 (sample SAMEA3879514, study PRJEB24766) | human gut metagenome | biome: human-associated habitat; feature: feces | place: USA | collected 1985/1987
CAAAGTATGACCCTAGGGAGATACTTTTCTCAAACGACAAGATAAAGCGTGTTCTTGACAAGCTTATTGACGGCAGTCTTTCAGACGGCGGCGTTCCGTCCAACGAGGAGGGTAGCTTCAAGGAACTTTACAAGGCGCTCACTGACGGTGCAAGCTGGCACGTTCCTGACCACTACTATGTTCTTGGCGACCTTGAAAGATATGTTCAGGCAAAGCTCAAGGTCAACGCAGACTACAAGGACAAGCTTGCATTCGCTAAGAAGTGCTGGCTGAACATTGCAAATGCAGGAAAGTTCTCTTCTGACAGAACTATCAAGGACTATGCAGAAAACATCTGGAAGATAGAGCCTGTTAAGCTGTAATTGGAAATCAAATTTCTATGCAAATTGAATTTGTTAAGGGTATCGCACATGATTTTAAGCTTTTTATACACGAAAATGAACTTATCATAATATTAATTTGCGAAAATATGAACTAAAGCATTAATACACAAAGGACAGGCTCGTTTTTTGACGGGCTTGTCAGTTTTGATGTAAATATATTCAAGGGATAGATTTACATAAATGGCAGGAGGATAAATGTTAGACACCTTACTTAAACTAGACGGCGACATACTGTTATGGATACAGGACAACCTGCGTGCAGGGTGGCTCGACCCCATAATGAAGTTCATAACATATCTTGCAAACGGCGGTGCGTTATGGATAGGCATATGCGTTTTACTTCTCATACTGAAAAAGACTAGAACAACAGGCATCGTGTGTTCATGCTCCCTTGCGGTGACTTTTCTTATAAACAACATTATTTTGAAAAACGTTATCGCACGAACAAGACCATATGAAGCTATAGAAGAGCTTAACAGGATAATAGGGGCACAATCTGACTTCTCCTTTCCCTCGGGACATTCGGGAGCTTCCTTTGCGGTGGCGGTGGTAATGTTCATGGAGATGCCGAAAAAATATGGCGTGCCTGCACTTATAGTGGCAACACTCATTTCGTTTTCACGGCTGTATGTTGGTGTACATTATCCATTCGACGTTATCGCAGGCGTTCTAACGGGAACGATATATGCTGTTATAACAGTGGCAATATACAGAAAATTCTTCAAGGACAAGAAACATTCTGAAAAATAAAAGACATTTAACGGGCGGTTTTTGACCGCTCGTTTTTTGTTGCTTTATCATCAAATTCTATTGAAAATCAAGTGGAAATATGCTATCATAGAGATAATAAATATGAAGGAGAAAATCTTATGAAAAAGGTGCTTAAGACTATTCTTATGGGTGCGGTGGCATTCAGCCTTGCTATGGGAGTGGGCTGTGGGACTGGTGAAAACAGCAGTCTGGAAAAAGAAAGCTCAAAGGCTGAGGACAGCAGTTCACAGAATAAGCGCAGACAGCTTCGTGACAAGTCTGACTACGGAAAAGTGATAGCCCTCACTTTTGATGACGGCCCTAACACTGATACAACTCCCCTTGTGCTTGACAAGCTTGAAGAACACGGCATTGTGGCTTCGTTTTTCGTTATCGGAAACAACATCACTGACGAGAGTGCAGAGGTCATGAAACGTGCTTACAACATGGGCTGTGACATTGAAAACCACTCTCAGAGCCACCCCGACATGACAAAAATGACCGCAGAGGAAATAAAAGCCGAGATAGACTTTACCTCTGACAAGGTGGAAGAGGCTGTTGGCGAACGTCCGCAGTTTTTCCGTCCGCCATATATTGCGGTGAACCAGACAATGTTTGACGTTATAGATATGCCGTTTATATGCGGATACGGTGCAGAGGACTATAACAATGCCATAGGCGTTGAGGAGCGTGTTGAAAAGGTGCTTGCACAGGCTAAGGACGGGGGAATTATCCTGCTTCACGATATGAACGGAAACGTTCAGACAGTTGCAGCCCTTGATAAGATAATCCCTGCGCTCAAAGAACAGGGCTACGAGTTCGTTACCATAACAGAGCTTTTCCACGCAAAGGGAGTTGCCATTGACCCTGACTCCGAGATAATCTACAGCTACGCTGAGCAGACAGAGATGTACGGCTAAAAATGACAAATAAAACCGCCTGAGAGAAATAGCTTCTCAGGCGGTGTTTTTTTATCAAGTAAATCGTGCCCCAGGCTGATCCTCTGGTGGGATAGGTGCTCCGCAATGAGGACATTCTGTACAGGTGTCTACGACATAGGTATAGCCGCAATATTCGCAGGCTTTTTCCTGAGCTGCGTCAGAACATGGCTTTGCTTTGGCATATTTTCTTGCCTTTGGATTGATACCAAGCATAAGGCAGGCGTGCAGGCATATGAACGCAATGATGACCACGGCGAATAACATCAGATTCCAGCGTATCGTTGTTTTCATTACGGTCGGTGTTATCAAGTCAAAAGATGTGCTTATGGCAGAGGAAACTGTATAGCGTGTTCTCGCCGTGAGATTTTTCTGCAGCTCGCCATTGAAGCTGTTCGTTACTGATTTTGTCAGAACATCATCTGTATCATTGCCCTGCATACCCTCCCAATACCAATCGTTAAAATCAGGGTCGGGAGATGTAGGTTCAGAATAAACCACCAGCCAATGCTCCTCGTCGTCAAATTCCGTCACATACATATCATAGGCAAAGTCCTCTAGCTTTGAATAGCTTCCCTGCCAATCCTCGTTGTTCACTGTCATTATCTCCACGGGTATACCGGTTTCGTCATAGAAATCAACTATTGCATTCTGCACCTTGTCCATATCATCAATGACCCCTGCCGTATCCTTTATCTCGCAGTGATAAGATGGACTTGTATCCATTTTTTGTGGCTTATCATAGCACATGGCAAGAAGCATGATACCAAAGAGCAGGCTGACAGCACTGCCAAGTATACTGAAAAACTTACCTGAAGCGGTCCCCTTGCGAATATCATAGTCAGCATAGACATAGACAGGACGATAGTTTTCATAGTATACGTATCTTCTTGCCCCAGGAAAGCTTGTGTGCTTTATGTGTTTAGCGCTCGACCCTCCCGAGCTTGATGAAGAGCTGGAAAAGCCTGAGCCGCTGTGTGACCCTCCGCTGTGAGAGCCTCCCCCTGATGAATGTGGCATTTATTTTTTACCTCTTTCCCCTATACAAATCTATAGATCCATCAATACTGCACACGCTCGGCTGTGTAGCCGTCTTTTTCAAGCAGGTCGATTATTCCTCCCTCGCCTGCATAGTGTGCCGCACCAACAACATAGAACACGTTCTTGCCCTGAGACATAAGATCCTCGGCAGCTTTTGCCATGTTCTTGTTTCTGTCATAGAGCATTTGGTTATTATAATCCTCGGCGATCTTTTTGTCCTCCTCGGTATAGCCTGCAAGCTCCTCCTCGTTATCTTCCTCAAGGAAAGTTTCGATATCTCCCGACTTCCATGCGGTATAGAGGTCTTCAAGAGCCTGCTTTTGGCTCTCCTTGGTTTCACCCTCGAAGCTTCTGAACATAAGGTCATAGATATCGTCAGAGAAGTTTATGAGCATATTCATCTGGAAATCCACCGACTCAACTTCGTATATCTCCTTGCCGTCTGCGTGGGCAGTGGTAAGAAGGAAGTTATCAAGACCCTTTTCCGTGTCAAAGTCTGAATCCTGAATAAGCAGGGTATCAAGAGTGCTTGAAACAGCCCACGGTCTGTAGACCTCCAGGGCGGAGATATCCATGCCCCAATAGCCGAGATATGTTTGCAGTGCTGAATATGCTTCCTCGGAAATATGCTGGCTGAGCTTTGTGTTATCATTATAAAGCATTTGCTTCATAAGATTTTTCATATACTCGCCGTCCTCGCTTGTGGAAGTTATATCGCACTCCACCGCAAGTATATCAGCATTGTTGTACGCATTTGTTACAGCCTCAGGCAGCGGATAGCACTCGTCTTTCAGTGCATGGAAAGAGCCGAGCATCACCATTGTGTTGCCCTCAGGTGAAGTCACTTTCCACATAGCAGGTGTGATACCGTTCGTCTTTGTATCGTCCGTTACCGCTGATGAGCTGTTTGAAACACTGCTGTCAGGTGCAGAAGTGGCAGAAGCTGTACTGCTCGCCTCCCCTGTGGTGGTTGTATCAGCCGTTGTGTCGGCTGTTGTAGTTGTGGCTGCCTTTGAGCTGCTGTCGGTCTGTGAACTGTCAGGCACCTCTCCGCATGAGCAGAGAAGTGCGGTGCACATTGCAGCGACTGTAAAAAGGCTCAATGTTCTATGTATCTTTTTCATGGTTTTATCTCCTGTCTTCATAGTTGTATGTTTCAGTATATCACACATCGAAAAAAATTTCAAGTATGGTTACAATTTTGTAATAGTCAGGCTTTATTCTCTCTTATACGCTTTTCTATCGTTTCCATATCTATGCCGTATTGTTTAAGGATAGTCTGAGTGAAGCTGTTGTCACGGGGCATTCCACGGACTATCTTATACTTTCGCTCTCCTGTTTCATCATCTGCGTCGGCGACAATGCTTGCAAGCTTTGTTCTGAGCGTGCTGTCTTTATTAAGCTCCACGGTCTTGTATGCGATATCCACAAGATGTGTTGCAAAAACTCCTCTTACGCCCATTTTGCAGAATATCCTCAAAAGCTCGCAGGCGACCTCAACGCACTCCCTGGGGGTCGTGCTTTGGATAGACTCGTTCATAAGAAGCAGGCTGTTTGCTGTGATAGTGTCGCTTATTTCACGGAACTCTTTTATCTCTGTGGTGAAACGGCTTGTGTCGATACCTGTTTTTTCCTCTTGTGGGAACTGAGTGTAGATATAGTCCACAAGGGATATTTCACAGTATGAAGCAGGCACATAAAGCCCTGTCTGCGCCATTATCTGACACAGACCGACCGCACGGAGAAATGTGGTCTTTCCGCCATTGTTTGCGCCCGTAAGCACATAAAATCCCTCGCTGTCACCTCCCATGGTGATATCGTTTGTGACAACGGATTTTTTCTCCTTGTGGTCAAGATTATATATCCTGGCTTCACGGAAATAAACAGGGTCAAAGATATCCTTTATGACGGCTTTTCTCTCACCTGCAGGAAGAATTTTCGGACGGCACATTTTAAGCCCCTGATCTTCGCAGGCTTCTATCACAGCCACTGCGCCCATGTAGTATTCAAGCTGATAGTCTATATAGCGCATATCGGCAATGCCTGCTTTCTGATACTCCGCAAGCACTTTGTCTATCATTTTCACAAAAGTATCAGTAAGATCGCTAAGCTCGTCAAAAAGGGTCTTATCCACAGTGTTGATAAGCTTATCGTCAGACACCTCGCTGTCATTATACTTTTTTCTGAGATTTTTCACAACAGCCTTATCGTTGAACTTTGCCCCATGGTAAAGTATCCTGTCAACAAGGGACGGCTTTATATCGTAACGCTCTTTTGAAAGCTCTATAATGCCTGCTGAAACAGGAACTAGCCTTTCATCGAGGTTTATAGCGACTGTAACGCTTCGTATGCGGTCATAGAGTGCCTTTTTAAGCTTCTCTATCTCCCCTTTCAGGGATATATAATGCTTGTCACCGTAATGCTCCTCAAAAAACGCAAAAAGCTTTTTTACGCCTTCTGAGTGTATCTTGTCTTTCATTTTTCCATAAAAATCGTGCATTATCTCCATGCACTGTATGTAAGCGTCAAAACCGCTTATGGCATCATCAAGCTGTGAAAAGCTGTCGGGAGTAGTAAGATTATAGATGTTCTTTCTGTCATTTTCCACCATGACGTTTATCACCTTGCGTATGGTGGCAGACAATGACGGAAGCCTTATGAAATCATCAAGGATATCAAGGCGGTAGTTTATTACCTCCTCATCGTCGCAAACCTCACAAAAAAGCCTCATTACACGATACTGGTAATGGGGCGTGATAAAATCAGCCACCTTTTCAAGCTCCAGATTGTCAACAAACGCTCTGGGGAGCTTTTCAAGGGCGGCAGCTCTTTTTTTCATTGCGTTGTGCTTTTCCACAGAGGGATAAAGCAGGTCAGCCACAGGGGCTTTCATATCAAATTCGTCAAGTTTTGAAGCCATTTTCGTTTCCTCACTGGTCTTTGGCAAGGGCTTTCAGGTCTATGATTATACCCACCTTTGCAAGAGCCTTTGACATAAGCTCTGCACTTAGGGGGTAGATATCAGTTTTTCCGCACTCGTGGTCATACTCGTAACTGAAAAACTGCACATAATTCTCCTGATGATCCTCTGACGTATAAACTTTTCCCATGATATATTTATTTTTTATGGCATAATAGTTCACAGGCTTGAGCCTGAGAATAGCTTTCGGGTCGGCAGACATTTCCGATGCGAGGGTATCAAAGCCCTCGTCAACGTAGTTTATTTTTCTGCACTTCATATCCTTTATTTTCTTTTTCAGAGGCGGCTCGCTCTGAGTCTGCTTCTTTTTGAACAGTGAAAACATTCTTACACACCAAGCCTCTCAAAAAGCTGTTTGCGGCAATCTTCTTCAAGCTTATCGTTTATAGGTGCGGGGATATACTTTTCGCCAAGCTTGCGGCTCATGCAGTATGAAATAACATAGTCGCTGACCTTTGGGTTTTTAGACAGAAGCGGACCATGGAGATAGGTTGCGATAACGCTTTTTTCCATATAGCCCTCGGTACTGCTTTCAAACTCATTGCCGTTGCCTGAGAGGACTTTTCCGAATGGTGACTTGACGTTGGTGGTCTGTCCGCCATGGTTTTCAAAGCCTATCACCTTGTATTTTTCTCCGTCAAGCTGAGCCTCGATGACGATATTACCGATACATCTGCATCTTTTATCGGTAGACGCCACAGTATAGTAATCAAAAAGCCCCAGTCCCGGCACTTTCTCACCGTTTGAGTCCTTATAATACTGACCCATGAGCTGATAGCCGCCGCATATCATCAGGAAAAATGTTCCTGCCTTATAAGCTTCCATGATACTGTCCTTGCAGGAAACAAGGTCATCTGCAAGTATCTGCTGTTCAAAGTCAGCACCGCCGCCAAGGTAGATGATATCATACTGGGTGAAATCAGTTTCCTTGTCACCAATAAGATGCTTTGAAACTTCCAGCTCTATGCCACGCATTTTACAGCGGTAAGAAAGCACTTCAACGTTGCCGCTGTCGCCATAGAGGTCAAGCATATTAGGATACATATGAAGAATTTTCAGCTTTTCCATTTTACTTTTCCTCCCCGTTTTCTTTCAGGCTCTTGTATCTTTTTATTGCGGCTCTTGTTGGCTGGATAGCAGTATAATTGGCTATGGCGAACTTATCACCCTTTGTGGAGAAGAGTGACGCTGTTGCTTCGTCAAGATCAGGATAAACGAATATCTTGTCAGGGTCATAGCCTGAACACTTTATTCTTATGGCGATATCGTAGGCTCTTGTGCCTGAAGTCACAACTCTGTCAACATTATTGAACACGGAGAAGTTTATATCCCATATCCAAGAAACGTCATGGCCGTCTGCAAGGTTATCGTTAAGGACAAAAAGCAGTTCCTTTGAGCCTGCCTGCTCGTTCATCACACGCAGGGTCATATTTGCGCCAACAGGGTTTTTGGCAAGGTTCACAAGAAGGCTTGAGCCGTCAACCTCAAAGCGTTCAAGTCTGCCGTTATTCACCTCGAAATGCTCGAAAGTGTCATGCAATATAGCCTTATCAAAGTTATAAAGCTTTGCGGCAGTATAGACAGCCGCCATGTTATACATATAATAGATACTGTTATGAGCGGTCTTATATGTTTCCCCGTCTGCTTCAAAGGACGGAACAGTCAGGTCAACGTTCTTTATCTCCACCTCAGGCTCGATATTGCCAAAACCACACTTTGGACAATGGAACTTGCCGATATGTGAATACTGATAATAGTCATAGACAAGCTCAGTATCGCAGAAAGGACAGAACTTGCCCTCGCCCACCTCATAAGGCTTATCCGTTGCACACTGATATCTGTCAACGCTGAAATAGTGGATATTCTTGTTATTAGGGTTAGCAAGTCCAAGTCTTGCCACGTTTGGGTCATCGGCATTGAGGACAACGTTGCCCTCGAATGTTTCAAGGAACTTTTTCACCTTGAGTATGAGTGTTTCCACCTCGCCGTTTCGGTCAAGCTGGTCACGGAAGAAATTCAGCAGAACAAGGGTCTGCAAATTGAGCTTTGAATAGACCACAGGAACGTGTGACTCGTCAGTTTCAAGCACAAGATAATCGGCGTGGACTCTTCCCCTCATATCGCAGTGATTGAGCAGGAGTGAGCATATTCCCGTATCAAGGTTATTTCCCTCTGGGTTTGTGATTATCTTCTTTCCACCGCTTGCAAAAATATGGCTGAGATAGTTTGTAACAGAGGTCTTGCCGTTGGTGCCTGTGACAGCAACGATAGGGCAATCCACCTTGAAAGCCTTAAGGCAGTCTTTATTTATAGTCCACAGCACAAGCCCCGGAAAGTTGCCTGCGTCCCTGCCAAGCAGGTGCAGAGTTTTAACCATAAGCTTGCCGAAAATAATGGTGAAAGCGCTTTTTAAACTCATTTATATATCTCCTATTAAAATAAAGTCGTATAAAATAATAATAGACCATAACGCCCATAATGTCAAGCATTTTAGACCTTTGCAAACAAAAAAACACCGCACAAAGACGATAGACGCCCCTTGTGCGGTGTTGGCTTCTATATAATTTTTGAGAGAAAATCTTTCAAACGCTGATTTTCAGGGTGTGCAAAGAACTCTGACGGCTTGTTCTGCTCGAGTATTTTTCCGTCTGCCATAAACAGAACTCTTGAAGCAACTTCCCTTGCAAAGCCCATTTCGTGGGTAACGACAACCATTGTCATGCCGTCGTTTGCAAGCTGTTTCATAAGCTCCAGCACCTCGCCCACCATTTCAGGGTCAAGTGCTGAAGTAGGTTCGTCAAAGAGCATTACTTCAGGGTTCATCGCCAGTGAACGTGCGATGGCTATTCTCTGCTTCTGACCGCCTGAGAGCCTTGAAGGATACTCGTCAGCCTTATCAGGCAGACCAACTCTTTCCAAAAGCTCCTCCGCCTTTTTGTCGGCTTCATCGGCTGTCATAAGGCCAAGCTTCACAGGGGCAAGAGTGATATTCTTTTTTATTGTAAGATGTGGGAAGAGGTTGAAATGCTGAAAAACCATGCCCATTCTCTGTCTGAGCTTGTTCATTTCATGCTCGTTCGCCTGAGTGATGTTCTCGCCCTCGAAGAAGATATCACCTGAGGTCGGCTTTTCCATAAGGTTAAGACAGCGGAGAAAGGTGGATTTTCCTGAGCCTGACGGACCAACGATAACGACCTTTTCGCCCTTGTCGATAGTTTCGTTTATATCTTTCAGCACTTCGACCTCGCCGAAAGACTTGCTGAGATGTTTAACGTCTATCACTTTGCGACAGCCTCCTTTCAAGCTTTCCTACCAGATGAGTAAGCACAACTACCATTATAAGGTAAATAAGTGCAACTGTTATAAGCGGCATGAATGCCGAGAACGTCTGAGAACGGATTATATCTCCGCCCTTTGTAAGGTCCTGAATTGCGATATATCCTGCAACAGAGGTTTCTTTAAGCAAGACTATGCACTCGTTTGCAAGGGCAGGCAGAACAGTTTTAAAAGCCTGCGGAAGAACTATTGATATCATTGTCTGACGATAGCTAAGGCCAAGGCTTCTTCCTGCTTCAAACTGACCGTTGTCAACTGACATGATACCTGAACGGACTATCTCAGCCACATATGCGCCTGAGTTCACGCCAAATGCAAGCACAGCCACAAGAGTCTTGTCTATGTTCACGCTTCCGAAAATAACAAAATATGTTATAAGGAGCTGAACTACCATAGGAGTTCCTCTTATCACTGTAAGATACACTCTGCAAAGGGCGTTGAGTATCTTCATTTTGCCTGTCTTATCATGAGTAGAGCGGACTATAGCCACAAGAAATCCCAACACAAAGCCAAGTATGACCGCAAAGAAGGTTATGATAAGTGTTGTTTTAAGACCATTGGTAAGATAATGCCAACGGCTCTCGTCCAAAAAATTTTGCTGGAAATCGTCGATCAATTTGTTCAATTCAGCACTTCCTGTTCTTTATCAAAATAATTTCGGCTGCCGCTCTACGACAGCCGAAGTGTGAAAAATTATTTCTTTCTTACGATTATTACCTGACTTGATGATGTGTAAGTGTCAGAGAAAAGAACGTTTTTCTCTCTGTCAGGTGTAACTGTCATACCTGCAACGCCAACGTCTGCCTTGCCTGACTGAACGGCTGAGATGATAGAATCAAATGCCATATCGTCTATCTTAAGCTCATAACCAAGCTTGTCGCAAACTGCCTGCATCATATCAGCGTCGATACCAACGACCTTATCGTTCTCCTTGCTCTCGTATGGAGGGAACTCAGCGTTTGTTGCCATTACAAGCGTACCCTTATCTCTGCTAACATTATCAGGGGACTTGTATGGGTTCTTGCCAGCGTTCTCGCCAACGTAGTTTGCCTTGATAGCGTCAAGCGTTCCGTCAGCCTTAAGCTCCTTGAGAGCACCGTTGACAGCTGTCTGAAGCTCAGTGTTGTCAAGCTTCATAGCGATAGCGTATTCTTCCTCAGCAAATGGCTCGTCAAGTATTTCAAGATCGTCATTCTTCTCAACGAATACCTTAGCAGGCTCAGCGTCGATTATAACAGCGTCTATCTTGCCCTGCTTCAGAGCCTGAACAGCGTCAGCGCCCTTGTTGTATTTTTCTACCTTAGCGTCCTTAACGTCCTCGGCATAGATATCGCCTGTTGTTCCAAGCTGAACACCGATAGTCTTGCCCTCCAGATCGTCAACGCTGTGAACTGTATTAGCAGGCACTCCGCAGCCTGCAAGCATTGTAACGCTCATTGCCACTGCAATAAGTCCTGCTGCAAATTTCTTCATAACATACATTCCTTTCAAAAATTGATAGCGACAGTCCTCCAATACCGACTGTGCATAAACCTATATCATATATTATAACTGAACACACGGCTTTTTGCAATAGCTTTTATCAGTGATTTAATATATAAATTATGAATTTTTTGTTTTGCCAAACCATTTTAGTAAACAAAAAAGGTATCCGCCCAACGGGGACACCTCTTTGTGAAAATCAGCTTAGAAATTCATTGTGAACTGAACTCTGTGATTGCCGTCTGCGTCATCATCTATCATTTCAGCCTTTACGATAGTGATAGGCGTAACAGGCTTTGACTGTTCGTTGTCTGAACCTGTTGTTCTCTCAACTTTAAGAAAGTCATCAACAACGTCCATGCCCTCTGTTACCATGCCGAAAGCCGCATACTGACCGTCAAGGAAAGTATCCTTATCGCTGTAGCAGATAAAAAACTGGCTTGAGGCACTGTCCATATCGCTTGCTCTTGCCATTGAAACAACGCCTCTTGTATGGCTCAGGCTGTTTTCAACGCCATTTGCTGAGAACTCGCCCTTGATAGTTTCCTTGCTTCCGCCTGTGCCGTCACCGTTAGGGTCACCGCCCTGTGCCATAAAGCCGTCTACAACTCTATGGAAAGTAAGTCCGTCATAGAACTTTTCCTTTACCAGCTTCTCGAAGTTCTCGCAGGTGATAGGTGCGTCATTGGCATAAAGCGTGATAACGAACTTCTTGTCAGTGTCAGCCGCAGAGGTCTGTGATGAGCTGTCACCCTTATCTCCGCAGGCTGTAAGAACTGCGCAGGCAAGCACGCCTGCTGTGCAAAGAGCCAATGCTCTGAATAGCTTTTTAAGTTTCATTTTTATCGTCCTTTCGATCATTATTAATAGCACTTCTGCCTTTTCACTAGCCTATTATAGCACCTCCCTGGAAAAAAATCAACATCAGACCATGTTTTTCACAGAATTTTCATCATACGAAGCCTAAAGTTGGCTTATTTAATATTGATTTTTGGCTCTTAATGGAGTATAATTATAATGTTTTTTTAAAGAAAAATATAAAAACTATGTTATGTATGGAGGACTGAACAAAATGGATAAGCTGAAAAAAGCTCTGCCCTTTATCTTCCCACCTCTGGCTGTATTGCTCATAATGGGATTTGCTTTTTATCGGCATGGGCTTTACCCTTTTGGTGACGGCACTGTATCATGGTGTGATATGTCACAGCAGGTGATACCTCTGCTCACCGACTTCAAGGATATTTTCACAGGCAAGGACGGAATGTTCCTTAACTTCCACAATGCAGGAGGAATGGACCTGTGGGGCGTTTTCTTCTTCTTTATCGCAAGCCCCTACACCTTGCTTGTGCTTTTTGTTGACAAGGCTGACATCATCTACCTTGTGAACATTCTCACAGTGCTTAAAATGATGACAGCGGCTGTCACGGCGCAGATATATTTCCGCTCCTGTCAAAAAAAGCTCGACCCTTACATTGGCGCTGTACTCAGCGTCATATACGCATTCTGCGGCTATGGAATGTTCTATTATCAGAACAACATATGGCTTGACATGATGTATCTTTTCCCACTCCTCATGGTGGCATTCAGGGAGCTTTTCGAGAAAAAGCGCATTATCCCATACACTGTCATGCTCACACTTATGATGATAGTGAACTACTACATCAGCTACATGATAGTTGTTTTCATAATGATTTTCATGGCGCTTTGCTGCTGGCGTTACCGCAAGGAGGAAAAATACAAGGACGTTCCATGCAGATTTGTTATAGGCTCGCTCCTTGGTGCATTGCTTTCAGCGGTGGTATGGATGCCATGCTTCCTGCAGTTTTTGTCAAGCGGACGTTCTAAATCAGTTATCCAGCAGATCGAAACCGCCTCATTCATCACAAACTACAACACCACATTCTGCCTGCTGTTGTCAACGGCTTCGGTGATAGTGATAGTTGCAGTGTTTCTTCTTGACGGCAAAAAGAGAAGCAAGCGTTTGAACACCGACCTTATAATGCTCTTTTTGATGCTCGTACCTATTTTAATAGAGCCTGCGAACCTTATGTGGCACACGGGAAGCTATATGTCGTTCCCATGCAGATACGCTTTCATTACCATATTCTTTGCACTTATCTGCGCAGGATATTTTCTGTCATCGGAAAACGCAGTGGCAAAAGGAAAGAAAAACTGCGACCACTTTGTTATTTTCCTGATACTTGCGGCACTTATCTACGGCTTTTACAACTTCTCTGAGGGCTTTGTTGAGAACAACCGCGACGGAATGTCAAAATATACTAAAAGCCTTTGGCAGGACAGCACCGCCTTTGAGCTTTGCCTTGAATTTTTCATTGTGGCGGCGGCTTTCTATACTGTTATCGTTCTGCTGCACAAAAAGGGCTGGATATCAAAGAAGATATTTGCTGTCTTCCTCGCAATGTTTGTTGCGGCTGAGTCATACGCAAACGTGAACATTTATATGGTATCCCCAAGCATGAACAATACTCTCCGTGCGGCTAATCATCAGAAGATAATGGATCTTTCAGACAGACTTGACGAAACAGAGGGCTTTTACAGAGTAAAGACCTCAAGCAAGCTTTTCGAGGTCAATCTGGTCGGCTCAATGGGATACAATTCCCTCACAAGCCGTGATTATATGTACATGATGAAGCAGCTTGGTTACTCCTCCTACTGGATGGAGGTAGGCTCATATGGCGGAACGGAGCTTACTGACGCTTTGCTGTCAGTAAAATATCTTATTGAAAAAAGTACAGGCTCGGCTGACGCTGTATATTCAAACGACACCTACGAGATAGTGCCGACAGAATACTATCTCCCCCTTGGCATTGTGACCGACGCTGACCTGAGCGGCAGTGAGGAGCTTTCCACAGGCACAAGAAGCAACGTTCAGAAAAAGCTTTTTGAACAGCTTTTCGGTGGCAACGGTAACGAGCTTATCACAGACTACGAATACTCCACGATCTATGGTGTGCAGGACGACAGTAACTTTAAACCGAACTACACCCTCACTACTACTAGCGATGTAGCCTACATGGACTACAGCATAGATGTGACAGACAAGCAGACACTTTATTTTGACTGCTTCGACAAGCTTTCAAACAGCCTCAGCGAGGATATAAACGGAAGCTTCATGGTAACAGTGAACGGTCAGGTAAAGCAGATGGATTATCCGTCACAATCGAGCAACGGGCTTTTGAAGCTTGGGGAATTTGAAAATGAACACGTCAACGTGCGTGTGACCTTGAAGAAAGACATCATAAGCTGCCGTTCCTATGGCGTTTTCGGGCTTCACCACAATGTTCTTGAAAAGGCACTTGAGCAGGCACAGACCGCCGGTCTTACAGACAGTGACGGCAAGCTTTCTGGAAGCGTGAACGCAAAGGCAGGACAGAAATGTGTGCTTCAGATACCATATCAGGAGGGTCTGAAAATAAAGGTCAACGGCAAGGCTGTTTCATATGACAAGGTTTTCGGTGACCTTGTAAGCTTTGACTTGCAGGAGGGCAAGAACACAATAACTGTAACAAGCGTGCCAAAGGGCTTTTATGCAGGTCTTGCACTGACTATCGCAGGCATTGCGCTGACAGCGGGATATTTCTTCATAAGAAAGAAACTGAAATTCGGAGAAACTTTGGAAGCCGCTGCACTTGTGGCTGTTATAGGTGCGGGAGCTATAGTGATCATATTGGTTTATGTTGCACCTTGCATACTGAATATTTATAGCTGATAAAATATAACAGATATAAATAACATAGGGGCAAACAGCGTTCGCCCGCCTTGGTACAAGCATTGTAATTATAAAAACAAAAACTGCGGATAGCATTTTGCCGTCCGCAGTTTTTATTTTATCCGAATTTACTTATGCTCCTCCAGATACTTTTCAGTATCCATTGGATAGCATTTCAGGTTTGGAAGCTCGTCAAGGGTGAGAACTCTTTCGCTGTTGTAGATCTTGTTCCACTCGTCAAATGTGGTGTACTGATCTGAAAGCTGTTTATCCTTGATACAGAACTCGCCGTTCCATGTACTGAACCACGCCCAGCGTGTGCCGTCGTTGAATGCTCCGTCAGGGTCGAACATCGAGCCGTTCTCTGTCATTGCGATTATCTTTTTTGTCGATGTGCTTGACTTCACAAGGTCATAATACCACTTCTGTGAAGAGCTGTCCCGCTCTGCAGGATAACAGTCATAGCCCATGATGTCAACATACTCATCACCCGGATACCAGTCAGGATTCTGTGCGTTCCATACCCAGATCAGGTTGTTAAGACCATACTCGTTTGTGAACTTGTCATACATAAGTTTCCAAAGCTGGATATAAGCGTCCTTTCCTGCCGAGCCCCACCAGAACCATGCGTTGCCAGGATATTTAGGGTCGCCTGCTGCCTCGTGGAGCGGTCTCCAAAGGATAGGCACGTTTGCATCGGCAAGCTCTTTGAGCACGCCTGCCATATGGTCAAGGTCTGCTATGATAGAATCGTAGCCCTCTTTGTCCTCGCCACTGAGAGCCTTTGCAAGGTCGAAGTCTGTGTATTCAGAATAGAAGCCCTGCCACCATGCTCCGCCGTTCTTTTCCAGGTTTTTCTCAGGGGCATACCAATGCCAGCAAAGTGAAACTATACCGTTTTCGTTGTTGTACCAATCCATAGCCTGCAAAGGTACCATATCTCCGCCGCCTGCACCATGTGCAAGTGCGCTGTTTGAAAGATTTAAAACGTCAAGACAAAGTATAGCAGGCGTCTTGCCTGTGTGCTTCTTTATCTCCTTGAACTCACGGCTGTCCTTGCCCTCGTTATCTCCTGAGGACTGACCTGAGATAGTATACTTTCCGTAAACGTCCGTAAGGAAGTTATAAAGTCTTTTTGCTTCATCAGAAGCATTGGGGTTTGAAAGCTGATTTGATACCTCATACTGTGAAAGGTCGATAGCAGGAGCTGGGGTTATCTTTATCTTGTCAATATAGATATGACCGTTGTCGCCCTTTATGCCTACCTTATGAGTACCTTCGTCGATAAGCACATTTTCAGCCATAGTGTCGCCAAACTCTGTTGTGGTCGATGTGAAGTTTGTGAGCGCAGCACCGTCAACAGTGATAAGATTTGACTGACCCTCGCCGTCTGCCGCCATTGTGAGAGTGATATTATAGCTTCCCTTTGCAGGAAAATCTATCTCGAACTCCACCATATCTCCCGATGAGCCTACGGAAACAAAGCCATCGCCAGAAAACTTACCAAGAAAATTCTTATCAAGCACTGCCGCACCTCCCGAAAGAGTTCCTTTTTCCGCCTCGGACTCGTAGCTGAAATCCTCAGGAACGTCATACTCTGTCGTTACGTCTGAAAGGTCGATATTGCCCATATCCTCAACGACAGGGGCTGTTGTAGTGGTAGTCTCACCTGCTGACGAGCTGCCTGAGCTGCTGTTTCCTGTGCTGCTACAGCCTGCTGCCGCACAAGCGATAAGCACTGCCATAACGGCAGCAACTGTTCTTTTCATTATTTCACGCATAATGTTCTCCTTATCATTAATAATCAAAATATTCAAATTTTTATAAAGCCAAGCTTTGCGAAGCTCTCGCCTTTAGGCTTTATATTCCATACTTTTAAATATATCATAT
>OHAR01000310.1_pt1 | contig 15937 bp, 18 predicted proteins | sample 1577211 | NCBI WGS metagenome assembly OHAR01 (sample SAMEA3879514, study PRJEB24766) | human gut metagenome | biome: human-associated habitat; feature: feces | place: USA | collected 1985/1987
GCGCCTGCGCTGCCCAGTACAGCAGCGGTCGGTCTACGGTGTATCCAATGCCCGGCATGATGAGTACGTGCTTGCCTGTTTCGGTGTTCTTCACACGGTTCTTGCCCCATGGCGTGACCGCGGGCGTCACATTCTTCGTTTTCGTTGACTTTGCGCTGTTTTCGTTGATTTTGCCCATGCCCTGCCGAATGTCTTTCGATGTCTTCGTATGGTTCGACCACCGTCTCGGTTTTCCGAAGACCGGTTTCCTTCAACGCATCATAGGGCACATAGGCTACATGGGCCCATATCCTTCCATATTGCGTTCATTCCGTTCGGAGAATACGGAAGAACCGTCACGAACGGTCGGTCGCCACGCGTCTGGTGGTGTCACGCAACATCAGCGTGGCCTCCTGCGATTCATAGGATGCGTCTGGCGTCTGTCCACACAGAAGGGACAACGTCTTACGGGCGGCGTTGCGTCCCATTTCCAGCGGATTCTGTCGAACGGTGGTCAGATTCGCCGCCTGTGCGATGTCGGCATCATCGAACCCTATGACGGAGATATCTTCAGGAACATGCAATTGTTGCTTGCCGAGTTCCTTGATGACTGCGATTGCCACTTGATCGGTTTCGGCACAGATGGCGGTTGGCATGTGTGGCAATGACAGTAATTTCGCCACCAGTTGCGCAGCAAGGTCCGCTTTCGACAATGGCGCATCATGCTCGTCCGCGGTTATGACGTAGGCATACTCATCGTCGTAACCGTTTTGTTCAGCCGCTTCCAAGAACGCTTCCATACGCTGGCTGGTGCTGTAGACCATGTCGTCGGGAATGTAATCAACGACGAAAGCGATGCGCCGGTGTCCAAGCGATTTGAGCAGACGCACCGCCTTGGACATGCCATCGTAGTTGTCAACACCGATGGCTGCGTCGCAGAACGATTCGGCTGGAATGTTCACACCGACCGTCGGCATATCGGTGACACGCAGTTTCTCACGTGCGGATTCGTCGAGTTGGAACGACGAAATGATGATCGCGTCAGCATTGCGATTTTTAGGCAATTGTGCGAAGTAACGCTCCGTCTCCTGTCTGCCTGTGACAAATGTGGGCGACACGTCGTAGCCTTCCGGTTCCAACACTTCGCACACGCCCTGCAACACGTTGGCGTTGAACCATTCGTTGAGTTTGCCGGAAAACAGCAGGACAACCCGCATGGTTTTCCCGGACGCCAAAGACGATGCGCTTTTAGATAAGGTAAAGCCCAACCGGTCCGCAGCTGCCTCAACTTTGGCACGCGTTTTCGGAGCGACCTTGCCAACACCTCGCAATGCCCGCGAAACCGTCGCCTGAGATACTCCCGCCAGTTCCGCTACTTCGGCGATGGTGGTTCGTGCCATATCCACTCCAGTTTCCCATTGTTTATCCAGCGCTTTCATATTAGCAGAATCGTTGATTTCACAAGCAGACACGCCATAACAAAACAATTATTGCATTCACAGAATGAAAGCGCTATCATTTTAAGCAATACGAAGACGAGAACGAAGTGATTCTAATCGTCAAAACAGAGCGTTCTCACCAGAATGAACTAGTGAAAACGCTTCCATAAAAAGCCATAACAAAATCACAATGCATCCAATGAAGGAAGACAACCCAATGAGCAACGAAGCCAACGAGCGGCACATCGCTGACGATCCATCACTCTGGTGGAAGCAGGCGGTCGTCTATCAGGTCTACCCGCGTTCGTTCAAAGACACAACCGGGTCGGGCCTCGGAGACATCGCAGGAGTCGCACAACAAATCCCATATCTAAAAAGACTCGGCGTGGACGCCATCTGGCTCAGCCCGTTCTATCCGTCTCAACTGGCAGACGGCGGATACGATGTGGACGACTACCGCAACGTCGACCCGAAACTCGGCACCATGGACGACTTCGACCATCTCACCAAAACCGCACATGCGGCAGGCATCAAAATAGTCGTCGACATCGTACCGAACCACTCGTCCAACCAGCATGAATGGTTCAAGGCCGCGCTTGCCGCAGGCCCCGGCTCACCGGAACGAGACCGTTATATTTTCCGTGACGGCAAAGGACCGAACGGCGACGAGCCACCCACCAACTGGATTGCCAGCTTCGGTGGATCCGCTTGGACTCGAGTGCCCGACGGACAATGGTATCTGCACATGTTTACCGTCGAACAGCCCGATTGGAATTGGAAGAATCCGGACGTGCGCGCCGATTTCATCAAGACCTTGCACTTCTGGCTCGACCATGGAGCGGACGGCTTCCGCGTGGATGTGGCGCACGGCCTGGCTAAGGATCTCGACCGTGACGATCTCGATGATTTCAAAATCATCGGAGGCGAGATGCATTGCGCCGACGGCACGCATCCGCTGTATGACAGGAACGAAGTGCACGACATCTATCGCGAATGGCGCAAGGTGTTCAACGAGTATGATCCGCCGGCATTCGCCGTCGCCGAAGCCTGGGTACCTCCGGAGCATCAATACCGGTATGCCTCGCCCGAAGAACTCGGCCAAGTGTTCAACTTCGAATTCGCCAAGAAAGACTGGATTCGCAACGACATGCACCTCGCCATCGAAGAAGGCATCGCCGCTGCGGAACGCTCCGGCTCCACCTCCACATGGGTAATGAGCAACCACGACATCCCCCGCCACGTCAGCCGCTATGGGCTGCCGCAGGTGCCGGCTGCAGCCCACCACCAACTTGCCAAGGATTGGCTGCTGCGCAACGGTACCTCTTACCATGAGGATCGCGCGCTCGGCACGAAGCGTGCGCGTGCGGCCATCATGATGGAGCTTGCGCTACCAGGTTCCGCTTATATCTACCAGGGTGAGGAGCTCGGCCTGCCAGAGGTCGCCGACATCCCGTGGGACGAGTTGGAGGATCCGACCGCGTTCAACCGCGTCCGAGACCAGATCGAAAAGGGCCGCGACGGCTGCCGCGTCCCGCTGCCTTGGAAGGCCGGGACGCCGACCTTCGGCTTCTCCCCCGCCACCAAGCATGAAGGCGCTGGCGTGGACGCGAGCCAGGCGGGCGATCCGTGCGAGAAGCCGCATCTTCCGCAACCGCAATGGTTCGCCGACTACGCCGTAGACAGGGAGGACACGGACTCCGGCTCCATGCTCAACCTATACCGCAAGGCGCTCGGACTGCGTCACGAATGGATGACGGCCGACACGACCCTGACCTGGCTCGACTGCGACCGGTCCTCCGGCAAGCCGGACGGCGCCGAGGGGCACACCGGCGGCACCATCGCCTTCCGTAGGGCCAACGGCTGGGCCAGCGTCACCAACTTCGGCGCGGAACCGGCCGAACTGCCGGCAGGCGATATCCTGCTCGTCTCCGGACCCCTCACCGACGACGGCCGTCTGCCGCAGGACACCACCGCGTGGATCGCGCTCGGCTGACCGGACCCTATCAACCGCAATTCGCATTCAACAACCAAGCAAAGGAGCACATCATGAACCGCAACATCACACGAATCGTCGCCATCGCGGCGACGCTCGCCATGGGAACATCGCTGGCGGCCTGCGGCGGCAGCAGCGCCGATTCCAGCAAGGGCCACGTGTATTTCATGAACAACAAGGCCGAGGTCGTGGACCAGTACAAGGAACTGGCCAGCATGTACACCAAGAAGACCGGCGTGCAGGTGGACATCCAGACCGGAGCCGCCGGCACGTATGACGCCACCATGAAATCCGAATTGGCCAAGGACAACGCACCAACCATGTTCAACGTCGCCGGCTTCGACCAGTTCGCCAAGTACCAGAAGTACGTCGAACCGCTGCAGGACACCGACGTGTTCAAACTGCTCAACGATACCGGCAAGGTTTACTCGTACACCATCGACGGCAATTCGTACACCCTGCCGTACGCCGCCGAATGGTACGGCATCATCTACAACAAGAAGATCATCAAGGACTATTGCTCCAAGAGCTACGCGGTGATCAAGTCCGCCGATGACATCAAGGACTACAAGACCTTGAAGCAGGTGGCGGAATCCATCGAGCAGCACAAGGACGACCTCGGCGTCGACGGCGCGTTCGCCACCCCGGGCTTGGATGCCTCCGACACGTACCGATTCGCTGCGCATATGACGCGTCTGCCGCTCTACTACGAGTATCGGGACGCGAACACCACGTTCTCGAAGACCATCAAGGGCACGTATCTCAAGAACTACAAGGACATGTTCGACCTGCAGCTCAAGACCAGCCCAACCGAGGCAAGCATGGTGAGCTCCAAGACCTACGATGACGTGACCTCCGAATTCGCGCTCGGCCAGGTGGCGTTCTACCCGAACGGCGTGTGGGCGTATTCGCAGATCAAGGGCAATGACGTGGCCGATGAGGACCTGGGCATGCTCCCCTACTACATGGGCATCAAGGGCGAGGAGGATTGCGGCCCCGTAGGAGTGTATGACGCGAGCTGGGCGGTGAACAAGAACGCCTCCGAAAAGGACAAGAAGGCCACGCTCGACTTCATCAAGTGGATGATCACCGACAACGAAGCCAAGAAGATCCTGTCCAAGGACATGGGATTCTCCGTACCGTTCACCACGTTCACCGATGACTACCAGCCGGACAATCCTCTGACCGAGGCCGCCCGAGCCTACAGCAATGACGGCAAGACCGAAGTGCGCAGCTTCACCATTCCGGATCAGCAGTGGCAGGACGACATCGCCTCCGCGCTGGTCGAATACGTACAGGGCACCGGCAAGTGGGACAAGGTGCAGAGCGCGTTCGTGGACGGCTGGTCCACCGAGTGGAACAACAACGAGGAATCGCTGGGTTCCGTGCCGGAAGCGCAGAAGTTCGACGCAAAGAGCTGACGCCATCCGACTCGTGGAAAAACGGCTGGACGCCGGTAGATAACACCCCAATCTACCGGCGTCCAGCCGTTTTTTCCATGCGACGGTCGTCCGATCCGCTGCCGTACACTTGGTCGTTATGAAAGTTTCCCTGCAACGCGTGTCCGAGGCGAGCGCCATCGTATTGAACGAGTTGGGCACACCGGATCCGACATTCGACATGGCGCAGATCGGGCCCGGATTGGTGCTGACCATTGAAGTGGAGCCCGATGATGATGAGGGAACGCTTGCACGGATGGCGCATCGTGTGCTCACGCTACGCTGTTTCGATTGTCCGCAGGGCAGACTGTCGCTGTCTGTTCAGGAGATGCGCGGCGAGATTCTGTCGATTCCACAGCCACTCACCATACTGCGGCGTCCCGCGGTCGGCAGGCCGCAGCTGGTATCTCATGATGCCGATGATGAGCATGCGAATCTGATATGAATCCGGTTCAATGAAGCGCTGCGGTCGGGCGATGTTCCCGTGCGCGAAGGTCGGTTCGGCGCCCGCATGCGCGTCGGTTCCGTGGCGGACGGTCCCTTCCAATTCACGTTGCAGGAATGACCGCAACGCTTGCCAGCATGGATTCCGAAACGTTGATCACCCTTTCCCGAAGTATAAATGCGATATTACGAACGTAGAAGATTCCGCTATACGGAATGTGCTCCCGTATGGCATGATCTAGTGTATAGATAACAGCATGACATTCGCACTACAATTGCTTGTAGCTGTTACCTGCATATGATTAGGAGCAACCATGAGCGACACTGCGACGATTAGTTTCCGCACGGACCCAGCGATCAAGCGAGAGGCAAAGGAACTGTATGCCGATATGGGCATGGATCTGTCAACGGCAATCAACATCTTTCTGCGCCAATCAATCCGCGAAAACGGCATGCCTTTCAAGATCACCAGGGACAATCCGTCCAGCATTGAGGCACGCCGCCAAGCGGAAACCCATGACGGAGAATCCTTCACCAGCACGGATGCGTTGATGAAGGATCTGCTGGATGCTTAAATCGGTCTTTCGTACAACACAGTTCAAGAAGGATTTCAAGGTTCTGCTCAAAAAACACTATAGTCCCGATAAGCTTAAACAAGCCATTGACGCACTCATGGCTCAGAACAAGCAACTACTCAGCACAAAATACCGCGACCATCCGCTGACTGGAAATTGGAAAGGATATCGCGAAATCCATATCGAGGGTGACTGGCTTGTGATTTATCGCGTGGAAAAGCAGGAACTGCAACTCGTGCTCACACGGACCGGGTCGCATGATGATCTGTTCTAGCGATTACCCGATTACCGACTACTTGAACAGGTCGAACAGGCTGAACGTGGTCTTCTTGTAGATTGTGTTGTACAGCTTGCGCTTGGGATGCAACCACCCCATGCCCTTCTTGCCATAGCCGGGAATCAACGCTTTCTTGACCGCGCGGGTGACACGGCCTTTCGTACGCGCGGACAGGCTCTTCTTCCAGCTGGGTTTTCTCATTCCGTATTTCATGGCGGCCTCTTTTCGGACGGTTATGTATCGCTCAACATTGCATACGCATCGGCTGGATAAACTCAAAGATGAACATAGACGAACATCAAGTACAGTCAAGCAATTACTTACTGGCAGCTTCTTTGAGAGCGGCCTGCAGTTCAGGATCAACGGCGAATAAATACAATCCATGCACACCGCGTTTGAGCAGAACATTCAGTTCATTACGCAGATTGGATTGCGCGTAGCTGATTGAGCCGTTCCTCTTACTCACTGCACGTTTATTACAACTTGCCTTTTCGTTAAAAACGATTTTCCCTTCGCGATAGGTAACCGACGGTCCAATGATGACACCTACATAATTAAGATCAAACCCCTGAATAGAGAACGTTGATCCCACTTCATTAAGCGTATGCGGACTTTCTGCCCAGACAGCATCTAGGGAAAGACCCTTATCCCCTACCTTGATTTCGTAATTCCATGGATGACAGAAATAATCAGCTCTTCCATCAGGATTAAACGCATCGTATCCTCTCGGCATTCCCTGAGCCGCTCCCATGCGCCATACTCCCTGTGCATCGCGATGCATCTCAACATTCCAGAGACCATCGGGACTGGAATCGTTGATTTTGCCGCCCTTATACTCCCAATCATACGTAGCAACCACACGAGAAAGCCCGCATCCGTCAACGCCTGAAGCCTTTAGATATGCCTTCTCCTTTATGGCTTTAAACAGTTCAACCGGCGAATCGAATACTCTGATTTCAAATGGCTCGCGGACATATTCGCCTGTTTCTCTATCCTTCTCCCCAATGTCTTGGGGAATACGACCTATTCTCTTACCATCAGCGAAATCATCAATCCATCGAATCGTCGCATCATCCGCAGCAATGCGAAATTGCCTATGCAAGCATATGCGACTTAGCAAATAGTGATCACCCCACATATTCAATGGCACAAATCGCTCCAACTGCCCGCTATAGCCAGCAGCAGTTTTTTGCACGTCGCTTTCTGCTTGCTGCGGAAAGAGCATGTCCTGATCCTCTTCGCTCCAACGCTGCGAAGTTTGCAAAATCTGATTCGGGTCGAATACCGCAATAACCACTTTCGCACGACGCAATAAATCGTGCAGCATGTTCTTGCCCGAGTATCCTTGGTCACCCTGCGTCAACAGCAGATGAGCTTCATCAACAAGCACTACATCGGCTTTGCCTCGGGGCTTGTCCGCAATAGCTCGATTACTTGCTGTTTTCTCACTAAATCGATTGATGAATTGACTCGGTTTAAGAGCCACCTCGCCAAAATGTTTCTGCAAACCTAATTTGCTTGCAATTTGGTTATAGACGTGCATTTGCTGGTTATGGTTGACAAGGATATATGCTTTTCTGCGATCTTCCTTACTGATTTTTAGTGATGAATCGGTTTCCAGAATATCTTCATCATCTTCGTCATTGATGCGCCCATTGATATCCATTTCTGTTGCTATGCGATAAAACAGGTGACTTAGCAAAACCGTCTTTCCAGTACCCGCAACGCCTTGCACGAAAATCAGTCTCGATAAACCGGAATCGGCTGAATCACCAGAGCCGGTAAGAGCTTCAGAAAGCGCGTCCATAATCGATTCCTCCGCAGCTATCTGATCATCACTCAATTGGTGAAAAGGCGATGCTTTAAAAAGTGCAGAATCGCGAATAATCTCCTCAGCCGGAAATAGTTCCGGATCCTGTCGGTTCAGTTCCAGCCAGATGTCCGAGAAAATCTGGCTGAATTCATCCTGCGTATAGTAGTCGCCTTGCGCGTTGGTGCGACGATTGTTCAAATTCTTGACTGCATCAGAGCCAAGAAGATAATGCATCAGCCGGTTCTCCACGTCCAAAGTCAGAGATTTGTTGAAATGCGGATTGCCAATGACATACTGCCACACAGAACGAGCGTCGCTCTGCAAATTTTCTTGAAATTTCTTCCAATCAACTCTCGTTTTGGGATCTTCCCTCAGATGCTGCATTGTTCGACTGCGAATATTATTCGTCTCTCCCACATACACCGTATATTCGGGACGTAAAGTATGCTGATTCCTCTTCTTTGAATGAACCACATACACCGTTGGATAATCGAAAATATAGTGCAAAGTCTCACGCTCAACAGCAGATAATGTCTCGTATCCTAATTGCTCGACAAAGGCTTTCTCTATTTCTGCTTTGTCATCAATGCTCTGATACGGCAAATCTATAATGATTGGCTTTGGAAGCGCGCTCTTCGTCATATGCTCATTATGCACCCGAGAGAGGCCTTCAGAAAAGATTCGACATACACTTACGTATTATGATTTCCGATTCAAGCATCAACGCGATCCGTAAATTCGTAGCAGAGCGGGACTGGTCTCAATTCCACACTCCCGGCAATCTTGCCAAATCTATCAGCATTGAGGCCGCAGAACTTCTGGAATGTTTTCAATGGAACGACGAGCCACAAGACAGCAATATCGAACATATTCATGAGGAAATAGCAGATGTACTCATGTATTGCATCATGCTATCTGACAAATTTGGATTTGACCTTGACGAGATAATCCTCGATAAGCTTGCGAAGAATGCTCAGAGATATCCGGTTGAATTTGCCTACGGCAATAGTAATAAAGCCAATTGACGCTGTATATACGTTCGTAGATAACACCTGAATAGTTGCACGCTGCCCAATCTGCATTCACTATGAGCCACGTTTTCTTCGCGAGCGCGACAGGGGTTCCAACAGATAGAACCTGCATCTAGGTTAGTAATCCGTCAGAATGCGTTCGCGCACTTTCATGCATTCTCGCGTACCAACATCTTGATTACATATTCTGTTCATGTACGGCACGTTCACTTGCCCAAGGATGTACAGTCCTGTTCTTCGATGCCGGATCCGCCACCCTGCGAAGATTACGTGAGCAGCTGCAGCAACCCGGCAATCATCTTCGCCTGAAAATCAGTAGCGCATTGAGACGTCTCGCAAGGCGCTTGGCGCGTTCTTCGCTGTCGAAGAACTTCGGCACACGCTTCACCACTTCCAACCGCTCGTTCCGGGGGCGACAGAGGTTTCCGGGAGCGTTTCCTTAAGAGCCACGGTATACGCAGTGGTCACCCATTCCCTCTTTCAGAGCTCATCGAAAATCAGCTCCTAGAATCTTTCGGATGCTGGGTTTTCCTCTGCAATAGCGTCATCAGAATTCGAATCGCGTCGTAATCCCGTCACCAAGACCCGAATCGCGTCATAATCGCGTCACAATCCCGTCATCAGAAACTGTCTCTGAGCCATTGCAATAAAGTTGATACGCAGATCCGTATTGCCACCAAGGAATTCCGATTCCGGCAATCCGACATCACATACCTTCTGCATCACACGCAGAATGCCGCTCCCCCAATGCTTGATATAGCCCATGTATTCGAAGGCGGAGGCCAATGCCTCGTTGCGAATTTTTGAATAGTCCTGCTTCATGCGTTTAATGGTCTACCCATCGGCAAGCGCTCTGGCGAGGCGATTTCCAGCCGATTGTCATAAATCACAATCTGAATGCTCGAATAGTTGTAGCTGCAATGCATTATCGCGTTGACAATCAACTCGCAAATGGCATCCGACAGAATCCCATATACGTCCTGCCAGTGCACACCCTTGAACCGGGCACCCATATGAATGTCGCACAGCACATACTGGTAGAACTCTTCGATAAGCTCCTGCCTAGGCGGGTAATCACAAATGTAATAGGGACTCCATTATCTCGCGCAAATGAGCGAAATCAGCATCAATATCACGGTGCTCATCGGCAGCTTCAACGCCTGCGATGAAATCGGTCATGCTATCCCCCATTCGTACTCACAAGGATGATTCACGCATCAGGAAAAACCCGGATGAATCCGGTCTCTTCATAAGGATATCCGCCAAAGAAGGACTGGGTAGGAAGGAAACCACCGTGTCGGAATTTTTATCGAACAGATGGGCCTCGGCCATGGCCTTGAACAGATTGGACCGTAGCTTTTTCGCGGTGCCCTCGCTTATGGTCTCCAGCTCAGAATGCCATGTGGCCTTATCTGCGATGAACCGGGCATAATCCTCAAAATCAAGATGCAGGTTCCCTACAAGATAGTGCTTTTTGAGCACTTCACCAGCGAATTCCCCGACGATTGCATAATACCGGCACATGGCAATCCACATAAGCGCCTCGCGATCGGATATGGAGGAATCCGGGCCTGCCAAATATGCAAGTTCCCTAACCGTGAGCGCACTGAGCCGCTTGGTGGTCTCCGCCACAACGCGCCTGTTCGCGGAATCCGTGCGAATCGCGAGAACGTTTTCCTCGATGGCCTGTCGGCGAATCGCGGCAATGGATTCGCCCACCTCGGTTTGGGAAGAACACCCAGCGTTACTGCAACCCACATGGTCCAGATACATTTCGGCAAGTGCGCGACCCTGCGAAGCAAGAAGCCCGCCGACAGTGAAGGAAAGCCTGTACCGCTCCCCTCGTGTCGACTCCGCACCGTATGAGCCCGCCATGTAATCCTCCCTTCGCTCAGGCACAAGAATATTTCAGTCTACCCCAGATAGGGTAAAAAAAGAAGATGATCTCGAAAAAGCAATCAAAACTGTAATAAAGGGGATTCCCCAGCGCCAGGAACTGATAGATGTGAACTACCAGATGACAGACACTTGACATAGGACTTCGAGATAAACAATCTTGCGGATGACATTGCTCTAATGGCAAATAGCCCTATGGGTGTGACTGGACCAGTTTCCGCAAACGATTTAGCCGATTAAACGAACCCTCTAGAAGTAAACAGTGCGGGTTTCACGCTATTATCCGCGTGAGACCCGCACTGATTCTCAGCAAAAACAATCGTCACTTTCCCGTCGAAAAGAGCCCGAAGATCAGATCGGCAATCCTCTTGGCATCCAAGCCATCACTGGCCGTCTGTTTCAAGGCATCCGTTACCTTTGCCACGAAATCTCCCGAAAGCGTGCTCTCCACAAGCCGCTTCAGCCAGTCGGCATCGTCGGCGCTCTTATTGCCAAGATAAACCTGCTCGCAAGCATAGATTGTAGCCCCACATAGTGCTGCAACGATGCTTCCGGCAACCACGGCATTCGCCACGGAAGTCGCAAGATTGAGGCCTGGAATCGCCTTAGTGAGACTCAGCACGCCCTTAGCCGCCAAACTGACGGTACCTACTTCCGCAATGGTCTCTTTGAACCGTTCGGCACCATGTTCCTTGTCGATTCCATAAATCTTGCTGATGGCCGTAATCGCAGCAATCTCAACGGGACCAAGAATCGTGGCATCTGGAATCGGCACAGGCACAGCACCAACAATCACGGCGCTCAATGTTGCGGCTGCTGTCGTGCTTTGCGACAGAACGCGCTTCCTGTTCAATCTGAATTGAGCGGCATCTTCCTTGGCAGCCTGCAAGCCCTCCGGCATAAACTCAACTGTCGTGGCAATCAGCTCATCAATACCGTCAGGGGCAGCATACTTGTCATCGTCTATCCAGAAGGTATCGGCAACAACCGGAATGATGGCCTTCGGCATTCTGCTTGTCTTCACCTCACCGAAGGCCTTTTGGACCAACGCGATATTCTCTTCACGGTCTCGCTTCGAATACGACTTCGTAATAACCACAACGATCGGAACATGCGGCCAATGCTTTGTCGCATCCAGAAAATTCCTTACCGCCTGCGGGAACAGTTTGCCAGAAGTGCCCTCTACACAAAACCAGATGACATTGATCTGGTGGTCGGACTTGCCATCCTCCACACTTTCTCTGGACCATTTCTTCATTGCTGCAATGGCTTGGTAACGTTTGAAGAAAGCCGGTTCAAATCCAACGGAATCAATAATGCGGAATGGGCTTGCATCATCTTCTCCGTATATTTCCAGTCTGTTCGTCTGCCCTGCTGTTCCACGCCCGGTAACTGCCACCTGTTCGCCAACAACGGCATTGATTAACGTGGATTTACCCACACCGGAATTTCCGATAACAAGAACATTGCCCTTGCGATCGTTCTTCCCCATCACGCTCTCAGTCTCGTTCTCTCCCATGTCTTCTCCACTCTGATAAGACGTATCGCTTGCGATACTCATGGTATCTGCTCCTTTATTTGTTCGATGGATAACATGCGGATAATCCGCATTCATCATGGGCCATGTTTTCTTCGCGAGCGCGCCATGCTTCCGGCAGATAAAACCGATAGCCCAGCCATTGATCAGTGGAAGCGAGCTCGCTCACCATCGCGCATAATCGCACAGTAGCCATTTCTTCAACTGCACACTTCGTCATTCATATTGCACGAAGCATCTTCTCCTGTACCAGACACAGACCGAGGCCCTGTCCAACGAGATCTTCCAATCCCTCGACTCGGGCGACGCCCAGATCGAAAACTGATTTTCCTGTCGCCTTCCATATCCGCCACTCCAAAACGCACCGACGCGTCTACCGGTCGTATACTGCTGCCAAGTGGATTTGAAGGGAAGAACCATGATCGACGACGATTCCAACGAACTCATCCCCTCCGACGATGGAGACGGCGATACCAACAGCACCAGGAACGACAGCGCGGACGATGTCCAAAGCGTCACCATCATCCAGGACGAGCAGGGCATCACGTTCCTCGGCGACGCCGGTGCCATAGATCTGTGGCTCAAGGACGAGGGCTTCAATTCCAAGGCGTTCAAGGCCAAAGCCGTGCAGGCCGTCTCGATGGCGAGCAAGGGCGCGCAGAAAGCCAGCGATGCCATGGTCGAAAGCGGGCGATGGGTGAAACTCACCAAAGAATCGGCCGAACTGGTTGCCAAATACGGCACGAACGGCAAGAAGGGCAATCTATTCAGCGGCGTCGCTCGCCGGAAGAACGGAAATATCGTCAAGCATCTCCAGTTCACCAAGGCGGATCAGCTCAACCCCGCCATGCTCACCGGCATCAGCGGCGTCATGGCGCAGATGGCCTTGGAGCAGGCCGTCTCCGAGATTACCGATTACCTGAAGGAAATCGATGCGAAGCTCGACGACCTGCTGCGCGACCAGAAGGACCAGACCGTCAGCAAACTCGCCGGAATCTCCCACATGATTGACGAGACCATGCTCATCTACCAGCAGGTCGGTTCGATCAGCGAGACCACATGGTCCAAGGTGTCGGGCTGCCCGCAGGACATCGCTACCATCCAGGCGTATGCGATCGCCAAGATCAAGGGTCTCACCGAGAAAGTGGAGCGCGAGCAGGATCCCAAGCAGGTCCGCCCGCTCACCCAGCAGATCCGGCAGGAGATCCACCAGTGGCTGGGCATGCTCGCATCCGCGGTCAAGATGCAGGATCAGGTTTCCTGCATCGAGCTCGCGCGCGTATGCCAGGAGGAGCCGGAACAGCTTGAGGCGCACAAGAAGGGCGTAGTGCTCGCCAGGAACAAGCGACTTGAGGAGATCGAACAGTCGCTCAACGCATTGGGCAGACAGCTGGAGACGAAGGTTGGAATCGTAGGCGGGAAGGTGCTGCTGAACCCATACAGTTCACCTCATGCCATTGCCAACATCGAGAGCATTACCGGCGATCTCAATACTTTCGCCAGCACATTACAACTTGAGCACATTCATCTGCATGTCGAGGACGGCCCCACCTGGATCCAGGCCGCGGGCAAGGCCGTAGACGACACCGGCAAGGCCTTGCAGAACGCCGGGCAGCAGACCGCGCACGCCGTCCAAGACGCCGGCAATGCGATAGCGAAGGGCGCTCAAGATACCGGTGCCGCCGTTGCCAGGGGAATGCAGGATGCCGGAAACCAGGCCGCACACATCGCGCAGGATGCGGGCAACGCCATCGCGAAAGGTGCCCAAGATGCAGGCGCCGGAATAGCAGACGGAGTGCAGCAGCTTGGCAAAGGCATCGCCAGCGGGTTAAAACAGCTCCCGGAAATCAAACTGCCCATATTCGGGCGGGGCAAGAAATAAGCCGGAGAATATGGAAACAACCCAGCACAAGCTGGAATGTCATATTCAGAACCTTTCCCCTCAGATCCGCGGCACATCAAAAGGATCCTTCCCTGTAAACTGCACCTGCGCCTGTTGTTCCACATATGGTTGTAGAACCGCCAACACCTCCGGTACTTCATGGGTTACGGCATAGTACAGGCGATCAAAATCAAGTCCGTCATAATCATGGGCAATCCAGTCGCGCATACCACTCACTCCACGCCATGGAACACCGGATTTCGATTCACGGAATTCTTTTGAGAGCTTCCTGGTGTGCTCTCCTGCTCTGGCAATCGCCATAGCCACGGCATTCTGTTTCTCATCATTCTCAGCGAATTCCTCAGCTCTTAGCCCTCCAAGGAATCGTTGCGCATCATGAAGAGCGCGGACTATCGCGACGATATGCAAGGCATCTTTTCCGTCGTTTTCATAACACACCTCAGATAATGCGGAACATCGGATTGGAGGTTATGGAATTGACGAATATCACACGCTGCATTTCAGCCAGTCTGTCCTGCAGTTCAGTGGTAATGTATCGTTTTTTCACCAAGTCGATCTCCCGACCAAAAGTCGATGCAAGATCATCACGCAAAGCCCACTCATCAATCATTGGATTGGCGGTGTCGTCAAACTGATAGATGAAATCGATATCCGAATCCGCATGCCCCTCCCCTCGAGCCATGGAACCGAACAGGTACAGTTCATTGACATGATGCCGCAGCGCGATAGGACGAGCAATCTCCGCTATCTGCTGCGGCATAGCGACCCGCGAAATCACATCAAGCGCTTTCATAGAGCTAGAACATGTGCAAGTTTCTTTTCCACCTGGCGCATGACATCATCTTCCAAAATTCCAATGCGTTGGCCCAATGCCGAAGTGTGCACTGCAAGAATCTTCTCCGTCATCACCCAACTTATTTTAATCAAACCATTCTGCGCAGTAGGAGGAACTTTAACCCGGGTAGTCATATCATCCGACGTAAAAGAAGTCATCAGGCATACCACGGTAGAGTCAAAACCCTCGATTTCGTCATTCTGCAAACGACAACCGGCCGAGGCTTTCTCGCGTAACCATCAGCCAGCACAGTCCAGATCTCACCCCTCCTCATCAGCGATCATCCTCATCGACAAATCATTAGCGAAATCAGAAGCCTCCCGTTCATTCTCGAACGGTTCCGCAACCTGTCGAACTCGTACCTGGTATGGGAACCCCTGATATTCATTAAAGGACGAGACGAACATACGCAGCGCATCAGCCGTGGAAAGACCGAGCTTCTTTGTCGTTTCACGGAACTCTTCCGCCTGATCATCATCAACACGTGTCGCAAGCTGAACTACCATTGCCACTCCAATCACTATTTTTTATCATTTTATATCTTATTGACATGTTTTGCTAATATTCCATATCTGGATTACTAAAACTCTAGATTCACAGAATTTGCAATGTGGCAGCCGAACGCCAAAACCCGAAGCATGAGCGTTGGAATTCCAACGCTCATACTCGCCATAATCGCCAAACGGTGCCACAAACAAGCCAACAAGCGTTTTTGGGGAGAGTCATTCGCGTGATGTTGCGCTCTATCATTGATAAAAACATCCAGCAACCGCATA